>Ga0209271_10000154_pt1 | contig 23631 bp, 31 predicted proteins | sample tdAd002_FD_187123 | JGI IMG/M metagenome (GOLD analysis project Ga0209271, IMG submission 187123) | Marine sediment microbial communities from the Atlantic coast under amendment with organic carbon and nitrate - tdAd00.2 (SPAdes)... | ecosystem: Environmental > Aquatic > Marine > Coastal >... | reverse complement strand
GTACTCCCTTTAAGAAAACCCAATCCATGTTTCCTATTAATCCAAGTTCTGTATCATCAGGGCCAAATGCTAAACTAAAACCAAATACAAACCACATAACACTAAGTAATGCTAAACCAAAGAAAATTTGCATAAAAACAGATACGGCATTTTTCTTTCTTAATAAACCAGATTCAAAAAGTCCAAGCGCAGGGATCATTAAGAGTACTAAGCTTCCTGCTACGAGCATCCATGCGGTATCACCTGTATCTATTGGCAACGGTTTACTTAGGTCTGTGAAACTAAATAATAATAACGAAATTTGATAACTATTTGATTATCACTTGATTATCAAAATCTGAAACTATTATTTGTGAAAAACCTTGTAAATTAATCAAATGTTGAAGATTGAAGCATTTCTTGGAAATAATGACGTAATGGCAATAAGCGAAGCATTGAAGGAAGTGGAGATTGGTGGCTTGACTGTAGGTAAGGTTAGGGGTCGTGGAAAGAGACCTCCTCCAGAGATTCATGCTTCAAAAGGAAGTGCGATATTTCAACCTCAATTCAGTCAAAAGTATGTCGTAGAATTAGTTATTCCAGAAAGTAAAGAAGAACAAGTGATAAACATAATTAAAGATAAGGGAAGTGTTGGAAAAATTTTCATTTCACCAGTTCTTCGTTCAGTTGATATAGCAACTGGAGATGAAGGAGAAAGCGTTATCTAAAATTCTCTAAAGTTATTTCCATAAACAACAGTTGGATGTTTAAGTTGTTTCTCAAATGATGGAAGATATCCCATGATGCAATGATTAACAAAATCACTAAATGATTTTATTCTATGATCTGAGGCTAGAGTTTCAGAATTTTCATCATAAACAGTTTGAAGACGAAGCAACGTGTATTTCTGAAGCGGAACCAATCTACTTCTTTTAATTTTTGGTTTTTGCGGAGCATCAATTTCTTCCATTTCAAGATCTTGAGTACTTTCAAGTGTATCAATTTCTAGAACTTCCTCCATTTCAGATACGAAGATTTTTCCCATTTTACCAGATGTGAATCCTGATTTTTTTGAAATAAGGTCAATTACTTTTCGAGCATCTTTTTCTGCTACAACTAGTTCAATTTTTGAAAGAGGAATTGTTTTTAGACCAAGTGTTCCTCCGGCTTTAGTTCCTTTTTGAGTATCAAGAATTTGGTTATCCTCTAGATTTCGTCTATCAATAATTGTGTAGCCCATTTCGTTTAATTTACTAGAAATCACAGTATATCTTGATCGTCTAATTATTGCCTCGATTTTCTTCATATAAAAAATCAAAAATTTGCTTATTTATTATACTATCTAATTATCAATTATGAGATTATGATTTTATTCCGTAATTTAAGAAAATCAATAAAATATTGATTGAATTGAAATTGTAAAAAATTTTGATTTTCCAAAATTACTTTTTTTTAGATTTTTTCTTATTATTTTTTGATTCCTTTCTTTCGATTTTTCTTTCTTTTCTTATAGTGATTACACCCTTCAAAATGACTGGGAGTGCTATTGCAAATAATACAATTACAAACTCTGATGGAATCTCAGATACTGCTTCCTCAGGAGATATCTGTGAATCTTCAGTAGCAACAATCTCAAAAATAATGGTAGGAACGAACCAAATACACATTCCTAAAATTAACCAATAGAGTCCTTTCAATACATTTTCACTTGTATACTGCTTTATAATTTGAGAATAAAATATTCAGACAATACTCAATTAACTGATTCTGGTCCGTGTTTGTTTTGGAAATGCATTCGGATTTGGTATGTAACAAGACCATAACCTGGAATTAAAATAATAAAGTAAAGTGCTTTAAGCCAACCATCTAATTGATCTATTTTTAAAACTAAATTGGTGCTAAGATAAATTAGTACTATTGCAAAAATAAAAGTCCAAACCAAAGACAATTTTTAAAACCACACTATTGATCAGGGATTAATTGTTTGACTTTGGAAATTATTTCCATATAATTGGCTCCAGGTTCTGAACTCAACAAGAGAAGATTTCTATCATCTAGGAGAAGACTAATCAAAGTAACTTTCTCAAATTCTGTAATGTTAGTTTTTTCTTTACCGATTTTATGTGCAAGATTTTGAATGCTTGTCCATCTCTGAAATGTGTAATGTACAGACATTTTTACTTCTTCTTCACTTAACAATTTTCCAGAATCCTCTCGGTTCTTTCCAACGGCCAAGTCGCCTCTGGAGTTTAAAATACCACTAAATCTAACTTCTGATACTAATTCTAAGACTTTTTGACATAATTCATTATGATCCATTTCTATTTTTTCTGAAAAAATAATCCCTATTATTTGTAAGCCTCTTTTACTAAAGGCAAGATACTGAGTTCTAATTAATAAAAAATTGATTCAATTAGGGATATAAGGAACTATTTTGGAGACTTTACATGGCAAAATATGACGGCCTTTTAGGACAACCCATTCTTGAAGTTGAAGAGCCTGATAAGGAAGGAGGAATCACCTTTATCTTAAAGGATAATCGATTTTTATTCATAAAGGCAGTTGATGGAAAAATTGAGACGGTGTCTATTCCAGAATAGGTGAATGATATGGGAAAATTTGATGAAATAAAAATGATAGAACTAGTAAAGGTAGAAGATCCTGATTCTGACGGTGCATTAACTCTAATATTTCAAGAAGATAAAAAACTGCAGATTAAAGTAGTAGATGGAAAACTAGTTTCAGAATTTATTTAATTTCCAACGTGTTTTTGATAAAAAGTAATTGCTAGCTCTTGTGTTTCTGATTGAATAGAACCTGGTCTTTCAGTTCTTATTTTTTTAATTGCATCTTTTCCTGAAAATTTTTTGTATTTTACTAGATAACATGCCAAAATAGTTCCTGCTCTTCCCATACCTGCTGCACAATGAACCATTACAGCTTGATTGTCAGAAATATTTTCATGAATAAAGTCAACTGCCATATCTATTTTTTCCATATCAGGAGCAGTAAAATCTGGCGTGGGAACATGCAAGTATCCTATTTCACTTACCCATTTTTCTGGTAATGCATCTTCTGTCATAGTTACAATTGATTTTACTCCCTGTTGTAGAATCCAATCTAATTCATCACTACTAGTAGGCATTCCAGAACCTGCTAGTTTTTCTTCAATTAACCATGAGAAATTAGTAGGGCGTTTGGTAATTTTTCCATGCACCTTTCTCCACATATTTCCTGGTTTGCTCATGGATTTTGATGGGATGTTGTATATTTTTAGCATTGCGAAAAATACATCCACCTTATATTTGAAAAACGAATAGTCTAATGTGAAATGGGAAAAGAGGCTATTCTTTATGAAAAATTACCTAACAACAAGGTAAGATGTACTGCTTGTGCCAGATACTGTGAGATGGCAGAAGGACAAATTGGTCTTTGTGGAATTAGAGGAAATGAGAATGGAAAATTAGACTTGTTTGTGTATGGTAAAGTGATCGCAGGTCATGTTGATCCTATTGAAAAAAAACCCGTTACTCATTACCATCCAGGCTCAAAAGTATATTCAATTGCCACCACTGGATGTAACTGGCTTTGTAAATATTGTCAAAATTATGATATCAGTCAAAGAAGAAAAATTGAAGGTACTGATATGACTCCACAAGAAGTCGTACAAACTGCTGTAGATAATGGAGCAGATGGTATTGCCTATACTTACAATGAGCCATCAATTTTCATAGAATTTGCTAGAGATTGTGGAGTAATTGCACATCAAAAAAATCTTTACAACATTTTTGTTTCCAACGGATATGACACGCCAGAATCAGTAAAAATGATGGGTGAGTTTTTAGATTCTATAACAGTTGATTTCAAAGGCAGTGCAGAGCCAGAGTTTACAAGAAAATACATTGGGGTTCCTGATCCTCAACCCGTTTTTGATACTCTATTAGAAATTCGAGATAAAACAAAAATTCATGTAGAGATAACAGACTTGATAGTTCCGCAAGTTGGCGATAGTTTAGAGTATGCAGAAAAACTATGCAAGTTTGTTTATGATGAATTTGGACCAGAGATGCCAATTCACTTTTTGCGTTTTCATCCTGATTATAAAATGATGGAGTTTGATTCTACTCCGGTAAAGACCTTGGAAAAACATCATGAAATTGCCAAAAAGATTGGACTAAAGTACGCCTATATTGGAAATGTTCCAGGGCACCCATTAGAACACACTTACTGTCCTGAATGTAATAATGTCGTAATTAAGAGATTTAGTTTTGATATAGAGTCATGGAATCTAAATGAAAAAAATCAATGTCAGTTTTGTGGAAATCAGATTCCAATTGTGGGTAAATTATCAAAAAACTATAAAAAAAATCGATTTCATTTTGTTCAGTAACTAGCCATTGCTCTAACTGGAGAGCCTGTTGCATCTTTTAGTTTTAGTGGAAAAATAACAAAATTAAATTCCAAGGAAGGAATTTTTTCTAGATTTGATAGATTCTCAACAATTAAGATATTATTTTTTGCCAAAATTTTATGGGCTGTAAAGGACTTGTCAACTCCTGGGTCAATACTAGGAGAATCAATTCCAACTAGGTTGATTTTTTTTGAAACTAAATAATCAGTTGCAGATTTGGATAAACCAGGATTATTTGTAAAGTAGAATTTTTTTTTCAAATTTTTTTGCCAATCCGTGAAAAAAATAATTGATGAGTAGTTTTGGATTTTGCCATTTTTTTGTTCAAATTCAAGTAAATCGTTTTTTGTAATGGTTTGATCTTTTGCTTTTTTAATTTTAATTAATAACGCATTTCCTACCAATCTGGTTAAAGGAATCTGATGTATTTTTGCTCCATTTTTTGCAAAATGATATGGTGCATCAAGATGTGTTCCAGTGTGAGAGCTTAGAAATAATAATTCAAGATTGTAACCGTCATCTTTTATCGAAGACCAAGGGATGAATTGAGGAGACGGCGAATCCGGAAAGCTTGGAATAGATTTTGAAATTGTTAATGTAAGATCTAAATGTTTCACATCAAGGAATCTTAATTCTAGTTAATCAGTTTTTGATGTCCGTCAAAGGTTAAATACTGTCTATGAAAATCTGCAACATGCCTACAGCATACGTGTTATTGAACTCTGATTTAGGTTCAGATAGCTCAATAATTGATGAAATTAAAAAAATTCTTGACGAGGAAGAAATTCAATTTGAAGTCCAAGGTGTATACGGAGTTTATGATATAGTTTTGAAATTATCCTCTGATAACGCCGAAAATTTGAGGGGAATAATTACCAATAAGATTAGAAAGATAGGCAAGGTGCAATCTACTCTAACAATGATGGTAATAGAGGAACAAGAGAACCTATAATTTCTTTATAGCATCTATAACTCGAAGAATTTCAGATTCAGTATTGAAAAAATGAGGAGAAGCTCGAATTATTTTTTTGTCATAGATTTCTCTTACTGCTAAAATAATGTCTTGTTTTTCTAATTTCTCCACTGCAGCTTGTGGTTCAACTCCTTCTATGGTAAATGAAATTATGCTGGTACGATCTTCGGTATTTTCTGGACCATACAGAGTTATTTTGTTATTTTTAGATAATTCTTCTCTGAGCATATTTGAGAGATGAATATTTTTTTTCCGAATATTTTCCATACCATATCTGTAAAGATAATTTGCTGATGATTCTAATCCAACAATTCCAACATAATTACGGAATCCTGTTTGAAATTTATCGGGTAGTTCTTTGAATGCTAAATTTGATTCATCATATAGCATTGCAGATTCACCACCAATGGTTTGAGGTTCAAGTAATTCACTTGATTTTCTATCACAGTAAAATAATCCAGTTCCCATGGGTCCGCAAAGCCATTTTGAACCATTAAAGGACATAAAATTGCATTTGAGTTTTTTTACATCAAAATTACCTATACAGCCAACTGTTTGAGCACTATCAAGGAAAAATGGTGTCTTGTCATCCAATATTTTCCCAGTTTTTTCTATTGGTAGAATTGAACCTGTATTGTACAATGCATGACTAAGAGACACTAATTTTGTGTTTTTATCTAAGAATTTGTTGAATTCATCAAAATTAAAAAATCCGTTTTCATCTACAGATAGATTTTTTATTTCTACTTTATTTTTCAGTCGAAGCCAGGGATAAAAATTTGCGTGATGTTCATGAGACATTCCACGAATTATAATATTAGAGTCTGAATCAAAGGACAATCCATTGGCTACATTGTTTATTCCATCAGTTGTACTTTGAGTTAGAATAATCTCATCGGGTTGACAATTTACGATCTTGGCTATAATTTTTCTAGTACTCTTTAATTTTTCAGTAACAAAGGGTTCGGATTGGATAGAATCAGGACCTACTGAATTGTATGAAATTAAAAATTCTTTCATTGCCTCTATGCTTTGTGTAGGCATTAATGATACGGATGCATTATTTAGATAGATTTTCTCAGTTGGAAAATCCTCAGATACATCTTTAGAGTCTAAATTCATTATTATATCTGATAGAGACTAAATTAATGTTGGATAAAAATCCTGAGCTAATTTTAGATAATGACCTTAACAAAATCAATGATGAATTTTTAGAAAAAACTCCTAGCATTATTTTATGTTCTAAACCTTTTCTGAAATCTGAATTTCTAAAAAGACTAATAGAATCTCAAAGTATTCCAAAAATTTTCTTAGATTTTGATTTGATGTATAGTGGTTATTTTATTTCTGGAATGATTAAAAATGAAAGTGTAGAGATTTTTCGCTCTAGTAGAAAAACTTGGGAAAATGATCTAAAAGAGATTATTGAAAAAATCTCAAAGCAAAAAGTGCTTGTAGTTTTGGATTCTCTAAATGGAATTTACAACATGTTTGATGAGTTAGAATCTGCCAGGTCGATTAATGCAGCTATTATGTTACTCTCATCTGTAGCAAGGACCACAAATTCTCTCATTGTAGTCACAGCTATGGTCACAAAAAATGAAAATAAAGAATGGATTCTCTCTCCTGGTGGACGGCATTTGATGGATTCTAAAAAATCTGGAATGTACTATCTTGGTATGTCTGAAACAAGCCTGATTCTAGATTCAGTAGAGAAAAACCTGCAATATTCCAAGTCATTTGAAATTAAAAAATAATTTTGATAAAGCGATCAGATTTTCAAACGGCGTTATAAAATCTCAAACGCTGTTATAACTCCAATTTTTTCGGTAAATTATATAAAGACCAAAAGACGAAAAAATTTCGTTATGCCAGTAGGAATTATTCCAGACATCAGCGAACAAATGTGTATCGGATGCGCACTATGTGTAGAAATCTGTACAACACTTGGTCCAGATGTCCTTAGAGTAAAACCAGTTGAAGGCTGGAAGAGAGGTAAAGCATTTGTCTTTTACCCAGAAAGATGTATTTCTGATGGTGCATGCATTGGTGTATGCCCAACAAAAGCAATCTTTTGGATGAGACCAATGGACTTTACAGTTGGACAACCAGTTCCTCTCCACAAAGATTCAGTCTTCGTCAAAGGTTGGACCGAACTAGTAGACTAGTCGATTCAATCAATTTTAATTTCTTTTTATATTTTTAAAATTAAATCGCGCTAGATTTTCCTTCAGGATATTTGGTGCCTTTTTTCATCCAAACTATCAATGCAACCATCATTACTGCAGGTATCAAAATAATTGCAATGGTCATCTCATAATAGAGCTCTAGTCTTTGAGCTGGCTGCACATGATAAGCTTCATGAGTAGTTTTTTCTGGATTGTCATATACCGCACCGGTAAAATCAACTGACCTTTGTGCTTTATTCTCAATTTTTCCAGATACAGTTACACTTGCCTCAGCTAAGGCAGATTGAGGCTCAATTCCTTCTATTCTAAGAATTATTGAGCCGGAGTCATCAAAAACAAAATTACGATAGTCTCCACCAATTTGATTTAAACCCTCATCACGGTAAATTTCTTTTCCATTTTGAAAAATTATAAAATTATATTTCATTTTTGCTAGATTAGAATTTGTAGTAGGATCATAGAATTGATAAACAAATTGTATCTTCTCGTGTGTTTTAATCACAGGTGGGTCCCATGAAAGATTAACTTCTATTTGTCTATCTGGTGTATATTGTAAGAGAGGAAACTCTAATTTTTGTCCTGTTGCATCATGAGGATAATCTGGAATTTCTTTTTCAACAATTACTACTCCTTCCATCCACGGATGGATTGTACAGTAATATGAAAAGATCCCAGAGTCTTCAAATGTCATAGACCACGATTCTCCTGGCATGAATCGATCACTGTCAAAGCCTCCATCAGGAGTTCCAAAATTATCATCCATCCAGCCAAATCTACCAGATCCTTCTCCGCTGGTAACTGTATGACCTTCTCTGTCATCGTTGTACCACGTAACTGAATCACCTTCAATAATGGAGATAACAGGTGGCTCGTACCAAACCTCTGCAGGTGTATTTAGTTCTGGATTAAATGCCCCATATGGAACATCTACAATGTAATCCTCAGCATATGCTGTTGAAATCATAGAAAGTACTCCTACAAGTATAGCTACTAAACGATACAAGATATGGTAATTATCACCTTAAATTTATTTAAGCATGAGAAGATTTTCCTAGCTGATATTCAGATTTGATAACTAGAAAATATTTAGATATTTTTAAATGGTAATTTTTCCAAAAAATCTTATGAAACGAATTGAAGCTATTGTACAAAGTGAAGTTTCAAGACAAGTTGTAAAGGCCATTCGAAGTACGGGAGTAGGTGGTGTTACCTTGATAGAGTCTTTAGGACAGGGAGGAGGCGATAGGCCAGAGATTGCTGGAAAGCAAATTGAATTTAATTCCACTGATGTAATCATAACTGTTGTAAATGATTCACAGTTAGCCTCTGTTGTGTCAGCCATTATGGATACTGCTCATACAGGTGAAAAGGGTGATGGAAAAATCTTTGTCACAAATGTTGAGGAATCATATGATATTTCTACAAAAGGAAAATCAGCTGATTTAATTTAATTTTAAGAATTCAAAATTATTATTTATTTTTGTTTTCTATAAACGATATATCCAGTATAACCATGTTCTGGGGAAACTATGTCACTAGATATTTTTTTAAAGGTATATTTTTCAAGATCTTTTGCATTTTCATAGAAATCTTCACCTATAATCAATCCGTTTGCAGGTGCAGTTCTGTTAATTTTGGCACATCGATTTACAGTAGCTCCAAAAATATCATTTACCGAGGATGTAGAAGTTCTGGCTATTCTTACATTTCCAAAAGTAGCACTAGTTCTGTAATCAAAAATAGGTAGTTTTTCCTTTTGTAATTTTGTTACAATATCCTTATGTGATTCTCCTAATGCCAAACAACAATTAAGGCATTTTTTTATTGTAAGTTCCTTTTCAGAATGAATTATAGGAAAATAAAACAACAGAGCATCTCCAATGTTTTTTACAACTATTCCACCAAAATTACGAACGATAAGCGCTATGGAGTTTAGAAAAATTCTATAAAATTCACTTGTTTGCGATTCAGTCAAGTTAGCAGTGATTTTTGTTGATTTTATTATATCTACCATACAGACACAATATTTTTCACTATAATCTGAGAATTGTAATAGAATATCTTCTTGTTGTTTAATTACGTCTTCTTTTTCTTTAATTTCAATAATTGATTCTTGAAGTTTTTGAGCCATAGAATCAAAGGCCTGTGAGAGCTCACCTATCTCATCTGATGTTGTAATCTTTGTTCTTACCTCAAAATTACCACTGGCTATGGTATTTGCAGCATTTTTCAATTTAATTAGTGGCTTGGAAAATGTTCTTGAAATAACAAATGCAATAATTGCCATTCCGGTAATGATTAACAGGCCAGTCTCGAATATTCTTCCTTGAAGAGTTAGTATTGGTTGTATAGTTTCAGCTTCGTCTATTTCTGCAAGGAGTACAAATCCTAAATCATTTGCACAATAAGATGAACCATATATTGAAATTCCTCTGTAATCTGGATAAAGTCCCTCATAATCTATTCCTTCAGTAAAACATTTTTGGACAGGAATTGTATCCACTTTTTGTTTAAAGATAGTATTTTCAATAAATCTTGATTCAGATAACATCAAAAAATCACGATTAACAATGTAGATCTCTCCTGATTCCCCAAGACCACTTCTATTTAGTAAAATATCATCCATTGCTGCCGTTCTCATTCTAGATATTACTACTCCAATGGCCTCATCTCCGATTTTACTATCCTCTGCAAAAATAGGAGATATTACAATCATTTTTTTAATATCTTGAAATGGTTCAAACTCTACAAATGAGGATTGCATTCCTTTTTGAAACAATGGATCATTCTCAAAATTATCTTTCTCTATTCTTCCTAGTGAAAAGAAAATCTCACCGTTTTTTCCAACTATTTTTACATCTTCAAAACCAATGGAAAATCCAATAAGAGTTTGAAAAGCTTGAATCTGTGTTAAGAAATCTCTACGTTTTTCTTCTATTGAGCCATCAAGTTCTTCTTCTGGAATTTGGTTTAGATCCGTAACTAAAATTTTAATCATGGGATCTGTTGCTATTATTTGATTTTGTTCAATACGTGATTCAAAAAGAAATCTTAGTGTATCACCTCGAATTGTTGATTCACCAAACAATTGCTCTCCGGTTCTCTCCTTTAGAATTTGTTCTGCATAATTAAAACTCAAAAATGCAGTTATGGATAAAGCAACTATCGAGACACTCATTACTAATAGAATTAATTTTTTATCTAAAGCAAAAGATATTGCCAATTCAACTCTCTTTTGATATTATATGAATATCAAGTCTTTGTTTATTCGAGTAATGTATTATCAGGATTTGAAGTAGGCATGAAAATTACCATATTAGAGATTAAAAACCAATTTTCCATCTAGATTTACTAGATTTTTTATCCAGATTTTCCAACATCTGATATGTAATGGTAAATCCCTTTCCTACCATGGTGTCATCTTTATTATAATTAGATTTGTTAGGTACAAATTCATCAGCTAAATCTTTTATTTTTTTGGTTTTAATATCAAATAATCTAATTTCCTTTCCGTTTTCTAGTCTAATTTTTACATCATTACTTATTCCTTGGACAGAAAAGGTTTCAAAGAATTTGATTATTCCATCTTTTTTTAATTCAATAATAACATCATAGGTAACTTTGCTACCATAAAGCAAAATTTCTCTAGCTTTTATTTTGACATCATCTTCAAGATTAAGAGCAATTATTGTATCTGCTTCAAGAGATACAGTATTTACCGCATTTTCTGCAATAATTTTTCCTTTTGGTGCTAAAATCTGTGTTCTGTTTTCTTGATTATTATATATCCCAACTCTGCCTTCGGGATCTTGAACTTTGTATTTTCTTCCAAAAATATTTCCAACTACTGCATTTCCATTATCTACAATGATTTTTGCACCATTCTCAATTTTGTACTTGTTTTCAATTGGATCAACAAATTTGAAATCACCCTTGGTAAGATGTATTTTTGTCCTAAATTCTTCTGTCCATGAAGGACTTGTAACATTTCCTTGCATTGTGATTGGTCCATCATATGATAACTCTCCTGCCATGAAATTTCCTTTAATGGATAAAGCTCCATTTGCTTTTCTTTCTAGCTCAATTTCCCCCAAAGTTTTTGAACCGAATAATCTCGAAGCAGTTGAATTAGATCTATTCAAGGCAGCTGCCCATTCTTCAGCTGTTTTCATTTCTTTTGATAATTCTTGGCCTAAAATTCGATTTTTTCTTCTAATATCTTCTTCAGAATCACCTGAGTAAACTCTGGATTTTCTTAATTTTTCAATATCTGTTTCAGGATATTTTTTTCCTATTTTTAGATCCTCATAGGCTTGTTTGATTTTTATGAATTGTTCATTGTCACCTCCCTTATCTGAGTGAAATTGAAGAGCTAAACGTCTAAACCCATCTCGGATTTCTTTTTCAGTAGATCCCTCCACAATTTCCAAAATATCGTAATTACTTTCTACCATACATACCACCGATTCTTGATTAGTCTAATCATAACTGTACTATATTTTTCCTATACAAAATATGAAGGATACTTAATTTAATAAACAGTTTTTTGATTTAATTATTTTTTTAATATTAGCCAATACAAAGTTTATAGAAAAATGGTGGGAAATCCCATATGCGTTTACTTTACCACTAAAACAGGAATCTTTGTCTTATGCATTACATAATTAGAAGTACTTCCAAGGAATGCTTCTTTAGCTCCCCCTACACCTCTTGCTCCGATAACGACCATGTCATATTTTCCCTTTTGAGCAAATTTGACAATTTCTGAGCCGGTGTGGCCACCTCCAGTTTTGTACTTGAATGAAGCTCCTGCTTTTTGAGCACGTTTCATTGCAGGACCAATTGCTTTGACAGCTTTTTTCTGTGCCTCATCTTTCATTTTTTGAGAATACTTTACTCCTGCTAAGAGTGGCAAATGAAATACATAGAATCCAGTTATTTCGGCATTGCTTTCTTTTGCAATTTCAATAGCTCGATCTAATCCTCTAGTTGAATTATTAGAACCATCAAGTGGTACAAGGATTTTCTTGAATTTTGCCATAATAATTTTAATGATTCTTCAAATATATAAAAAGACTATGATTTTCAACATTGGAATTTCATGTATAGAGAAATTTGGATTTACATTCAGGAATGAAAATTATATCAGATCTTTTTATAGAAATCGAATTGGGTTTAGTTGTTGTCAATTAACGAAATTACTAACAAACCAATTACCATTCTAAAAAATTCAACAATATCTGAGGTCATCAAAAAATTATTAGAATTTAGGATAAGTAGGTTAATTGTTGTTGAAGGTGGAAAACCAGTGGGAATTATCACTGAAAAAGACATTGGATTATTCCTTTTTTCAGAGACCTCCAAACAAGGATTAGATGATATTCCTATTACTAAGATAATGAAGCCAATATTATTTGTAGAAGAAGGATTATCCCCAAAAGAATCTGCTAAAATTATGATTGAAAAAGGAGTAAGCTCACTTACAGTTGGGTCGGAGGAAAATATCAAGGGGATTTTTACTAAAACCGATCTTGTAAAATATTATCTAGAAAATCCATCAGAGAAAAAGGTAGTTGATTACATGACTCATGATTATGTGTATACCCATTCTGCAGCACCATTATTCAAGGTAGTAAGAAAAATGCTTGAAAATAAAGTATCAAGAATAATTGTGAAAAATCAAAATGAAGAACCAACTGGGATTATTTCGTTTAGAGATCTATTTAGAATATCAATTGAATTAGGTAGTGAGGAAGATTATTCAGGATATACAATTCCAGATCAAATTAGAAAGGGATTTCTTTCAGAAGAAGGGTTTGGTGATATTTCTCTAGCTCAAGAGGTAATGACAAAAGGTATAGTTTCGATAAAATTTAATGAAGAGATATCAAGTGCATGTAAGTTAATTTTAGAAAATAATATCAGTGGCGTGGTTGTGCTAGATGGAAATGGATCTATTGCTGGAATTATCAGCAAAACAGACATCATAAAGGCAATTGTTGAATAGAAATTTTTTGAGAATATATTTAATCAATAAAAAATGGTAATCTATAATCATGAAATGGCATTTTGATGATTTTATTTATGGCTCAATTGATGGTGCAGTTACAACTTTTGCAATTGTTGCCGGAGTAGTGGGAGCCTCATTATCTCCAGGAATTATTTTGATTCTGGGTTTTGCCAATTTGTTTGCAGATGGATTTTCAATGGCTGCTGCAAATTATCAGGCTTCAAAGGCCAGAAATGAATTCATTGAAATGAAGCGTAAACAAGAAGAATGGGAAATTGATAATTTAGAAGACCAAGAAAAAGAAGAGATTAGAGAAATCTACAGCAAAAAAGGCTTCAAGGATGAATTACTTGAAGAAGTAGTTCGAATAATTACATCAAGACGAAAAGTTTGGGTAGATACAATGATGAAAGAGGAATTAGGATTAATAGAAGATGATAAACGCCCAATAGATAGCTCAGTTAGTACGTTTGTTGGATTTAATTTGGTTGGATTAATTCCACTATTGCCATTTATGATATTCATTGCAATGGGAATTGATCCTAATTCTGATGCTTTTGTTTATTCAATAATATTTGTAGTAGCAGCATTTTTTTTAGTTGGAATAATTAAGGGAAAGATTGTTAAAAAATCAAAAATTAAATCTGGACTTTATACATTAATTATTGGAGGAGTAGCAGCTATGGTAGCATATTTGGTAGGATATGGATTAAATTTCTTAGTGCAATAGTCTCTAGACAGATTGTATAGTATTTCTAATAGTTTCTGCAGATAATTTGAATAATTTCTGTTCAGATTCATCAAAATCGAATGATTGGATTTCTATTTTTCCTTCAGATGTAATTTTTATTGGAACTCCCATACAGACATTATTTTCTCCAAATTCTCCTTCAAGCAAAATAGACGCTGGAATAGATAGAGTTTGGTTTTTGATAATTGATTCCAGTACATCATAGGTATTTTTGGCAATACCAAATTGTGATCTGCTTTTGAAATTCCTCAGAGATTTCCAGTAATCTCGAATTTCTCTTGAAATATCCTCTTTTTGTTTAGAATCAATTATTTCACGCACGTTTTTTCCTTTGATTTTTACCTTTGAGAATATTGGAACCATAGAATCTCCGTGTTCACCCAAAACATAAGCATCAGATATTTGAGACTGTTTAACCCCAATTTTCTTTGATAGTAAATATTGAAATCTACTAGAATCTAAACTTGATGCAATTCCTATTACATTGTTTTTACTAAATTTAGTTTCCTTTTGAAAAAAATATGTCAGTACATCTATTGGGTTTGAAATTATTAAAATTATTGCCGAAGGACAATATTTCTTTATTTTTTTCCCAATTTCTTTAATCATTTTTACTTGCTCATCAATCATTTCATTTCTATTTTTAAGATAAACACCTGTACTGGCAGTTATGACAATTATATCGGAGTTTGATATTTCAGAATAATCATCAGTACCACGAATAGTAATATCTGAATTTTTAGGTATTGCATTTGAAATATCTAAAGCCTCACCAAGAGCTTTGCTTTTAGTACGATTAAGTAATACAATATCATCTAGGGAATTTGATGCACAAAGAAATGCTATTGAAGAACCAACTAATCCACTTCCAATAATTGAGATCAGCTAAATCTCATCTCATTTATTTTATTAAAAGTACTGGACATCTAGTTCTTTGAACAACGCCATTTGCAACACTTCCAAGAATTACCTTGTCAAGACCAGTTCTACCATGAGAACTCATAACAATCAGATCCATTTTTCTTGATTTTGCAAATGTTGTAATATCTTTGACGACAGAAGTAGATTTTAAAATCTGTAATTTTATATTCACACCAACTTTGTTTGCCATAGCCTCTAGTTTTTCCATATGCTTTTTTGCAACTTTACTTTGTTTTTTTAGTAACTCCATATCTGCTCGTGCATCATAAAATTTGTGGTGCCAAGCATCCCCTTCTATACAGGTAATTAGAGTTATTTTTGAATCATATTTTTGGGCTATATCCAAGGCAACCTTAAAGGCCTGATTAGATGGGCTAGATAGATCAAAAGGTACTAGAATATTCTTGAACAACATTAGTAAAAATGGTAATAATGTCCAATTTAAAGCTCATACAAGATTATCCACTCCTAGATAATTTTCTGTAGTGCATTGCAAGGCAAAGTATACTGATCTATTAAATCAAAATTTTGCCTAGTTTATTCATGCAAGCGTTAATTTCAGGAAGAAAAGTAGAAGATGACTCTAGAAAAGACGCCATACTTGAGGTAATGTCTGACAAATATTGTCGAGCCATCTTGGAGATTTCCATGGAAAAACCAAAATCCGCTATGGAAATAAGTGCTGAAACCAGAATTCCAATTAGTACTGTGTATAGAAGGTTACAGACTCTCCATGATAACAAACTTTTGGGAATTTCAGGCTCCATCAGTGATGATGGTAAAAAATATTTTCTCTACAAGAGCAAGGTAAAAGCAATTGCTACATCCTTTAACGGTAGCAATGTAGAGATTGAAATCGTACCTAACATTTCCTAAAAACTTATTTCTTTTCCTTTTATTGAAATCAAATTTGAGAATCAATGATCAATTTTAAATCAAAAAATAGATCATAGATTTGTGGAGAAACTATATTCTACGCCTGTAATTTCTGTTAGTCCAGATTCCTCTATTTTTGAGGTATTGCAAAAAATGCAATCTAATTTTGTAAAACGATTAGTGATTGCTGATGAAGCAAAGCCTTTAGGAATCATTACAGAACGTGATATAGATAAATTTCTTGAAGATGACAAAACTGCAAGGGCAATAGATGAGATACCAGTAAAACATCTAATGGAAAAAAATATTGTATTAATTACTGATGGGCTTGAAGATGATTTTTATCAATGTGCCTCAAAAATGAAAAATTTAGAAATTGGGTCAGTAATACTTGTAGATGAAAATGGAGATTTATCAGGAATAGTTTCAAGAACAGACATTGTAAAATCATATGCAAATATTTTTGGTGGAAAATATCTAGTAAAAGATTTCATGAGTACAAAATTAGTTACATGTAGAAAATCAGATTCTTTGAAATTTGCATTAAGTATAATGAATCAAAACAAAGTTTCGAGATTGGTAGTAACTGATGAAAATGGATTGGCTATTGGTCTAATTACAACTAATACATTATTGACTCATAGTGATTATTTTACAAAGGGCCATACTCGTTCTCGAGATTATCTACTTCCATTGAATAAAGATGCAACTGTAAATGATCTACTTGAAGGAAATCTTGTAACAATTAGAGAGGATGAAGATTTGGCAAAAGCAGCAAGTTTAATGATAAAGCACAAAATTAGTGGAATTCCTGTATTAGATTCTAATCAAAATCTAATAGGATTAGTAAGTAAAACAGATGTTGTAGAGGCTTTTTCTGATGTTTTACCACATGAGCAACTAAAAATGAAGTATAAAGAAATGTATTAAATTAATGATTTTTATATAAATTTTTCATATTATTCTATTTTAATTAATTTTATTACAACTATAATTATCATAATTGAAATTTATGAAACCCTGTTAAATAAATTAAAAACTATAACTTTCCGTGCAGAGGAGGCAAAAAATTAGCATCATAGCTGTGTGTAGCGTTTTATTTTTAGGTTCTATGATGCTTTACCCAAGTGCTTCTGCTGAAAGTCTTCCACAATGGATAAAAAATACTGCCTTATGGTATGGAGAAGGATCAATCTCAGAAACTGAGTTTCTAAATGCTATCCAATTTCTCATAGAAAATGACCTTATTGAATTAGAGCAAGATGAGATTGTTTCTGAAAATATTAATTCAAGTGTTTTAATTCCAAATGGTAACTATGATGTGTCAGGTACTAGTTTTTACATTCCATTGAATCTTGAAGTGCCTAGTGGAACAAACGTAATATGGGTAAATGATGATTCAGTACCTCATACAGTACAAAGTCAAAACGATAAAGGAGAGATAATTGGATTGTTCAATAGTGCACCTCTTCAAACAGGTGAAACATTTGAGTATACATTTGATGAAGCTGGTGTATACAATTACTATTGTTCTTTTCATCCATGGAGAGTTGGAATAATTACAGTACGATAAAATTAACTTTTTAAGAATTTTATCATTAGAAATTACAATAAATTAATTTAACTAGTATTTTCTTTTGAGGGTGAACGTGCCTTTTTTCATTTGAAATAAAATTCTAATCAATAAAAAAAACCATATTATCATCAAGAAAAAATAAATAAAATCTCTATCTGGTATGTCAGGAACTGGTTCTTTTGGAACAGTGATTTCCTCGATTGGCTCTTCGGGAAGATCAAAAGGTGGAACATAAACCATACCTAAAATTATAGGAATTGCTATGACAACAGCTAGCTGAAAAACCATACTGATTAAATCATTATTGATAATTTAGATGTATGTTAAATTCTGATAAATGATTTTGATTTTTTATGGCAGTTACTACAAAATCAATTAAAATTCATTCAAAAGGAGAAAATGATATGATTGATTTAACTGAAGAAATATCAAATTTTGTCAAAAAATCTGATATTTCAAATGGGACAATCACAGTTTTTGTTTCGGGATCTACCGGATCGGTGACCACTATTGAATATGAACCTGGCCTGATCAAAGATTTTCCTAAAATGTTAGATAGAATGTCTCCTAGGGATATTGACTATGGTCATGAACAAATGTGGCATGATGGTAATGGTCATTCTCATGTAAAGGCATCATTAATGGGTCCATCTTTGACAGTGCCATTTATTGATGGAGAATTATGCTTAGGAACATGGCAACAAATTGTATTTTTGGAGCTGGATACAAGAAATCGAACAAGAAATTTAATTTTGCAGATTATAGGAGAATGAATGACTTCACTTAGTCGACATATTGGATTGTTTCATCTTACGATGTACGGTGTTGGATTAATCCTTGGTGCCGGAATTTATGTATTAATTGGTGAGGCTGCAGGATTTGCTGGAAATGCTCTTTGGATCTCCTTTATTTTAGGAGGAATAGTTGCAGCATTTGCTGGGTTAAGCTATTCAGAATTGACAGCTTTGTTTCCAAGGGCTGCTGCAGAATACGTCTTTGTAAAGGAGGGATTTCGTAGTGACTTTATTGGATTTATTGTAGGTTGGCTTACTATTTTGACATCAATTATTGTGGCAGCAACAGTTGCATTAGGTTTTGGAGGATATATGGAAGAATTAACAAATATTCCAATTTTAATTTCAGCTCTTGCAATTCTAGGGATTTTATCATTTGTTAATTTCATCGGAATAAAAGAATCTGCATGGGCAAACACGATTTTTGCCATAATTACAATAACGGGATTGGGAATCATCATCGTTATTGGATTTTCATCTCCAATGGAAACTGAAATTGATTATTTTGAAAATCCATTAGGATTCAGTGGAATAATTTTAGCATTTGTGCTAGTATTTTTTGCATTTATTGGTTTTGAAGATATGGCCAATGTTGCTGAGGAAGTAAAGAAACCGCGAAAAACAATTCCTAGAGCGATAATGCTTTCAGTTTTGATTACCACAATAATTTACATTTTTGTATCTTTTGCCTCAATCAGAATTGTAGGTTGGGAACAGCTCGCAGAATCATCTGCACCTCTTGCGTTTGTTGCAGAACAAAGACTTGGTAATCAAGGTCATTTTGTTTTATCAATAATTGCCTTATTTGCTACGGCAAGTACAATTTTGATAACTTTGGTTGCAGGTGCAAGAATATTTTATGGAATGGCAAGAGATGGTTCTTTACCATCCAAACTTGCTTTAATTCATCACAAAACAAAAACTCCTTGGCTGGCAGTAATTCTTATTTTTGCCACAGCGATTGGATTTTCTTTTATTGGAGATATTGTAATTGTTGCAAACATTGTAGTTTTTGCAGTGGTAGTTACTTTTGCAATGATTAACTTATCTGTGATTCTTTTAAGATATACTAAGCCAGATCTAGAAAGACCATACAGAGTTCCTGTCAATGTAGGTAAATTTCCCATTTTGCCACTGTTTGGATTAGGAGCTACAATATACATGGGATTTCAGTTTGAATTAGAAATAGTTTTGGCAGGTTTAGGAATTCTTGCCTCAGGAGTAGTTTTCTATTTTATTTATAACAGAAGGAAATAATTATTTTTTAGATCTTGTTAGTGCAATACTGGCAATTATTAGGGCAGCAATTCCAAGGCCAATACCAGCGTATCCAGTAACATTTTGAGAACTGGATTGTTCAAGAATAACTATTGATTCTTTCAAATCGTTTACTTCTCCAACAACTGCAGTGTGTCCATCTATTAGCTGATTCAATGTCAAATCAGATGATTCAGGAAATTCAATGTATGCTCTTTCATCTACTTTAGGAGGATGCATTGAAAGACTAACTGTTGTGTTACCAATGTTTCCCAAAACATTTGCTTGATAAAATCCTGCCACAGTAGGATTTACAAACGCATAGTATTTTCCTGGAATATTATGATCCTCCTTCAAGGGTAAGGTAATTTTATGATCTTCTAGAATAAGTTGCATTTTCAGAGTTTTACTTAAACCAGAGATTCCATCTTTGAATACTTGTTCCTTAAGATCCAATCCAGGCTCAAGTGGACTAACAAATAGTTCAATTCCATTGGTTTCACCTGACACTACAGGCTCATTCATCCAACCAATTTCTAACCTATAATCACCCACAGAATCCTCAGTATGTCCAAATGCAGTACCTAAAAGTCCAGGAATTACCAATGAAAATATTAGAAAATATTTTAATTTCAATAATTAAAAGATTAAACTTCTTTTTAAAAATGTTATAGTATTTTTCTCAAATTGAAATTTGATTTTGAAATTTCTTAATTGTACTTTTTAGTAATGTTATGCATCAGCATACATTGATACTTCCCAAGCAGTTGGAGTTTGGGCAAATGCTACATATTCTTTGTGTTTTAGTTCAGCATATTTTTCTAGAAAATCTTTTGTAAAGACTTCTTCCAAGAATTTTTGATCACTTTGCAAAGAATCAAGTGCACCTTTTAATGAAACTGGAAGCGATCCAATTTTGTATTCTCTTTTCTTTTCTGCGCTTAATTTGTAAACATTTTCTTCAACAGGATCACCAGGATCGATTTTATTTTTAATTCCATCTAATCCAGCCAGTAACAATGCAGCTTCGAGAAGATAAATGTTAGCAGTAGGATCAGGTACACGGTATTCTATTCGTTTACTTTTTTCTTGACTTCTAATGTACATTGGAACACGAATTGCAGCTGAACGATTTCCCATTCCCCAACATACGTTTACTGGGGCTTCAAATCCTGGGACTAATCGTTTATAGGAATTTGTTGTGGGGTTTGAAATTGCGCATAGTGCAGAAGCGTGTGATAAAATACCTCCAATGTAATATCTTCCAATTTGGCTCATTTGTGCAACATCATCATTTGGATCAAACATCACATTGACTTTATCATTCCATAAACTCTGATGAGTATGCATGGCAGATGCATTATCGCCAAAAATTGGTTTTGGCATAAAGGTAGCTACTTTATTTTTACGCTTGGCTTTTACTTTAACAATATTTTTTACAGCTACTACATTGTCAGCCATGGCAATCATTTCATCATAAACAAGATTAATCTCACATTGTCCTGAAGTTGCAACTTCGTGATGTTCTGCTTCAATTTTTATTCCAAAATTTTTGTAAAGATCATCGCAAACATCTTTTCTAAAAGTTTCAAGTGTATCTTTTGGTTGTGATGGATAGTACCCTTCTTTGATATCAATTGCAGTACTAACATTTCCTTTTGACCAAGGTGATTCTTTTGATTCAATTGAGTATCCTGAACCTCCTCCCGAGTGAGTGGCAGCATATGGAGATGGATAAACGTTAATTGCATCAAATACAAAAAATTCAATTTCAGGTCCCCAATTTGTATGAGTTACTCCAAAATTCTTTAATTGTTCAGCTGCTTTGTGTGCAATTCCTCTTGAATCTCGATTGTATCTTGTTTCTTCTGTAGTGTTTCCTTCATAAAGGTCACAAAACAATATACAATTTTTTCTATTTCCTGGATCGTAATCACTTGGTAAAATTCTAAAGGATTTTGGATCTGGTTTTAGAATCATATCAGAATTATTTACAGATTTGAATCCTACAATGGAACTTGCATCTAATTTTTCTAATCCATTTTCAAAACTTTGTTTGTCAATTGCATAACTTGGCATACCAAGTCTATGTAATTCCCCAAAAATATCTACAAACCAGAGATTTACATATGAAATATCTTCATCCTGTAAAGTTTGTAGTACTTGATCTGCGTTCAACTAGTTTTTTTACAAAATCAGTTTACTAATGTTAGTTTGTAAGATTCTTTTGTCAATATAGTAAGGTAAAACTTAAGATTCTGGCTATTCTTCATGAATTTTTGTTTTTTTGATGTTATTCAATTCATCCTCAAAGAAGAATTTTTCCTCAAAAGCTGGTTTCAAATCGTCTAACCAGATGGCATTTTCATCATATTTGGCAAAAAATGGCCTTTGAACCCAATCTGGATTCCTTCCTTGTAGAAATCGTAAGGCAAATACTTTTTCGCCCTTAATTGTAACAATTCCATCTACCTGAACCTTACCAGGTGTAGCTGACATACTTGGACCTCTAACTGTCCTTCCCAGTCCGCTGACTTTTTTGTATGCATCTCGGAATATTTCTTGTGCTTTTGCCAGTGAAATTCCAAAGTAATGTTGAGCTCCAGTGTCTCTTACAACAAACATGTAGTAAGGTATGCATCCTAATTGAACCTGTTTTGTCCACATTTTTGCCCACATATCTGCATCATCATTAATGTGAGCCAAAAGTGGAGATTGAGTTCGGATTTGAGCTCCAGTTGCTCTTACTTCTTGAATTGCTCTTTTTACAGATTTTGTTGATAATTCCGTTAAATGGTTAAAATGTGCCATAAATGCAAGATGGGTTCCATTTTTTGTGACCTTTCTAAAAACATCTAACATTTGTTCTGAATCATCATCAGTTAGGAATTTGTAAGGCCAATAAGAGAGTGATTTTGTACCAATTCTAATTGTTTTCAAGTTTGGAAGTTTTGCATCAATTAAAGTTTCAATATATTTTGAAAATATTTTGGCTTTCATAATCATTGGATCACCACCAGTAAAAAGTACATCAGTGATTTCTGGATGTTCTATTAGATATTGGACAAGTTGTTCTCCTTCTTTCATTGCAAATTTCATTTCATCCATTCCAACAAATTGGGGCCATCTAAAACAAAAGCTGCAATATGCATGACAAGTTTGACTTTGACTTGGGAAAAACAGACATGTTTCTTTGTATTTGTGTTGCATTCCATACAGTTTTGTTCCATCTTTAAGTGTAGGAACATTTAGTTCCATTTGTCCTGCAGGATGTGGATTTAGTTGTAAGCGAATCTCATTTGCAATATTTGCAATTTCTTTTTTATCAGAATTATTTTGTAAAACAGTTGACATTTTTTCAAAATGTTCTGCTTTGAGCATTCCTTTTTGTGGAAACGTTAGAACATACATTGGATCGTTTGGAATATTATTCCAATCAATTAATTGCTCAACTACATAGTTATTTGCTTTAAATGGTAAAACATTTCCCACAACTTCCATTTCAAATTGTTTTTGCTCAGAGAGATTTTGAATTTGTGGAATGTCGCGAAAATTTGCTAATGTGTATGACTTTAGAGAAGGAGATTCATCCCAAATTGTCTCCTGATAAGTCATTTAGTATAATAGTAATTTACCCTTGTTAAAGGTTGCATAGTTTTTAGGCAGGAAAATGGATCAAAATTAGCAAAAATTTTGATAATAATTGTAACAAGATGTGATAATACGGCTTAACCTTTGTATTCTAGAAACCTAAATGAAGTAGAAGAGAGAAATTATGGCTGAAGAGGATATTTCACAAATTTCAGTAGGAGAATTTGAGACTGTAGCAGAATTACTAGCCTCATCAGAATCATTGCAATTTGCCTTTATCCTAATGATTGTGGGTATGATTGC
>Ga0209271_10000153_pt1 | contig 23686 bp, 25 predicted proteins | sample tdAd002_FD_187123 | JGI IMG/M metagenome (GOLD analysis project Ga0209271, IMG submission 187123) | Marine sediment microbial communities from the Atlantic coast under amendment with organic carbon and nitrate - tdAd00.2 (SPAdes)... | ecosystem: Environmental > Aquatic > Marine > Coastal >... | reverse complement strand
CCTTGCAGCTGCGGTATGCGTGGCGGGCCCTGGCGTCCAGTGGCTCTTGTACTTGATATAGCCTTCGTCGATTGTCAAATTTCGGCCTCTTCCGGAAACAAAGCGGCAAGACCGTCTTCGCTGGCAGCACAGACACCGCGTTCAGTTATCAGCCCGGTCACAAGGCGGGCCGGAGTAACATCAAAAGCATAGTTGCTGACCGGTGTCGCCTGCGCTGTCGTTCTGACCGTGCCCGGGGCATTATCGAGTATGCCGGCAATTTCGCTTACTTCGCGAGGATCACGTTCTTCAATCGGGATGTCTTTGATACCGTCTGAAATACTCCAGTCGATCGTCGTCGATGGCAAGGCGACATAGAATGGCACGTCGTTGTCGAATGCTGCGAGAGCTTTCAGGTACGTCCCGATTTTGTTCGCAACGTCGCCGCTGCGTGTCGTCCGGTCGGTGCCAGTAATTACGATATCGACCTGGTCATGTTGCATCAGGTGTCCGCCAGCGTTGTCGACAATCAGCGTATGTGGCACACCGCCCTGAGCCAGTTCCCAGGCGGTGAGTTGCGAGCCCTGGTTTCGCGGCCTGGTCTCATCGACCCATACATGTATATTCATGCCAGCCTGATGTGCCAGGTACACTGGCGCCGTCGCAGTACCCCAGTTGATCGTCGCCAGGGCACCGGCATTGCAGTGTGTGAGCACGTTGACCGTATCCCCACCCTTGCGGCGTGAGATATCTTCGAGCAGCGGCAGACCGTGACGCCCGATGCCGAGACAGATTTCTATGTCCTCGTCGCAAATCGCTTCAGCATCGGCGCGAATAATGCTCACGAGCTCCGCATCGCTCTTCCCGCTGACAATGAGCTTCATGATCCTCTCGACAGCCCAGCGCAGGTTCACCGCCGTGGGGCGGGAGCTAAGCAGTTCTGCCGCAGCTTTTTGCAATTCATCGCTCGGTGATTTGCTCTTCAACGCTGCGAGATACAGGCTCCATGCAGCCGTTGCACCAATCAGTGGTGCACCACGAACATACATTTCCTTGATAGCTGTTACGCCATCATTCCATGTTCTGAGATCGTGGACGTGGTAGTCGTGGGGCAGCAGACGTTGGTCAATGATCTGTACGATCGAGGGATCGTCGGGGTGCAGCCAGATCGTGCGAAACCCGTCGCTAGTCATCCAGCCCTACCGAGAGCCGCGCAGCCCTGAGCGTATTGGCCATGAGCATGACAATCGTCATAGGACCAACGCCGCCGGGTACGGGAGTAATTGCTTTGGCCACCTCGCTCACCGAATCGTAATCGACATCGCCCGTGAGTCGTGACTTGGTTTCACCGTCGACCGTAGCCTCGATTCGGTTGATACCAACATCAATAACAACTGCACCTGGCTTCACCCAGTCACCTTTGATCATGTTGGCTCTGCCAACGGCAGCGATGACGATATCGGCCTGCCTGACCACGCCTGCAAGATCCTTGGTACGGCTATGCGTGACCGTCACTGTCGCATGTCTCTGCAACAACAGACTCGCCATCGGTTTGCCAACGATATTCGAGCGTCCAACAACAACGGCGCCCAGGCCGGATAAATCGGCACCCAAGTGATCTTCGATCATGAGCATGCAACCGGCAGGCGTGCAGGGCACGAACGCGTCGGCTGTATTACCCGAAGTCAGTTTGCCAATATTGATGAAATGAAACCCGTCAACATCCTTACTCGGTGAAATTGACTGCGTAATGACTTGCTCATCGAGATGTTTTGGCAGCGGTAGTTGTACGAGAATGCCGTGAATCCTGTCGTCACTATTTAGCTCGTCGATCAGCTGCAAGACGTCCTGTTGCGAAGTGTCCGCATCCAGCGAATGCTGTACGGAGTGAAACCCGCATCCTTCGGCCCTTTTTTTCTTGTTGCGCACATAGACCTGGCTGGCCGGATCTTCACCGATGATAACGACCGCAAGTCCGGGTTGCAGTCCGTGCTCATCGAGCAGGGCGGTCGTTTTGGCTGTGATCTTCTCCGATAATTCAGCCGCTTTCGCTTTGCCATCAATTCGTATTGCGTTGTTCATGCCGGGTGATTCCTGTGCTTGGGTAGACGATGTCGGAAGCTCCGATGGGCGCGGCGCATAGTAACGCCACGAATCAAGCGGGTAAACTGTGGGATATCACGTAGGTCACTCACCCACCGGGACGCAGGGGAAACGCAAGTGGAAAAGCAATGGCTCGAGCGATGGGAGGTGGGCCGGACTGGTTGGCACGAAGCAGAAGGCAATTCGAAGCTGAAGGAGCACTGGCGTGCGACAGGGCGCCGGGTGCTTGTGCCCATGTGCGGCAAATCCGCTGATATGAAATGGCTTGCAGATCAAGGCAATCAGGTTTTTGGTGTCGAGCTGTCCCATCTGGCGATTGAGGCCTTTTTCGCCGAGCAGGGGCTCGACTACACGGTGCATGATGGCGATCTTAGTATTTATCGGGCAAGCGAAGCCGAAATAACGGTTTTCTGTGGCAACTATTTCAATTTGAGATCTTTGCAGTGCGATGCACATTTCGATCGTGGTGCGTTTGTCGCCATTGCGCCCGAGCTGCGACCGGCATATGCCGCACACACGAGCTCGCTACTGGTGCCAAATTCTGAACAGCTGCTCATTTCACTCGACTACGATGACGCCGTTGCTATCGGACCACCCTTCTCAGTATCTGACGAAGAGGTCCTTTCATATTGGCCGGATCTGGAATGCATCGACAAATATGACGACATCGAAAACGCGCCGCCAAAGTTTGTCGAAGCGGGGCTTACCGAGATGATCGAAAAGGTGTGGTGCTCACCGTAGTCGCTACCACGGGACTTTCGTAACGGGAGTCCATCGCTCTTCGCGGCGACTGATTCGCCCAGCCGCATCCTCAGCGTCATAGCTGATTGCACCAACGTCGGCGACATTGGACGGGATGCTGCGAAGTGCATGCGTATTGATGATGCCGAAGCGACCATCTTGCGTATCGATAACCGCTCCAAGGTAGACACCGCATTGTCTGCAAATCAGAAAATCGGCTGTCATCAGAGCAAACCGGTAGCGCTGCAAAGTGCTTGGATCGTTGCCTGTAAACTCCAGGGTTCCTTGTGGATCCGACGTGCTGAGCGCGTCGTGCATGCGGCAGAAACGGCATTGGCACGCGCGTACAGACCAATCGTCGGGACTTTTTGCTGTGGTGTAGCAAAAACTCAAGACTCCGCAATGGCAGCTGCCTTCGTAGGTGGCTTCACTCATGCTTCGAATCTACTTCTGCGCGACGTCTCAGCATCAAAGCACAGAGCATTGTCGCGGGAGTCATCGACGCAAACAAATGCTTGAGCGTGTGTCCGCTGACCAGCCGTCCCGCGTCGTAAACTGCCGCATCAAATTGCTCGAACAGCTTGGCGAGCACATAGAAAAGTATCATGAGCCAATAGTACCTGGCCGCACCAATCGACGGCTTGTGGGTTAGCAGGATAATTGGAATCAGCAGCATTGGTAAGAATTGAACGACCGCGTACGGGCGCAGGTCACCGGCTCCGCGAGTCTCGGTAAACGCCCAGTACACGACAGAAGCGATGCCGATGACGAGCAGAGGAATGAGCATGCGGCGTCCGCCGCGCACAGAGATGAATTCGCCAATGATAATCGAGAACAAACCGGCAAAGCCGATCGTCATTGGCAACCGATCCCATATGAGCGGCTCGTTAGCGGGGGCGAGATGGTAGTAGCCGGAGCCGAATGCCGTCAAAAAAACGCCCGCGAAAAAAACGCTGTAGGCGGGCTGCAAACCCGGCAGGCATGAAGAGTCACCGTGATTTTGAACGTAGGCCAGGCCCCACAAGCCAATGACGAGAAAAGGTAGGTTCGACGCCACATCCCAGAAGTTGTTAACCCCAAGCAGGCTGCGGAAATCCGCGAACTGATGGTACGCCGGGTCTTGTGGAACAGGAGCGGTTAACCAGAAACCGACAATGATGATTGCGAGCGCAACGGCGATGAGCGCAAAGGTGCGTGTGGATAGCCTGATCGCGTTTTGCGCTCGCTGGCTCAGATGCCCATTTTCGCAAGCAGGTCTGCGAACTCTCTGGCAATGCGCTCAGCCACGGGATGGTTTGCCGCGAATCTTGACTCGAGATGTTTGGCGCGGTCAACGGCTGAGGATTGCGTTTCGCCGGTTAGCCGATCGATGTCGTCGTTCAATTGGTTGAGCAGTTCGCGAGTCTCTGCGTCGACATCGCCTGCCTCATGCAGTTCCCGATTGAGTTCGGTCAATAATTCACTTAGTCGTTGTTTGCTCAAGATCTTTTCCGTTGCTGTCAGGCGACGTCGGTCTCGCGGTAATCGGGCTTGCCGAGGTCATGTTGGCGCACAGGCAACTCGCGAATGCGAATGCCTGTTGCATCATAGATCGCGTTCGTTAATGCCGGTGCTATGGGAGGTGTGCCTGGTTCGCCGGCACCACCAAGTGCTTCGCCACTATTGATAATGTGCGTTTCGACGGCAGGCGCCTTGTCGATGCGCAGCATCGGATAGTCGTGGAAGTTCGATTGTGCGACGGCGCCATGACGAATCGAAATCTCGCCGTAGAGTGCGGCCGTCATTCCATAGGCGATACCGCTCTCCATTTGCGCGGCCATCCCGTCCGGATGGACCGCAAAACCTGCGTCAACAGCGCATACAACGCGTTGGACGTTTACGTCACCGTCCACGACTTCGACGTCCACGACTTCGGCGACGATTGTGCCAAACGAGCGGTGTATCGATATGCCGCGACCCGTATTTTCCGGCAAGGGATCTCCCCATCCCGCTTTTTTTGCAGCAAGGTCGAGTACCGCGAGATAACGTGGTTCGTGCGCGAGCAATTCGCGCCGATATTCGTACGGATCCCGGCCGGCCGCGACCGCCAGCTCATCGACAAATGACTCGGTGAAAAAAGCATGGAGAGAATGATCGACACTGCGCCAGAACCCCCATGGAACATGCGTGCTGCTCTCGCTATACACGATGCGCTGATTGTCGATCGCATAAGGGATGTGTGGTGCTTCCTCCGGGTCGTATTTGTTTACGTAGTGGTTCTGCCAGGCAACAGCATTGCCATCCGCATCGAGGCCGCCCCTGAAACGACTGATGCTTGCCTGCCGATAGTGGTCGTGGCGGGTGTCTTCTTCCCGTGACCAGACAAGCTTGACGGGATACGGAACCTGCGCCGCTACCCGGGCTGCCTGAACCGCGTAATCGGGAAACGCACGCCGTCCAAACCCGCCGCCCAGGTACTGGTTGTGCACAGTGACATTTTCGAGATTGAACTCGAGCACATCGCTGACATCCTTGGCGAAACCGAGCGGGTTTTGTGATCCCGTCCAGACTTCGCATTCACCGTCGTGCACCCAGGCCGTGCAGTTCATTGGCTCCATCGGAGCATGTGCCAGGAACGGGACACGGTATTCGGCTTCAATAAGCTGGTCGGCATCCGCCAGCGCCGCAAACACGTCACCGACCGCGACGTCGGTTTCTTCATCGCCAGCTGCTGCCGAATTGTCGAGATCGTCTGCGAACTGTTGAAAAATGTCGCTTTGTTCCCAGTGGCTATTGCCGGCGTCGTCAAATTCGACCTGCAATCTATCCAGTGCCTGCTGGGCCTGCCAATACCCATCGGCAACGACCGCCACGGCGTCATCGAGATTTATGACCTTGCGCACGCCTGCCATGTCCTGCACAGAGGACACATCGACCGAACTTACTGAACCGCCAAAAACAGGCGCAGCCTTGACCGCTACGTACTTCATGCCCGGTAGCGTGGTGTCGATACCGAACATGGCGCTGCCATCAACCTTGGCCGGAATATCATCACGCGGCGGCGAGGTACCCATGATACGGAACTCGTCGCTATCCTTGAGTATCGGTTTGCTCGGCAGGCTTATTTCGGCAGCGGCAACCGCGAAACTTGCGTAGGTCGCCGAACGATTGCTGGCGTCGTGGTAGATCATGCTGTCACGAGCGCTGAGTTCACTGACTGGTACTTGCCATTCGTCGGCTGCTGCTTGTAGCAGTGCATTGCGGGTGGCGGCACCCGTGACTCGCATCGCCAATTGGCCCGTGGTTCTTACCGATGTGCTGCCACCGGTAATCTGTAATCCCATAACCTGCGTTGCGCGGAAGAAAAAACCGTCAACAGTATCGATCAGCCAGCCAGGAAAATCGGCATCACCCGCGGCAAATCCCCTGGCAAGCGCATAGTTTGCATACTCTTTGTCGCCTGGTGCTTCGAGGACCTGAACTTTGGACCAGTCGGCATCGAGTTCGTCGGCCAGCATCATCGCAAGCGTCGTGTGGACGCCCTGGCCCATTTCCGCGTGCGGAATAATCGCGGTAACCGTGTTATCCGGCGAAATTTTTAGCCAAACGTCGAAAAGCGAGTCACCTGGCTCTGCTACAAGGTCAAATACCTTGGCAGCCCTGTCGCCACGGCGTATCGCGACACCGAAAACAACGACACCGCCGGCAGCGACGCCCGTCGTGATAAATGCGCGGCGTGACCACTTACCCATCGGGCTCGGCCTCCTCGTGCAGCGCGTTGATCGCCAGTGCAGCACGCTTGATGCCACTGCGAATTCGGGGATAAGTACCACAGCGACAAACATTGCCAGCCATTGCAAGATCGATGTCGTCGTCAGTTGGTGCGGGGTTGTTCTCGAGCAACGCGACTGCAGACATAATTTGTCCGGACTGGCAGTAGCCGCATTGCGGTACCTGCTCGTCGATCCAGGCTTGCTGCAACGGATGCAGGCCGTGCCCACTCTGGCCAATGCCTTCGATCGTTGTGACTTCCTGATCGATAGCGGCTTGTACGGGTGTTACACAGGAACGAATCGGAGCACCGTTCAGATGCACGGTGCACGCACCACACTGTGCAATGCCACAGCCGAACTTCGTGCCGGTCAGCCCGACGAAGTCGCGGATTACCCAGAGAAGAGGCGTCGTCGGATCGACGTCGATCGCGTGAGTCTCGCCGTTGATGCTCAAGGTGATCATTGTGATTGACGTTAACCCAAGGCGCTGAGCTCGGCAAGCGCCGGATTATGTGACGCAAGGGCGGCGAATGGCGTAGACTTCTGGGCACTGCCACCCGGCCCGGGAGTATCGATGTCTGAAAGCCGAAACTACGACACGGTCGCCTTCGACGTGCGCGACAATGCAACGATGTTGTTCTTCGCGCGCACCACATCTGAAGGTGACATCGACGACTATTTGTTGCTAATGCGCACGGTCGAGGACGACTTCGATTCGTCGACCTATATCGAGATTAACGAAAAGCAGTTCGGTGGGCATAACCTGATCCGCGAAGCGGCGCTCATGGGCAATACCCTGACGCTGCACTTGCATGAACCGGCCACAGAGCTGGGCAATATCACTGAGATTGTGCTGACCTGGGCCGACACTCCCGAAAACGGAGCGAGTATTGAAGCTGGCGCGTTCCGCGTGCTCGGCGACACGATGTCGGGCGGCAGCGCCTGACCCCATTCAGGTGAGCGCAGGTGAATACAGCCTGTATATCGTGCGCTGCGCCGACGGCAGTCTTTATACCGGTATAGCCACTGACGTCGAAAGACGTCTGCGCGAACACGAAAGCGGTACTCGTGGAGCAAAGTTTCTGCGTGGTAAAGGACCATTGCAACTCGAGTTTGCCGAGTGCCTTGGCGATCGAAGTACTGCATCGCAGATCGAGTATCGCGTAAAGCAGCTTGAGCGCGGGCGTAAGGAAGAACTCATCGCCGGCCGGTACTCGCTCGCCGATCTGGTGCCCGGCTAACGCGATCGTTGATCAGGCTTCTGGCGAGGCCTGCGGATAGAGCACGATCGGTTTGCCGAATTCGGGCAAATGCAGTCGCGTATCCGAGTCCCAGGTAGCACCGATTTCCTCCAGCCATTTCGCGGTATCAACGAAATTATCCAGTGCACGGGGATAAAGAACGATCTCGCCAAACGGCTGTGAATAATCGTCAAAATGAAACGGAATCACATGCTCGGCGCCCGTTGTTGTAACGAGTGCTTGCCAGTACTTCTCTACGTAGTCGCGGCCAAGCCCTTCAAGCAGTCCGACACCGAGCATGACGACGTCGGCCCTGACGCCGTCCAGCGCATCGTCGAGGAAGCCCGCGCTGCCCTGAACGAGAGTTGTGCCGTGTGGATGGGCGACAACAATCGAGTAGCTTTTGCCTACGCGCCAGGCGGAGACCGGGACAGGGGTAGACAGAGGTTCATCAATCGTGCCGTCATACGGTATCGAACCGCCCCATCCTATCGGTGCATGAGTTGAGTTGATCAGGGTCACAGTAAATTGACCAAATGAGTATTCGTCGCCGCTTGTCGCGACAATAATCTGGTCCTCCGGGACACCTGCACCGCGGGCAATGTTCGCTGTGGTTTCAGAACCGAGTATCGATGCACTGCTGCGATTGGCGATGGCACCTATGTCCATCGCGTGATCGTAATGCGAGTGTGCAGGCACGATCGCGGCGAGGCGTCGCATGCGGTATTCGTCGAGCACGTAGTTTATCGTGGCAGCATCACTCTCGACCGGTTTTCCCAGGACAAGGTCAGCCAGCGACGGGCGGGAGAAGAATCCATCGATTAATACTTGCGTTTGTCCATCGTCAAACAGCAGAGTCGTGACGCCGAGCCACGTCATTGTCACTGCGTCGAGAGTCGGCTCTATGTGTGGGTATGGCTGCCATTCGATGGCGTCGAGAGACTCGCGATCACGCCACAGCCAGACGATCGCAACCGATCCAACAACAATAATGGAGGCAATCGTGATCGCTGTGCGTTTTGCCCAGCGCTTGAATTCATCTGGCGTAATCGTTGGCATTACTGTCCGGCAGCGAATTTTGCGAGGTGTCCGGTCAGCGGTGCCAGATAGTTGCCCAGGGCGTAACCCAGCAAGGCCATTAGAATTGAGGCCGGAACCAGATTGGGGCGATGATGCGCAGCGACGATTGGCGCCGATGCTGCCGCCCCGATGTTTGCGGCCGATGCGATGGCCACGCTGTGAATATCAACCCGGAACAACCATGCTCCCGCCAGGCAAAACAGGCCGTGGATTATGATCCAGACAAAAGCTCCGGCTACAAACATCGGCGCCTCGGCCAGACCGGCGACGGATGCACGAGCACCCATGCCTGCAACAAAAATATAAATGAGCGCCGTCCCCATTGCGGTGGAGTTAGGCAACTTTGATGCGGCGGTCGTGGACAACAAAAGCGCAATTGTTGTCACAAGCAGGATACGAGTCGTGGTGACGCCGAAAACTGTTCCGAGCCCCGTGCTTTTTGCGGCGATCCACCCGGCGATACCAGGTGCAATAGCAGTGGCAACCCAGGTGACACCAATGACGATCGCAATCAGAAACAGATACTGTGGCATTGTCGGCGCATGATCCTCTTCGACATGAACCTCGGCTGCTGCGTCCATCATCTCGAGGCGGTCGGTAGGCACGCGCGCCCAGGTATTAAAGCGATCTGCAAAATCACGTGACAGCAGAAGCAACGGCAGCCAGAAGACATAAATTACGTTGTCGGCAATTACGGCGAGCCCGAATTGCTCTTCCGAGGTGCCAAGCATCTCGGCTGTTGCGGCCATGTTGGCAGTACCGCCAATCCAACTCCCGGCTAGCGCTCCATAACCCTTCCAGGCGTCAGCGGACAACCAGGAATGTACAAGCATGTAGGCGACGACCGCGCCAACCATGACACCGGCAGTGCCCATTAACATGACCAGCACACCTTTTCCCATCACGCGGACGACGGCCGGAACATTCACCTTGATCAGCATCAAAACGATAAATGCAGGCAAGAGATAGGCGCTCAGTCCCGAGTACACGGGTGACGAGCTGGGAATCACATCAAAATTGTTGAGAAACACCGGTGTTGCGTAAATGAACAACAGCGGCGGGATGTACTGAAAAAGTTTCGCGCGCGTCGTCTGCTCGAGCATAAAGAAGAACGCTGCGACGAATGAAAGTACGGCAAGCACGCCAATGGGTGAAGAGATCAGGGCCTCGGAACTTTCCATGTGCAACAGACTCTTGGGCGCAGAATGGTGCGCAAGAGTATAAAGCAATGATCAGCGATCGGCGCGTCGTAACGGGTCAGGCTATCTGTGCCTGCAGGTCCTTGCGTGTTGCTTCATCTGTCATTGCAGCCGACTTGACCGTCAGCCAGGCAGCATCCCAGTCCTCGACCTTGCTTGGACCGAATACGAATTTTGCGATGAAGCTGTCGAGGGCTCCGACGCGAATGACATTTTTTGGTGGCGGGGTGGGGAATTCCACAGTGCCCGTGAACACAACAACATTGGCGACAGGCACGTCCGGAACGACATTCTGAAGCGCTCGAGTCCGGCCCTCATTCTGAATCAGTGGATTCAGGAAGCGGCGGCGCAATGTCCCGTCGACATTTGTCCACTGAGCTTCGTCCTCACCACCGAAAACGATGCCGTTGTAGTGTTTGGTTTGGATGCAGAGAATTCCGCCAGCCGTCAGAATTGCATGATCAATCTTGGTCAGGCCGCCGTAAGCACCCGGCAGAATGAAGTCATGCAGCACGTCGGGACTCCGGGCCTCGAGTGCGCGGCGAATTCGCAGCGTGCCAATTCGTCTGGTGACGATGCGCATTACATGACTGGCCGTCGAGCGGAAAATCAGCGTGAGAAGCAAGGCACCGGCAATCGTGAAGATGAAGGCGGCCGGTCCGACATTCGTGATGCCGGTCGCGATATCAGATTCTGCAGCCAGCGCCGGGACGGCGATCAGCGGCAAGCTGGTTGCGACAAGTCGGATTAGCACGATCATGCCCCTAGAGTAGGACTTTTGGAGACGGAATTATCGTATCAGGTCACGTTTTGCAAAGCGTCTACCCTGGATAGGCCAAAAAATAGCCGTCGAGCTCCGTGACACGAATGCTGGTCTCGTAAACACCGCTTAGAAGCACGCTGTTCAAGACGGATGCCTTGTCGCCATCGGCAACCACGGCACCCTCCTTCAACACGACGACACGCTCTACTTCGGGCGGGATTTCATTGAGATGGTGGGTGACGAGAACGATATTGTGGCCACTCAGGGACAAATCGCGGATGCGATTCAGGTAGTCGAAGCTCGCAGCGAAATCGAGACCAGCCGTGGGCTCATCGAGAACCAGAGTTCGCGGCTCATGTACGAGCGAGCGGCCCAGAAGGCAGCGGCGTTGCTGGCCGGTGGACATCGATCTGAGTGGCGTGTCATGCAATGACTCAATGCCGAGAACGCGCAAGGTGTCTCGCGCCCTCTGCGTTTGTTCCTTGCTGACCATGCTGGCCAGCATGCCATGTATGCCGATGCTCGAGTAAAAGCCCGAGACGACAACCTCGAGCGCGGTTGTCGTTGGCGTATAGCGGGTCTGCAGATCATGCGATACGACGCCGATGTGTTTTCGCAATTCCCAGACATTCCACTGTTCACGGCCCAGAACCCGAATCCAGGAGTCGTCAGTGACAACAGGGTATAGCTCTCGATTGATGGTCTTTAAAAGCGTCGTCTTGCCTGATCCATTCGGCCCGAGGATAGCAACACGCTCGTGTTGTTGGATAGACAGATTCAAGCCTTGAAAAACGCATGTTGTCCCGCGCCAGATCGTCGCGTTGTGAATTTCTATGAGTGGTGATTCTGACATCGTGTCGAGAATACTACTGAAGATTGTCGCAGCGCGTCAGGCAAGCTTGTGTTTCCAGTTGCCACGCCTAAAGACGATAACGCTCAGGACCGTCACCAGAGTCTCGGAAATAACTATGGCCAGAAACACGCCGTTCGGTCCCTGAGACATGTCGGTCGCCAGCCAGTATGCGAGCGGAATCTGCAATAACCAGAAACTCACGAAATTGATCAGGGTCGGCGTCGTTGTATCACCCGCACCATTTAGTGCTTGTGAAATGATCATGCCTATGGCGTACATCGGAATGCCGATTGCCAAAATACGCAAGCAATCCGTGCCATAGCGCAAGACATCAGGATCGCTCGAGAAAAGCCCGGTGATCGCGGGCGCAAGCGCGACAAGGAGGATGCCGACCGAGGTCATGAATATGGTGTTGTAGCGTGCTGCTTGCCAGGTCGACTTTTGTGCGCGGTCTGGCTGATCGGCACCGAGATTTTGTCCCACGAGTGTTGCAGCCGCATTGCCAAGGCCCCAGGAAGGCAGCCAGATGAACTCGAAAATGCGCAGCCCGATCGTGTAGGCGGCGACTGCTGTGCTGCCGTACAACGCGACGATTCGCATTATTATGATCCAACTCGACGTAGCGATCAGGAACTGGCCAACGCCGCCTGAGGAGATGATCAACATGCGTCTAAGTACGCGGGGGGCCAGCGCCAGGTTTCGCAGATGGAATTCGAGGCGGCCACGTCCGTCGAAGAGGTACCAGAGCTGATAGAAGACACCAATGCTGCGACCAATCGTTGTCGCGACCGCAGCACCAGTCACGCCCATCTCCGGAAATGGCCCAAGGCCGAAAATCAGGCAGGGGTCGAGCACGATGTTGAGCCCGTTCGCCAGCCACAGAGATCGCAGGGCGACGGCGGCGTCACCCGCACCTCGAAAAGCAGCATTTAGCAGAAACAGGTAGATGATGCTCGCAGATCCGCCGAGCAGGACGGCCGCAAAACCAGCGCCCATCTCGATCACGCCGCCACTGGCACCCATCATGCGCAACATGTCCGCGGCATATATCACGCCAGGTACGCCGATAATCAGTGACAGTGCGGCACCGATCCAGATGGCCTGACCAGTGACTCTGGCCGCCGCTTCGCGGTCTTTCGCGCCAATACGGCGGGACACCATCGCGGTGACGCCCATACCAAGGCCGACAGCTACCGCATACAACACCGTAATCAGCGCTTCGGTAATGCCCACCGCAGCAATCGCATCGGTTCCGAGTCGCGAAACAAAAGCGATGTCGACGACCGCAAACACGGATTCCATCGACATCTCGAGCATCATCGGAATTGCAAGCAGTCCCAGCGCTCGCCCGGTGCGACCGGTCGTGTAGTCGATATCGCTGTCACGCAGCGACTCGCGAAAAAAAGCCGCGCCGCGTCGCCAGATCGATTTTTCTCCAGTGTTATTATTCACTGCGTCAATACTTCACCGGTAATACGCCATGCCCGAAGGACTCTGGCCGGTTCTCGTCATCATTGCCCTGGTCATCATCTACACGATCGCAAAAGTCTTCCAGCATATGCGCAAGAGCGAGCAGCAATGGCGGGAGGTCGATAAGAGCAAATTGCGCGAGTGGGAAGATGATGACTGGCCCGACGACTAAAGTTTAGTATCGCCTTGTAACAGGGCCGCGAACTCAGCCGCAGTATCTTTCGCAGACTGGATCATCTGTTCCTCCGAATCATGAATTGCATGTTGCTCCCTGAGTAGCTGCGTATCATGTGCCCGAAATTTTTCGCTAATACGCTCGACCTGTTCTTGCTCGAAGCCCAGGTTTGTCAGTACCCGCTTCGACATTGACAGGCTCGATAACATGGTCTCGCGAAAAATGTGCTCGATCCCGAGATCCATCAACCCATGCGCATGACGCCTGTTTCGAGCTCTTGCGATAATCTTCAAATGCGGAAAATTGCGTTGGACGGCCTCAGCGGTACGAATCGACGCGGTGACGTCATCGATTGCCAGCACGAAAACGCGTGCATGTTCTGCGCCGGCAGCACGTAGTATGTCCAGCCTCGATGCGTCTCCGAAGTGGACGACATTGCCGTAGCGACGCACAACGTCGACCTGGGATGAGTCAATTTCCAGAGCCGTGAAAGGCGTGTTAAATACGCTGAGTAACCGTGCGACGATCTGACCAACTCGTCCGAATCCCGCAATGATGACTGCGTTTTGTGGATTATCCGGTTTGTCGTACTCGGGTTCCGCGGCCGCATCCAGTCTTTTGCCAACTGCTTCGTTGAGAAGATAGGCGAACGGAGTCAGCAACATTGACACTGCAACGGCCAGTATCAATTCATCCACAATCTCGGCAGCCAGAAGACGCTCACGTGCCGCGATGCCGAACAATACAAATGCGAATTCGCCACCCTGGGACATAATGGCGGCAAGGCTCAGAGACGCGCGCTTGTCGCAGAGGCCGAACCAGCTGGCCAGAGGTATCAGTACCAGCGCTTTCGCGAGCATCAGCAGCACAACAATCAACAGGATCTTGAGAGGCGACTCGAACAAGAGACCGACATTGACCGACATACCAACTGCAATGAAAAACAAGCCGAGCAGCAGCCCTTTGAACGGTGCTATATCCGCCTCAAGTTGGTGGCGATATTCGGAATCCGCAAGCAACATCCCGGCGATGAATGCGCCGAGCACCATCGACATGCCGGCGAACTGCATCAACAAGGCTGCACCAATGACGACAAGCAATGCGGTCGCCGTAAAAATCTCCGGGATCTTCGAGGCGGCCGCAATGTGCAGGACTGGTCTAAGCAAAAATCGACCGCCAGCGATCAGGCCGACAATCGTAACGATCATGATACCGGCCTGTCTGATATCAAAGCCGTCGCCGCTGACGGTACCGAGCATTGGCAACAATGCGATCAGCGGAATTGCCGCGAGGTCCTGAAACAGCAGTATCGAGAAAGCGGCACGTCCATGAACCGTTGTCAGTTCCTTTTTCTCCGCCAGCATTTGTAAGACAAAGGCAGTCGATGACAAAGCGAGAATCAATCCGACTACAATTGCTGGTGTTGTTTCGAGACCCAGAGACCAGGCGAGAATCGCGATGAGCAATGCACTGAGAAATACTTGCGCAGAGCCAAGTCCGAAGACCATTTTTCGCAGGACCCAGAGTCGTGACGGTTGTAGCTCGAGTCCGACAATGAACAGCAGAAACACAACGCCAAGCTCGGCGAAATGCAATATGTGTTCTGGATCGTGAATCAGCGCGATACCGAACGGACCGATAACGATGCCTGCAGCAAGGTAGCCGAGCACCGAGCCAAAACCCAGCCGACGGCTCACCGAGACCATGACGATCGCCGCCAGCAGATAAATTACAGATTGCTGTAACAGATTCATGGGAACCCCTGTCAACATGCGATTGCTCTTTGTGCCGAGTCTAGTCGCAATGCGCCAATCCTTCGACCCGCCAGGCGTTTTTGGATTAAACTGGTGCGACGCGAATAGGACGTATTGTTGTCCGTACTACATGCAGGATCGCCACATGTTCATAAGTAAACACCTGAGACTCGTTTTTATGCTGGGGCTTGCAAGCCTGGCGTTATTTGTTGCTGCTTGCGATTCTGGCACCCCGGATTCTCAGGTCGGCGACAAGGAGGCGGGACGCGCCAATGTTGACGCGATGACGAGAGAGCACGCTAATGACACCCCTGAGCCCAGCCCTGCTGCACAGATAGCACCGCGACGCTCTGTAGTGTCCGAGCGACTGCCGTACGCCGAAGTCAACAATGAGCTCGTATACGGGCATTTCGTATTTCCGTCGGACATGGTCGAACCGTTGCCTGCAATAATCGTCATTCACGAGTGGTGGGGTCTTAACGACAATATCAGGGCAATGGCAGACCGGCTGGCCGGCGAGGGCTACATCGTGCTTGCGGTCGACCTTTTCGGCGGCGAGACAGCAACTTCTACTGAAAAGGCGCGGCTACAAATGCTGCGCGTCGTCGAAAACCCGAACCGTGCCGCCGAGAATATTCGGCAGGCCGTCGAATTCGTCAACACGACTGCTGGTGCACCACGGATCGGATCTCTCGGCTGGTGTTTTGGGGGTGGCTGGTCACTCAATTCTGCGGTGCTGTTTCCTGATCAGATCGATGCTTCGGTCATCTACTACGGCCAGGTCACCGACGATGAAGACAGGCTACACAGTATCGACTCGCCAATACTTGGCTTGTTCGGCGCGGAGGACAAGGGCATCACGGTTGAATCAGTGCAGAGGTTCGAGGGGGCGCTGGAGCGGCTGCGCAAGAGCTACGAAATTCATATTTACCCGGGGGCCGATCATGCATTCGCGAACCCAACCGGCAATGCCTACAACGCCGAAGCAGCCGAAGATGCATGGCGGCGGACGCTTGAGTTCCTGAACCTTCACCTCGCGATCGAGGATGACGCGGGGCTCTGATCCGCAGCAACGTCGGATTCCTGTTCTTCGCTCGCGCAGTGCAGGCTAAGATCCAGCGCCTGTGATGTGTAGACGATTGTTTGCTTGCTATCGTCGGCGCAGCGCATTGAAACATTTGCTGTAAGCGCGCCCTTAACCAACAAATCTGACGGGTTCAGGTCATCGTCCTGGTTCAGCCGGCAAAAACCCTCAACGGCCAGTGGCGAGACTTGCCGGCGCGGAATCGCAATACTTGTGACTACGTCAGTCTGGCCGCCAATTTCGCTTGCGCCGAGAGTTGTCCGTGTATCTGCAACGCTGATCGATATTGAATCAACCTGCATGTCCGGTGCACACTGTGGCTTAACGATCAGCGCGAACTCGAGTGTGGGTAACGGGATCAGCCTTCGACCCTCGGGTAAAGGTTCGACGCTGACCACCGCAGCCTGAGCTGTAACACTTATTCCTGTGCTGGTATCAGACAGCGCAGGGTTTGCGACAAAGGCCGCTGCGATCAACAACAAAATAGACAGACTACGCATGCAACAAAGACTACGACAAGGTTGTCATAAAACAAATAAGAATCGTGGCAACCGGCCAGGGGTTAATCGTGATTAAGAGAACATTTGATTTGACGTACAAGGCGGCACGCCGCATTGCCGTGGCCGTGCTGGGAAGCACGGTTCTTGTGCTCGGTATTGTCATGATTGTCGCACCTGGTCCGGCGCTGGTCGTCATTCCAATTGGACTTGCGATATTGGGCATCGAGTTTGCGTGGGCTCGACTCTGGTTGAAACACGTGCGCGAGGCGATCAGCAAGCACATAGGTAATGGGCGTGCAAAACGAGCCGAGGCGCACCGCGAGCGGGTGTCCAGCTAAGCGAGAAGTACTTCATCAGGCCTGGCAAAAAGAAAGGCGCCGGAGTGCTGAATTCGACAGACGATGCAGCGGGTCCTCCGACAAGGAGGTCTCCGGCGCCCTAGGCTTAACGGCAGGGGGGTGCCGCCGGGCCTTCCAGGCCCGTATTCGCCGGCAATCCTGCCGGCGATTTCCGGGATGAGGTGCTCAGGCATTTCGGGGGAGAGATTCCTGAGGTCCGTCATCACCGGAGGGACTTCGCACACGAACAACCAGGGCTGCCCGCGTGAAGCATTAATCTGTGGTCGGCGACTCCGAAATCAAGGTCGGGGTAAGGCTGTCGACGTCGTCTGCAAGAGCCGTACTTGCGGCGAAACTGACGCCGAGGAGCACAATCAGCACGCCGAGCAGTGCCAATCCATTTTCAACTTTTCCGTTGTTCATCGTAATTCCTTTGTTTGCGAGCGTCGCCCAAGCGACACGTTGTGTTAGCTACAAGCTCTTAATGCACAAGTCGTGCCAAAGTCTATTAGTTAATAAAAACAACAACTTAACAAGAAATCATGAGTCACGGAATTCCGTAAGTCACGAAAAACCGTGACTATTATCACGGAATTCCGTATATAATCGCTCGATGACAAGCTTCGATGACTATCAATGGCTGTTTCGCAAGTCGCCCGCGATGGCCTCCTCTATCGGCGAGGACGGCACTTACCTGGACGTCAACGATGCGTTCCTCGAGCGGCTTGGCTACAAACGCAAGGAAATGGTCGGACGCCGTCCCGGGGATTTCGTCACGGCGGAGTCGGCACGACGCATTGACGAGGAGTTTCTGCCCGCCCTGCGTCGAACCGGCAAGTTGGAAAACAAACCAATCGGGTTCGTGGCGTCCTCAGGCGAGGTTGTCGAGTGTATGACGAACTCGCTTGTTGAATATGATCCCGAGGGCGCGTTTGTCAGAACAGTGGCGTTGTACACCGAGATAGCTGATCAGGCGCGCGCCAACTTCAAGTACCGGGATTTGTACCGATTGACGCCGGCCATGCTGCATACGGTCGATGGCGACGGCAATATCGTTACGGTTACCGATCACTGGCTGCAGAAACTGGGCTACAGGCGCGATGAAGTTGTTGGCCGGTCCACAACAGACTTTTTCTCCGAATCAGATCGCAGGCGTTACGTTGAGGGCCGATTACAGGAACTGATTTCACAGGGCGACTTCAACAATGAGGAACGCCAGGTCGTCACGAAGGACGGCCGAACTCTCGATGTGGTCGTCTCTGCCATCTCGCACCGCGATGCGTCCGGCAAAGTTGATCGCATGCTTATTGCGTCGAAAGATGTTACTGAGCGCCTTCGGGCGGAGCGCGATCTGCGTGTGTCGCTTGCCGAGAATGCGCACTTGCGCGAAGAACTTGAGCGGGAGCGTGACTATCTTCGCGAGGAAGTCAATGTCGCGATGAATTTCGGCCGTATCGTTGGCACGAGTCCGGCGCTGCAAAAAATGCTCAAGCGCGTCGAGGCTGTTGCCGAAACACCGGCCAGTGTCTTATTGCTGGGAGAGTCAGGCGTCGGCAAGGAACTTGTTGCACATGCTATTCACGCGCAAAGTTCTCGTGCTGATGGCCCACTGGTCAAAGTCAACTGTGCGTCTGTCCCGAAGGAACTGTTCGAAAGCGAATTCTTCGGTCACGTTAAAGGGGCATTCACGGGCGCGTACCGCGATCGGGTCGGTCGCTTTCAGCTAGCAGACGGTGGCACTATTTTCCTGGATGAGGTTGGTGAGATACCGCTGGAGATGCAGGGCAAATTGTTGCGGGTATTGCAGGAAAGCGAATTTGAACGGGTAGGTGACGACGATACCCGGTCGGTAGATGTGCGCGTGGTTGCAGCGACCAACAGGAACCTCGAGAAACTCATAGTTGATGGTGAGTTTCGCGAAGACCTCTTCTACAGACTGAGCGTCTTTCCGATCGATGTGCCGCCACTACGCGAACGCGACGACGATATTATTCAATTGGCACAACTATTTCTCGAGAATGCCTGCAATGATTTCGGTCGCCCGGTAATGACACTGACACGCGCGCAAGCTGGCAGGCTGCAGGAATACAATTGGCCCGGTAATGTCAGAGAATTGAAAAACGTAATCGAGCGTGCAGTAATCCTGTCACCCGGGAACGTACTACGGCTTGACCTGTCCATGCCAAACACGAGAGTTTCACAAGCCATTACCCCGACGGAAAGCCCTAAACAAGAGGACGGCATATTGAACGAGAAGGAAATGCGGGAGTATCAGAAGCAGAATCTGATTGCTGCACTCAAACAAACGAACTGGCGGGTCTCGGGCCCGCAAGGCGCGGCTGAATTGCTTGGCGTCAAACCGACGACACTTACTGACCGCATACGGTCGCTTGGTATCAAAAGGCCAGCGCGTTGACGAATCACGGTTGGGCGCATGGATGGTGGTCAATTCCACTTTTGGCGTTGGCGATCTGCGCAACGCCGATATCAGCATCTGACGATACCTTGCCGCTCCCTGTACAGAGCGCGCTAAATCACCGCCAGTTGTCGCATGACACTCTAAGCATCTATGTCGAAGACCTTGAAAGCGGCGAGGTCATCGTGCAGTGGCAGGACGAAGTACCGCGCAATCCGGGCTCGACGATCAAGTTGTTGACGACTCTCGTTGCACTCGATGTGCTTGGCCCAACGTATGTATGGCAGACAGATATTTACGCTCTGGGCTCTATCGATAATGGCAGGCTTGACGGTGACTTGCTGCTCAAGGGCTACGGCGATCCTTTCCTGGTCACGGAACGTATCTGGCAAATGTTGCGGCAAGTGCGTCAGGCGGGCATACGTGAAATACACGGCGACCTGTTACTGGACGATAGTTTCTTCGACATCGCAGGGTACGACCCGGCGGCCTTCGATCGTCAGCCGTTGCGCGCTTATAACGTGTCGCCGAACGCGCTGCTGATGAATTTCAAAGTCGTGCGTTACTGGTTCGAACCAGACCATGAGAAGAACAACGTCAGAGTTTGGCTTGACCCACCGCTCGACAACCTCGAGGTCGATAACCGGCTGACACTCAAACAAGGCAGCTGTCGCGGTTACCAGCGTGGCATCACGGTGGCGGCTGACGACGCAAATAGAAAGATGACCTTCAGCGGCCAGTTTCCGAACGGCTGCAAACTCTATGCAATGGACCGGTCGTCTCTGAGACACAACGAATTCGCATTCGGCTTGATCAGGTCTCTTTGGGTGGAGTCCGGCGGTGCGCTGGAAGGCGGTTGGAAAAATGTCGTGGCGCCTGAGGATATTGAGCCCATCATCGAATTTGAATCCTTACCACTCACTGATGTCATTACCCGCGTCAACAAGCACAGCAACAACGTCATGGCACGGCAGTTGTTGTTTACACTCGCGGCGGAAGTGCGCGGCGTGCCAGGCACCGAGGCGGGCGGCCGCAAGGTTGTGGGTGACTGGTTGCAGCAAAAGGGTCTTGAATTCTCGGAGTTGGCTTTCGACAATGGTGCCGGCCTGTCGCGCGAAGCGCGCATGACTGCTGCTGATTTCGGAGCGATGCTGCGATTCGCCTGGCAACAGGCCTATATGCCAGAGTATGTCTCATCGTTATCTCTGGCGGGCCTTGACGGCACTCTGACCCGCCGCCTTGATAATGGACCGCTTGAAGGAATGGCGCATCTGAAGACGGGGTCTCTGGACCACGTTGCCGGCGTTGCAGGGTATCTGCAATCGTCGACAGGAAGACGGTTTGCAGTTGCGGTGCTGCAGAATGACACCGATATCCATCGTGGCCCGGGCGAGGAAGTTCAAGAAGCCCTGCTGCGATGGCTATATGAGCAATAGGCTGTAGTAGACTCTCGTTGATCTAAAGGGAGATCGGGAATGCGACTAGTTTTCGGAAAGTTCGTGCTGTTGTTGCTGGCTCTTTTGCCAATGGCGGCGGTGGCTCAAACCGCATACGTCACGGACACATTGCAACTCGGAATGCATCAGGCCGAGGACACAAGCGACAGGCCGTTTCGCAGTCTCGACAGCGGACAGGAAATGGAAGTGCTTTCACGCACGCGTTACTACGCCCACGTGCAGCTTCCCGATGGTACGCAGGGGTACGTCAAGGCAGGATTTCTTGTTGATGCCAAACCCGCGAAACTTATTGTTGAGGAAACTCAGGCAGAGGTAGACAGGCTCACCCAGGAGCTCGAAGAGTCTCGTCAGGCCTTTGCGGCCCCGGCTGCTACGATCGATGCACTGAAACAACAGGCGACAGATTTACAGGCCCGGCTCGATCAAAGCGAGGCTTCTGCGGCCGAGCTCAGTGAGGAGACTGCGAGTCTTCGCAACCGCCAGTCACAGTATAAGAACAGCATGCCGCTGCAATGGGTAGCCGGTGCGGTAGGTGCCTGCCTGGTAGGAGGCTTTCTGTTCGGGCTGTGGTGGGTCGATCACCGTAGCCGTAAACGGCACGGTGGCATTCGCATTTACTGAAACGATTTAACAGGCAGCTACGCTGCCACAGTAATACCGTCGGTACAGCCGCCGCGGACGGGCAAAACTGCATCCTTGAACAGATTATCGATCTCGGTCTGTGAGCGAACGTTCCTGGTCTGTTCGAGCTGATCCAAAGTAATGTGTGGTGCGAACAGCCGCACGAAATCGAGCATGTAGCGCCGTAGCACGATGTCCTTGCGGAATCCGATCCACGTTGTGCTGCGTGGGAACAAGCCTTCGGCATCGATCGCCGTCAGGTCTTTTTGGTCGTCACAGTCTTCGGCCATGCTCGCAACGATGCCTACCCCGAGCCCCATGCGGACGTAGGTCTTGATCACGTCCGCGTCTCTTGCCGTAAATACGACATCCGGCTCAAGTCCCTGATCGGTGAACGCACGCTTCAAGGATGACTGGCCACCGAAACTGAAAACATAGGTTACGAGGGGAAACTGAGCCAGATCATTGAGCGTTAACTTGCGCTCCAATGCAGTGAGCTCGTGGCCCTTCGGAACAAGGATCTTGCGGTCCCAGTGATAGCTCGGAACAAGCAAGAGGTTGCCAAACAGGTCGTGCGCACCAGTCGCAATCGCGAAGTCGATTTCATTGGCCTTGACCATGTCGGCGATCTGCTCGGATGTGCCCTGGTGCAGATTCAGGTTGACGCCAGGGAATCGGTTGCGAAACTCGCGTATGACGTCCGGAAGCACGTAACGCGCTTGCGTGTGCGTCGTCGCGATCGACAAGGAGCCTTCTTCTTCGTGATAGTAGTCCGACGCGAGGCTGCGAATGTTCTCGACTTCCTGCATGATCAACCGCGCTCGTTCGATCACCTGCTGACCGGCGGCAGTGATGCCACCCAGACTCTTTCCTTTGCGCACAAAGAGCTGCAACCCGAGTTCTTCCTCGAGCAATTTCAGTTGTTTGCTCACCCCCGGCTGAGACGTATACAGCTTGTCAGCTGCTGCAGTAATGTTCAGCCCGTTATCGACGATCGCAAGCAAGTATTTCAGTTGCTGCAGTTTCATTCTGATTGACGCGTCGTTAAGTCTTCATATGGGACCGCGCTCCGGCGCGATCGTTTCACCATCGTCAAAATTAGACCTACATATAACACATGGTTATGTAGACAGAAAAACTCAATCTTTTCGAGACGTTGCGTGACTGCTCGTCGGCAAAGCACGCTTTCACGAGACTCAGTAGCGGATTTTTCTCCCCCGTCTAGTATTAGATGCATGGAATCGGCTTTTGGTTGGTGGCACGGCCGGGATTCACTGGATAGCTGATCTGCGAACGACTTGGTATCCGTGGTAGCCTCGGAACACTGAAATTTCCGGCCAAAACTCTCATACAAAAGCACGCACATTAACAATAAGAGGACCGTACGATGATCTACGACAATATTTTGCAAACAATCGGTAACACGCCGGTTGTGCGTCTCAACCGCATGGGTCCCGACCATGTTGAATTGTATGTAAAAGTTGAATCATTCAATCCGCTGGCATCAGTGAAGGATCGTCTCGCTTTCGCGATCATTAACGACGCGGAACAGAGAGGCACTTTGAAGCCGGGCCAGACCGTGATCGAGGCGACATCGGGCAACACGGGTATCGCGCTCGCAATGGTGTGTGCGGCAACCGGACATCAATTTGTCGCAACCATGGCTGATTCATTTTCGATGGAGCGCCGCCTGGTTATGCGCGGAATGGGCGCAAAAGTGATTCTGACGCCCGCGGCAGAGCGCGGCACCGGGATGGTCAAGAAAGCAGAGGAACTTGCGGCAAAACACGATTGGTTCCTCACAAGACAATTCGAGAATCCGGCTAACCCGGATTATCACGCCAACACTACGGGTCCGGAAATACTGCGCGACTTCGCCGGCAGGCGTCTTAACTACTGGGTAACAGGATACGGCACGGGCGGTACGATGAGCGGGGCCGGAAGAACGCTCAAAGCCGCACGGCCCGATTTGACGATTGTCGCGACCGAACCGGCAGGTGCATCCTTGCTGGCGGGAGCCGAATGGGCTCCCCACAAAATCCAGGGCTGGACGCCGGACTTCATTCCCGATGTGCTGGATCGCGATGTGTACGACCAGTTGCTCTCAGTCAGCGACGATCGAGCGATCGAGGTCTCCCGCGAATTGGCGCACAAAGAAGG
>Ga0209271_10000152_pt1 | contig 23962 bp, 19 predicted proteins | sample tdAd002_FD_187123 | JGI IMG/M metagenome (GOLD analysis project Ga0209271, IMG submission 187123) | Marine sediment microbial communities from the Atlantic coast under amendment with organic carbon and nitrate - tdAd00.2 (SPAdes)... | ecosystem: Environmental > Aquatic > Marine > Coastal >... | reverse complement strand
TTTCTTCTGCAAATGGCCTTGTCTATGGAATGAGCCAGTATTCAAAGGCCGGCTTGGAAGATGGAGTTCGTGCTGTGAAAGCATATGATGGCACCATGGCAGATACCGAAACTCCCATCAGCGATGCCATCACCAATGACCTTAAACAGGTGTCCGGCAGAACTGCAGTCATCATATTCAGTGATGGAGACATATCCAACGAAAATGATCCAGTGGCAGCCGCTGCTGCAATGAAAAAGATGTATGGTGAAAATATCTGCATCTATTCTGTCTTTTTTGGCGATGATATAACGACTATGGTTGCGATTGCACATGAAGGAGAGTGCGGTTTTGCCACCCATGCAAATAACCTCTACATGAGACCCCTTAAAGAATGCAATACGGTGAATCTCGGCAAAGGCATGGGTGACTTTGTAGCCCGTGTTTTTCTTGAAATGGATGATGACAGAGACGGCGTTGGCAACAGCATTGACCAATGCCCGAATACTCCTATAGGTGTAACGGTCGACGCGGTCGGGTGTCCGTTAGATAGTGACGGGGATGGTGTCCCTGATTACCGTGACAACTGCCCGGATACCCTTGCAAATGTAAAAGTTGACGAATTGGGCTGTCCATTACCGGATATAGACAGTGACGGAGATGGTGTCCTTGACAGCATTGACAGATGCCCGGACACCCCTAAAGGTATAAAGGTTGACGAAGTGGGTTGTCCCATACCTCTTATGGAGAAGGTTTCTGTAACTCTTCATGTCGGGTTTGATTTTGACAAGACTGATGTCAAAGCACAATATAACGAAGATCTTGAAAAGGTGGCAAACCTCCTTAAGGCATACCCTAAAATCAATGTTGAACTTGAAGGCTATACAGACAGTATAGGTACTGATGAATACAACATGGATCTTTCCATGCGAAGAGCCGAAAATGTCAAGAAAGAGCTTGTAGGAAAATATGACATTGATGCTTCAAGGATATCAACCAGCGGCTTTGGTGAATCTAACCCGGTTGACACCAATGACACGGAAGAAGGAAGACAAAATAATCGCAGGGTTGTGGCACAAATCGAAGCTATGATAGACAAATAATTAATCTTATTACTGCAATACAAAAAATGGTGGTTAGATAATAGCCACCCTTTTTTTCGTGACAAATCACAAAGGTTGTTTTATTAAAAAATCATAAATGATTTAAAATTTTGATATTTTTTTCTACAATAAGATGAACTGATTAATCCTTATGATTGAATTCAGCACTTTAGTCTTTTCGAGTTTATTTATTCTAGATAAATTGTTTACAGGTTCTTGTTTATTGAGAACGGTTCATGCATCTTGCATTTTTAACAAAAAAATATAGGAGGGAACATGAAAACAAAACATTTAGTTGTAAGTCTACTGGTGCTGGTCCTCGCGTTAGTTCTGTCAGGTTGTGCAGGTAAGTCCATGGGTCCTGCAGATACTGGCTGTACAAACAATAATACCAACTCCATGCTCAAGAGCGGTGATTACCAGAAAAAAATTGACAGCTTTCTGATCATTCAAGATGCCTCGTCCTCAATGAGCGAAAAAGCTGGCACACTAGGTTCCTATGACTCAAAACTGGCTCAATCCAAGAATATGGTGAGATGCCTCAACGCTACCCTTCCCGATAATTTTGATGTGAATGCAGGTCTGCGTGGTTTCGGCCCTTTCTATTCTGAAAAAGGTCTTATCTACGGTATGGAAGGCTACACAAAAGCCGGCCTGGATAGTGCAATTCTCTCCATAGGTGAAACGGGTGGTGTATCGCCGATTGCCAATGCTCTCGTACACGGGTCATACGATTTGTTGGATAACCCTGGAAAAAAAGCAGCTATTCTGTTCAGTGACGGCTTCAATACTGATGCAGCCTCCAGTCCTGCAGCCGCTGCTGCCTCAATGAAAGAAATGCACGGCAACAATATATGCATATATACTGTCCAACTTGGTGATGACCCCAAGGGTAAAGTTATCCTCGAAGAAATTGCTGCTGCAGGTAAATGCGGTTTTGCCGTTACTAGCAGCAATATTGAGGGTTCAGGGAAACTGTATATAGGTGATCCAGAGGGAATGGAAAAATTTATCACGGCAGTATTTCTTACCAAAGTCATGAAAAAACCGGCACCGGTCATGAAAAAACAGGTCAAGAAAAAACCGGCCATGAAAAAGCCCGTAGAGAAAATTTCTATGACCCTGCACTTTGAATTTGATTTTGATAAGGCTGTGGTTCGGCCCGATGCTCACGACGATGCTACAAAGATTGCAGAGGCGATGAAAGAATATCCCGGTGCCAATGTACAATTGGAAGGCCATACAGACAGTGTAGGTACTGAAGAGTACAACATGGGTCTTTCCAGGCGGAGAGCAGAAAGTGTTAAAATGTACCTTGTTGAAAAGTTCAATATTGACGCTTCAAGGATTGAAACTGTCGGTTATGGTAAATCCCAACCGGTTGCAACCAATGATACTGAGGCTGGCAAGCAAAAGAATCGCAGGGTTGTTGCCAATATTGAATAAGCTGTTCACAGTTACTCCTATTTCATCAAAGGGCGGTTAAGTATATTAACCGCCCTTTTTCTATTCTGCTCAGTACGAATAATTGCCTGACGGTTATTACTCAGCTGAAAGATTTTTTTTACTCTACCTTCCTATTTTCGCATCATGACTTATTATTTATGATGAATGATTTAAAAATGAATTCAGTGAGAATCAGATTGCGAAAATCCACACTTTTACCCACAATAGCGCTTTTTATATTTATTCTGCTTTTGTGTAATCTCCCGGCTTTCCTCGCTGCTGGAGAACTTAAAGTGTTACTGGAAGGGGAAACACTATCAGTGACAGCTGAAAAGGTACCGTTGCAAGCTATTCTCCTTAAGCTGGCCAGAGACGGCGTGATTGTCAGAATAGACCCCCGGATTAATCCCCTCATTACAACCAACTTTAAAAATCGCCCTGTAGACCAGGCTCTTGAAACGATATTTAAACCTGCCAGTTATTCTTTACTTTGGGAAGCCCGTTCTGACAGTGCTGGGGAAAATGCCCTACAGTTAACAGAGATCCAGGTTTTTCAATCTGAACGAAAACACCTGATGAAACCCCTGGTGCCAAAACGAACTTTAAACATTACGAGAAACAGTGAAGGGGCTTTCTATGTTGAGAACGAAATTATTCTCTATCTGCCCCTCGGTGTAAATCTTCAGGAACTTGAAAAATTAATTAAGGCCTTTGATGCAACGCTTTTTTATAGCAGCCTTCCCGGCCCTGCAAAAATTCTGCTCCCGCCAAATTCCAATGTTTTCGCCATTGCCCGGGAAATTAAAAACAAGCTAAATATAGACGTATCACAACCTAACTATGCCTATCCCCTCGAATCCCCTGTTGTTCAGCTGATCGGTTCAAATCAGACAAGTATTGATCCGGGTTTATATGTTCCCGGGGACAATAATGTTCCCATAGCAATTCTTGATAGCGGTTTGGCTGACAATGTTGAACTGGAGAAATTCGTCATGTCTTCTTTTGATGTCATGAATCCTGAGGCTTCAATTACGGATACGCTCGGACATGGCACGCAAATGGCGTATATTGCATCTGGAATAGTGAAGCCCTATGGTTCTGTTGCCGGAGATATGTCATATATGCCCATTATTCCGATACGGGCATTTGACGATAATGGCTATACAACTGATTTCAATATACTGAGCTCCATTAATTTTGCCCTGGCAAACAACGCCAAGGTCATGAGTCTCAGCTGGGGAAGTGAAACCAGAAGTGATTTTATGGAAAAATCATTTGAATATGCCAAGGCGCAGGGCCTTGTGATAGTTGCATCAGCCGGTAACAATCCAACCGGCAATCCTGTTTATCCTGCTGCCTATCCTTCTGTCATTGGAGTTGGTGCCTTGGGTCCCCATGGCAAAACCTGGGAAAATTCAAATTACGGTGATTTTGTTACGCTTTACGCCCCAGGATTTGCTGACCTGCCTGTTGGCTATAACGGAGAACCTGGAATGTATGCCGGCACTTCAATATCAGCTGCCCTTATAGCCAACAGCATAGCCGGTTATATATCCGAAAATCCTGCTGCCACTTCGCAGGAAATCAGAGAGTATCTTGACAAAAAATATTAGCCTGAATTAACCGGGATAGAAGCTCTCAGTCACCACCATCCTTGAACATAGGATTTTTATACGCTTATGAATTGGTTTTTTCTGTCTATTGTGACAGCTATATCCGTTGCTGCCAGGGATGTATCAATAAAAACCTATGAAGATCTGCAGCCTATGGAAATTGCGGTTCTTGAACTTTTCTGGGCCTTGCCTCTTCTGTTGATTGGATGTTTTTTCGTCGAAATTCCTCCACTGGATCGAATCTTCTGGTGGAATTTCATACTTTCGATTCCCATTAATATTCTTGCCTATATTCTGTATCTTTATGCCATAAAAATTTCCCCGATTTCCCTGTCAGTGCCGTTTCTGGCTTTTACTCCTGCTTTCATGATCCTAACGGGGTTTTTTATCCTTGGAGAATCCATAAACCATTGGGGCGGTATTGGCATTGGCCTTATTATAATGGGCGGATACATTTTACACTTTAAGAAAGCCCAACTAAACCTGATGGGACCATTTATTGCTTTTTTGCATGAGAAGGGCTCCTGGTTCATGCTCATTGTCGCTGTTCTGTTCGCCTTTGCTGCAGTTATTGGCAAGAAGGCCATGCTCCATTCGTCGCCGTTATTCTTTTCATACTATTTCTTCCTGGTTTTTAATATTATAGTGCTCGTCGGTTTACTGGTAACCCGCAAAGATAACTGGCATAAAATCCTGCACCAATCCCCAAAGGGAATATGGCTCGGCTGTTTACTCATGGTTCACATCAGTTTTCATTCTCTGGCCATTTCCGTATCCACCGCTGCATATATGGTAGCTGTCAAAAGAAGCAGCATACTGTTCAGTGTTCTCTTAAGCTGGTTTCTTTTCAAAGAAGCAGATTTTAAATACCGTGGATTTGGCACCCTGCTTATGTTCGTCGGAATGCTTTTCATAATGTTGTTGGGCTAGGAGCCTATCGGAGAATTCCGAAAGTTGAATTAAAAAAAATTTGGTCTGCAAAATCCCTCTGCATCCGGGTTTATAAAATTTCAACACGACACACAACATATTGTGGTGTCTTTTCCTTTGACACACAAGCTGCTTTATTATATATTTTCATTTCTTAATTCATTCAAGAGTTTACTCAGCCCTCTGAAGAATAATATTTTTATCAATAAATCTATACAGTTATGGATTTTACTGTATTTTTTTATCTCAATAAATTTCACTTAATTATACAATATCACATCAATTTTTCTACTGTAAGGAGTCTGGAGAATGAAATTACCGATCAACCGTGAAGATGCCGTCAAGGAATGGGACAGGTTTGAAGATTACCTGGTGCGTGAGAGGTATGCTATCAGGGATCCAAAATCAGGAAAACCTGTAGAAAAAAATCTTGATGAAGTCTTAAAACGGACCAGTAAAGAATTTTCATATCCGGGAATAGGTAAAGCCCTGGTAAATCTTCAGTTTATTACTGCCACACCTTTTTTGATGAATGGCGGCAATCCCCACACACAACGCAAAGGTTATTATTCCTGTTACCCGCTTGGCAGTGTTGAAGACTCCACCGAGGCCATATTTAATATGGAACGCGACCTGGTTACCATTTTTCAGCATTCGGGCGGCGGTGGTATTGATGTTTCAGATATCCGGCCAAAAGGTTCACCGGTTGACAAAGGTCAGGGAACAGCCTCAGGCCCTGTGTCCTTTGCCAAGGGTTACTCACACCTTTCAGCCAGGATCAGCCAGGGAGGCAAAAGGCGCGGAGCCCTGATGATCCAGGCTGACTGGGACATAAAAGACATCAAGGAACTTATAACTTTTAAAGGTGACAATCCGGGCATCTACACCGGTTGTAATGTATCTGTTAATGTGACCAATGATAAATTCTGGGAAAATGAAGAATTGATCCAGATGATAGCCGAGTATATCTGGAAATCAGGCGATCCGGGCCTTCTTTTTACCCAAAAGAGTATTGAGAACACCCCGGTGCTCAAAAAACATAACCCGGTCTACTCAAACCCCTGTGGTGAATATCTGTCCACCAGAGACACGGCATGTAACCTTCTGACCGTTAACCTGCAGAAATGCCTGAGCGGCAAATTTCCAGATTTTCTCAATAAAGTCTATGAGAATGCAAAACTTGCTGCAATAGCCGGCAATGAGATTCTCGACATGGGTGGTTTCCCGCCAATTGAGCGTATTAAGGAAAACACCCTGAAATTCAGGCCCATCGGAATCGGCTTTACAGGCTTGCAGCATGCCATGAATCACTATGATATTTCCTATGCTGACGAACATGAGGCACCAAAATTTGCCAAGGCAACCCAGCTTGCCCTCATGCTCGGTTCCATGCAGGGCAGCCTTGATTATGCCGACTACTACAAGAAAAAAACAGGCCAGAAACTCGAAGTCCGGGAATGGGACCTTGATTATACCAGGAATATTGCCAAAGAATCCAAGGCATTTGCCAACCAGCTTCCGAGAAAGGCAACCTGGCAGAAACATATAAAAAGGATTTTTGACACGGTTATGAAACAAGGTGGTCTCTTTAATTCCGTAACAACTTCCCAGGCACCGACCGGCTCCATTTCTCAGTTGATGCAGGTTGCATGTACAGGTGTGGAGCCCTATTTTTCCATGATACAGTCACGCAGGGTAAAGGATGCTGACGGTTCCTGGAAGGAGTTCACCCTGGTACCCAAGGAATTCTACGATTATGATGAAAACAAACTTGACTGGGTTGAAAGCCAGACAGCACATAATATAACTCCGCTTCAACAGATTCGGCTACTTGAGGCGTGTCAGACTTTTAATCATACCGCTGTTTCCAAGACCATTAATCTGCCGTCTTCAACAACAGTTGATGATATCAAGGAGATGCTGTTCGTTGCCCGCGACAGCAAACTCAAAGGCGTAACCATGTTCCGCGACTCTTCCATAACAGGAGTTCTGAGTGATTCAGCCAAGGCAGCTGAAAAACCGGGCATACCTTTCTCTGAGCTTGGGGAGCGCAGTGGCTCCACCTTCAAATTCAGCGGCCCGGCCTCTTTATATGTAACAGCAAACAAGGGTGAAAAAAATCATGTGCGTGAAGTGTTCATCAACACCACCAAATCCGGTTCAACCATTCATGGCATGTGCGAATCACTTGGCCGCGTTATTTCCGTGGCCCTGCAGCATGATTACCGATTGGTCAACAAAATAGCACGGACCCTGGAGGATATATCCTCAGACTCAGTGTGGTCCAGTAGTTCCATGGGAAGAGTTTTCTCCATCCCGGCTGCTCTGGCCAAAGTGCTTGACAACTGTGCCCCGGAAATAAACGGCAAGGAAGATCCCGATCCATATGAAGAACCATCATCCTACTCTTCCTGCCCGGCCTGCGGCAAACTTACCCTGCGCCGCAGCGGCGGCTGCAGCCAGTGTGTAAGTTGCGGCTACTCGACGTGTTAAAGTTTTTCAGAAGAGGGGAATCGTTCTGTGCGGCATAACCTGGCAAAGCCGCCGGCCATGGTGCCGGAGGCCCAATACACCCTGGCCTGCCGGAAATCAACAAACCAATAGCCCCCTGGCTTGCGTCTGTCAGCGGTATAAATATATCCCTGTTTAAAGCTAAAGCACGGGTGTATATAAGACCCGTGCTCCCCTTTTTCTCCCCTGAGAAGGGATAACGCCTCTTCTACCGTTGGCAGACGCCAGTCATGAAAACCTGCCAGGCCTGCTTGGTTGATCTCTGCCATCCAGGTCTGCAGCTGACGAAAGGAACCTATTCCACTTCCCGCAAACTGCCATCTGATTCCAGTTGCCAGGTCAACTGCCGTTTCATCTTCTGCAGTTTGCATTAGACAACAGCGAAATGTTCCTTTTGGATTGTTGTTAATTTCAAAAAGATCATATTTCCTTATAAGGGATGGGACCTCTGATTCATGGATTATTCTTCCGTTATGGGGCAAAAACACTTTCTGCTGCGTAAAATCATTGGCGGAGATTTCAGGCAAACCATGAGCAGACGGACATGAATCCTGATGAAACTTCACAATAGAGACTTTCGATATATCAACTCCGGCAAGGATATTTTTCCTGAGCCATAGACGTATCGGTTCGTCGATGGCATAACTGTTCTCTTTATAGGTCTTTCCCTGGGAGACGACACAATTATCTATCATCTCCTGCGGTGCTTTTATTATAGCTAAAATTTCAGCATGCCGGATACCCCTTTCCATAAAACAAAGAGTTGCCGGTTTTTTCCAATTATCAATAAAGAAATAATAATACCTCTCCTTTTTGCTTCGCACCCGGTGCATATCTCCACGGCATTCAAAGAGACCGTAAGTATCAACGGGAGTCATCTGCAGGTCAATATCGTCGATTGCCGCTTTTATCCCAAGCAACTTGAAAATATTCATACTTGTCTTGATGGAGGTTTAATAGGATATGCTATTAAATAGATTTTATGGTTCTTTTTCATTTTCTTCAGACGTACTTTAAATATATTAAGAATGATGATCATTTCATGGTAAGGCTGGAAATGCAATATGTGTTTTTCACACAATGAATTTCGTTATTTATTTCTATAATCATTCAACCTCTTATTATATATGAAAGAAATTCAGCAAAACCTTTTAAACTGGTTTCATAAAAATGCCAGAGATCTGCCCTGGAGAAAGACATATTCCCCCTATCATGTCTGGATCTCGGAAATCATGCTCCAACAGACCCAGATGGACCGGGTGGTTGATTATTTCATCAAATGGATAAAGAGGTTTCCTGACATAGAAAGTATTACCAGGGCAAATGAAGAAGAAGTGCTGAAGCTCTGGGAGGGACTGGGATATTACACCAGGGCCGGGAATATCATCAGGACAGCCAACATTCTTATGGATCAGTATAATGGAAAATTGCCATCAGACTATAAACTCCTGTTGAAATTACCCGGCATAGGGAAATATACTGCCGGAGCCATCATGAGTATTGCTTTCAATAAAGAGTATGCGATAATTGATGCAAATATAGAGCGGGTTTTTGCCCGGTTATTTAATCTTGCTAAACCTGTCAAAGATAAAAAAACACATGCCTTTATCTGGGAAAAGACGAAAAAAATGGTCCCCCATGGGCGTGCCCGGGAATTCAACCAGGCTCTCATGGAGCTTGGTGCCCTTGTGTGTATTCCAAAAAATCCCCGGTGCAAGGTTTGTCCTGTCAGGGATTTCTGCCGGTCTTTGATGGCAGATGTGGTAGATAAAAGACCGGTTATCGCCAAACCTTCCCAAACTGTTTTTATTGAAATGGCTACCGGCATCCTCACCTATAAAGGCAAGATCCTCATCCAGAAGCGTAAACCTAAAGGAGTCTGGGCCAACCTCTGGGAATTTCCGGGCGGCCGCCTTGAACCTGGTGAAACTCCTGAGATGGCTCTGGTCCGGGAATATGCTGAAGAGACTGAATTGCAGATCGGCAAAGTTAAAAGAATAACCACTGTGCAGCATAGTTACACTATTTACCGGGTAACGCTGCATTGCTATTTCTGCAGCTTAATAGATGGCAGGTTTGAACCTGTCCTTCATGCAGCACAGGAATATCGTTTGGTAAATCCTGAAGAACTCTGCAATTATGCATTTCCTGCCGGGCACAGGAAATTGATTGACCATTTAAAAAACAGCAGGCTTCTTTTTTTATAGTTGTAATACTGGACTTTTGTCACAGTTTCTCAGTAAGATAAAAACTATTCTATCATATTCTGCAAAATACTTATTACGGGTCAAAGTTTTCATTGTTGTTTTTTTAGGGAAAAGTAGGAATTTCAACCTGACATCAGGAGAGAACCAGGATGCCAAGAGATATCCCTGTTGGAAACGGCAAACTTCTCATATGTTTTGATCATAACTACAACATCCGCGACCTGTATTTTCCTCATGTCGGCCAGGAGAACCATGTCCAGGGAGGATACTGTCGACTTGGCATCTGGGTAGACAACCAATTCTCCTGGGTCGGTAAAGATTGGAAGATTGACCTGGGATATGAAGAGGACACCCTGGTGACCCGTGTGTCCCTGTATCACAAGGGTATGGGCGTACTCCTCATGTGCCGTGATGCTGTTGATTTCCATGAAAATGTCTATGTCCGTGAAATAGTCATTGAGAATATGTTGCCACAGGACCGGCACATACGACTCTTTCTCAGTCACAACCTCGATATATCGGGAAACAGCGTCGGAGATACTGCTGCATTTGATCCTGAATCAGGGGGACTCGTCCATTATAAAGGACCCCGTTATTTCATTATAGGCGGTAAAACTGAGAACACTTCAGGGCTGGATCAGTTTGCCGTTGGCCAGAAAAATATCAATGGCAAAGAAGGAACATACGTTGATGCGGAAGATGGAATTCTGTCAGGCAATACCATTGCCCAGGGTTCGGTCGATTCTGTTATTGCCTTGCATCTTGAAATTAAAGGGATGTCACAGGAAAAAGCCTACTACTGGCTTGCTGCAGGAGAGACTTGGCAAAGTGTACGCCGTCTCGATGCAATCGTCAAACATAAATCTCCTGAAGCATTGATTGGAAGAACTGCTGACTACTGGCATCTCTGGGTCCACAAGGAGACTCTCTCCCTTGACCAGCTGCCGCCCAAGGTTGCATCACTGTATCGTCGCAGCCTCTTGCTTCTCAATACCCAGATTGACTCACAGGGCGGAATTCTGGCAGCAAACGACTCTGATGTTGTCATGTTCAACCGTGACACCTATTCCTATATCTGGACCCGTGATGGAGCTCTTGTGGCCAATGCCCTGGATGTTGCCGGTTACCCTGTTATTGCCCAGCGATTTTACCAGTTTGCCTCAAGGGTAATTACGGATGATGGCTATTTTCTCCATAAATATAATCCTGACTCGACCCTCGCCTCTTCCTGGCACCCCTGGCAGGAGAATGGCCAACACTAGCTGCCGATCCAGGAAGATGAAACAGCTCTGGTTGTCTGGGCTCTGTGGAATCATTTTGTCATTTACAGGGATATTGAGTTTATCAAACCGCTTTACCGGCCGCTTATCAAGAGGGCTGCAGAATTCATGTGCCGCTACAGGGATCAGGAAACAGGGCTGCCGGATGCATCCTATGATTTATGGGAAGAACGGCGCGGCATGCTCTCCTTTACGACCGGAACAGTTTTTGGTGGCCTCACAGCAGCCTCACTCTTTTGTACAGTGTTTGGCGAAGACGATTTAGCTGAACATTACCGGCAGGTAGCCTCCGAGATACGCGATGCCGCTTCAGAGTATCTCTGGCGCCCTGAAATAAATCGTTTCTGCCGCATGGTGTCACGGGATGAAAACGGAAATCTTATTTATGATGATTCGTGTGATGCCAGCCTCTGGGGACTATTTGCCTTTGGGCTTTATGCGGCAGATGACGAACGCATTATTGCAACTTTTGCAGCCCTAAAGGAAAAACTTTGGATTAATACAAACGTTGGCGGCCTTGCCCGCTACGAGGGAGACTCTTATCACCGGGTTGATACCCGTTTTCCCGGTAATCCCTGGTTTATCTGTACCCTCTGGCTTGCCGATCATCTGACCGATAAGGCGCACAATGAAAAAGAACTTGATGAATCTATAAAAATTCTCGAGTGGGTTGCCGAACATGCCCTTCCTTCAGGAGTACTTGCTGAACAGGTCCATCCTGTCACGGGAAAGCCTCTTTCGGTTTCTCCCCTGACCTGGAGTCATGCTACTTTTGTGGCCACGACCCGGAGAATAATGCGAAAAATATCCAGAATTCATCGTTGTCCTGAGTGTGATCATTCTAAGGATGATATCATCCCAGGTGATGACTGGCTTACAAAACTCTATGCAAAAGCCTGTGATACAATCCACGGCATTTGTACTGTGAAATAAACGTACTCTGCAAACATAATTATTTTCTTCAGGAATTTTTCTTATGCAAAACAATTCATACAAAGCCCTGGTTGTAAAAGAAGCCTCCCCCAACACCTATACGAGGGAGATTGAAACCAAAACCATAAAAGAGTTACCCAAAGGAGACCTGCTCGTCAGGGTTCATTATTCGTCACTGAATTATAAAGATGCTCTGTCCGCTTCCGGCAACCGTGGGGTAACCAGGCATTACCCGCATGTCCCTGGTATAGATGCCGCAGGAGTTGTGGAAGAAAGCAGCAGTATCGATTTTAGCCCCGGGGACCAGGTGATTGCAACCGGCTTTGATCTTGGCATGAATACTTCCGGAGGATATGGACAGTATATTCGTATTCCTGCAGGATGGGCACTCCACTGCCCGCAGCATCTTTCATTAAAGGAAAGCATGATATATGGAACTGCCGGCTTCACTGCTGCCCTGTCAGTAAATAAGTTGGTCAGTCATCCAGTATTACCTGAACAGGGAAAAATTCTGATAAGCGGTGCAACCGGAGGTGTGGGATCCATTGCTGTCTCAATAATGGCGAAATTGGGTTACAGTATTACTGCTGTCAGTGGCAAGCCCGAGGCTTCAGATTACCTTACCAGACTCGGTGCAGCTGAAATTATTTCCCGGCAGCAGGCCGCTGATTCCTCAGGAAAAGCTTTACTTAAAGAAAAATGGGCTGGAGCAATAGATACAGTTGGCGGTGAAATCCTCGCCACTGCTATCAAATCAACTGCTTATGGTGGTTTAGTAACATGCTGCGGCAATGTTGCCTCACCCGAACTTCCACTTTCTGTTTATCCATTTATATTGCGTGGAGTGTCATTGTTAGGTATAGATTCAGCAAAGTGTCCAATACATATCAGACAGGAAATTTGGCAGAAACTTGCCGGTGCATGGAAAATCGGCAATCTCGATTCTCTTGTTACTGAATGCAGGCTGCCCGAACTTTCCGGTATTATTGAAAAGATGTTACAGGGCCGGCAAACCGGCCGTGTAATTGTAAACCTGTTTTAATTGAATATAAGGGGGACAAAAAAGTCCTGGACCGATAAATTAATAAAGGAGGTGCAAAATGTCTGGAAGTGTATACAAAGTAATCGAACTGGTAGGAACGAGTGAAGAATCCTGGGAAGAGGCTGCAAAAACCGCTATTGAAAGAGCTTCACAGAGTCTGCAAGATTTGAGGGTGGCTGAAGTAACAACCCTTGACATGCGTATTGAAGACAACAAGGTTGTAGCCTTCAGGGCCAAAGTAAGTGTGTCATTCAAGTATCGCGGCTAATAACCTCATAAAATATCATTTCCAGGGAGACCTATTACTTTCGGTTTCCCTGGAAAATCAATACGCAATTTTCAACACCCAAACAGTGCCTACTTTTGTCTGGCATTTATAGAGTTCAATTTCTGCAATCAATTTGTGGCACCTATCAATTCTCCATAAAGTTCATCGTAGTGTCTAACCTTGGAAAGGCCCCATATAACTTCCAAATCTGCCCATATGAATACATTTTAGTTGCGGGTTATTGAAGGAGTTGCGATAGTATTTCAATGAAGCAATATCCCACTAAGAAACAGTCCTGGTTTGGCTGGTGCATGTATGACTGGGCCAATTCCGCCTTTGCAACTGTGATTCTTTCTGCCGTTCTCCCTGTTTATTTTGTATCACTGGTGCCTGATGAAGGGGCCCGCATTTCCTTTTTGGGTTTTAGTAAAACCTTTCGTGCCTCAGCACTTTGGGGCTATGCGGTATCATGCTCAATGCTGATCGTTGCTATAAGCTCACCTTATCTTGGCAATATTGCTGACAGGCTGGGTATACATAGAAAATTTCTTTTTACTTACTGTCTGCTCGGCGCCCTTGCTACATCTCTCCTGTTCTTTGCAACACCAGGAAAATTTCTTTTCGCCGCCTTTCTTTTTATTATTGCCAATATAGGTTTTGCTGGCAGCAATGTTTTTTATAATGCCTTTCTGCCCAAACTTGCTGCAAATCATGAACTGGACCGTCTGTCCGCACGGGGGTTTGCATTTGGTTATATTGGAGGCGGCCTGGCGTTACTCCTTGTTTTTGCTCTGATACAGGGATATTCCTTCCTGGGTTTTACGGATAAAGGCGCAGCAAGCAGAGCCGGTTTTTTATTCACCGGTTTCTGGTGGCTTATCTTTGCGCTTCCCACCTACCTCTATGTCCGTATTCCAGCAAGTCCTATTATGCCTGATAAACTTCATCGGGGTATCAGTGGATATTTCAAAATATTTGCCGAAATCAGGAAATACCCTTCGCTTCTTCTTTTTTTAATTGCCTTTCTCTTTTATAACGATGGCATTCAAACCATTATCGTTGTTGCGGCAATTTTTGCCCGTGAGGAACTTGGGCTCTCCCAAGGAACCATACTCTCCTGTTTCCTGATGATCCAATTTGTGGCCATGCCTGGCACTTTGCTGTTTGGACGTCTGGCTGAAGCATATGGGTCAAAAAACGCAATATATCTTGCCCTTTTTCTCTTTATACTGGTTTCAATCTACGCCTTCTTTATGACTAAGGCCTGGGAGTTCTGGCTGTTAGGATTTGTTATTGCAATAATTCTTGGCGGCAGCCAGGCGGTCAGCCGCGCCTATTTTTCCAGCCTCATTCCGGACGGCAAACACGGCGAATTTTTCGGCTTCTATGCCATCAGCGCTAAATTCGCATCTGTTTTAGGACCTTTTATATTTGCACTGATTATTGACCTGACAGGATCAGCCCGTCTTTCCATCCTGGCACTTACCTTTTTCTTTGTTATCGGTATATTATTATTGACGCAGGTTAAAACAGAAACACAACCGGCGGTTATTTAGTATGGATGTGAATTTCTTGCCCAATTTACATCACAACCTGTTAATTATATAAAAGGGTTTCTTATGATCATAAAACAGTTGTTACTGGGTGATGACAAGGTTTTCTGTTACATACTTGCCTGTGATAGAACACGCGAAGCTGTGATTATTGATCCATGCGGTGATGAAGGAGAAATCCTGGCAACAATTGATGAACTTCAGTTAAAACCTCTTTATATTGTCAACACCCACTGCCACCCGGACCATACCTGCGGCAATGCAGTTATCAAAAAGTCAACCAACGCAGAAATTGTCATGCATGGGGCCGATATAGCCCTGCTGGCTGAACCTGATGCGGCAGAATATTTCAACCGTCACGGCTTTACCCCCTCCCCTCCCGCAGATATAGCTGTGCGGGACGGAGATACCCTTAATTTCGGTGACTGCCAGGCAGAGATTATCCACACTCCAGGTCATTCACCCGGCTCAATTTGCCTCTATGTTGATGGCAATCTTTTTACCGGAGACTCTCTTTTTGTTGGCGCTGCCGGGAGGGTTGATGTGCCAGGTGGGGATTTTACAACCCTTATAGAATCTTTGACAAATAAAATCAGTGTTCTTCCGGAAGATACCATAATATGGCCGGGACATGATTATGGTGACAGTATCACCAGCACCGTTGGTCGGGAAAAAAAAGAAAATCCCTATATGGGCGGCGAATGGTAATTTTCTGTATCCCAGAGCCCCCCTTTGTATCCCATCTTCAGCGTTTATACCCTGAAAGGGTGTCATCGCCAATTCGGCATGGAAAACCATTGCCGAATTGGCTCTTCCTTGAATCTGGGCACAATCCGGCGACTCTGGGATACAGAAATATTCATATTCTTTTTGGGCAAACCTTATGAAACTACTCAAAGTGGCTTTTGTATTCAGTTCATCTTTTCTTTCACTTCTGTACGTTGCAACACTCCACGCAGACGACACTCTTAATAGAAACATTTCGTTGCCTCCAGGGTTTTCGATAAGCACTTATGCTGATAATGTTCCCAATGCCAGGTCCATGGCTTTAAGCCCCAATAATATTCTCTTTGTCGGCACCAGGAAATTTGGCAAGGTCTTTGCTGTTATAGACAATGATGGGGATTTCATTGCCGATGAGGTTGTCACCATTGCAAAAGGCCTCAATATGCCAAACGGCGTTGCTTTTCAGGATGGAGATCTCTATGTGGCCGAAGTTCACCGCATCATTAAATTTACAGGGATTGAAAAACGACTTCATAATCCCGGCAAACCGGAAGTTGTCTTTGAGGGGCTGCCCAAGAAAAAATGGCATGGGTGGAAATTCGTAAAATTCGGGCCTGATGAAAAACTCTATGTGCCAATAGGTGCTCCCTGCAATGTTTGTGAATCCGGAGATAATATTTTTGGGACAATTACGAGAATGAACAAGGATGGTAGCGGCTTTGAGATTTTTGCCAGCGGAGTTCGAAACTCTGTGGGTTTTGACTGGCATCCAGAAACCCGGGAACTCTGGTTTACGGATAATGGGCGTGATATGTTAGGGGATGACCTGCCACCTGATGAGTTAAATCATGCACCGCGGGCCGGGATGCATTTTGGATTCCCATATCTGCATGGCAGCAATGTTAGAGATCCTGAATTTGACGTTAAGCCTGTCAATATAAATATCACAAAACCTGCCCGGGAACTCGGACCGCATGTGGCCTCATTGGGTATGCAGTTTTATACAGGCAGGATGTTTCCTGTAGAATATACTAACCAGATTTTCATTGCCGAGCATGGTTCCTGGAATCGCAGTGAACCTATTGGCTATAGAGTAAGCGTCGTCAGGTTGGAGAATTCCAAACCCATAAGCTATGAGGTATTTGCCGAAGGCTGGCTGCAGAAAAATCGCACCCTGGGAAGACCGGTTGATATAGAAATCATGCAGGATGGATCTTTACTGGTCTCAGACGATTACAGCGGCAGAATCTATCGTATTACATACAAGAAAACTCAATGAGCATTCTCGACAAAAGCTATCTGTTAATAGGGCACCAGTATCCTTCATAGTACATATCGTATTCGCAACTTCTGTATTCTGCCCCCCATTGAAAAGAGTTTTCCTGGCTCCCCGGTATAAAGCGCCAGTTGTCATCATATTGCCTGGTTGTTGTACCTGTTTGGGGTACACATCCGGCTACAATCAAAGCAAGCAGTACAAATAAAAATGCAGCTACCTTAGTAACTTTTTCACTCAATCCTTTCATCATCACACCCCCCTTCCTGTCTGCTTGAAGACTGCCACAAGAGAATTATTTGTTTCTATTTATTATAATTTATGTCTTTTCTCTCTTAAGTCAATGACTTCAGACACGATGCAAGTGGCACTGTTCAAGAATATTTAATGCCGAAATTTTTGTAGATTGTATTAAGGAATTTCATTGTAATTTGATACTAATTTGAACAGTATGACAAAATTAAACACCACGATTAACAATTTAAATTTATCGAAAACAAGCCACTATCTTTTCATTAATATGATTTTAAAATGACTAACAGACTTGCAAAAGAAAAAAGCCCCTACCTCCTGCAACACGCCCAGAACCCTGTGGACTGGTATCCCTGGTCTGAAGAGGCTTTTTCCAGGGCAGCCCGTGAGGGCAAACCGATATTTTTATCCATCGGCTATTCCACCTGTCACTGGTGCCATGTCATGGAGCGGGAATCTTTTGAAGATGAAACGGTTGCCGGACTGCTCAATGACACCTTTGTCTGTATCAAGGTGGATCGCGAGGAGCGGCCTGATATTGATACTATTTACATGACCGTCTGTTCCATGATGACCGGCGGTGGCGGCTGGCCATTGACCATTATCATGACACCTGACAAAAAACCTTTTTTTGCCGGAACCTACTTTGCCAAACACACCCGACACGGACGAATAGGCATGCTGGATATGATCCCTCGCCTCCAGGATATATGGCAAAACAAACGGGATGAGGTTTTACAGTCAACTGAAAATATCATAGAAATTTTGCAGGAACAAAACAGGTCAAGCCAGGGCGATGATCTTGATCAACAGGTTCTTCACGATGCTTTCAGCGAACTGATGAATCGATACGATTCTGTTAATGGTGGATTCAGCAAAGCCCCCAAATTCCCAACACCACATACTATAAATTTTTTGTTGCGGTACTGGGAAATGACAGGCAACGATCGGGCACTAACCATGGTGGAGCATACCCTTGAAGCCATGAGGCTTGGTGGCATATTCGATCAAATCGGTTTTGGTTTTCACCGATACTCCACCGATGAAAACTGGCTTCTGCCCCATTTTGAAAAAATGCTCTATGATCAGGCTCTTTTAGCCATAGCCTACCTTGAGGGTTACCAGGCTACCGGGAATCCTCTTTTCAGACAAACCGCAGATGAAATTTTCACTTATGTATTACGTGACATGACATCACCTGAAGGCGGTTTTTATTCGGCAGAAGACGCAGACAGTGAAGGTGTTGAAGGAAAATTTTATGTCTGGAGCCTCAAAGAACTCCAGAAGGTCTTATCCCCTGATGAACTGGAATTTATTAATCGATTATATAATATAGAACCTGAAGGCAATTTTCATGATGAGGCAACCGGTGCCCGGACTGGTGCAAATATTTTTCATCTCTCTGAAGCTCTTACTGCCGCAGAAACCAGCTCCATACAAAAGTCAGGAGATTTTATTGCTTCCCATGACAAAATAAGAAGAAAACTCTATGCCCACAGGGAAGAAAGAATCCATCCACATAAGGATGACAAAATTCTCACTGACTGGAATGGCTTGATGATTGGAGCATTAGCATTAGGTGGCCGAATCCTTGATAATAGAACATATCTGGAGGCAGCAAAAAAAGGTGCTGATTTTGTTTTATCAAGTATGCGGCATAATAAGAAATTCATGCACCGTTATCGTGATGGTGAATCTGCAGTAAACGGAATGCTTTGTGATTATGCCTATGTTGTCTGGGGTCTACTCGAATTATATGCAGCAGATTTTGATACCGAAATTCTGAGCGAAGCTATTCTATTAAATGATCGTATGCTCGATCTCTTCTGGGACAATAAAGATGGAGGATTCTTTCTGACCCCTGCTGATGGTGAAACTCTACTCATCAGACCTAAAGAAATTTATGACGGGGCCCTTCCTTCCGGCAACTCTATTGCATTATACAATCTTCTGCGCCTGGAACACCTTACCGCCAACCCTGCTCTTGGCGTCAAAGCCAGGATTCTCGTCCAGGCATTTTCCGGCATCTTACAAGAAGTTCCCAGCGGTTATACACAATTTCTAGCAAGTTTATATTTTGCGTTCTCCCCAACAACTGAAGTGGTAATCGTAGGTGACTCCAATGCACCTGACACCCGGGAAATGCTTGCCATCATAAAGAAAACTTTTAACCCTCATATTGTTACCCTGTTAAAAGACCTCAACTCTACCCCTGAAAAACTTGTCGCATTGGCTCCCTTTACAGCCAATCACACTTCAATTAACGGCAAGGCAACAGCATACGTCTGTCGCAACTACAGCTGTGAATCACCCACTACCGATGCAAAACAGCTATTGTTACTTTTAAATAATAAAAAACCCGACCAGAAAGGTTGACTAGGCCCTTGAGAAATATGTTGTAATGCGATAAAAAACTACATTCTGTTATCATATTATTTTTTTATTAATTTTTTTTATACGAGGCCTTACATGAACTCACAAAACAAATCCCTTGACGAACTCTGCATCAATACAATCCGATTTCTCTCTGTTGACGCCGTCCAACAGGCTAACTCCGGTCACCCTGGAATGCCAATGGGCGCAGCTCCCATGGCTTATGTCCTCTGGACAAAATTTCTGCGCCACAGTCCAAGAAATACTGGATGGCCAGACAGGGACCGCTTTGTGTTATCTGCCGGTCATGGTTCCATGCTTCTCTACAGCCTGCTTCATTTAAACGGTTATGATCTGTCGCTGAATGACCTGAAAAACTTCCGTCAATGGGGAAGCAAAACCCCGGGACATCCTGAATATGGAGAGACCCCAGGTGTCGAGACCACAACCGGGCCTTTAGGTCAGGGTTTTGCCACCGGAGTAGGAATGGCCATTGCTGAACGCCATCTGGCAGCTAAATTCAACAAACCAAATCAGGATATTGTCAATCATTACACCTACGGGATTGTCAGTGATGGTGATCTCATGGAGGGCATATCCCATGAAGCTGCTTCTCTGGCAGGTCATTTGAAGCTTGGCAAGCTCATATATCTTTATGATGACAACCATATCTCCATTGAAGGAAAAACCGATATTGCCTTTAGCGAAAATCGTTTGCAGCGGTTTGAAGCCTATGGCTGGCATGTCCGGCAGGTTGAAGACGGCAATGACCTTCAAGCTATTGAGGAAGCATTAATTGCGGCACATGATGAAACGGACCAGCCTTCCCTTATTGCAGTACGGACATCGATCGGCTTTGGCAGTCCAAATCGCCAGGATACTGCAAAGGCCCATGGTGAACCGCTTGGTGATGAGGAAAGAAAACTGACAAAGGAAAATCTTGGTTGGCCGCAGGAACCTGCGTTTTATATTCCTGAAGAGGCATTGGCACATTTCAGAATATCCGTTGACAAGGGTCTGGAACTTGAACAGTCATGGACCACGTCTTTTAGAAACTATCTGAATGATTATCCTGAAGAAGGTGCTGTTTTTGAGAAACAACTAAAAGGAGAACTGCCCCAGGGTTGGGACCAGGATATTCCTGTTTTTCCGGCTGACCCCAAGGGCAAGGCCACACGCGTGATTTCCGGACAGGTTCTAAATGCCATTGCCAAGAATGTACCTGCCCTGATGGGTGGTTCAGCAGACCTTGCTCCGTCCAATAAAACTCTGATAGACGGTGAAACCAGCTTCCAGCCAGATTCCTATGACCAGCGCAATATTCATTTCGGAGTGCGCGAGTTCGGGATGACAGCAGTTCTTAACGGCATGGCACTGCATGGAGGCCTTATTCCCTATGGCGGCACTTTTCTGATTTTTTCTGATTATATGCGTCCTGCCATACGCCTTGCCTCCCTGATGAAACAGCATGTTATCTACGTCCTGACCCATGACAGTATCGGTCTTGGAGAAGACGGGCCAACCCATCAACCTATTGAACATCTTGCATCCATGCGAGCCATGCCCAACCTTACCGTTCTCAGACCGGCAGATGCAAACGAAACAGCCGAAGCCTGGAAATTTGCTGTCAAAAGCAACAGGGGGCCGACCGTTCTGGCCCTCACAAGACAATCTTTACCCACCCTGGACCGCTCTGTATTCGGACCGGCAGAATTATTACACCGCGGTGCTTACGTACTCAAGGATGTTGATGGCACACCAGATGCACTTATCCTTGCAAACGGCTCTGAAATAAAACTTGCTCTTGAAGCGACAGAAACTCTTGCAAGTGACGGAATTGCTGCAAGGGTTATCTCCATGCCGAGTTGGGAACTTTTTGATGATCAGCCCCAGGAGTACAAAAACAAAGTTCTGCCCGAAAACGTTACAGCCAGGGTTGCCATTGAAGCTGGCGCCACCCAGGGGTGGCATAAATATGTGGGTATGAACGGTAAAGTTATCGGTCTTGATCATTTTGGTGCCTCTGCACCAATAAATGATCTGTTCACAAATTTTGGCATCACCGCTGAATCGGTGGTTAAGGCAGTCCAGCTTTTACTTAAGAGCTAAGAGATTTTATGATTATTGCTTTGGGAGTTGATCACGGGGGCTTTTCTCTTAAAAAAACTGTTAGTGCAACAATAAAAGCTGCCAACCACAAAGTTCTCGATCTGGGCACCTTTGATGAAACCCCGGTGGACTATCCTGATTACGCGAAGTCCGTTGCTGAGGCAATGGTAAACGGGCAAGCTCAACGGGGAATATTAATTTGTGGCAGTGGCGTGGGGGCATGTGTTGCTGCCAATAAGATTGTAGGTATCCGTGCCTGCCTTTGCCATGACACCTATTCTGCCCATCAGGGTGTTGAACACGACGACATGAATGTCCTGTGTCTCGGTGCCCGTGTAATTGGACCGGCATTGGCAGTCGAGTTAGTCAAATCCTTTCTTGCAGCTCATTTCAGCGGCAGCGAAAGACATAAACGCCGTTTGGAAAAAGTGGCAGCACTCGAAAAAATCCCCTCACATGAATGAAGTCCAAAGCAAAAGAGCACCCTGGCGTGACACCCTGCATGAGATAATTTTTGGGGCTGAAACCCCGGCAGGCAAATGGTTTGATATTCTTCTTATTGTCAGCATTCTTGCAAGTGTCCTTGCCGTCATGCTGGACAGTGTCAGCGGCATCAGTAAAAACTATGGCTCTTTACTCGGTAGCGTTGAATGGTTTTTTACCATTATTTTCACCATTGAATATATTCTACGTCTCATCTGTGTCGGTCGCCCTCTGCTCTATGCCACCAGTTTTTTCGGCATAGTGGATCTTATGGCCATCATCCCGACCTATATAAGTCTTTTCATTCCCGGCACTGAATTCCTGCTTGTTGTGCGAATTTTAAGAATCCTTAGAATTTTCAGGGTTCTTAAGTTGGTACAGTATATGGGCGAAGCCCGTTTCCTGATGAAGGCATTACGGGCCAGCAGCAGAAAGATCATTGTCTTTCTTTTTACCGTCCTGACCCTGGTGATCATTCTAGGATCAATGATGTATCTTATTGAAGGTGCTGAAAATGGATTCACCAGCATTCCCCGGTCCATCTACTGGGCAATTGTGACCCTGACTACGGTAGGCTATGGTGATATTTCCCCGCAAACCAACATCGGCCAGCTGCTGGCTGCAGGTATCATGATTCTCGGTTACAGCATCATTGCTGTACCTACCGGCATTGTTACGGTTGAACTTTCCCAGTTGTCTTCTAAAAAGGCAACTCAATCATGCAGGGAATGCAGCGCTGAAGGTCATGACACTGATGCCGATTTCTGTAAATACTGCGGTGCTAAACTTTAATGCTCTCGTAGATAGCGTAGACTTCGAAAAGTCGTGGGATGGCTAAGTAGATAGCGAGCTCTGCAAGACCTTCGAAAAGTCCGATATACAATGTCTAAACATATATTGAAAACAGAGTGTGAGCGCTGCGGTACGTGTTGTATGAAAGGCGGTCCTGCCCTACACATTGAAGACAAAAAACTTTTTCTGCAAGAAATCATTGACCGGAAGTATTTAATTACTATCCGCAAAGGGGAACCGGTGTTCTCCCTTGAAGAAAGTAAACCTGAATGGGCCAAGACTGAAATTATTAAGCTGAAAGGGAATCATACCGAATGGTCCTGTATTTTTTATGACAGGAAAAGCTTTTCGTGCTCAATCTACCAACATCGACCTTTGGAATGTATTCTGCTGAAATGCTGGGATACGGTTGAGTTAAAAGCCATTGCCGGCAAAAAACTCCTGAGCCGTTTCGATATAATTTCATCACATGAACCTATCATTAAATATATTCATAAACATGAAAAGGAGTGTTGTCTTGAAATCCTTGCTCAATTGGGGATTAAACAAAATGGCACGATTAATAAAACCACTCTTGCAGAATTAACTGAGATGGTGAATAAAGACCTGGCGTTCAGATCAGAAGCCTTAAAGCACTTCAATTTAAACCTTGATCTCGAACTTTTTTATTTTGGTAGGCCTTTGTTCAAGATTCTTTCACAATTCGCCTTGATTCCCAGAGAGATAAATGGAAAAATCATATTGATCCAGGCTTAACCCGGAAATTTCACAAGCCGAGACGCCGGATAGACAAAGTGTAAGGGGCTTGAGCTATACTTTAGTATGCGAAACGCCTTACACTGCAGGCTATACGGATGTATCGGCTTGCCTTGTGCGAACAGTTCAGCATGTTTTAAATTTACAGCATTCGTAAACACTCTGTTCCTGTCAATATCCCGTATGCCACCTTCTATGCCCCGAGACTATCACCATTAACTATTAAATGCTGAAATGTTCGTGAGAAATGCGGGCTAGAGTCCTAACGCACTCCTGGAGCCGTGTACTCCAACTCTTGAAAATGCTGAAATTCTGGCTATCCGGAAGCCT
>Ga0209271_10000151_pt1 | contig 24074 bp, 23 predicted proteins | sample tdAd002_FD_187123 | JGI IMG/M metagenome (GOLD analysis project Ga0209271, IMG submission 187123) | Marine sediment microbial communities from the Atlantic coast under amendment with organic carbon and nitrate - tdAd00.2 (SPAdes)... | ecosystem: Environmental > Aquatic > Marine > Coastal >... | reverse complement strand
GTTACTCGGTGGGGATTGTCTATAACAATTTCCCTTGGCCTGAAGCAACACAGGGTCAGCAACAGAATATTGCCAAACTTGCACAACGGATTATTGATTGCCGCGAGGTGTTTTCAGAACAAACCTTAGCTGACCTGTATTCACCTGCAACGATGCCTGCAGAACTGTTACATCATCATCAAGCCTTAGATAAAGCCGTAGAAAATGCTTATGGCCGCCGCAGATTTGAATCGGACGCCGATCGGTTAGCCCTACTGTTTGAACGTTACCTCGGACCAGACTGGCATCTGAACATGTTGAATCCGGAAGTCGCCAAACGTATCGACGAGATTTATGATGAGGAATTGTGGCGTGCCCGCGAAATGAGTCGAAGCCGTCTTATTCGCAATTGCCGAGCACTGATGATAAAGCAGTACAGGCGCCGTAATGCTCCCAAAGCAATGATGAAGGATGCTGAATCGGTAATGGACCAGGATATATTGACCATCGCTTTTGCCCGTCGATTTGCGACTTACAAGCGGGCCTACCTTTTGCTGAAAGATCCTGAACGCCTTGAGGCAATTATTAATTCCAAGACACATCCGGTTCAGTTTATCTTCGCAGGAAAAGCCCACCCTAAAGACAACGAAGGTAAGGAACTGATCAAGCGCCTTGTCCAGTTTGCCCGCAAATCTAGTGTTCGCCACCGGATCGCCTTTTTAGAAGACTACGATATCAGCATAGCAAGGCACCTGGTTCAGGGAGCGGATGTGTGGCTCAACACTCCCAGAAGGCCCTTTGAGGCTTGCGGCACCTCCGGCATTAAAGCTGCCGCAAACGGAGTCTTGAATGTGAGCATCCTCGACGGATGGTGGTGTGAAGGATATGCTGAGGGGAGAGGCTGGCGCATTGGAAACGGGGAGGAGTATGCTGATACAGCCTACCAGGATTCCGTGGAAAGCCAGGCTTTGTATAATGTGCTGGAAAACGATGTGATTCCCTGTTTTTATGAAAGAAAGAATGGAGACACGCCGGACCGATGGATCAAAATGATGAAAGAATCGATGAAGATGGCGATGCTGCATTTTTGCGCCCGTATAATGGTGGACAAATATGAAAAGAAATTTTATCTCCCCGCCGCAAAGAACTTTGCAAATCTGACTGCAAATAACGCCAAAGAAGCCGTAATTCTTTCCGCTCAGTATAAACAACTCAGCTCCCAGTGGAAAAATATCAGGATTGAGCATCCTGTAAGAAAAGCTGAAGGCTCGTTTAGGGTGGGAGAAAGCTTTGCGGTAACAGCGGTTGTTAACCTGGGGGAACTTGATCCTGATGAGATAAAAGTGGAACTCTATTACGGTGCCCTGAAAACTGTGGACAGCATCGCTGACAGTCATTCTGAAGAAATGACCATAAAGGAAAGCCGCGGGGACGGCGAGTATCTTTACGAATGCACCATAACCTGCGGCGATTCAGGCCGATACGGTTTCACTGTCAGAGTTATACCCAGTGGAGATGACCGAACCATGTTTGCCCCCGGGCTTATTACATGGGCCTAAAATAATTGACGATTGTTGATTGTTAATTGAAAATAGTCGATTAGGACTTACCATGGCACATCCACAGAGTAATCCCCGCATTCTGGTTGTAACTCCGGAAGTCACCTATCTGCCTGACGGCATGGGGAATATGGCCAATTATCTAACCGCCAAGGCCGGAGGTCTTGCTGATGTATCGGCGGCTCTGGTAAGCGCCCTGTTCGACCAGGGTGCTGACGTGCATGTTGCTATTCCTGATTATCGTGAAATATTCAGTTCCCGCCTTGCTCCGGTTCTGGGAAAAGAACTAAGAGCCATTCGCGACAAAATGCCGAACGACAAGGTTCATCTTGCCGAAGACAGAGCTTTTTTTTATCTGAACAGAGTCTATTCAAATTATGGCGGAGAAAATATTAAGATCGCTCTTGCCTTTCAACGTGAAGTGATCAACAATATCGTACCGCATGTGCGGCCCGATCTTATCCATTGCAACGACTGGATGACCGGTTTAATTCCTGCCATGGCAAGGCAAATGGGCGTTCCATGTCTTTTCACGATCCATAACATTTATACCGTTAAAACCACCCTGTCCCACATCGAAGACAGGGGAATCGACGCCGCATATTTCTGGCAGAATCTTTATTACGAAAATATGGCTTATGGGTACGAGGAAACCCGTGAGACAAACCCTGTCGATTTTCTTACCAGCGGGGTTTTTGCCGCCCATTTTGTCAATACCGTAAGTCCGACTTTTATGATGGAGGTTGTCGAAGGCCGACATGATTTTGTTGAGCCATACCTGCAACAGGAACTGGCCAATAAATGGCACGCCCAATGTGCTGCAGGGATATTAAATGCCCCGGATCCTTCTTTTAATCCTGCAAATGACAAAGATTTGATCCGTCAATTCAGTGCTCAGAATCATGTTGCCGGAAAAAAGGAAAATAAGCGCTATCTACAAAAGACCTTAAGACTTGTTCAGGATGAGAGTGCTCCGATTTTTTTCTGGCCTTCCCGTCTCGATCCTAATCAAAAGGGTTGCCAGCTACTGGCCGATATACTTTATCATGTTGTTTCTAAGTACTGGGACCGGAATCTGGAGATCATATTTGTAGCCAGTGGGGAGTTTATGAAGTATTTCAAAGAGATCGTAAGATTTTATAAACTCGACAGCCGGGTGGTGGTATGCAACTTCGACGAACGAATGGCACGGCTGGCATACGGAGCATCTGATTTTGTCTTGATGCCGTCTCGCTTTGAACCGTGCGGTCTTCCCCAGATGATCAGTCCAATCTATGGCGCACTTCCGGTAGCCCACGATACTGGAGGAATACACGACACGGTCGACCACCTAAATGTAAAGAAAAATACCGGAAACGGTTTTCTTTTCGAGACATACGACTCAGGCGGTCTGCTCTGGGCCATCAACCAGGCCATGGAGTTTTACAGTCGTTCCCAAAAGGTAAAAGAACGCCAAATTAAACGGATCATGAATCAGAGTGTCGCCAAATTTACCCATGCCACAACTGCTCGACAGTATATCGAGCTTTATGAGAAGATGCTGCAGCGACCGCTGATTGTGAACAAGCCCTCGGATAGCTATAGCGAATCATAAACTAAAGAGACGAAAAAAAGTTTCATTATGTTCGAAACCTCAGATGATCCAAAAAGTTCAGGTCAAGACAATGGAATCAATACCATCCTTAAGCGTCTTGTATCCAAAGATCCCTACCTGACTCCGTATAAGAAAACCATTCGCCGGCGACTGCTGAAAACAATGGAAACAGAATCGCGCCTGACCCAGGGCAAAAGAAGCCTGGCGAACTTCGCCGCCGGCCACGAATATTTTGGATTGCACTTCCGAAACAATGAATGGGCCTTTCGTGAGTGGGCACCCAATGCCACCCGGATTTATCTAATCGGCGATATGACGAACTGGCGAGAGAAAAAAGACTTTGCCCTGCACCGGATCACCCAAGAGGGTCATTGGGAAATTCGTTTGTCCCAAGACAAACTGAAACACGGCGATCATTATCGACTCCGTATCCACTGGGCCGGTGGTGAAGGTGATCGCATTCCATCCTATGCCCGACGGGTGGTCCAGGATCCGGAAACGCTCATATTTAACGCCCAGGTCTGGTGGCCTGATTCTCCCTACCAATGGCGGTGCTTTGATTTCCAGAGATCCACAGCCCCCCCCTTGATTTATGAGATCCATGTAGGCATGGCCCAGGAAGAAGAGAAAACCGGCTCGTATCTCGAATTCATTGACAAAGTTCTTCCGCGAGTAATTTCTTGCGGCTATAATACCTTGCAGTTAATGGCCGTTCAGGAGCATCCATATTACGGTTCATTCGGTTATCAAGTGTCGAACTTTTTTGCCGCCTCATCCCGTTTTGGCCCCCCTGAAGATCTAAAGGAACTCATCGATGAAGCCCATTCAGCCGGGCTGGCGGTGATTATGGATCTGATTCACTCCCATGCCGTCTCGAACGAAGTGGAAGGATTGAGTTGCTTTGACGGAACACGGTATCAGTTTTTTCATAACGGCCCACGGGGTCGCCATCATGCCTGGGACTCTCGCTGCTTTGATTACGCCAAACCCCAAGTACTGCATTTTCTACTCTCCAACTGCCGTTTCTGGCTGGATGAATATAATTTGGACGGCTTCCGTTTTGACGGAGTGACCAGTATGCTTTACACGGATCACGGCTTGGAAAAAGCATTTACTTCCTACGACGACTACTTTGACGACAACGTCGACGAAGATTCCCTTACCTATCTGGCCCTGGCCAACAAACTGATCCATGATGTGCGCCCTGATGCGGTTACCATAGCCGAAGATATCAGCGGAATGCCTGGGCTGGCTGTTCCGATTTCATCCGGTGGCGTTGGATTTGATTATCGTTTTGCCATGGGAGTGCCCGACAACTGGATACGACTTGTCAAAGATACGCCGGATGAAAAATGGCACATGGGACATCTTTGGTATGAATTGACCAACCGGAGAAAGGATGAAAAGACCATCAGTTACACAGAGTCCCACGATCAAGCCTTGGTGGGCGATAAGACGATTATTTTCCGTTTAATTGATGCGGATATGTATAATCACATGCAGGTGGGTGATGATAACCCTACCGTGGCCCGCGGAATGGCTCTGCATAAAATGATCCGGCTCATCACTCTAGCCACGGCGGGTAATGGCTATCTCAATTTCATGGGTAACGAATTCGGGCATCCGGATTGGATCGACTTTCCGCGAGAAGGGAATAACTGGTCTTACAGATATGCCCGGCGCCAATGGCGCCTAATGGATGACACCACCCTTAAATATCATTTTCTTGCTAATTTTGACAAAGATATGATTGCGCTGGCTAAACGTTTCAGTCTTCTCGAATCTTCAGGACCGCATCTTATATTAGAGCATTCAGAAGACAAGGTGATTGTATTTAAGCGGGCCGGTTTTATATTTGTATTTAATTTTCACTCCACCTGCTCTTATACCGACTATTGCTTTGAGGCGATGCCCGGAAAATACCGCATGATTTTCAACAGCGATGCGCCTGAATACGGAGGCTATGGCCGGCTGCATCCGGATCAATATCATCTGACTTTGTTCGATACTTCAATGGGCCGGGAACGAAATCTGTTCAGCCTATACCTTCCCACCCGAACTGCACTTGTCCTTCGACCTTTTGAATAGTAAGGATCCGGACTAACCCGGATATTTCACGAGCCTGAAAGGTGAAATTTTTCGATATATTTCCGGTATTTATTCAAAGTGCAAATTGTTACCATTTTGCTCCAGTAATATCGCGCATTATATTATCAATTTTATTTTAACTATTTATCCATATCGAAATAATTTATGAAATACTCGGGTTAAATAGATGCTACCAACTGTTTTAAAATATAATAAATGAGTGGAATAAATATGGCGGGAAGCATATTGCCGACTTTGATTTTCTGAATTTCAAGCAGATTAAAGCCTATTGCTATTATTAACAATCCTCCGACAGCAGACATTTGATTAATTACAGGCGTGATTAAAAACGGCTTCATTAATGATGCGCTGGCTGTTATCAGTCCCTGATATATGAATACCGAAATTGAAGAAAATATCACGCCGATGCCAAGGGAAGAGGTAAAAATGATAGAAGAAATGCCGTCCAGAGCAGATTTTGCAAAAAGAGTTTGATGATTCCCGGTAAGCCCGCTTTCCAGTGAACCTACTATCGCCATCGACCCTACACAAAAAATCAAACTGGTAACAACAAAACCTTTCGATATTCCATCCCCGGCTTTTGCAAATCTTGTTTCAAGTCGTTTGCCCAAATTTTCCAGCCTACCTTCAATTTTCAAGAATTCTCCTATTAGACTACCTATTACTAGGCTGAAAATAACCAATAATATCGCATCTGTTTTCAAAGCCATTTTAAGGCCTATAAGTATTACCGCAAGGCTTATGGCTTGCATAATGGTGATATTATATTTTTTAGGTATACCGCCTCTAAAGACAAGTCCCAATAGACTGCCCATAATGATTGCCACAGTATTTACTATGGTGCCCAACAAATCAAATCCTCCGCAACATTTTTATCTTTCATGCGTCACAGTTTTAGAGGGTTTGACATTAAACAGTCAATGTTTATTTTTTAAACACTTGAAAATGAGTAACATTTTACACTTTATCTTAAAGCCGGACCACCCGAATGCTTGTTGGACTCGTTTTTTTATAAAGTTAATTAATACGAAAATAGCAACAACAGGAGAAATTAATGCGTTTTGATAAATTTACCATAAAATCACAGGAGCTCATACAAAATGCTCAATCTCTGACCTCTCGGCATCAGAACCAGCAGATTGAGCCGGAGCATTTGCTCAGTGCCATGTTGAATGAACAAGAGGGAATTGCCAGATCGCTGCTCAATAAGCTTGGCGTTTCCCCTGACGTTATTGCCCAGGAGTTGGCCACTGCCATTGACAAATTTCCAAAAGTCAGCGGAAGTGCAACCGGAGATGCCTATATATCCGGCAGAACCAGAGATGTCCTTGATGCGGCTTTTGCAGAATCTTCCAAAATGAAGGATCAATATGTAAGTATAGAACACATCCTTATAGCCATTTCTGACGAAAAAAAGGGTGAAACAGCAACAATTCTCGGCAGACATGGAATAAAAAAGGAATCTATTTTAAATGTTCTCCGCGACATACGTGGTTCGCAGCGAATAACAGACCCGAATCCTGAAGAGAAGTACCAGGCACTTGAAAGGTTCAGCCGAGACCTGACTGCGCTTGCCCGCTTGGGAAAACTCGATCCTGTTATCGGTCGCGATGATGAAATCAGGCGTATTGTTCAAGTTCTTTCAAGGCGCACAAAAAACAACCCTGTTCTCATTGGCGAGCCCGGTGTAGGAAAAACCGCAATTGTTGAAGGCCTGGCCCAACGTGTCGTTGCCGGGGATGTCTCGGAAACCCTTAAAAACAGAAGGCTTGTTGCTCTTGATATGGGTGCACTCATCGCAGGTACCAAGTACAGAGGCGAATTCGAAGATCGTCTGAAAGCGGTTCTAAAAGAGGTAGAAAGCGCCGAAGGCGAAATTGTACTTTTCATCGATGAACTTCATACCGTTGTCGGCGCAGGGGCAGGCGAAGGTTCAATGGATGCTTCCAATATGTTAAAGCCGGCCCTTGCAAGAGGAACACTGCGATGTGTGGGTGCTACGACCTTGAACGAATACCGTAAATACATTGAAAAAGATGCTGCTCTTGAAAGGCGATTTCAACCGGTTATGGTGCTTGAACCGGACATAGAGGATACAATCTCTATCCTGCGTGGCCTAAAGGAAAAATACGAAGTCTATCACGGTGTAAGGATTAAGGATTCGGCAATCGTTGCTGCAGCCTCCCTTTCCCATCGGTATATTTCTGACCGCTTCCTTCCGGATAAGGCCATTGATCTAATCGATGAATCTGCTTCAAAACTCAGGATTGAAATCGACAGCATGCCTGTGGAAATAGATGAGATCCAGCGCAAAATCACCCAGGCTGAAATCGAACGGGAAGCATTAAAAAAAGAGACTGACACTGCATCCAAAGAGCGTCTTTCAAAACTTGAATCAGAGATCGGCACCATGAAGAGTGAAATTCTTGTGATGAAAGCCCACTGGCAGAACGAAAAGGATTTAATCCAGACCATAAGAAAGATCAAAGAACAGCAGGAACAGCTTGGTATCGAAGAACAGCAGGCTGAAAGAGAGGGTGATCTGGCCAAAGTTGCCGAAATCAGGTACGGAAAGGCTGCGGAACTTGCAAGCCGCTTGAACCAGGCCAATCAAAAACTTGCTCAACTGCAACAAACAAGCAAAATGCTTAAAGAGGAAGTCGATGATGAAGACATTGCCGAAGTCATATCCAGATGGACCGGTATTCCTGTCAGCAAAATGCTTGAGGGCGAAAAGGAAAAGCTGATCCGGATGGAAGATTGTCTCGGACATCGTGTGATCGGACAAAACCAAGCCGTGTCAGCTGTTTCAAATGCAGTTCGCCGGGCTCGATCCGGTTTGCAGGATCCCAACCGACCCATCGGATCATTTATTTTCATGGGCCCCACCGGTGTTGGCAAGACCGAACTGGCCAAGGCCCTGGCGGAATTTATTTTTGACAGCGAACAGGCCATGGTCAGGATCGACATGTCGGAATACATGGAAAAACACGCGGTTTCAAGGCTGATCGGTGCACCTCCCGGTTATGTGGGTTATGAAGAGGGCGGATACCTTACAGAGGCTGTCCGGAGGCGGCCTTATTCGGTTGTGCTGTTTGATGAAATCGAAAAAGCGCATCCCGAGGTGTTTAATGTTCTTCTCCAAATCCTGGATGACGGACGCATGACAGACGGTCATGGAAGGACGGTCGATTTTAAAAATACTATCATAATCATGACTTCAAACGTGGGCAGCCGCTGGATTCAGGAACTTGGGGCATCAAGGCGTGACGAAATGGAAGCCCGGATAACAGAAGCATTGCGGGCTAATTTTAAGCCTGAATTTTTAAACCGGATCGATGAGACAATAATTTTTCATAATCTCACCCAGGAACAGATCGGGAACATCGTGGATATCCAGATGAAAAGCTTAGGATCAAGACTGGCTGAAATGAACATAGAGCTTTCTCTTTCAGACAATGCGCGGTTTTTGCTTTCTGAAAAAGGATATGATCAGATATACGGTGCACGCCCTTTAAAGCGAGCCATTCAAAAATATATCGAAAATCCGCTTTCCATGGAGATCCTGAAAGGAAATATTTCGGAAGGAACCAAGGTTGAGGCTGATGTTGAAGGCGAACAGATTGTATTTACCTCTTTAACAAACAGAGTTTTAGTCTGATACTGTGCTGGCCATGAATTGATCTGTGAATTTATCGTTGTCTTCATCGGTAATCTCTTGGGGAAGTTTTTGCATGGCTAATTCAACTGCTGTGTCTATCAATTCGGCCTTGAACGCACTTTTTGCCTGGTCAAATTGGTTGTCTATCCTTCGTCTGGCATTCTTTAGCATCATTTTACTTTGCTGCTGAGCAGATTCGATAATTTCCTGCTTTTTTCTTTCTCCTTGTTGAACAATTCGCTCTTTCAATTCAGCAAAACGAACTTCACTTCCATCAATTACTTTTTGGATTTCTTTGATTTTATCAGCAGCCTTTTCCTTCTTGTGCTCTACACGTTCTATCTCTCGTGCGATTTTCTCTTTTCGACCCTGCAAGAAATTCATTAAAGGCGTTTTCCCGTATTTAATAAAAATAATGACGATGATCCCGAAATTAAACCACCTCAAAACAAGGTCATATATAGGCCTCCAGTTGCCGGCATTTTCAGCTGCCAGGGCCTCATGGCCGTAAAGATGGAGACACATAGCCCCTGCTATGAAATAACAAGCAAACCAGGCTATTCTATTGAATTTTTTCATACAACCAGCCTCCGATCCAGTATCTTATCCATAACATTGACCGCCAGGGCTTCAGATTCCTCTTTGAGATGTTTTCTTACTTCAATAATTTGAGCGTCAACTTCCTTGTTGGCCTTCTCTATTAAAATTGCAATCTCTTCCTGAGCAGAAGCAAATATCTCATCAGCCTTCTTGCTTCCTGATTCTTCTAAGTCTTTAGCAATTCCAAATGCCTCCGTTCTAATGGCAGATCTGCGCTCCTCAAGTTGAAATGTAGCGCTTTTCATCTCCTTTTCCGTATCAACAATATCCATCTTAATTTTATCGATATGGTCGTCCCTAGCTCCCATAGAATTTTGCAACGGCCGAACCATAATGCGATTGATAATAAACAGAAATATCAGGAAAGATACAACCTGAGTAATTAGCGTTCCATTAATACTTATAAGGGCTATTGTACTAATAATTTGCATTGCCTGTCTTCCATAAAAAAATTATCAAGAAATCAAACAACAAATAAAAGCAATAAAGCAATAACAAGGGAATAAATTCCTGTAGATTCGGCAACCGCCTGGCCAACGAGCATCGTTCTGGTCAACAGGCCTGCTTCTTCGGGATTCTTCCCGATCGCTTCGCATGCTTTTGCTGCGGCCATACCTTCGCCCACACCAGGGCCGATGGCACCGAACCCCATTGAGATGCCGGCTCCGATAAATGCTGCTGCTTTCACAATATCTGCGCCTTCAATAGCCATTTTTTCCTCCTCATTAAAAGATTATGAAATTTACAAAAATATTTGTCCTATACTACAAAGATCAGGACCAAACTTATAACCATTGCATAAATAGCCGTGGATTGAGAAACAGCCTGGCCGACTAACATGGTTCGCATTAATTCACCTGCGTGGTCAACATTTCTGGCCACCCATCTCACTGCACCTTCGGCAGCCATACCGTTACCTACTCCAGGGCCAATGCCTCCAAAACCCATACTGATGCCTGCCCCCAGAAGGGCCATGGCCGGACTCAAAGAAGAGGTTTCCGGATAAGTTTTGAACATCAGTATAAAGCTTACTAACAGACCAAAGATAGAAGCGGTCTGAGCCACTGCCTGACCGACAAGCATGGTGGTGGTCACTTTTCCGGCTGTTTCCGGATGCCTGGCTATGCCCTCACAGCTTGCTCCAGCGGCCAAGCCCCCTCCGCACCCCGAACCGATGGCTGCAAATCCTGTACTAATGCCTGCCCCGAGCAAAGCTGCCCATGTGGGATTCAGTGGTGCATCCCCAAAATCTATAAACATGAGCATCAGTGCCACGACTATGGCAAATATGGCCGGTGTCTGACATACGGCCGATCCAATAAGCATATTGGTTGTCAAACGACCCGTCATTTTCGGTTGTCTGGATATCCCCTTGCAGGACTGCCCGCCTGGAAATCCAGATCCCACTCCTGAACCTATGGCTCCAAAGCCCATACAGATACCTGCTCCCAGAAGAGCTGCAGCCTTCAAAAGGCCGGTGGTAGGAATATCCAAAAATAAAAGCAGGATGGCAATTACAAGGGCAAAGATAGAGGCTGATTCAGCTATGGCCTGTCCCACCAGCATAGATTTAAAAATATCGCCGGACAATTTAGTGTTTCGCGACACAGCTTCATTGGCCAGTGCAGCCGTATAACCCTCACCAATCGCTGCACCTATGGCACCGGATCCCATAGCGATACCGCCGCCAAGATAAGCAGCCATATTAACAAGTGTCTGAGTTTCAAATCCCATATATTACCTAACCTGTACTGAAATATAAACAATCGTAAGCATCGTAAACACAAACGCCTGAACTGTGCCTACGAAAAGCCCGAAAAATGCATACAGAAAAGGTGGAAGAATAATACTGTAAGTCAGATAAGACACAACAAGTATAATGATAGAACCACCCATGATATTTCCAAACAAACGAAAGGAGATTGAAATGATCTTTGCGAATTCCCCGATTATATTCAGCGGAGCCATGAAAAAAATCGGATTGCAGTATTCCATAAGGTACTGCTTTAGGCCTTTGGACTTTATCCCGGCATAATGGGCAATACAAAACCCCATGATACCAAGGCTTAAAGGAGTATTTAGATCCTTTGTCGGCTCATCAAGGTGGGGAATTATACCCAACCAGTTGGAAAGTAGCAGAAACAAAAAGAGTGCAATTGTAAGAGGCCCATAAGTCTTTGCCATTTCCTTGCCAAGAGCATCTTCTGTCAGTTTGTATAGCGCCGATACAAACAATTCCCCCAAGATCTGTATGGGCCCTGGAAGTATACTTGCTCTTCGAGTGGCAAAAAAACCGAAAACAAGCAGCACTGAGATGACAATCCATGTCATAAGTATAACTTCAAGATTGAAGGCTATATTGTGTCCCATAAAGGGAATGATTAACTGGTGTATTCTACCTAATTCTTGCATAATACCTGTTGTCCTAAAATTGTGTTCTGCGGGCTGAAGATATATAATTATAAAGATGATCAGCAATGATCACAAGCTGGACCAGAAAGATACCAAAAATTACGGCAAAAAGATTAAATTGTTCAAGTTTAATTGCCATAATAAGCGGTACAGCCAAAATAATATATCTGAAATATATTGAAGCCAGAGATATAATAAATGTTTTGCCTTTTGATTTTCCTATTCTAAATGGAAGGGTTTCACCCATTAGAACAAAATTAACAATACTGAAAACGGTTCCTAAAATCAATCCCTTTCCGATGGGTTTCTGACCAGCAAGGATAAAAAGAAGTCCTGCAAAAATTGCTACTAAAACTGCTGCGGAACAGTATTTCTTCTGTGTTTGCCTAATCGATTCCATTATCAGAATTTGTTTTATCGTTTTCTTTTTGTTCAGTTATATCAAGAATCTGGCGGTATACAACGTCTGCGCCGCCGATAACACCTAAAATGATAAATATTGTTATGAAAACACCCCTTGTTCCCAACCTTTTGTCAAGGTATAGCCCAATAAAAAAACATAAAGCGATGCAACCGGCCATTGTGAGGCCCAGTTGCGTTACAATGTGAAGATTTTCGACCCATGGGCGGTTTTTTTTATAATCGAAAATCTTTTTTCTTTGTTTTGGCATTCAGCCTGATAATAACTCTTTGAATTTGAAGCATTGCTATAATATTTAATAAATGCCTATAAAAAACGATAGTCAGATAACAAATATCATTCGTAACTGTCAAGCAGATAATAACTTTTTGGTGACTACTTTATTGTTATCACAATATTAAAAACTTCGTAATACTTTAGCTTTTTGAAAATATTTTCGCTTCATGTATAAAATTTAATCATACCTGAAACTCGTTTGAAATCGATTTGTTTCAAAGAACCAAACTATTACAAAACTTCTGATTGCATAAAATTATTTTGTAATATATCATAAGCTTAATTCGTTTTTTTAGGACTGCTTCGAAAAGAATCTCCCATATGAAACTTTCTGCCGCCGAAAAATTGAGACGTTTTTATGATCAGTTTACAGGCGATGATTCCGTTCTGATTGTAATTAATGCTGATCCGGATGCCATTGCAAGTGCCATGGCTGTTAAAAGATTATTGTGGCGCAAAGTATCAAGTGTAACCATCTCCAATATTAACCTTATCAAACGTCCGGACAATATTGCCATGATCAGGCTTTTAGGGGTCGATCTCGTTCATATTCAAGATATTGACAAAACCCGGTTCAACCGCGTTGTTTTCGTAGATTCTCAGCCGGACCATAGTGAAAGCTTTGCCGGTTTTATACCGGATGTAATTATAGATCATCATCCCGACACCGGTGCCGATGCGCCTTTTGTGGATATCCGACCTAAATATGGCGCAACTGCCAGCATAATGACCGAATATTTAAGGGCCGCCAAAATTAAACTTTCTGCCAAACTATCTACCGGTCTCTTTCATGCAATAAAAACAGATACAGATAATTTTGAGCGGCAAACCTTAATGGAAGATGTCAGGGCATTTCAGTTTCTTTATCGGCATGTTAATATACACCTTGCCCGTAAAATCGAGCAGTCAGAACTCAGACTCGATTTTTTAAAATATTTTAAAAGCGCACTCGAAAACAGGCGTATGCGAAAAGGGAAGGTCTTTGCACATCTTGGGCCTGTCGTAAACCCTGATGTCTGTGTTCTCATAGCAGATTTTTTTATGAAAATAAGCTCTGTGAACTGGAGCATTGTCTCTGGTTTATATGATAAAAAACTGGTTCTTGTTTTCAGAAACGACGGGCTTCGCAAGGATGCCGGAAAAGTTGCTAAACAGGGTTTTGGACAAATCGGGTCTGCTGGCGGTCACAAAAGCATGGCGCGAGCTGAAATTCCGTTTACATATCTGAAAGGGGTTGTAGATTATAAGGATGATAAAAAGCTCTTAAGGTGGATCATAAACAAGATTGAAAAAAGAGCAGGGGAAAAATAAGCTCTGATAATATGGAAATATCGGTAACCATCTTAGGCTCAGGAACATGTGTCCCTTCGCTAAAACGAAGTTCATGCTCAATACTCATAAAAATATGGGACAAATTGCTGCTGTTTGATTCCGGAGCCGGGACAATGAGGAGGCTTCTTGAAGCCGGCGCAGATATTTTTAATATTTCTTTTGTTTTTTACAGCCATTTCCATCCTGATCATACCGGCGAACTGGCCCCGTTTTTATTCGCCAACAAATACCCTGATGGGACTCGACGCAAACTTCCGGTTACATTTGTGGCTGGAAAGGGATTTTCAAAATTTTATGACAGGCTGAAAATGGTCTATGACTATTGGATAGAACTTGCGCCTGGTCTTGTTAAGATTGTTGAGCTTGACAATAATGCTCATGATATGTGCAGTTTTGAAGGTTTTACGGTAGAATCACTGCCTGTTAACCACAACGAAGAAAGCATTGCATATAGAATAACCGGTTCCGGAGGAAAATCGGTGGTCTATTCAGGAGATACGGACTTTTCCGATAACCTTGTCATTCTTTCAAACAATGCGGATCTTCTGATTTGCGAATCTGCGCTTCCTGATGAATTGAAGGTAAAAGGGCATCTGACGCCCTCTCTGGCAGGCGAGATTGCAACCAGGGCAAATGTGCGCAAGCTGGTCCTGACACATTTTTATCCTGAATGCGACCATGTTGATGTCGAGAAACAGTGCCGAAAAACCTATTCCGGACCGCTGCTACTTGCAGAGGATCTAATGAAAATAGAGCTTTAAAACATGATGTATGAATCATGAATCTTGCCTCATGTATCCTGTATTATGAAACCTTAATTTTGAATCGTGAATTATGAAATATTATCCGATATATTTAGACATACAGAATAGAAATTGTTTGGTGGTGGGTGGGGGTTCAGTCGGCACCCGCAAGGTTATGACCCTACTTGACTGTGGTGCAACTGTAGTTGTTGTCAGCCCTGCTGTTACCGAAAAGATAGAGGAGCTTTCAAATAACGGTCTAATAAAATTAGAGAAAAGGGTTTTTAAGGCTTCTGATCTTGACGAAATGTTTCTTGCCATTGGCGCAACAGACAATCAGGAATTGAACCGGCAGATCCATACCGGTGCAGAACGGCTCGGCATATTATGCAATATTGCAGATCGCCCCGAAGATTGTAATTTTATACTTCCGTCCATTGTAAACAGGGGCGATTTGATAATCGCCATATCGACTTCCGGGAAAAGCCCTGCTTTTGCAAAAAAACTGCGAAAAGATCTTGAAAAGGAGTTCGGAAACGAATATGCCGAGTTTCTGAAGCTTATGGGCACTATACGAAAAAAGCTGCTAAGCGAAGATCACGAACCCGAGGCTCATAAGCATCTTTTTGAACAGTTGATCGAAAGGGATCTCATTAATATGATTAAGGCGCGCCAAACAGAAGACATTGATTCCTTGCTTATAGAGATTCTTGGCAAAGGGTATATATTCGACGAATTAATAGTAAAATAACCAATATCCAACTTGGTTTTGAAAAATACATAGGTACAATTCGTGGAAATTTTGTTTATTATAACTATTTTCTTTTACATGCTAAGTTCGGCAAAATACTTTGCTTATCTTTTTCTGCAGAAAAATTATCTTCAAAGGGCCGGTTTTTATCTGATTTCAGTCGGCTTTTTGTGTCATACTGCAGCGATTGGTTATAGGTTTATTCAATCAGGACATTTTCCTGTAAATAATTTTCACCAAACACTTTCCCTAATAAGCTGGACTATTGCCGGTGTTTTCCTGATTTTTCAATACAGGTTCCGCCTGAAGATTCTAGGGATATTTGCCGCTCCGCTGGCCACGCTTGTAATGGTCATAGCATCCCGGTTGCCGAGTGCGCCGCATCAGGCCGCTAATATCTTAAATAGTTTATGGCTTGTTGCTCATGTCATTACAATCTTTATCGGCGAGGCGTCATTTGCTCTGGCCTGCGGGGTTGGACTCTTATATCTTCTCCAGGAGCATGCCATCAAGTCCAAACATCATGGTTTCTTTTTCAGGCGTCTTCCGTCTTTGGATCTGCTTGATACAATCGGATATGCATGTATCGTTGCAGGTTTCACAATGCTTACTCTGGGACTTATGACAGGTTTCATCTATGCCAAATCGGTCTGGGGCAGGTTCTGGAGTTGGGATCCCAAAGAAATCTGGTCCGGCATAACGTGGCTTTTGTATGCAGCCTTGCTCCACCAGCGTCTCACTGTGGGATGGCGAGGGCGGCGGGCGGCAATTATGGCTATTATCGGTTTTGCAGTTATTTTATTTACTTTTTTGGGTGTCAACTTTCTTTTACAAGGACATCATGGAGCATTTACCCGGCTATAAAAAGAAACCGAAGAGCCCAAACTTATAAATAGACTGAATAGATAAATTATAATACGCAATCGTATTTAAGAATTCGTTTAAAAAGCAATATGTTAGATATAGTCTTATTGGGATTGAATCATAAAACAGCGCCTGTGGAGTTGAGGGAGTGCCTCGCCTTCTCCAAAGATGAGACATCCGCTGTCCTAAAAGCTTTTCAAGAATCACCGGTGATCAGCGAGGCAGTTCTTATTTCGACCTGCAACCGTGTAGAGATTCTCATGGCAACAGAGGACAAATCGAATGCTGTCAAGGCTGTTAAAATTTTTCTCTCCGAATTTAAAAAACTGCCTGTCCCCAAATTTGAAAATTCTCTTTATATCCATAATGGTGATGATGCTGTCAGACATATCTTCAGGGTTGCATCGAGTCTCGACTCCATGGTTGTGGGCGAGCCTCAGATACTGGGTCAGATAAAAGAAGCTTATAAAATTGCTACATTAAAAAAGACATCCGGTGTCGTTCTGAACAAGTTGTTCCATCGAACCTTTCTCGTGGCAAAACGTGTTCGTAGCGAAACCGGGATCGGAGATCATTCGGTATCCATCAGTTACGCGGCCATTGAGCTTGGGCGTAAAATATTCGGTACATTGGAAGGGAAAAAAGTGCTCCTTATCGGAGCCGGGGAAATGGCTGAACTGGCTGTTGAACACTTGATTCGAAACAGGGCCGGGGATATTTTAGTCGCCAACAGAACGTTTGAAAACGGTGTTGCACTTGCAAAGAGGTTCAAGGGCGAAGCGATCCGATTTGAAGAGATTGCAAACAGCTTGCAAATTGTTGACATCATTATCAGTTCTACCGGCTCTACAGACTTCGTTGTTACACGCAACCAGGTCAAGGCAATTATACGCCTGCGGCGAAATCGTCCCATTTTCTTTATTGATATTGCTGTTCCCCGAGATATCGATCCGGAAATAAACCGTCTTACCAATTCATATGTTTATGACATCGATGACTTGAAAGGAGTCATTGAGGAAAATATTGAAGATCGCAACAGGGAGGCCGTTAAAGGGGAAAGAATCGTAGACGGGGCTGTAATTGGTTTCAGAAAGTGGTATGAAAACCTGGATGTGACACCTACAATTGTTGCCCTAAGGAACAAAATGGACGGCATTGCAAAATCGGAAATCAAAAAAACACTGCAATTTTTAAAACACATGTCAGATGATGATCGCCAGGCCATTACCAGAATGACGAACGCCATGATCAATAAAATCCTTCATGATCCCACACTTTTATTAAAGAGTAATGGACGTCATCAAGACAAATTTGTCTATCTCGATATTACTAGAAAACTTTTTAAACTTGATGAGTAAACGGAGGGCGAAGTTGAAAAAAACAGCATTCCTTTTTCCCGGTCAGGGATCACAATCTGTCGGTATGGGTCTTGATTTTTATCAGGAATACGACATTGTCAGAGAGCTTTTTGACATGGTAGAGGACATCGCCAGAACAAACATATCGAAACTTTGCTTTAAAGGTCCATTTGACGATCTTACCCAGACGGTAAATCTTCAGCCCGCTATAACGACTGTCAATCTGGCTTGTCTTACAGCGATCGAAAAAGAGGGTATAAAACCCGACATTTCTGCTGGACATAGTCTTGGCGAGTATAGCGCAATGTGTGCATCAAAAGTTGTTTCAAAAGAAGACATCTGCAGACTGGTCTTTAAAAGAGGTGAGCTGATGCACCGGGAATCGACCAAACACAAGGGAGCCATGCATGCAATTATCGGGCTTCCCATAAATGCAGTGGATGAAATTGTTTGCGAGGTTCAAAGAGAAGGGATTGTAGCAGTTGCAAATCACAACACCGAGCGGCAGGTTGTTATAACCGGTGCGCCGGACATGGTTAAACAGGTTTCCACACTGGCTGCTTCCATGGGCGCCAAAGCCATACCGCTTAAAGTAAGCGGTGCATGGCACAGTGAATTGATAAAAGGTGCCCAGGACGAGTTCAAAGACTTTATCGAACCCGTACGTTTTAACACGCCGGCAAGCCCCATGGTTTTTAATGTAACGGCCGACTCCGCCAAGAATACCGATGAAATCAAATCGATTATGGTCCGGCAGCTTTGCAACCCGGTAAAGTGGTATGACTCAATGTGCAAACTTCTGGCCGAAAACGTGGAAATCTTTGTGGAAGTTGGCCCGGGCAAGGTTCTTGCCGGTCTATTAAAAAAAACATTACCAAAGGATTATCCCTGTAAAATATATAATCTAAACAGTATGAAGCGTCTAGAAAAATTCTTCAAAGAAACGATTTGATTTTTAGTAATACTTTAATTTTTAAAAATATTACCGCTTCAGATATAATTAAATTTTTACTGAAAAAAATAACAATTTTATACTTTACATAGAAATATAATTGATGTATATTCCGTGTTTTTAAAAAACGAGTTATTTTTAAAGGTCTTGTTATGAAAAAGAAGGATATTGAATATTTTAAGGAATTTCTGACCAACCGGTTAGAAGAGCTTTTAAGCCATGCTGATGATACTGTCTCAGGCATGACCACCCCAAAAGAAAATTTTCCAGATCCAACAGACCGTGCTTCTCTTGAAGCAGACCGGAATTTTATGCTTCGCATAAGGGATAGAGAGAACAAACTGATTAAGAAGATTAAAAAAGCCTTAGGACGTATTGAAAACGGTACCTTCGGAATCTGTGAAAAATGCGGAGAAAATATTAGGCTTAATCGTATTAAGGCCAGACCCGTTACTGCTTTATGCATTAATTGTAAAACCAAAGAAGAGGCTTTTGAAAAAGCTCTCGGATTATAATAAAAATGTGAGAATTGACCTTCATATTCATTCAACAGCTTCCGATGGAACACTTTCACCATTAGAAATTCTCAATCTGGCTCAAAGCCTCAATCTCGGGGCTATATCGATTACAGATCATGATACCATCGATGGCGCAAAAGAAGCCCTTACCATTGGAATACCCTCTTCCATTAAATTCTTAACCGGTGTTGAAATAAGCGCGCACCCACCGTCATCTTTTTCCTGTCCGGGAAGCCTTCATATTTTGGGTTATGCTATCAATATAGATGATCCTGTGTTAAACCAGACACTTGTTATTCTCCAGGAGGCGAGGAAGAATAGAAACCCCCGGATTATTGAACTGCTAAACCGTATGGGAATCGAACTTACGTTAAGCGAGATCCATAAGGAGGCCGGAGAATGTCAGATTGGAAGACCTCATATTGCAAAGCTAATGGTAAAAAAAGGCTTAGTTCAATCTATTAATGAAGCCTTTGACAAATATCTGGCAAAAGGTAAACCGGCATATGTTGATAAATTTCGTGTTGACTGCGATAGAGCAATTGAAGTCATACTCAATGCCGGAGGGATACCTGTTCTGGCCCATCCTTTTCTTCTCGATATCAAAAATGATAAGGTCCTTGAAGAGCTGATTGTCAGTTTAAGGGAAATGGGTCTTAAAGGAATAGAAGTTTATTATTCTGAACACACGCAAGACCTTATTACCCGATATACTGAGATAGCAAACCGCCATGGATTACTTATGACTGGAGGTACAGATTTTCACGGCTCTACAAAGCCTGGAGTTCAAATGGGATTAGGGAAAGGAAATCTATGTATACCTTATGAGTTGTATGAAAAATTAATTGCAAGTTTATAGATAGGAATATAGATGGCACCAACAGATCATTCTGAATTAAAACGCAAACTTATGTATGAATTTAAAAATACGGATCTCCTTGATGAATCCCTAAGACACAGTTCATTTGTAAACGAACAAGCCGATATAAACATTCAGGATAATGAGAGGCTCGAATTTCTGGGGGATGCGGTTTTAAATCTTGTTGTAGGCCACATTCTTATGCGGCACTATCCTGAATTAAAGGAGGGTGATCTGTCAAGGATGCGAGCCAATTTGGTTAATGAATCTCAACTTGCATCAATTGCAAGGGAAATAGATATTGGACCTTATATGCAACTCGGAAAAGGAGAGATCCATTCAAAAGGCTGGGATAAAAATTCGATACTGGCAGATACGTTTGAAGCTGTAATTGCAGCTGTTTATCTAGATGGCGGTTTTGATGCTGTCTTTAAAATCATTGACATCCATTTTTCGGTCTTGATTAATTTCGTTGCCATGCCGACGGCTAACCATGATTACAAAAGTCAGCTTCAGGAACTTGTCCAAGTGGCGCACAGATCAATGCCGATTTACAGGGTCGTGTATGAAAGCGGTCCGGATCACGACAAGACATTTCGAGTGCAGTTGAAAGTTGATGAGATCCAGACAGAAGGGAGCGGAAAGAGCAAAAAGGTGGCCGAACAGGATGCTGCCAGAAAAGGCCTTGAAATTTTGAAATCTGATTTTTGATGGTCTTTTAAAAAGTTAGAAAAGTGGCCTTCAAAATACAAAATACTAAACACTTGATAATTTGAAATAACATCTAATTGCTTGAAAAGAAAAACATTCCTTTTATTATTCCGATTTTTTTACCCCATGTGGGATGCCCGCATCAGTGCGCTTTCTGCAACCAGCTATCCATCACCGGTGTAAAGAAAAACACTATTTCCCCAGAAAAACTTGATTTATTGATAAATGAATTTCTTCAATATAAAGAAAGACATAGACGGCCGGTTCAGGTAGCGTTCTACGGTGGAAATTTTCTGGGCCTGAAAAAAGATTACATCAAGCTTCTACTTGATGAATCGACAAGGTTCGTAAAAAACGGGAAGGTTGACAGCATTCGGTTTTCCACCCGGCCCGATACTATAAGTTATGAACAGCTTGATATTCTGGATAATTATCCGGTTTCAACCGTTGAAATCGGTGTTCAGTCCATGGATGATAAGGTGCTGGTTATGGCAAAGCGAGGCCACACCGCTTTAGATACCGAAAAAGCGGCAGCCATACTAAAGGAGCGAAACTATGAAGTCGGCATGCAGATGATGATAGGTTTGCCTGGTGATGACGAAACCAAATCCCTGTTTACAGCACACAAAATTGCAGCACTTTCTCCTGATTTTGTCAGGATTTATCCTACGGTTGTTCTTGCAAAAAGTCGTCTTGCCATATGGTATCAAAAAGGAGAATATACGCCCTGGTCTCTTGCGCGAAGCATTGCTCTTGTAAAAAATCTTTACCTTTTTTTCAAAAGTAAAGCGATCCCGGTCATCCGTATGGGGCTTCAGGCCTCAGAGGATCTTGCAAAAGACGCAGCAATTTTATCAGGACCATTTCATCCGGCTTTCGGACATATGATATATTCTGAAATCTTCCTCGATATGGCTATAGCCGTACTGAAAGCTGAGAAAGATTCCTGTGATACAATTACCATTAAAGTTAACCCGCGAAGTATTTCAAAAATGAGGGGTTTAAAAAATAAGAACGTGGAAACCCTTAAAACAAAGTTTAACATCAAGTTGCTCGAAATCATCCCGGATCACTCCATTGCAGAAGATAGATTGACCATCTCATCAAAAACCGATTTTTACCCAAAACATCCTTGAGATGAAATGGGTAATTCGGGCCAAAACGCTGCGATCTTGTTTGATGATCAATCAACAAGGTTGAGTATCTTCCTTGATGTATATTCTCCTACGTCCGCCAGAGCGTCGATGGGCAAAAACGAAAGGGCGTTGTTCGAATAGAGGCATGTAACCGAAGCCGGAAAATCCTCGTCCGATTCATAGAAAATATAGCAGAGTGCTATTTTGGGAAACGGGTAAACAATAAATGAAAAATCGCCTTCCAAACTTGCCGGGGCTTTGAGAGCATGGAGCTTTTCCATAATATGGTCCCTGGCTTTTTCGATTTTTTCCACATGAGGTACCAGGATCTGCTGGGTGTGAGTGGCAAAAGCCCCGGCATAAGGCATGCTGTTGGGAAAATCTTTAAAAGCTTTTAACGGCTCTAATATGAATGTTTCGGGTTTGGCATGCAGGGCATAAAGAGAGATCAAAATGCCTATCACTCCGGTCTGTCGCTCCTCTTTTAGGAAGATGCCGTCGGGTCTAATTTCGCACCCTTGGCCAAAAGCTTGAAATAAAAATGCATCCCCATCGCGTTCAGCAGGTAAAGACCGCGCCAGATCCTTAGGTAGATTCCCATAAAGTTTTTCAAGATTACCAGCAACGATTTTTGCGTAATTGTTATTCATAGATATCCTCCTCATATCTCGAATGCACTTTTAACTATTAAATGGAATAAATAAAACGAATATAATACGTAGTATTAATATAACCTAAAACCCCCATACAAATTTCAAATGGATCCAATAGACATAATTATACTATATAGTTAGTAACTGAACGAAAACTGTTCTTTTCGCCGATATTGGTGTCAGGACAAATTTTAATCCTTAAAATACTCAATGTATTCCTGCCTGCCCCGTAGGTCCGGCAGATCGTACTGGGGTGGTTAAAATTTTCACCTTCCTTGGCCTTGAACAAAATAGAACATTTTTCAAAGGTCTCTCTATGCTATCGAGATAAATATAAGTTTGGCTCCTATTCACTGTCTACCGCGTGACGCGAGATGGCATCGATTACTTGTGGATATACCGCCTGGACCAGTGTGTGCCCCAAACCCTTGACAATAAGCAATCGTGCTTTGGAAATCGCATTGGCGGTATCAATTCCACATGCGACAGGTACAAGCGGGTCGGTATCTCCGTGGATGACTAGAGTCGGTGCGGTGACGAATTTGAGAGCTTCCTTCCTGCTGCCGGTGGCGATCACTGCAGCGAACTGGCGCGCAACTCCGTCGGGATTAAGACCGCGGACGTAAGACTCATGGGCCCACTCCCGAACACAGTTCTCATCTATCTGGAACTCAGAACCGGTAAGTATCCGGCAGATTCGGACAGAATGATCAACAAAGCCTTTTAGATCTGTGGGTTCGGGTTCAAGCAGAATGGACAGTACTTCCGGTTTCGGAGGGGGAAGTTCGGAGTCGCTGGTCGAGGACATCATGGATGTCAGCGTCTTCACCCGCTTAGGGTGGTGGATGGCCATCATCTGGCCGATCATGGCACCTATGGAGCGTCCTACAATATGAGCCGATTCAATTTTTAGGACATCCAACAGTCCCGCAGCATCGTCAGCCATATCACGTAGCGAATAAGGAACCCGTGCCCTTTCCCTTTGTGCCATCAGCTTTTTCATAGCGGGTATATCAGGAACACCTGCATTGTCCAACCAGGTCGATAAACCGCAGTCACGGTTATCAAACCGAATGACCCGGTAACCACGGGCGGCGAGTCGTGTACAAAATTCTTCATCCCAGAAAACCATTTGATTGCCGAGGCCCATGATCAGCAGTAAGGGGGATGCGGTGGGATCTCCGAAGGTTTCATAGGCGATTTCAATGCCATTGATTTTGGCGATGGACGGTTTGCTGCGGGAGCGATACTGTGTCATGGAATTACCTCCTCATATAGAAAACAATAGGAGTCAGGTAGCAGAACCGGCTTGATGTGTCAACCAGTTGTAATTCTTATAAACTATGCATGAGAGAGGATTCTACATTGACACCTATCTGTACATTCCCTATGTTCGCTAAAACATTTACTGATTTGGCTTCGCTAACCATTGGAATGATGGAAGACAAACTTTGACGGCTTCGTAAAAAGTCCAACTTCTGCGTTGTGCTGCATCCTTCGTCATTGCAGCGTACTATAAGTACGCCTCATTCCTCAGGATTTGCGCGCCTTGAATTTGGAGCTTTTTACTTTGCCGTCGAATTTCG
>Ga0209271_10000150_pt1 | contig 24273 bp, 21 predicted proteins | sample tdAd002_FD_187123 | JGI IMG/M metagenome (GOLD analysis project Ga0209271, IMG submission 187123) | Marine sediment microbial communities from the Atlantic coast under amendment with organic carbon and nitrate - tdAd00.2 (SPAdes)... | ecosystem: Environmental > Aquatic > Marine > Coastal >... | reverse complement strand
AAATTTATCAGTGAACTGACTGCAAAGAATTTTGTTGTAGATCAACGGGTAAAAGGAAAGGTTACTATAATTTCGCCTGCCAGAATTTCCGTTAAAGAGGCTTACAAGGTTTTTGAATCTGTTCTGGAAGTCCACGGATATACTACGGTAAAAGCCGGACAAGTTATTAAAATTATTCCATCTCCCGATGCACGATCAAAAAATATTGAAACACGTTTAAAAGAAGAGGCCGCTTCACCGTCAGACAGGGTTGTCACCCAACTGATACCATTGAAATTCGCAAATTCTGCTGAAATAAAAAAACTTTTTGCTCCGTTGATTTCTAAAAGCAGCGTGATCCTGTCCTATACACCGACGAACATGCTGATCGTAACAGACATATATTCAAACATAAAGCGTTTACTTCGAATCCTGAGTGAAATTGATGTAACCGGTATGGGAGAGGAACTCTCCGTGATTCCTCTGGAATATGCTGATTCCACAAAATTTATTAGAATTCTGGATTCTGTTTTCAAGGCAAAAAGAAAACCCAAAGCACAAGATTCAGTCGCAGCAGTCAAATTCGTGGCCGATGAGCGTACCAACACTATTATTGTGCTAGCCAGCGAGGTTGAAACTACAAGGATTAAAAGACTAATAACACTGCTTGACAGAGAAACCCCGCGAGGAAAAGGGAGGATCCGCGTTTATTATCTCGAAAATGCCAATGCCGAGGACCTGGCCAAGGTTCTCCAGGAACTGCCGACAAAAAAGGGAGGGGCACCGGAAGCGAGAAAAACCCCGTTTGTTTCGGAAAAAGTCAAAATAGCCGCAGATAAAGCCACCAACAGTCTGATTATCATGGCAGGCAAGGAGGATTACCTGGTCTTAGAAGAGATTATTAAGAAGCTGGATGTTCCAAGATCAATGGTCTACATTGAAAGCCTTATCATGGAAGTTAATGTGGACAAGGACTTTAATCTTGGAGTTGAATGGCAGGCAGGGGGTAAGACCACAATAGACGACAAAGAAACGGCCTTTGGCGGTACATTTAGTTCAACAGGCGGTGTTTTGCAGCCTGCTCTAACAGTGCTTCCAAAAGGTCTTTCTCTGGGAATATTTACCGAAGCTGTTACGGTTGCCGGTATTACCTTTCCCAACCTTGGCGCAATTGTGCAGGCCTATAAAAAGGACAAAGATGTTCATATACTTTCCACACCTCAGCTTCTAACCACAGACAATGAAGAGGCAACAATCACGATTGGCAAGAATATCCCCTATCAGACTAGATCAGCCGCTGAAAGCGGAGTAGAGACATATAGTTCCTATGAATACAAGGATGTTGGCATAACCTTAAAGATTACGCCTCAAATCAGCAAGGATCGGATGATTCGACTCAATATTTCCCAGGACGTAACTAAGCTTGATGAACTGGCAACCACTTCAGATGATCGTCCAACCACCTTTAAACGCAGCATTGAAACCACCGTTATTGTAAAAGATAAAAGCACGGTTGTGATCGGCGGGCTGATTGACGACAGCTTTACTGAAACAGAAAATACGGTTCCATGTCTGGGAGACATCCCCTTGCTTGGTTTTCTTTTCAGGTCAACGTCAAGAGCAGGCGAAAAGACCAACATGTTCGTGTTTCTTACACCCCACGTAATAGAAAACCCTGATGAATCAAAAGAAATTTACAAAGAAAAGAAAGATCAAATGGATCAGATCAAAGAAGGCAGAATCAAAATGTACGAAAAAAAATTGGGCAAACCTGAATGATCTCGAATAATAATGCCGGCCATTATTTATCTGTAATTCGAGTTAAACAACCCATCAAACATCATGCAAAAACATCTTACACAGATACTCAAAGAAACTTATGACGTTTCGGAGGAAGACCTAAAGGAAGCTCAAAAGATAAAAACTGAGAAAAAGGGTTATTTCGGGGAAATATTGGTCACAAAAAAGATTATTACAGAAAAACAGCTCCTCGAAGCCTTGAGCACCCAATACGACATTCCTTTTTGGCCTGATCTTCCCCTTGACAGTTTCAGGACTGATTTTACCAGCCAGGTGCCGATTCAATTTCTGAAAAAGCACGTCATGGTTCCTTTAATAAGCGACGCCAAGGAATCGGGTTTTGAAAATAGTCTGCCTCAGCTTGAACAGAAGAATGCAGCAGGTAATCTCCCCGACTCAGGTGCGGTTATAGCTTTAAATGATCCTGCATGCTTCCAGCCCCTTGATGATCTGATCAGGATTCTTGGATCGTATGATTTTAAACTGGTCCTTTCAACAAAAGATGCAATTCTTTTCGCTATCAATGTATCGTATGATCTTAACAGGGACTCCGCTGAACAGCTTGTCCAGGACATGGAAGAAGACAGTAGTGCCATCATAAGTGAAATTGAGGAAAAGGCAGATCTTTTAGATGACATCAGTGACGCACCGATTATAAAACTTGTGAACCATATTATTTCCCAATCGGTAAAAGCACGCGCAAGCGATATCCATATGGAACCTTACCAGGACAGTTTCAAAGTACGCTATCGTGTGGACGGGATTCTTTACGACCTCCTCTCCCCTCCGAAATGGGTTCAGCCTGCTCTTATCTCCAGAATCAAAGTCATGGCAAAGATGAACATTGCGGAAAAACGTCTTCCTCAGGACGGTCGTTTAGACGTTACAATAGGTAATCAGAACATTGATGTACGGGTTTCCACCATTCCGACTTCTTTTGGAGAGCGTGTCGTACTCAGGCTTCTGGACAAATCGGCTTCTTTGATTTCACTTTCAGATCTAGGCATTGCTTCGGACAAGCTTGATATGCTTGAAAACCTTGTCAAATCCCCTAATGGTATTATTCTTGTTACCGGCCCCACCGGCAGCGGCAAGACAACAACCCTCTATGCAATCTTATCATCCATAAATATACCCGACGTAAATATTATTACCATTGAAGACCCGATCGAATACCAGATCAAAGGGATCAGCCAGATACAGGTCAATCCAAAGATAAACCTAACCTTTGCCGGCGGCCTAAGATCGATTGTCAGGCAGGATCCCGACGTAATCCTGGTAGGCGAAATACGGGATCAGGAAACGGCGGAAATAGCTGTTCAGTCGGCACTGACAGGGCATCTTGTTTTTTCCACACTTCATACAAACGATTCTGCAAGTGCCATTACACGCCTTGTTGACATAGGTGTTGAACCCTTTTTAATTTCATCATCGATCTTAGCTATTGTCGCCCAAAGACTCATCCGCGTTCTTTGTCGGGATTGCAAACAGCCCTATACACCTGATAATGCGACTCTGAGCAGTATAGGGATTACCCCGGATCAATTCCAGGGAACTACCATCTTCAGGGCGAATGGATGTGAAAACTGTTTTCATACAGGCTATAAGGGACGGACCGGCATTTTTGAAATAATGCTTTTGGATTCCAGTTTAAAAAGCCTTATGCTTACAACCTATGATTCGAGCCAGATCAAGAATGCGGCGTTGAATCTGAATATGGTTACCCTGCGTCAGGACGGCATACAAAAGGTTTTAGGCGGTATTTCTACAATAGAAGAGGTAGTGAGGGTTACGCACAAGTAAACAATGATTAAGAGACCACGCTTTATCATCTTTTTTATAATTCCATACATGTTTTGCGGTACTTTTTTTGCGAGACAGAACGTGGCAGTTGCAGAAAATTATAAAATTTCACCCGGGACGGCGGGAAAACAGACATCCCCCGTTCTTTATCCGATAAAATTTTACAGAAACTACATTTCAAGGGCTGACGGTGATCGTTGTCCGATGCATCCATCATGCTCCCAATACTGTATCGAAGTTTTTAATAAACATGGTTCCTTTTTGGGCTGGATAATGTGTAGTGACAGGCTTATGCGTTGCGGCAGAGATGAAATAAAACTATCGGCTCCGGCCTGGATAAATGGTGAGAAGCGTAGCTTGGATCCAGTAAATAATAACGATTTCTGGTGGCAGAAATAATTATGCGCATCCGAAATACTTGCTTTGTTTGTCTGTTCCTCACTTTCTTTACCATATTTTTTCTTTTTATCTCCTTTTCTCAGTCTTTTGCCGGATCCGATTCTGGAATCAACCTTAAGCCTTATATTAAAATAAGTCCTGACAAACAATTTGACTTTGCAGAATACTATTTTTCAAACAAAGATTATTTAATGGCGGTTAGTGAGTACAAGCGGTTTATCTATTTCTTCCCGGAGGATGAAAGGGTAGAGCAGGCAATGTACCGAATCGGCATGTCGTATTTCCTCGGCCGGCACTTCACAAAGGCCGCAGATTCTTTCAAAGCGTTGATCGATCGATATATGGATTCCGACTTTTCTATAAAATCGTATTTTATGATCAGTGAAAGTTATGTGAAGCTAAACGGTTTTGACCCTGCAATTATCAGTCTTAACAATCTAATTACAATAACCGATGATGAGAATGTAAGGGATGAAGCTTATTACAGGATAGGGTGGATCTATATTGAAACGGCATCCTGGGAAAAATCAAGGCTCTATTTTTCAAAAATAAGTGCTAAAAATAAAAATAAGTACAGACTTGAAAGACTTAATGCCGAACTTGACAATGAAAAATTAATCCCAGAAAAGGACCCCGGTTTGGCAGGATTTTTATCCATAATTCCGGGTGCGGGATATCTTTACTGTGAAAGATACCAGGATGCTCTGATAGCTTTTTTGCTTAATGGAGGTCTGATATACGCCGCCTATGAGTCTTTCGATGACGGTCATAATGCCCTTGGCGGAGTCATTGCTTTTGTTGAATTCGGTTTCTATGCCGGGAACATATATGGTGCCGTAGCAAGTGCCCACAAATACAATCGGAAAAAAACCGGTCAATTTATAGAAAAATTAAAAGACAATACTAAAATTAACCTTTCAGCCGATCTTGAGAACAAAGGTGTTCGTCTTGCTTTTCAATTTGTTTTTTAGTCCGGATTCCTTATAAATCCTATAACCTATAGAGAACAATTTGAAATTTCTATTTTTGGAACCCTTTTTTGGCGGATCACACCGGGATTTTGCAAAAGGACTTATTTCACACTCCCGACACAGAATCGACCTTGTTACACTGCCCGCCCGTTTCTGGAAGTGGCGGATGCGAGGGGCGGCTATATACTTTGCAAAAAAAATTACCAATCTTACAGATTACGACGGGTTGATCACCACAGACCTCATGAGCCTGTCGGACTTTAAATCGCTTTGGGGGTCGTCCAATCCTCCCTCACTGGTTTATTTTCACGAAAATCAACTTACCTATCCGCTGGCACCCGGTGAGAGCAGAGATTTCCAGTTTGGTTTCACCGATATCACCACGGCATTAGCAGCAGACCAGATTCTTTTTAATTCTCAAACCCATTTTGATGCCTTTTTCTCAAGCCTTCCTGAATTTTTGAATATGATGCCCGAATACCGGCCCAAATGGGTGGTCAACGCAATCCGTAACAAAGCCGGGGTACTTTATCCGGGGTGCCGTTTCGAGGCTCAAGGAGAGCCGGTCAGTTCCGTGCAACATGTCGGCTTGCCGCCGTTGATAATATGGAATCATCGCTGGGAGTTTGATAAAAATCCTACAGACTTTTTTAATGCTCTTGATGCGGTACTGGAACGGGGTTTAGATTTCCGCCTCGCTCTTTTGGGGGAAAACTTTCAGATGGTTCCTAAAGAATTTATTGCCGCCCGGAGACGTTACCGGGACCGGATTGTCTGTTATGGCCATGAAGAATCCAGGAAGAAGTATCGCAGATGGCTTATGCAGGGTACAATTGTAATCAGCACTGCAAAACAGGAAAATTTCGGTATCTCGGTTGTCGAAGCGATCCGTTATGGTTGTATCCCTCTTCTACCTGACCGGCTTTCGTACCCGGAAATCATCCCAAAAACCTTCCATGATGACTTCTTCTATCAAGATCATGCGGAACTTGTTGAAAAACTCTGCTTTCTTATTTCAAATTATCCGCAATTTAAGATAAAACGCCAAAAGCTTTCCGAAGCGATGGGCCGATTTGCCTGGGAAAATGTGATTGATCAATACGACGAAATTTTGGAAAAGTTAGCAGTAATGAGATCTTATCATGCCTGAGAATAATGCCGACACTTTAAGAATCTGCCTGTTAAGTTACAGAAGCAATCCCTACTGTGGCGGGCAAGGGGTTTATATCAACAATTTGAGCAGAGCGCTCAGAGATCTGGGCCATTATGTTGAGGTGGTTTCAGGACCACCCGACCCGCATCTTGAAAAAGATATTAATCTGATTCGAATTCATGGACTTGACCTTTATAACCCTGATGATTTGTTCAGGATGCCCTCTTTAAGAGAGCTTTCGGACCCCGTCAACCTTATTGAATGGCTGGGAGTTTCCACCATGGGGTTCCCGGAACCGTTTACATTTGGACTAAGGGCTTATCAATTTTTAAGGAAAAAAATTAGCGAATACGATATCGTGCACGACAACCAGAGTCTTTCATATGGAATTCGGTCCATTAATAAACATATTCCGACAATTGCCACCATCCATCACCCGATTACAGTGGACAGAGATTTGGCTGTAAAAGTGGCTTCGTCTTTATGGCAAAAGGTAAAACAGATGCGATGGTATTCTTTTGTTGGTATGCAAAAAAGGGTTTCCAGAACCCTTTCTCACATTATCACAGTTTCAAAATGTGCAAGGGATGATATAAGCAGAGATTTTAAGATTCCACTTCAAAGGTTCAAAATCATACCCAATGGTATCGACACGGACCTTTTTCGTCCACTGCCTGAAATCAGGAAAGAAAAAAATCGCATTATTGTTACCAACAGTGCAGATATGCCTTTAAAGGGGCTGGATTATTTCCTTCGGGCGGTGGCTGAAGTCTCAAAAACCCGCAGCAAGATCAGAATTTTTATTGTTGGCAGTCCCAAAAAAAATGGTGGTATTAAAGAACTGATCAAGGATCTGGGTATCGGGAAATTTATCACTTTTACAGGCCGGATCGACAACGATGAGTTTGTTCGACAATATGCAAAGGCTTCCCTTGCGGTTGTTCCATCTGTGTATGAAGGTTTCGGGCTGCCTGCCGGCGAGGCCATGGCATGCGGTCTTCCGGTCATAAGTACCACAGGCGGGGCTTTACCTGAAGTGGTGGGGGATGCCGGAATTCTGGTTCCGCCAGCTGATTCCCAGGCCCTTGCCAACGCTGTTACAGCGCTTCTTAACAACCCTGAACATGCAGAAAAGATCGGTCGGGAAGGCTATGAACGGATTCACAATCTCTTTACATGGAAAAGAGCGGCTGAGATGACCGCTGATGCATACAGGGAGACTATCCGTGATTACCGTCGACTTTAACAGGCTTTGCGGGTCTGATTCGAACCGTTTAGCAAGCTACCGGATCCTCGATATTGGATGCGGAACAGGGCGCCACACCTGCGCTGCTTTTCGTTTTAGCAAAGTTGTCGCTATTGGAATAGATATTAAATTTGAAGATGTTCTTGAGGTAAAAAAAAGACTGATATTTCAAAAAAATCTCGGAGAAAATGGAAAAGGGGTGTTGGGGCTCTCTGTTGCTGATATGCTTAATCTTCCTTTCGAAGACAATTTTTTTGATCTTGTAGTCTGTTCGGAAGTCTTGGAGCATATCCATGATCACAAGGCCGCTGTTTCTGAAACCGTCAGGGTTTTAAAACCGGGTAAGGACCTTGTTGTCAGTGTTCCAAGATACCTGCCGGAACGTATCTGCTGGGCGCTTTCCGAAAATTACCACAATGTCGCCAACGGGCACATCCGAATATATAAAAAGAAAGATCTGATCGATCTTCTGGAAAAAGGAGGATTAAAAAGATGGGGAGTCCATTTTGCCCACAGCCTCCACACACCTTACTGGTGGCTGAAATGTATTGTGGGCTCGGCACGTGAAGATTGCCGGCTTGTGAATCTTTATCATAACCTTCTGGTTTGGGACATAATGAAAAAACCCTGGATTACACGCTTTCTGGAAAACTTGCTTAATCCTGTTCTTGGGAAAAGCATTGTCATTTATTTGAGGAAAGAGAAATAGTTTTGTAAAATTTGAGCCTGGCGCCGTGGTTGGGCAAAAGGGGCCGTTTTTCAAAGGTCTCACTGTTTTGAAAGGTTCTGCGGGATATTTCCGCAGGCATACCGTCTGAGCACACCCAAAGTTTGCATCATGGGAAGTTCTCTGAAAAGGCCGGATGCTACAGCCATTTTGTAAATATGATACGGTGCCTGCCCCCCTTTTTCAGGGTCTTTAAAAATGTCGTGGATCAAAAGATACCCGTTCGGTATGATGTGCCCGGCCCAGGAATTGTAATCTGTATATGCCGCCTCATAAGAATGACCACCGTCAATAAAAACCAGGCTAAGAGGTGTGGTCCATAAACGTGCAGCGACCTCGGACCTGCATACCATGGGAACAACCGTATCCTCGAGTCCGGCCATTTCAACCGTGTTTCTAAATTCTTTGAATGTGTCTACACGGCAGGCTTCATTGTCAAAAAGTTCGGGATCAAAATATTCTTCCCCGGGTTGCTGTTCCTCGGAGCCCCTGTGATGATCGATTGAAAAGAGGATGCCGTTGTTTTCCCTACAGGCTGTACCGATATAAATTGTAGATTTACCGCAGTAACTCCCTATCTCAAGGCAGGGACCACGCTTGCCGGCTTCCAGAGCAATTTCATGAAGGGTCTTTCCCTCCCGGACATCCAGAAAGCCTTTTACGTCATTTAGCAGTTTTTTTTCGTGAGCCCTAAGGAATCTCATCATACCCTTTAACAAGAACCTCTCTTGGTTTGGCGCCGTCTGAAGGGCCTACAATCCCTTCTTTTTCCATCATTTCGATAATACGGGCGGCCCTGTTGTAACCTATGCGCAAATGGCGCTGAATCATCGATATTGAGGCTTGCCTGTTTTTTGTAATGAGTGCTAAGGCATCGTCATATCTTTCATCATATTCCTCGATATCAGATGCATCTTCTTCCTTTTGCGGTGCTTTAACTATGGTTTTATCGTATTCCGGAGTTTTTTGGCCTTTTAGAAATTCAATGATTCTTGCAAGCTCTGGTTCTGAAATGAAAGCCCCATGAATCCGTTGGAGCTTGGCTGTGCCGGGAGGTAGAAAAAGCATATCCCCGTTCCCCAGAAGGTTCTCAGCGCCATTGGTATCGATTATGGTTCTGGAATCGGTCCTGGAAGAGACCTGGAAAGTAAGACGGGTAGGGAAATTAGCCTTGATGATTCCGGTCAACACATCGACAGAAGGTCTCTGGGTGGCAAGTATCAAATGTATGCCGGCAGCCCTGGCCATCTGGGCAAGCCGTGTCAAGGCAACTTCTACGTCCCGTGATGCCACCAACATAAGATCAGCCAGTTCATCAATTACGACAACAATATAAGGCAGTTTTTCCGCATCCTTTCTTTCCTCGGCGTTATTTTCCTTATCTATCTTCTGGTTATACTGCCTTATGTGTCTAGCTTTCTTTTCCGACAGCAATTCATATCTTCTCTCCATCTCGCGTACAGTCCAGAAAAGAGCATTAGTCGCTTTATTAACATTTGTTACAACAGGGGTTATAAGGTGTGGAATTCCGTCATAATTTGAAAGTTCGATTCTTTTGGGATCGATCATAATGAGCTTTATTTCACTAGGCGTCGATTTATATAATAGGCTGCAAATCATGGAATTTAAGGCCACGCTCTTGCCGGTTCCGGTTGCTCCGGCAATTAAAAGATGAGGCATTTTGTCGAGTTCTGCCACCACAGGATTCCCTACGATATCTTTGCCAAGACTTATGGTAAGCTTAGACTTCGATTTTTCAAAAACCCTGGAGGCAACAATCCCTTTGAATCTTACAAGTTCTCTGGAGACATTCGGGAGCTCAATTCCTATCACAGCTTTTCCCGGAATCGGTGCTACGATCCTAATACTTATAGCACGGAGTGCCAAGGCAAGGTCGTCTGTAAGGCTCACTATTTTATTAATTTTTATACCCGGCGCAGGTTCATATTCAAAGGTTGTAATGACAGGACCGGGCGATACGGCAACTACCTTCCCTTTGACACTAAAATCGTCAAGTTTTTTTTCAAGAAGTTTTGACTGCATTCGCAAATTTTCATCATCAGCAGAAGAAAGTTTCTCCTTGGAATCGTCCAAAAGATTTATAGAAGGGAGCTTAAATCCGGTCTCAGAACGCATGAAATCAAATACTTCCTGTCGTGGGACAGGAACTTCCTTGATTTGCCTGGGTCGGGGAGCTTTGATTTGTATTTTCTTTTCCTGTCTGACGACCCGATCTTTTTTTATTTGCACACTTTTTTTTGATTTTTTTCTTTTTTCTTTCCATTTAATCAATGACGTATGGATTCGATTGGCGGAAAAAACAACTCCTTTCCAACAGCGTTTTAGAAATCTTATCAGGGAAAAACCGGTGGCTAGAATCAAACCGATGATCCACAAAAGGACCAGTATGATTGTGCCGCCCGTAACATTGGAATATTTTATGAGAAATGATTTTAACGGGATTCCAATCATGCCGCCTGAAGAAAATTTATTCCCAAAAATAATAATGTGGTTATGCTTAATTGCGAGCAGACTTCCTGTGGCAATAACAAGGATAATTCCGCCGGCGATGGTCAAAATAATTGCCTTTGAAGTATGGTTTCCAAAAAAGTGGATACTGGTAAGAAGCAGCAAAATCGGGATCCAGAATGCGCCAAGGCCGAACAGCCCAATAAGAATACCCGCCAGATGGGCTCCAAACAAACCGAAGAAGTTGTGAATATGACCTGCGGACGTGGCGTTGTTAATTGAAGGGTCTGCCGGGTTGTATGACAAAAGACTGATCAGCGTTAAAATAACGAGAAAAAACAGTAATATTCCAATAATTTCTTTACGCATAATCTTTCGCTTTAATTGAATATTAACTATTTACAATTTTTAAACTTCCAGGATAAAAGGGAGTATAACCGGCCGGCGTCTTATGGTAAAGGTAAAATATTTCCTTAAGGCCATTTGCATTTTTGACCGAATCTTGTTGACCCGGTCAGGGACCTCGGGACCGACTTCTTCTACGATCTCGAGTATAACACACTTTGCGTCTTCCAAAAGATGGCCTTTTTCGGTCTCGAATACAAAACCACGGGAAACGATTTCAGGCCCGTAAACCACAGTCCCTGTCTCCTCATCAAAAGCCATGTTAATCACAACAAAGCCATCTTCTGACAGATCACGTCTTTCTTTGAGTACACTCCGCCCGACATCTCCAATACCTTTACCGTCTATGAGCACCCGGCCCGCAATAACACTCTCTCGAACTCTGCCGCTATTTTTATCAAATTCAATGATCTGACCGTTTTCAGCAAGAAGAATATTTTCCTTTAAAATACCAACCTGCTCGGCCAGACGTGCATGAAGAATCAGATGCCTGTATTCTCCGTGAATCGGAATAAAATATTTGGGTCTGGTGAGGTTGATCATCAGCTTTAGTTCTTCCTGAAAAGCATGACCAGATACGTGAATCTCCGATATCTTTTCATAAATAACGTCGGCTCCTCGTCTGTACAGGTTATTGATAATTTTGGTAATTGCTTTTTCATTTCCAGGTATAAATTTCGAGGAAAAAATAACCGTGTCCTCTTCTTTAATCTTTATCTGCTTATGAGTGCCTGCAGCCATACGGGCAAGAGCCGCCATGGGCTCCCCCTGACTCCCGGTTGTTATAATTACGATCTCGTCATCCGGAAAGTCATTGACCTGTTCTACATCTACCTCCATCTCTTCGGAAATATTTATATATCCAAGCTTTTTTGCAATATTTACACTTGTTTCTATGCTTCTGCCGTTGAAAATGACTTTCCTGTCGATTACCCGGGCTATATCGATGACCTGTTGAATACGGGTAATACTGGAGGCAAAAAGCCCTACAATAATCCGCCCTTTCCTGTCTGTAGAGATCCTTGTCAGTGTTTCACCGACCTGCTGATCGGAGATTGTATATCCTTCCTTTTCAACATTTGTAGAATCTGACAGCAGGGCAAGGACTCCTTCCTCGCCGCATCGGGCAAATCTGTTTACGTCGGTTATCATTCCGTCGACAGAAGTGTGGCTGATTTTAAAATCGCCTGTATGAACAACAAGCCCAAGAGGCGTTTTTATGGCAATACCCACACCGTCCACGGCGCTGTGGCAAACACGGATAAATTCGAGTTCAAAAGAGCCTAATTCAAGTTTTTTTCTTGGATAGATTTCATGCAATAAAACGGATGAAAGGAGTCCCTGTTTCTCCAGATTACTCCGTACAACCCCCAGCGTAAAAGGGGTTCCATAAATCGGTACATTTATTTCTTTCAGCAGAAAAGGGAGTGCTCCAATATGATCTTCGTGTGCATGGGTTAATACAATCCCTGAGATTTTGGACTTATCTTGTTTTATATAACTCATATCAGGGATTACGTAATCGATACCCAGCATATAGTCTTCCGGGAACATCAGGCCGGCATCAACAATAAAGGCCGAATCGCCATATTCGAAAACCATCATGTTAAGGCCGATTTCTCCCAGCCCGCCCAAAGGTATTATCCTCAGCATAACGATGCGTCCTTTTTGCCTTTCTCAAAAGATTCCATTATCACATTTTGCCCAAATTCCGAGGAATGAGGCGTACTTATAATACGCTGCAGTGACGAGGAATGCAGCGTAACGCAGAAGTTGGACTTTTTACGAAGCCATCAAGTTTTGATCTTAAGCTTGTCGAATATGGAGTTGGCAAACCCGACAAGCCAATTCCGCTGTTTTTCGGTTGCATAGCCCATGCAGTTACATCGAATTCTGTTCTTGGTGCGTACCAGTAGCTCAAAAGCCATAAGGTTTTGTTCAAGATCAACAGCAAAATAGAACGGTTGGCATTCTGCATGCTCTTTCTGAACTTCGGTTAAAATGTTCTGATCGAGTTGCAGCCAGTAAATTCCACCTACATTTGAGGAATTAAAATTCTCATCCATATAAGCCTTGATCGTTTCGTAATCTTTGGGTCTAAGCTCATCAATAACATATTGTTTCATAAAAAATAAAATTATCACAGTTTGTTGTGCTGTGCAAGATGTATGTGAACCGGTATGTTGCCAGGATAAAATGTTGTCCAATATCCGATTTGCAAATTAGGTATTGAAATTCAAAATTCCAAACCTTATGATCTTGAAAAAGATATTTTCATCAATACTGGAAAAACCGAAATAGTTTAGGTCGTTGGTATTTGGAATGTGTGATTTTAAAAAATCCGTTAACGGTTACAGTTTTTATTTATAAAACCGAATGATACCATTAAATATTTACTTAATAACCTATATTTGCATCTATCTGGCCAGTTTCGCTTTATATATTATCATTGAGCGAATAAATGCAAATTATCTTAAGAGATATGGACAAAAGGTACCTGTCGCTTTCAATGGAATGATTGATGAAAAAGAATTGAAAAATATCAGTCGGTATACCGCTGATAACATTCGTTTTAAGCTTGTTCAGACTATCGTCAGCAAAGTTATATTTCTTTATATCATCCTTTCAGGAATCCTCCCGTGGCTCGCTGCATCTTTGGAGCAAGTAAATTTTTTAATAGCAGGTCTGGTCTTTTTTGCAGTTATAGGTCTGGTAGAAGTGTCGATGGGCCTTCCTTTCGATTATTATCACAGTTTCGTACTGGAAGAAAGATACGGCTTTAACACAAAAACCCTGAAAATATGGCTTTCTGATCTGATAAAGTCGATGCTGGTGGTGATAATTATAGGGACCTTCCTTCTTTGTTCACTCCTTTTGATGGTAAAATATGCAGGGCAGAACTGGTGGATCTGGGCATGGGCCATTTTTTTGTGTTTCCAGTTGCTTATGACCATACTCTATCCCACGATCATTGCGCCGCTCTTTAACAAATTCACCCCGCTTGAAGATTCCGAACTGAAAGATAGTATTAAACGACTGGCTGAAGAAGAAGGTCTTAATGTTGGAGGGATATACCAGATGGATGCAACCAGGAGAACCCGGCATACCAACGCGTATTTTTCGGGTCTGGGCAGAGCAAAACGGATCGTGCTGTTCGATTCTCTGATTCAGTCACACAGTCAGGACGAAATTCTGGCGATTTTGGCCCATGAAGTCGGGCATTTGAAAAAAAATCATATTAAAAAGCAACTTATTATTATTGCTTTTGTTTCCCTGCTACTTTTTTTTATGGCATCAAAACTTCTTGCATGGAATGTGATATATGAAAGTTTTGGTTTTTCAAACATGCCCTGCTACGTGGGACTCTTTTTGGTGGGCATCTTGTGGGAGCCTGTAAACTTTTTTATTTCACCAATCGGGATGGCTATTTCCAGAAGATTCGAAAGGGAGGCGGACTTTTACTCGCTTGGGATTGTTAAGACCGCAAAACCTCTTACAACAGCTTTGAAGAAAATGGCCAAAGAAAATCTTTCCAATCTCAGACCACATCCGATTTATGTATGTTTCAACTATTCCCATCCACCATTGCTTCAAAGGATTGAGTACCTTGAAGCTCGTGAAATATCCGGGCTTCTATAAAAAATTCGGGGATAAGACAAGAATCTATGACTTGTAGCGGGCTTCCAGTTCAATCAGTTTCCTTTTCAAGTCTGATCCTCCGCCGAACCGGCCAAAGGACCCGTCGCTTCGGATCACCCTGTGGCAGGGTATCAGAGCAGGGAAGGGGTTGTTCGCAAGTGTAGTGCCCACAAATCGATAGGCACGAGGCCGATTAACGGCATGGGCGATCTCTTTGTAGGATTTCAACTCTCCATATGGGATTTCGGCTGTGGCAAAAAGTACGGATTGCTGCAGCTTTGTGAGTCCGCTCATGTCCATCAATCCCCATGGAGGGAGTATCGGCTTTCCTTTAAAATAATCGATTATCGATTCTTTTACTATGAAAGCTCTGTCATGAAAACCGGCGTCTTTCCATCCTAAAGCTTCAATAGTTTTAACAAGACCCTCTCTGTCCGCGCGGGGCAGGAAAATTTTAATAACAGCAAACGGTTTTTCACGGTATATCACCGCAGTATGGCCAAAATGTGTTTTGAAAATCAAATGATAAGTCATTTTTAACTTTAAATAGTCTTATTTGGACTTTTGTAATAGTTTTTTCAGTAAAATTTAATTATACCTGAAGCATTATTAAATTGTCGTTTTCATCAAACTCAAATGGTTGCCATGGCGTAATCAGTTCTAAGTTCGGATTTGATAAGACCTCCGGCTCAAGTGCTTTGGAGACCTGGAGCAGTTCAAGGCTGGCAGTATCCTTTATTCTTACAATTCGTGCTTTTGCTATGGAATCGAGGCCTGTGGTTCTTGCGCATACATCCAACGATTTTCGATCTGTATCAAAATATATTGGAATTGCAGCTTTTTCGGGTGAAATTGCCGTCAGGGCATTGATATAAGTTTTTTGAATATCCAATGAATCCACAAGCCGTTTTGTGGTTATATCTGCAAGTCCGATTCCGTTGCCGTTACCGTTTGAAGCCGGGGATAAATCTCTTACAAATATCCGTTTTACATGGGGAGAAATAGAAAAATCGCCCACAATATCCCTGTGTCTGCCGGTAATATTAGAATCCATGCCGATTCCGCTGATGTCTTTACCGATAAAGTCGACAATTAAAATATCTAGATAATCAAACGGAATACGACTCATCGTGGCCCTAGCTTCCTTAAGGAGTATTTTTTCACGCTGAACAATTGATGATGGTAAAATGGCCTCAACAGACGCAAGATCACCGCGGCCATCTTCCAGCAGGGCCAGTCCGAAAAGGATGCGGCCTTGATTTATGATAAACGTTGCAGCATTTTCAATAATTTTGAAGGTTTGCTTGACTGCACGGCGATGAAACTCGGTTGCTCCTCGTGCTTTGCCAAGGCCTATGGTCAGCATCTTGCAAAGCCCGCTTTCTATCTCCGCCCTGAACTTGGTATGTTGTTTGATTCTGTTGATAACCACAATATGATCAGCTTCCAATGCCTTTTTGGAAAAAAAGATTTTTAGCCCGTTTGAGAGTTTACCAATCTGAACAACATCCATTTCGGAACAAACCGGAGCTTCCATGGTAGATTCCGTTATTCCCAGTTTCGCCAGAACATCCCTCTGCCCTTTTGCCGTTGCCCCGCCGTGACTCCCCATGGCAGGAACAATAAAAGGCTTCAACCCTTTGTTTTTAAGAAACTTCAGGCAATGGTAAACGATGCTGTCGATCCTGTTGATGCCTCTGCTGCCCACCGCCACGGCTACGGTCTTGCCGGGCTTTACCATATCTGAGATTGTGAATGCCGAAAGAGCAGACAGTACGGCGGCAGGAATATCATTAATTCCAGAAGAATAAAGCTTCTGCTTAACAACGGCCATATCAGGGTATAACATAGGTTTTGTGTTGTTCATGATTGATAGTTAGTTTCCATTCGGCAATGGCCTTTTTCCGCAATCTCGGCGTCAGTCCGTAAAATTGCTTGTGCGGCATACAAGCTGTGTGTCTCCGCGCAATTCCTTGATTCCCTTGATCTTGCGCAAAAATTCTTATTTCCGCATTGGAAACTACTTAGCGCCCAAAATGTATTTACGGATGGACACTAGTTAATAATATGGATAGCGGATACGAAGAATCGGAATTTTGCGGGGGAAATGATTCTTGACGGGAATAACAACAGATTGACGGTATAATCGATTTGTCCCCAGGTCCAAAGATTGCAAAAATGGACCCAGGGAACATGAAATTATGTGCTGATTATATCTCTTCGATGGTAATCGCGCCTGGCTCACATACTTCAACGCAACTTTCACAACCCAGGCACTCATCAGCATTGACCGGTACCGATTTGTCATCCTCCATCTCGAATACTTCAACCGGACATACATCTACACATTCTTCGCAACCTTCACATTTATCTTCATCCAGTGTAACAATAAAAGCCATTCGTAGAGCCTCCTTTCATAATAATAATTAAGTCATGGTATCAAAATAGACCTTATTTCCATTATCGGGCAAAATCCATATATCAATTAATTAAGAGAGTCAAGCCTTCTTGTATTTTTTTTATTACAATAGCGGGGAATGACGGGTTGAACAGGCTTACTTGCCCAATTTTTTTAATAAATTCAATGCATTTTGAGTTTTCTTAACCGGCACAAAAAGATAATCATGATAGTATGCAGAAATTGCATTAACGCTTATTCCCGCCTTTGCTAGTTTGTGCGTAATCACAGCAAGAAAACCCACCGCAGCGAGATCGGAATGAATTAAGCAAGTAATCAACGACCACACTTGAGAGTAAGGTATAGAGAGTTCGTCAGCAACTTTTTTATCTATAACGACTGATATACCTTCTGTCTCACGAAACATAGATAGTTGTTTTAATTCCAAATCTCGATACGATTTTTCATCTAAGGTGCAAAACACGAACTCACCATCATAAAGATGTGGATTGATAGAATTGAGCAAAATATCAAGATTTTTTTCGCCATTCATCTTTGTATTCTCCTGATAATATTTCAGTTGATAAAAACATATAATCTGATATTTGATTAAAATCAACTTAATGCTTCTTGGCTTCGTCGTTTCATAATGTTCAAATGATACTTAAAATTATCATTACAAAACCATCGGGCAAACAGAGGTAAGCAAGGATGATCATAGATTTTCATACGCATATTTTCCCCAAAGCGATACGTGAAAACAGGGAAAAATATTTTCCGACTGAACCCGCATTCAAGCTTTTGTACAGCTCATCCGGATCGAAACTTGTAGGGGCAAGAGAGATTGTAGTTTCAATGGATGAACAGGGTGTTGATAAATCGGTTGTGTTTGGTTTTCCATGGAAAAGTAAGGAAATATTTCAATTCCATAATGATTATATCATGGAAGCGGTGGAAAGATATCCTGAGCGCTTGATCGGATTATGCTGTTTTGATCCGTTGCATAAGGAGACCGTTGCTGAAGCGGTCCGGTGTCTGGAGGGAGGGCTTTCGGGCATCGGAGAAATAGCTTTCTATCAATCGAGCATAGATGACACCGCTCTTGATAGACTGACTCCTTTGATGGAAATCTGCCATGACAGGGATTTACCCTTTTTGATTCACACCAATGAACCGGTGGGGCATATCTATCCGGGTAAAACCCCGAATACCCTGAAACAGATTTATAACCTGGTCAATAGATTTTCGAAAAATAAAATCGTCCTGGCCCACTGGGGCGGAGGGATATTCTTTTTTAATCTTTTAAAAAAGGATGTGAAAGAAAGTCTGAAAAATGTATATTTTGATACCGCTGCGTCTCCTTTTCTTTATGCTCCACAGATATACAGGTATGCAAAGGAAATTGCCGGCTTAGACAAGATTCTTTTTGGCAGTGACTTTCCGCTTTTAAAGCCGATAAGATATTTTAAAGAGCTTGAAAAAACTGGACTGTCAAAAGATCAGATTGAATCTATTTGTGGCCGAAACGCTGCAAGGTTGCTTAAACTATAAATAATCACAACACGTTAGCTTTTTGAAAGTATTACCGCTTCAGGTATAATCTAAAATCTGCATTAACTTTTTTCGAAAGAAATAAATATTCAACAATTACTATGCTGTATTGAGACATTTTTGTCAATATACCCACACTGATATCAGGCGAAATAAAAGGATTAAATAGATTTCGAAAAAATTTAATCATTCCTGAAGCTCGTTTGTAATCGATTGTTTAAGAAAAATTCAGAGAATATTATTTAAGGAGTAATAACGCTCCGCATTTATCTTGGTATGCGACATCGAGGCGTGCTTTGCTGCGGTTTAGGGCCTGGCCGACTTCATTTAAGGCTTTCTGGGGTGTATTGTTTGTCTCGCTAAGGTGGGCCAGAATGACATGTTCCAACCGGTCGTGTTGCACTTCCTTTAAAAGGTTTTTCGATTCCTCGTTGGACAGATGCCCGGTTCTGCTCTTGATTCGCTGCTTTATAGGCCATGGGTAGGGACCGTTTATAAGCATGTCCACATCATGATTGGCTTCAAGTATCAATAAATAGCACCCCTTAAGATGCTCTTTCACCATTGAGGTTGCAATACCTAGATCGGTTGCAATCCCGATTTTTATTCCGTTCTGATTTACTGTAAAGCCGGCTGGATCTTCTGCATCATGTGATATGGAAAAAGGATGTATGGCCAGGTCTTTTACTGCAAAGGTTGAGCCACACTCAAAGTTCTTGATAATATGGACATTTCCAAGCCGAGAAAAGGCTGCGCTTTCTGTTTTAGAATTAATATAAATCGGCAGGTTAAAACGGCGCGAAAGAACACCAACCCCCTGAATATGGTCTGTATGCTCATGGGATACAAGGATGGCGTCAAGATCTTCAGGATAAAGTCCTTTTGATCTAAGGCGGCGTTCAATCTCGACTCCTGAAAGGCCTGCATCGATAAGTATTGCGGCAGAACCGCCGGAAATGTAAACGGCATTACCCCTGCTTCCGCTTGCCAATATGCATACTGAAAGTTTATATTTAACATCCTCTTTAGTTGTATCCGTATGAAGGATCTTACCGGTCATGATCACCCTGTATGCCCGAATCCACCGGTGTTCCGGTTGGTTTCATCTAGCTGCTCCACAATCTCTAATCTGGCCTGACAAACTTTTTTAACGACCATCTGGGCAATTCTGTCGCCCCGGCGAATCGTATAATCCTTTTCCCCAAGGTTTATGAGCGCAATCTTAATCTCTCCGCGATAATCGGCGTCTATTGTTCCGGGTGAATTAATAATTCCAATGCCGTGTTTTACGGCCAGTCCGCTCCTGGGGCGGATCTGGGATTCAAATCCTTGGGGAAGGGCGATGGCAAAGCCTGTGGGTATCAACGCAATTGCGCTTTTTTCAAGTACAAGATCTGCTTCTATTGCAGCGCATATATCCATCCCGGCGGCATGGGGCGTCATGTAACGGGGCAAGGAGATGTTTGCATCCGATTCCGGCCTTAAGCGAAGAAATTTGATTGTAGGGGGTTGATCCATGATCTCAAATGGTTAATATTTCATCGAAGGCCTTTCCGTCGGTAACCGGTCCGAGCATGGTCAGTGCAAATCGGCTTTTTTGAAAAAGGCTTTGGGCCAGTTCGATGATTTGCTCTTCGGTAACAGATTCGATACTATTCACAATTTCTTCCAAAGGAATATAACGGCCAAAATGAATTTCAGTCTGTGCCAGCCTCACCATTTGGTTGTCGTTACTTTCTGATGCAAGCATGAGGCTCCCTTTTGTGAACTCTTTGGCATTACGTAGTTCGTTTGAATCAACCCGCATTTCTTTAAGCCCGGAGATCTCCTTTAGAATCAACACTATGGATTCATAGGCATTTTTAGGATCGACGCCTGCGTAGGCTCCAAACATGCCTGTATCTATATAAGATGTTATAAAGGAATAGACAGAGTAAGCAAGTCCCCTTTTTTCACGTATTTCCTGAAACAGTCTTGAGCTCATGTTACCTCCGAGGATAGTGTTCATCAGTGAATACGCATACCGTCGAGAGTCGGTTATTGATATGCCCTTTGTCCCAAGACAGATATGAACCTGTTCCAACTTTCTCTGGTGCAGGTTAACCCTACTGCGACCTTGGGGTGTAATGCGTTCGGGGAAGCTGTTGCCCGGACGAATAGATTCAAAGACCGGCCCGATAAGATCGACCAAGCGGTTGTGCTCCAGGTTGCCTGCAACCGAAATGACAATACGCTCGGGCTGATAAAGATTGTGGAAAAATCCTTTAATGGTACGGGCATTAAAACCTGCAACGTTTTCACGGGTGCCGATGACTAATTGCCCCAGAGAATTTTTACCCCAGAAATTTCTTCCTGAGAGGACGTGAACGTATTCATCCGGATTGTCTTCCACCATGCCGATTTCCTGAAGAATAACCGCCCGTTCATTTTCAATCTCTTTTTCATCAAACACAGAGTTTAAAAATATATCGGAAAGAATATCGACCATGGTCTCAAGATGGGTGACCATGACCTTTGCGTGGTAACAAGTATTCTCAGCACTTGTAAAGGCGTTTGTCTGCCCCCCGATGGCATCAAATTCCTTGGCAATTTGAAAAGCAGTCCGTTTCTTAGTTCCCTTAAAAATCATGTGTTCAATAAAATGGGAAAGACCGCTTTTGGCTGGTGATTCATCCCGAGCGCCAACATTTACCCATACACCCATTGATACGGAATGAACGTGAAGCATCTTTTTAGTTATAATCCTGATGCCGTTATTGAGGATGGTTTTATTTACGGCTTGATCCATTTTTCTTGCCTATTTTTCCTCTTCCAGGACAGCTTTGTGGCTCAGACGAATTTTTCCGTCTCTGTTTATTTCAAGAACCTTGACTTTGATAAGATCTCCTTCCTTTACAATATCGGAAACTTTGTTTACACGGTGATTGGCGAGTTGTGAAATGTGCACGAGACCGTCCGTTCCGGGCATTATCTGGACAAAAGCACCAAAATCCATGATCTTAACAACAGTCCCTTCATAAATTTCTCCCACTTCGGGTTCCATTACAATTTCATCGATCATCTTTACGGCGGCGTCCGCTTCTTCCTTGGAAAAAGCGGCAATTTTAATCACGCCCTGATCATCTACTTCAAGTTTCGTATCGGTTTCAGTTTGAATTGCCCTGATGGTTTTTCCGCCGGGTCCGATGATTTCACGGATCTTGTCGGGGTTAATATTCATAGTAATGATTATAGGTGCAAAAGGAGAGATTTGGTCACGAGGTTCCTTAAGAGCTTCTATCATTCTGTCAAGGATATGGAGCCGACCCACACGTGCCTGTTCAAGGGCTTTTCCCATAATATCCTCGGAAAGTTCATGAATTTTTATATCCATCTGGAGTGCGGTTATGCCCTCTTTTGTGCCGGCAACCTTAAAATCCATATCACCTGTTTGGTCTTCATCCCCAAGAATATCCGACAGGATAACTACATCATCTCCTTCCTTGACAAGTCCCATGGCAATACCGGAAACCGGAGCTTTAATTGGAACGCCACCGTCCATTAGCGCCAATGTACCCGAACATACGGTTCCCATGGATGAAGATCCGTTGGACTCCAAGACCTCTGAAACAATGCGGATAGTGTAGTCAAATTCTTCCTTGGGCGGCAGGGTTTTTTCTAAGGCCCTGGTCGACAGCCCGCCGTGACCGATATCCCTGCGGCTCGGTCCACCGATGCGTCTTACTTCTCCCACCGAATACGGTGGAAAATTGTAATGGAGCATAAAGGGCCTTTGTTCTTCTCCGAGTAGCGTTTCCACACGCTGCTCATCCCGACCCGACCCGAGGGTCAGTACACCTATAACCTGGGTTTCTCCACGTGTAAAAAGAGCACTGCCGTGGGTTCTGGGTAATATGCCAACCTCACATGTAATGGGCCTTATTTCATCAAATTTTCTATTATCAATTCGACGCTTCTCTTTAAGAACAATGTTTCTACTGATTTTTTTGAGTGTGTCATTAAATATATTATTTACTTCGTCTCTGCGATCGACATAATCTTCTCCGAGTTGCTCAAAAATATCTAATTTTATTGCCCTAAGTGCTGCGCTGCGTTTAATTTTTTCAGGTATCATCAGGGCTTCGTATATCCGTGGGGATGCCTGGGGTTCAACTTTTTCGACCAGCTCATAATCCCTTTCGGGCGGTGTATAGGGCCGTTTTGGCACTCCGTTGATTTCTTTTAGTTTCACTTGCATATCTAGAAGCGGCTGCATGGCCTTATGGCCGAAAAAGATTGCTTCAAGCATTTCAGATTCACTAACAATATTACTACCACCTTCTACCATTACAACACCGGTTTTTGAGCCGGCAACAATGATGTTGATGTCCAAATTTTCGTATTCGTCTATGGTAGGATTTATTTTTAATTGACCCTCTATCCGGCCGACACGCACACATGCAATCGGCCCCGCAAATGGAATGTCTGATATTTCAAGAGCAGCAGATGCCCCTATCATTGCCAGAATGTCAGGATCATTTTCCTGGTCCATAGAGAGTACTGTTGCAATAACTTGAGTTTCACATCGGTATTCTTTGGGGAAAAGCGGCCTGATGGGACGGTCTATGAGGCGGGCGGTCAGAGTCTCCTTTTCACTGGGCCTGCCGATTTCGCGTCTGAAATAATTCCCGGGTATTCGGCCCGCTGCATAACCTTTTTCCTGATATTCAACGGTAAGCGGTAAAAAATTCATCGTGCGTTCTTCTTGAGAAGATACGACTGCAACAAGTACAATGGTGTCTCCATATTGAACTACAACCGAACCGGATGCCTGTTTAGCGGTTTTGCCGGTTTCGATGCTCAGTGTTTTTCCACCGATTTCAGTTTTGAGTAAAGTTTCCATATTTGTCTCCTAAAAGCCAAACAGCTTAAAATCTGTAATTGCATGCCAAATTCCATAATTCTTTTTGGACTGATCGTTAAATAGCAAAAGATCACGTTTAATTGCTGATGGCTGGATTAAAGATTGAGCCCTTATGCAAGTACAGTTCTATAAGGCTGTCTTGTGCTTATACGAACAATACAGGCATGCGATACTTAGGCTATATTATACTGTTTTTTGGGAAAGAGTTTGCATAAAATGTGCCCTCTATCTTCTCAGTCCCAGGGTTTCGATGATTGTCCTGTACCGTTTCACATCTTTATTTTTTACGTAGTTTAAGAGCCTGCGCCGTCTGCCGACTAAAATCAACAAACCCCTTCTGGAATGATGGTCCTTTTTATGAACCTTTAAATGATCTGTAAGATAAGAAATACGGTGTGTCAGAAGTCCGACCTGTACTTCCGGAGAACCTGTATCGCTTTCGTGCAGCTTAAATTGATCGATCAACCCCTTTTTGTTTTTTGTTGTTAAAACCAATTTTTTTAGCCTCCTCTTGTTGAATTAAAGTTTTAGTAACAGTTCTTTAAAACAAATCGACTGCAAACTGTATAGTATAATTATGTTTATTTAATCCTTTTAAAATTTGTATGCAGGTTTTAGGTTTTGTTGTTCATGAAAAATTCGGGTTAATTGTTGAGCACACAACAATAACCGTACTTATCATTTTCTTTTGTATATTTTAATACTGCAATAAGATCATTATTTGTATCAACGATTTTGATGAAGCCTCCCGGAATATTTGTATTTGCCGGCAGTAAATCCTTTGTTGTTATGATATTGCCGTGCATTATTTTTTCAGTCAAAATTTGGTC
>Ga0209271_10000149_pt1 | contig 24356 bp, 17 predicted proteins | sample tdAd002_FD_187123 | JGI IMG/M metagenome (GOLD analysis project Ga0209271, IMG submission 187123) | Marine sediment microbial communities from the Atlantic coast under amendment with organic carbon and nitrate - tdAd00.2 (SPAdes)... | ecosystem: Environmental > Aquatic > Marine > Coastal >... | reverse complement strand
TAAATCTTATGGCCGGATAATCGGTGAAAGTTTTCGCGAAGTAAACCGCAGGCGGCGTAGCCGTCGAGGCATTCGCGAAAACTTTCACCGATTATCCGGCCATTGCTGGCTTGGTGTAACGATAGTTGCAAGCTTAAGTAAGTACCATTGTGGTCTGACCCCGAACGTTAAATGGACGGGAGTGACTCCAGCGACCAACGCGGCAATACGTCGGTAGCTGTTTCATCACGCTGGCCGGCGAGTACCCGTAAGGCGCCGACATATGCAATCATTGCGCCGTTATCAGTGCAGTATTCCAGTGCCGGAAAATAAACCCGCGCATGATTTGCACTGGTGAACTCCTTGAGCACTTCCCGCAGGCGCCGATTGGCACCCACACCACCGGCAACAACAAGGTTTTGATACCCGGTTTCCGCAAGCGCCCGCTGGCACTTGATGCGCAGCGTATCCACCACCGCGGTTTGAAACGCATGCGCTATCTCCACACGTAAATTGTCATCCAGCGGCTCGTGCTTTTTAACCATATTGAGAGCCGCGGTTTTCAACCCGCTGAAACTGAATTCGAGCCCGGGCCGATTCACCATCGGTCGCGGAAATTCGAATCGCGAGTGCGGCACTGAATCCGCCAATACAGCCAACTCGGGCCCTCCCGGATAAGGCAGGCCGAGCAACTTGGCGGTCTTGTCAAAAGCCTCACCGACGGCATCGTCTAGGGTTTCACCGAGAATGCGATAGTCGCCGAGCGCCTGGACATCGACCAACATGCTGTGCCCGCCGGATACCAGCAACGCGACAAACGGCAGCTCAGGTTTCTCCGCCGACAGCATCGGCGCCAGCAAATGCCCTTCCATGTGATGCACCCCGAGTACGGGTTTATCGAGCGCCCAGGCCAGGCCCCGCGCCAGGTTGGCACCCACCATCAGGGCTCCGATCAAGCCCGGACCACGGGTATAGGTAATTGCATCGATGTCATCGATGGAGCCGATTTCCTGCAGAATTTCGCCGAGCATCGGCGCGGCCTTGACCACATGATCGCGCGAAGCCAGTTCCGGCACTACCCCGCCATATTCGCGATGTTTTTCGATTTGCGAGTAGAGGCGCTGCCAAATTTGCCCGCTATCGCTATCGTAAACCGCGATTCCGGTCTCATCACAGGAGCTTTCGATACCTAAAACTTTCATAAAAACAGGATATTAATTGGTTCTGGCGATTGATATTTGGTGCTGCCTCCTTATAATTGGCCGGCTCTTGAAGCCGGGGCCGCTTAGCGGGCACCATTTTTAACAAACTGGATCATCAAATATGCCATCAGTTAAAGTAAAGGACAACGAACCATTTGATTTCGCACTGCGTCGATTCAAGCGGTCATGTGAAAAAGCGGGCGTGTTGACCGAAACACGTCGCCGTCAACACTATGAAAAACCCACCTCCGTGCGCAAGCGCAAATCAGCCGCCGCGGTAAAACGTAATTTCAAGCGTATCTCCAAGGACTTCGGTACCCGCAGACGTCTTTACTAAGCGCGTAATGTCGGAAACTCTGAAATCCAGATTACAGGACGACATGAAGTCGTCGATGAAAGGCGGTAACAAGGAACGTCTGGGTGTCATTCGATTGATGCTAGCCGCGATCAAGCAAATCGAAGTAGACGAACGCATCGAACTGGATAATGATCGTATTATCACGGTGCTCGACAAAATGACCAGGCAACGCCGCGAGTCAATCACACAATTCGATAAAGCCGGCCGCGACGATTTGACCGCGATCGAACAGGCTGAACTTGAAATCATCCAGGAATACCTGCCGGAAGCGCTTTCCGACGCCGAGATCAACGATCTCGTCGAACAATCAATCGCCGCCACTGGTGCCGCCACCATCCAGGATATGGGTAAACTCATGGGCATGCTCAAACCCCAACTGCAGGGGCGCGCCGATATGGGCAAAGTCAGCCAGTTAATCAAATCACGGCTTTCCGCCTAGCCAAGAACACCAATGCCAAACGTATTCCAGTTTCTGGAAGTGCAGCGTACCGACCCCGGTAAAAAACCCGCATTTGCCCGCGTCAAGGAATTTGGCGAAATCTACGGCGACTACCAACAGCAGGAAGCTGCCGATCAGGCCGAGCGCTGCATCGAATGTGGCAACCCTTACTGTGAATGGAAATGCCCGGTACACAACTATATCCCGAACTGGCTGAAACTGGTTGCCGAGGGCAACCTGCTGGAAGCCGTGGAAATGTCGCACAAGACCAACAGCCTGCCCGAGGTTTGTGGACGCATCTGCCCGCAGGATCGGCTGTGCGAGGGCGCCTGTACGTTAAATACCGGTTTCGGTGCGGTTTCCATCGGTTCGGTCGAAAAATATATTACCGATAAAGCGATAGAGCAGGGCTGGTCCCCCGACCTGTCCAATGTTATCGATAGCGGCAAACGAGTCGCCATCGTCGGCGCCGGCCCCGCCGGTATAGCCTGCGCCGATGTCCTCACGCGCAACGGTGTATCCTGCGAGGTGTTCGACAAGTACCCCGAAATCGGCGGTTTACTGACTTTCGGCATTCCTCCCTTCAAGCTCGAAAAAGAAGTCATTACCAAACGCCGCAAAATGTTTGAAGATATGGGCATCAAATTCCGCCTGAATACCGAAATTGGCAAAGATATCGACTTCGAGCAGTTACTCGCCAATTACGATTCAGTGTTCCTCGGCATGGGCACCTATAGCTACATGCGAGGCGGCTTTCCCGGCGAAGATAAAAGCGGCGTCCACGAAGCATTGCCCTACCTGGTGGCAAACATCCACGATCAAATCGAGTTCGATGGCGACAAACCCGAGTTTGTCGATTTCAATGACAAGCGGGTTGTTGTGCTGGGCGGCGGTGATACCGCCATGGACTGCGTGCGCACCGCGATTCGTCAGGGCGCCAGCAGCGTAACCTGCGTCTATCGCCGCGATCATGCCAATATGCCCGGTTCGATGCGCGAGGTGGACAACGCGATGGAGGAAGGTATCGAATTCCTGTTTAACCGGCAGCCGCTGGAAATCCTCGGCAACGGTTCGGTTACCGGCATCAAGCTGATTACTACCGAACTGGGCGAAGCCGATGAACAAGGCAGACGCCGGCCCGAAATCATAGCCGGCTCTGAAGAGATGTTACCCACCGACGCTGTAGTGATAGCGTTTGGCTTTCGCCCCGATCCGCCCGACTGGTTTACCGAGCATACAATTAATACCGACGCTGGAGGACGTGTGATCGCCGCCGAAGGTATCGCCGGCGAAAGTAATGAATTTGCGTTCCAGACCAGCAACCCCAAAGTATTTGCCGGTGGCGATATGGTGCGTGGTTCCGATCTCGTGGTTACCGCAATCTATGAAGGCCGCCAGGCGGCTGAAGGCATTCTCGACTACCTGGAAGTCTGATGGCATATCCTCCACTGAAAAACGATCGCCTGATCAAGGCCCTGTTACGCCAGCCAACCGATACCACGCCAGTCTGGATCATGCGCCAGGCCGGACGCTATCTGCCTGAATATCGCGCTACGCGCAAGCAGGCCGGCAGTTTTCTCGACCTGTGCAAAAACAGGGAGCTCGCCTGTGAGGTGACGTTACAGCCTTTACGGCGTTTCGCACTTGATGCAGCGATTCTATTTTCCGACATTCTGACCATTCCGGATGCCATGGGCCTCGGGCTCTACTTCGTCGAGGGCGAAGGCCCGAAGTTTGAACGTCCAGTGCGTAACGCGGCCGATATCAGTCGCCTGGGTGTCCCCGATCCAACCGATAGCCTGCGCTACGTTACCGATGCGGTCAGCCTTGTGCGGCAGGAGCTGGATGGCAAGGTACCGTTGATCGGGTTTAGCGGCAGCCCCTGGACCCTGTCGACTTATATGGTTGAAGGCGGTAGTTCCAAGGAGTATCGCTATATAAAAGGTATGATGTACGAGAACCCGTCCGCACTGCATGATTTGCTGAATACACTGACACAGTCAGTAACAGCTTATCTGAATGCACAAATTGAAGCCGGTGCGCAAGCAGTCATGATATTCGATACCTGGGGGGGCGTACTTACGCCGCAAACCTATCGTGATTTCTCGCTCAATTACATGCAACAGATCGTTGCTGGTCTGAAGCGTGAACAGGATGGACAGACCATCCCGGTAACATTATTTACCAAGGGCGGAGCGCAGTGGCTGGAAGACATGGCTGACACAGGCTGCAATGCTCTGGGACTCGACTGGACAATTGATATCGACGAGGCACGTACGCGTGTCGGCGACAGGGTTGCTCTGCAGGGTAACCTCGACCCTTGCGTGCTATATGCGGACGCGGACACTATCCGCGCAAAAGCAGGTGAAATCATCACCCGCTTCGGCAATCATCCCGGGCATATTTTCAACCTCGGTCACGGTATCCATCCAGCCATCAATCCGGAGCACCTCGGCGCATTAGTCGACGCCGTACACGAATTCGGTTTCGAAATCCGCAAGTAAGATCGCCTCCCGACACTGCCAGGGGAAACATGCTCTGACCAATAGTGGGAGGTTTTAACCTGTTTGCGCGCCGGGATTTTTTTCCTGGGCGGGTTTTAAAACGCACGCAGCGAAGGAGTTTATATGCACATAAACGACTGACCGAGTACGATTTAAAACCCGCCCAGGGGAAAAATAACAAGCGCAGACAGGTTAAAAAATATCCTCGACGATCTCGTCTTCTGACTCCGGAACATTGACTATGATTCCACCCGAGCCATCGGTGGTCGATTTAGCCACACCCAACTCTCGCGGTGCGTTTTCAACCCGGAAAACCTCGAACAAGCTTTTCCTGGTGTTGAGGTCGGCACGCTTACCGCTCTCGGCATCGATACGAATGGACACCAGGCCCTTGGGTTGTTCCTGCAGATTCTCAGGGCGACCCTCGAGCGCTTCGCGCATGAACTCGATCCACATCGGTAGCGCTGCCCTGCCCCCGGTTTCGCGGTTACCCATACTGCGTTGATTATCAAACCCCACCCAGCTGGTGGTCACCACCTGGTCATTGTAGCCACTGAACCAGGCGTCGAGTTGATCGTTAGTGGTGCCGGTTTTTCCCGCGATATCCTTTCGACCCAGCGCCTTGGCGCGTACGGCGGTGCCGCGCTGCACCACTTCACGCATCATCGAACGCATGATAAATGCATTTTGTGCCGCTATAACCCTGGGCGCATACTGCGGCACGACTTCTGCTTCGACTACCTCGATTGCGGTGTCATCAAGTGCGTTCTGCTGGTCGATCTCGAACTGGGCGGCCTCGAGTTGTTCCTCTTCGCTTAGGACAGCGGCCTCAGCCTGCTGTTCGGCTTCTTCTTGCGCGGTCGCTACGGACTGCTCCTGTTCGCCGAGCACAGCTGCCTCAGCCGATTGCCCGGCTTCCTGTTCCTCGGCTGCGGCAGCCTCGGTGGCCGCGAGTTCATCGAGGTTTTCGGCTTCACAATCCTGGCAGACAGTCCGCGGATTATTCTGAAAAATCACCTCACCGGTGCCCGACTCTACACGGTCAATAATATAGGGATCGATAAGATAACCACCGTTGGAAAACACCGCGTAAGCGCGCACCATTTGCAATGGCGAGAAGGAGCCACTACCAAGCGCAAGCGATAAATCGTATGGCATCTGCTCACGCTCGAAGCCAAAGCGTTGAATGTAGTTGATAGCGTAGCGCAAACCGATAGCCTGTAATATTCGAATCGATACCAGGTTACGCGATTTAACCAGCGCCTCACGCATCCGTGTGGGTCCGTAGAATTTCCCTGAATAGTTTTCCGGACGCCAGGTTGCTTCGAGCGAGTCGTCATCGAATACCACCGGCGCGTCATTAATGATAGTGGCCGCGGTAAATCCTTTTTCCAGCGCAGCCGAATAAATGAACGGTTTGAAATTCGAGCCCGGTTGCCGCCGCGCCTGAGTGGCGCGGTTGAATTTATTCTTGAAATAATCGAAGCCACCCACCATGGCCCGGATACCGCCATCGGCAGGATTAATCGATACCAGCGCGCCCTCCACACGTGGCACATCGGCCAGCAGCCACTTCGAATCGCGGTTTTCCAGCCACACTACATCACCGACCGCGAGCACATCACCAACCGTTACCGGCTTGGGCCCCCGATTATCGACATCGATAAATTTTGCCGCCCAGTCAATTCCGTCGACAAACAAGACATCGATTTGCTCGTAATTTGAAATCAGCATGGTCGCGCTCGCGGGCATGGCTTCACTACTGCCATCTGCTGGCGCGGCGACCCCCTCGTTGACCGAGATCACGACTCCCTTGCGCAAACCGCCAACCCGCTGATCAGTCACCAGATCCTCGTCGAACGGATCTTCATTGATTTCATTCAAATCGATTTTACTGATAACTCCCCGGTAACCGTGCCGGCGAGTGTAATCGAGCAAATTCCTGCGCAGCGCCCGGTTGGCGACCGCCTGCAGTTCGCCATCGATACTGGTGTAAACCTTGAGGCCTGCCTTGTACACCTCCTCGCCATACTGTTCGAACAACTGCGCGCGCACCTGCTCGGATACATACTGCGCGTCGGCGATGGTTCTGGTTCTATGCAACTCCGCTGTAATCGGCTCACTCAACGCCAGATCGAATGCTTCCTCATCGATATATTCAAGGATACGCATGCGGCCAAGAATATAGTTGCGACGGATAAGCGCCCTTTCCGGATTCGAGATAGGATTGTACTTGGAAGGCGCTTTCGGCAGTCCAGCAATCATCGCCGACTGCGCCAAAGTCAAATCCTTTAGCTTCTTGTCGTAGTAAACCTGCGAAGCTGCGCTAATACCATAAGCACGGTGCCCCAGGAAAATCTTGTTCAGGTAGAGTTCAATAATCTTTTCCTTGCTCAACTCGACTTCTATCTTCAGAGCGAGCAGGATTTCATTGAACTTACGTGCATAAGTCTGTTCCGCACTGAGAAAAAAGTTACGTGCCACCTGCATGGTAATGGTGCTGCCACCGCGGGTCTTGCGTCCGGTCGTCGCAACTTCATATACGGCCGCCATCAGGGCATAGAAATCAACACCATGGTGATTCCAGAACTGGTCATCCTCAACCGAGACCACGGCATCGATTAGATGACGAGGAATCTTGTCAAAAGCCACCGGAATTCGGCGATGTTCACCGAACTCGGCAAGCAGGATCTCGTTGCGGTCATAAATTCGCAGCGGCACCTGGTACTGGGTGTCTTCCAGGTGCTCGATCGAAGGCAATTCCGGCAGCATTACCGCGTATATATAGAATACCGCTGCGATCAGTAGCATAGAACCGGTTGCAAACAACCAGGATACAATTTTTACTAGCTTTTTCATTACGTTAGGCTATATACATAAACGGTTACTTGAAAAGTATCGACAAGCATGAAATCTTGCACTAGACTCTTTTCGAACTAATTAGAATAATTTAACATTGTTATATACTTACAACTAGATCTTAATGTGATTTATCTTAAATTAAGGCCTAGTATCACACAGGCACATTGACGAGGGATACCGGTGTTTTTATCGCGCAAAAAACCGCCGCTTATTGGACTAGACATCAGTTCAACATCGGTTAAGTTGATGGAACTCAGCAAAACCGGCTCCAGTTACCGCATCGAAGGTATCGGGGTTGAACCCCTGCCCGCAAATGCGGTCGTCGAAAAAAATGTCGCTGAAGTCGAATCAGTAGGCGAGAGTGTAAAGCGTGCGCTCGCCAAGTCAAAAATAAAAACAAAAAATTGTGCCATTGCCGTATCTGGTTCATCGGTGATCACCAAAAAAATCACCATGCCGGCGAGTCTCTCTGAGGACGAGATGGAGGGACAAATTCAGCTTGAAGCCGATCAATATATCCCTTACCCCCTCGAAGAAGTCAACCTGGACTTCCACGTGATGGGTATAACCGAATCCAATCCCGAAACCGTTGACGTGCTGCTGGCTGCCTGTCGCAGCGAAAATGTCGATGACCGGGTCGCCGCTGTCGAGCTTGCCGGATTGACTCCCAAGATCGTCGACATCGAAGCCTACACCATAGAAACCGTATTCTCGGCGATGGCTTCGCAGATGCCCGACGAAGGCATGGACAAGACCGTGGCCATCGTTGATATCGGTGCGACCATGACCAGCCTGAGCGTCATTCACAACCATCACCTGGTCTACACGCGCGAACAAAATTTTGGCGGCAAGCAGTTAACCGAAGAAATAATGCGCCGTTACGGGCTTTCATACGAAGAAGCCGGCCTCGCCAAACGCCAGGGCGGATTACCGGATAACTACGAACCCGAGGTACTTGAACCATTCAAGGAAACCACGGCCCAGCAAGTTAGCCGCTTTTTGCAGTTCTTTTTCTCGGCGGGGGGCCCGATTGGCGACATCGATCACCTGGTGCTTGCCGGTGGTACCGCGTCACTACCAAATCTGGCCGAATTGACCGAATCACATATCGGGGTTCCGACCACGATTGCCAACCCGTTTGCTGACATGTCTTCATCAAGCCGTGTCAACAAGGCCAACCTGGAAGCAGATGCACCCTCCTTCCTGATAGCTGCGGGACTGGCCATCCGAGGAGCTGACTACTCATGATCATAACCCGGATCAACCTACTCCCCTGGCGTGAAGAACTGCGCCAGGAGCAGAAAAAACAATTCGCAATGATGGCGGTCATGACCTGCGTGCTGGCCGCAGCCATCGTTGGACTAATTCATTTCCAGATGCAGGCCAAGATCGACTATCAATTGTCGCGTAATAGTTTCATGACAAATGAAATCGCAAAGGTCGATGAGGAAATCAAGGAAATCAGCGAACTAAAGAAAGTACGCCGCAGCCTGATCGAACGCATGGAAGTAATCCAGGATTTGCAGGGTAGTCGCCCATCGATCGTACACCTGTTTAGCGAAATCGTGGCATCGGTACCGAATGGTGTTTATCTTGAGTCGCTCGCCCAGACCGGCAGTAACCTGTTGATCAATGGTCAAGCCGAATCAAACGCGCGAGTATCTACTTATATGCGTAATTTGTCCGCCTCGGATTGGCTCAAGGATCCAAACCTGACGGTCATCGAAGTTGAAGATATCACGGTTAATCGCATCAGTAACTTTACCCTGACCGTGAAACAAACTTCTCCCAATGCTACCGAGGAAGAGCAGGAAGATGATGGAGGTCTGAAGTAATGAATTGGGACGATATCCAGCACCATCTCGAGCCTGACAATATCGGCACCGCGCCGATGGGAATCAAACTCAGTGTTTTCCTTATCCTGTTTGTGGCAATTATTGCCGCGGGCATCTACTTTGATACCCAGGAGCAACTTAAGGTCCTGGAAAGGCACGAAAAGAAAGAATTTGATCTCAAGGAAGAATTCAAGGTCAAAGCTGACCAGGCTGCCAAACTTGAGCTTTACAAGGAGCAGCTTGCAGAAATGGAAGCCTCCTTCGGAGCATTGCTGCGCCAGTTACCGGAGACCACCGAGGTCGAATCGTTACTGGTCGACGTATCACAAACCGGCCTCGCTTCAGGGCTCGAAGTGAAAAAATTCAAACCCAGTTCGGAAGAGAAAAAAGGCTTCTATGCCGAGCTACCGATTGCGCTCGAAGTTTCCGGTTCCTTCCATCAGCTGGCAACCTTCATAAGTGGTATCGCGTCGTTACCGCGAATTGTCACGATTAGCGACATGAAGCTCGAACCCTTCGACAAGAAGGACGAGATCAGCAGCGATGGCAAACTGAAAATGTCGGCCACGGCGAAGACCTATCGTTACCTGCAGGAGGATGAGCAATGACAGCAAAGTTAAAGCCCCTGCTGAGAATATCCCTGCTGGGCGTACTTGCGATTCTTTTGACAGGCTGCGGTGAAGGGCTTGGCGACCTGCAACAATTCGTGGCGCAAATCAGGGCCAAGCCGCCGGGGCGCATCGAACCGATACCCGAGTTCCAGCCTTATCAGAGCTTCGAATATGCCTCGCACGATTTGCGTGATCCGTTCAAGCTGGTTGACTTCAGACGTCCAGAGGAAAATCCGGAAGAAATTAACCAGCTAGCCAGCGGGCTGCGTCCAGATATAGACCGGGTGAAAGAGCCACTGGAAGACTTTCCACTGGATACTCTGCGCCTGAAGGGAACCATTGACGATAAGGACGGCATCAAGTGGGGGCTGATATTTGCTCCCGATAACACCATACATAGGGTTATCGAAGGTAACTACATGGGCCAGAACCACGGCCGCATAATCTCGGTATCTGACCAGACCATTGATTTGACTGAAATTGTCCCAGACGGACTCGGAAATTATATCGAACGCTCATCAGCTGTCGCGCTGATCGAGTAACGCGAGGAAACACCAATGAACAGTGTTAGTAATAAGATGAAATTGACCCAGTTACTCAAAGCCTCGCTGGCGGGAATATGCCTGCTCGCTTTCGGCGACGTTTCGGCGCGAGCCCTGGTCGGTCTCGATTACTCGGTAATGACCGGGAACACGGTACAGATCGTGTTTACCTTCGATGATACCGCAGTCGCACCGCGGACCTTTACCATTGATGAGCCCGCACGCATCGCCCTCGATTTTAGCGAAACCGACAACAAGCTCGAGCAACGCAGCATGCAGGTTGGCATCGGCTCGATGCAAAGCATTGTTACAGCGGCTGCAAAAAACCGCACCCGTGTAGTCCTTAATCTTTCGCAGAAAGCCGACTACACCACCAGCGTCAGCGGTAACCAGGTAACTCTTACTATCGCCGGCGGAGACCAGGTCGTTATACCTGCCGCCAACACAACCGCCAGCGGCACAACCGCAGGCTTGAATGAATCTTCTCCCGCGGCTTCAGGCACTGCCAAGGGCGTTACCAATATTGACTTCAAACGTGGTCCAAATGGTGAAGGGCGCGTAATCATTGACCTCACCACTACTTCGATCAGTACCGATGTATGGCGTGAGAATAACGTCATCCATATGGAAATGATTGGTTCGCAGTTGCCCGATGAACTACAACGGCGCATGGATGTCAGTGACTTTGCCACTCCGATCAGCCATATTGACTCGACCCAGGAAGGCGCCAACATTCACATGATTATTACTTCGCTGGGTGATTTCGAGCACCTCGCCTACCAGACGGACCGCGTTTACACGATCGAGATTGCACCCATTTCGAAGGAAGAAGAGGAGGAAAAGAAGAAGGCCAAATTCGGTTTCACCGGAGAACGCCTGTCACTTAATTTCCAGGACATCGAAGTACGTTCGGTGTTACAGCTGCTCGCCGATTTCACCGGTCTCAACCTGGTGGTCTCGGATTCGGTTGAGGGCAACCTGACATTACGTTTGAAAAACGTCCCCTGGGACCAGGCGATGGATATCATTCTGAAGACCAAGGGTCTGGATCAGCGCAAGGCGGGTAACGTGATCCTGATCGCGCCCACCGATGAAATCGCAGCACGCGAGAAACTCGAACTCGAGGCGCGCAAACAGGTAGAAGAACTCGAACGCCTGCGCACCGAGTTTATCAAGGTTAACTACGCCAAGGCGTCCGACATGGCCGATCTTCTGAAACTGACCGATAACGCTATCCTGTCACCACGCGGTTCGGTAAGTGTCGATGAACGCACCAACACTCTGCTGGTCAAGGATACCAATACCAGTCTCGCGAACGTACGCAACCTGCTCGTCGAGCTGGATATCGCGGTACGCCAGGTATTGATCGAATCACGTGTGGTCATCGCCAATGACGACTTCAGCAAAGAACTCGGAGTACGCTTTGGCGTCAGTGCCAGTAGCGGGGGTTCGGGATCGATAGTAGGCAATGGTGACCAGAACGCGATTACCTCGGGTTCCCTGGAAGGCGCAGGCGCTATTGCGAACGGCGTTGCTCCAGGCCTGGATAGCCTTAACGTCAACCTGCCAGTACAGAACCCGGCCGGTAGTTTCGCTTTGGCCCTGGCCAAATTGCCCCTCGGTACCTTACTGGAGATGGAACTTTCCGCGGCCCAGATTGAAGGCCGGGGCGAAGTGGTTTCCAGCCCGCGGGTAATTACCGCCGACGCGCATACCGCAAGAATCGAACAGGGTGTGGAAATCCCCTACCTTGAACTCGATGATGGCGACGCGACGCTGAAGTTCAGGAAAGCGGTGCTCTCACTCGAGGTTACGCCACAAATTACGCCTGACGACCGCGTTATCATGGATCTCGATGTGCACAAGGATGCTGTGGGTGAAGAGGTCTCCTTTGGTCGCGGACTGTCCGCGCCGAGTATCGATACCCGCGAAGTTCAGTCACAGCTACTGGTCGACAACGGTCAAACCGTGGTGCTCGGTGGTATTTACGAAACCGTGCAGGCTAAACAGGTTAACCGGGTACCATTTTTCAGTGACCTGCCGATAGTCGGCAACCTCTTCAAATCGACCCAGGAGGTCGATGACCGCACTGAACTGCTGATTTTTGTAACCCCGAAAATCCTGCAGGGCTCGAGCCTCGATTTCCGTTAAATCCGATATTTCAACTGAAGAAAGGGCAGCCATCAGAGCTGCCCTTTTTTTTGTTTGAGGTATCATAGCCGCATGAGCCATCGCAATATCATCCTCATCGGTCCCATGGGTTCCGGCAAGTCAACTATCGGCAATATTATTGCCCGGCGACTGCACCGCGAATTCCAGGACAGCGATCACTTCATCGAAGAACGCACCGGAGTTGATATCGCACGTATTTTCGATGTCGAGGGTGAGCAGGGTTTTCGCGACCGCGAAACCAACGCGTTAAACGAACTGCTGAGCGAAAACAACCGCGTGATCGCAACCGGTGGTGGTTCGGTGTTGCGCAGGCAAAATCAGCAACTGCTCAAACAGAAAGGCTATATCGTCTTCCTCGACACAACGGTCAACCAGCAAATGCAACGCCTGCAGCGTGACAAGAAACGACCGCTGCTGCAAACCGAGAACCCACGCGAACGTCTCGATTCGCTGCTGCTGGAAAGACGCCCGATTTACCTCGACCTCGCAGATCTCGCGGTTAAAACCGACAAGCGCATGGCACGCCGGCTCGCAGCTGATATCATCAACCAGTTACCCGATAACCTGAAGTAAGAATGCAAATCAATCACACTCTCAATGTAGATCTCGACGAGCGCAGTTATCCGATTTACATCGGCACCGGAATGCTCGGCCAGGCAGATCTTATTACCAGGCACATCCAGGGCCGGTCTGCGCTGATCGTCTCTAACGACACGGTGGCGCCGCTTTATCTCGCGGCCGTGCAACAGGCGCTAGATGGCAAACAGATTCGATACGACCAGATCATTCTCGACGATGGTGAGCAATTTAAAACCATGGCCTCGATAGAAACCATCATCGATTTATTGCTCACCAATCGACATGACCGACGCACTACGGTAATTGCACTTGGTGGTGGCGTGATTGGCGATGTCGCCGGCTTTGCAGCAAGCATTTATCAACGCGGGGTCAATTTTATCCAGATTCCAACAACCCTGCTTTCGCAGGTTGACTCCTCGGTCGGGGGCAAGACCGGCGTCAACCATCCGCTTGGCAAGAACATGATAGGCGCATTTTACCAGCCGCAGTGCGTGATCGCCGATATCGATACCTTCAACACCCTGCCCGCGCGTGAATTAAGCGCAGGCCTCGCCGAAGTCATCAAGTACGGTTTGATTCACGACAGGGAGTTTTTTGACTGGCTGGAAGTAAATATCGACGGTTTGTCTAATCTCGATCAGGGCCTGCTTGCACAGGCAGTGCTGGTTTCCTGCCAGAACAAGGCACGCGTGGTTGAGCTTGACGAGCGCGAGTCCGGCTTGCGTGCCATCCTGAATCTCGGGCATACCTTCGGTCATGCGATCGAAACCGTGATGGGCTATGGCAACTGGCTGCATGGCGAAGCTGTCGCGGCCGGTATGGTGATGGCCATCGACCTGTCGATCCGCGAGGGCCTGGTTGACGAGACCGTCCGCCAGCGTGCGGTGACATTGTTGCTGCGCGCCGGATTGCCGGTAATACCACCCACGGAAATAACCGTCGAACAATACCTCGACGCCATGGCGATCGATAAAAAGAACGTCGACGGCAAGATAAAGCTGGTTTTGTTGAACGCGCTCGGCGATGCCTTCATCACTGACGAGTATAACCACGATAAATTACTGCAGACGCTAACCGCCTGAATCATTGCACCATAGGAGTGCATTGCAATACTTCCCTCGACAGCGGATTTTCACTATCCAGTCAGCACGGGTATACTATGCGGCCTTTTGCTTGCGTGAAACTATGATTTTTCATGACGCATTGGGCATTGGCTGCTGAAGACAGGCAGGCGCAACCCTGAACTTGAAACAATGAGTGCTACAAGCAAATTAACAGGTCTTTATCAACCAGGCTTCGAAAAGGATAGCTGCGGTTTTGGGCTTATTGCCAACATCGACGATAAACCCAGCCACTGGCTGGTCAGGACTTCGATCGAGGCGCTCGCACGCCTGACACATCGTGGTGCGGTCGCGGCGGACGGGAAATCCGGGGATGGCTGTGGCCTGCTGTTAAAGAAACCTGATTCTTTCCTGCGCCTGAAGGCTGAAGAACTCGGCATTCAATGCGCACGACGCTACGCCGTGGGACTGGTATTCATATCACCCTTCGACAGTGAAACCGAGGTTTCACAGGCTATTATTGCCGAAAAAATTTCCGCTCAGGGGCTGGAAATAGCCGGATGGCGAGCAGTGCCGACCAATCCAGCTGCCTGCGGCGAAGAAGCGCTGAGCTCCCTGCCGGCAATCTATCATGTCTACGTCAATGCACCGGATAGCCTGTCCCGCGCTGACTTCAATCGGTCCCTTTACCTTGCGCGGCGCGCCGCCGGCAAGGCCTTCGAAGCGCAGAGCAATCGCCGTATCGAGGAGTACTACTACATCTCGAGTCTGTCCAATGACGTGCTGTCGTATAAAGGCCTGATTACACCGGAGAACCTGCCCGTGTTTTACCCGGACCTCGGCGATCCGGCGCTGGAATCGGCGATCTGCGTATTCCACCAGCGCTTTTCGACCAATACCTGGCCGCAGTGGAAGCTTGCCCAACCGTTCCGCTACCTGGCTCACAACGGAGAAATCAATACGATCCAGGGAAATCGTAACTGGGCCAATGCCCGCGCCTACAAGTTCAGATCCGATGCGTTACCGGACGTCGAAGCGATTCAACCTATCGTCAACATGACCGGCTCGGATTCGAGTTCGCTCGACAACATGCTCGACTTCCTGCTCTCCGGTGACATGGATCTTTTTCGCGCGGTACGCCTGCTGATTCCACCCGCGTGGCAAAACGTAGACGACCTGGATCCAGCCTTACACGCATTCTATGAATTTTCATCGATGCACATGGAGCCCTGGGATGGACCGGCCGGCATAGTGCTCACCGACGGCCGCCACGCCTGCTGCGTCATGGATCGCAACGGCCTGCGACCGGGACGCTGGGTGATGACCAGGGACCGGCATATCACGCTGGGTTCGGAAATCGGTATCTGGGACTATGCACCCGAAGACGTTATCGCCAAGGGGCGCCTGAAACCCGGTGAAATGATTGCCGTTGATACCAAGACCAGCAAGTTATTAATGTCGGACGATATCGACAAGCAACTGCAGAATCGCCATCCCTACGAAATCTGGATGCGTGATCGACTCATCCGTTTGAGTGCAAACCCGGTCAGTTCTCCATTCTCCGCGCTGGCTATGAACAAGGAAACCCTGACTCGACTGGAAAAACTGTTCCAGGTCAGCTTCGAGGAACGCGATCAGATCCTGAGGGTACTGGCACAGGACTCACAGGAAGCGACCGGGTCGATGGGAGACGACACTCCGCTGCCGGTGTTATCAAGCCATCAGCGTTCGTTGTTCGACAGTTTTCGCCAGCAATTCGCACAGGTCACCAATCCCCCGATCGACCCGCTACGCGAAAAGATCGTGATGTCACTGGAAACCTGTTTCGGACGTGAACACAACCTGTTTAACGAAGCCGCCGAACACGCCGACCGCCTGATTGTCAGTTCACCGATCCTGTCGGAGCAAAAATATGTCGACCTGCTGGCCTGGCATGACCGGGGTTATGCCCACGAAATCATTCGGCTTGGCTACAACCCGGCGAAGACATCGCTCAAACAGGCGATCATCGATATCCAGGATCAGGCCGAGAAAGCGTCTCGGCGCGGCATTGTCATCGTCGTGTTGAGCGATAAGGATATCCCACAGGAGCAACTGATTGTGCATGCGGCTCTCGCCACCGGTGCGGTTCACCACCGCCTGAGCAATAGCGGAGGCCGTTGCGACACCAACATCGTAGTTGAAACCGGCAGTGCACGCGATTCGCACCAGATGGCGGTACTGCTCGGCTTCGGTGCGACCGCAATTTATCCTTACCTCGCCTACGCCAGTATCGTCGGCATGACCCGCACCGGCGAACTACCCGAACTGAAATGCCCGGACACCGGTTCCAACTATCGCCGCGGCATCATCAAGGGCTTATACAAGATTATTTCCAAGATGGGGATTTCAACCATTGCCAGCTATCGCGGTGCACAGCTGTTTGAAATTGTCGGTCTGCATGGCGAGGTGGTCGATCTGTGTTTCCCCGGTACCACCTGCCGCATTGAAGGCAGTAGCTTCGCCGAACTCGAAGCCGATCAAAAAGCGCTCAACAAGTTTGCCTGGAACCCGCGCAAAACCATCGCCCAGGGTGGTTTACTGAAATATATCCATGGTGGCGAATACCATGCCTACAATCCTGATGTCGTGCACAGCCTGCAGGAAGCGGTCAACAGCGGCGACTATGCACAATGGAAGCAATACTCCGCCATCGTCAACAACCGCCCGGCGACGGCCTTGCGCGACCTGCTACGACTCAAGCAACAACAGCCGATCGACATCGACGAGGTTGAACCCGGCAGCAGTATTCTGGCCCGTTTCGACTCGGCCGGCATGTCACTTGGCGCGCTGTCTCCCGAGGCACATGAAACCCTCGCACAAGCGATGAACCAGCTCGGTGGGCGCTCTAATTCGGGCGAAGGCGGCGAAGATCCAGCGCGCTATGGCACCGACAAGATGTCCAAAATAAAGCAGGTAGCATCGGGTCGGTTCGGCGTTACGCCGCATTACCTGGTCAATGCCGAAGTTTTGCAAATCAAGATCGCCCAGGGCGCCAAACCCGGTGAAGGCGGGCAACTTCCGGGTAACAAGGTCAACGAACTGATCGCACGATTGCGCAACTCGGAGCCGGGCATTACCTTGATTTCACCACCACCGCACCATGATATTTACTCGATCGAAGACCTCGCACAGTTGATTTTCGATCTCAAGCAGGTTAACCCGCGGGCGCTGGTTTCGGTAAAACTGGTAGCCGAGGCCGGCGTCGGCACGATTGCCGCCGGCGTCGCCAAGGCTTACGCCGATTTGATTACGATCGCCGGTTATGACGGCGGCACCGGCGCCAGTCCGCTGACTTCGGTCAAGTACGCCGGTTCACCCTGGGAACTGGGTCTGTCCGAAACGCACCAGGTATTGCGTGCCAACAAGTTACGCAGCAAGGTTCGCATCCAGACTGATGGCGGCCTGAAAACCGGCCTCGACGTTATCAAGGCGGCCATCCTCGGTGCTGAAAGCTTTGCTTTCGGCACCGGCCCGATGGTGGCGATGGGCTGTAAGTACTTGCGTATATGCCATCTAAACAATTGTGCCACCGGAGTCGCAACGCAGAACGAACTGTTACGCAAACAGCATTACGTTGGCACCACCGAGAAAGTGAAAAACTATTTTCGCTTCATCGCCGAGGAGACGCGCGAGATCCTGGCCGCGCTCGGCGTACGCAAGCTCGAAGACCTGATTGGTCATACCGAGTTACTGGAAATCACCGGCGGCAGTACCGCCGCTCAGCAAAACCTGAATCTCGAACCGTTGCTGTCCGACGGTGGTGTCGACCCCGAATTGCCGCGTTACTGCAACGAAGAGCGTAATGAACCCTGGGACAAGGGTCTGCTCGCCGAGCAGATGGTAGCCGATTGCATGGAGTCAATTAAAAATTCCAGCGGTGGCATATTCGAGTATGCGATTAACAATACCCATCGTTCGATAGGTGCCCGACTCTCCGGTGAAATAGCACGCATCCATGGTAATCATGGCCTGTCGGAATCGCCGCTAAGTTTGCGTTTACACGGCACTGCCGGACAGAGTTTTGGCGTCTGGAACGCCGGTGGACTGAACCTGTACCTCGAGGGTGATGCAAACGATTACGTCGGTAAAGGCATGGCTGGAGGCAAGATAATCATCACACCGCCGCGTAACAGTCATTTCAATTCACAGGATGCGACCATCATCGGCAATACCTGTCTCTACGGCGCAACCGGTGGCAAGCTGCTTGCCGCGGGCCTGGCCGGGGAACGCTTTGCGGTACGTAATTCGGGCGCGCATGCCATGGTCGAAGGTGTTGGCGATCACGGTTGTGAATACATGACGGGTGGCATTGTTACAATTCTCGGCAACACCGGATACAATTTCGGCGCCGGCATGACCGGCGGCATCGCTTATGTACTTGATCTCGATCGTAACTTTATTGACCGTATCAACAAGGAGCTCATCGACATACATCGCATCGTCGATGAATCGATGGAAAGCCACCGCGTCTACCTGCAGGCCGCAATAACCGAGTACGTCGAGGAAACCGGTAGTGAATGGGGTCAATATATACTCGAAAACTTCAACCACTTTCAGCGCAAGATCTGGATGGTCAAGCCAAAAGCGGCCGAGTTCGACTCGCTGCTGGAAACCCTGCAAAGTAACGCCGCCTAGGTAGATGAACGAAAATACCTACTTGCGCTACCGTGGTGTTGTCCCCACAGCTGCAGCTAGAAAGCGATTAGCGGAGTAGTCGAGATGGCCGGCCGGATTCCGCGGGACTTCATCGATGATCTGCTCAACCGCGTCGATATCGTCGAGGTCATAGACAGTCGCGTGCCATTGAAAAAGAAAGGCCGCGAATACTGGGCCTGCTGCCCCTTCCACGGCGAAAAATCCCCTTCCTTTTCGGTCAGCCCCGGCAAGCAGTTTTACCATTGCTTCGGCTGCCAGCAGTCCGGCAACGCGGTTGGCTTCCTGATGGACTACGACCACATGGAGTTTATCGAAGCGATCGAGTCACTGGCGCAGTCAATAGGTCTCGAGGTGCCCTACGAACAGGGCAGCGCGCCTGCCAGACCCGCCGCCGGGCTCGACGCGATGTACCAGGCGATGGAACAGAGTTCGCAGTACTTCGAGGCACAGCTCAAGCAAACCCCGGAGGCGATCGAGTATCTCAAGAACCGCGGTATCAGCGGCCAGACCGCCAAAACCTTTGCCATCGGCTATGCGCCGCCGGGCTGGAATAACCTGAGCGGTGATGAAAAGCTGCTCGTCGATACCGGCATGCTGGTCAGGAAAGAGGCCGGTAAGCAGTACGATCGTTTCCGCCATCGGCTGATGTTTCCGATTCGCGACCGTCGCGGACGCACTATTGCCTTCGGTGGCCGCGTGATCAACCCGGAAGACAATCCAAAATATCTGAACTCGCCCGAATCGCCACTGTTCCACAAAAGCGATGAAATTTACGGGCTGTATGAATTGAAAAAAGCGGTGACCAACATCGATCGTATCTACATCACCGAGGGCTATATGGATGTCGTCGCACTCGCCGAACACGGCGTAGTAACCTCGGTAGCGACCCTGGGTACCGCGATCAATAATCGGCAGATTGAATCCCTGTTTCGGGTGTGCAAAAACCTCGTGTTCTGTTTCGACGGTGACGCCGCTGGCAAAAAAGCTGCCTGGCGCTCGCTCGAACAGTGTCTCGCGTCACTCAAGGAAGGTCGCATCGCACGCTTCCTGTTCCTGCCTGAAGGCCAGGATCCGGATAGTTTTATCAACCAGTTCGGAGAGGAAGCTTTTAACCAGCAGGTTGAGCAGGCTTCCACCCTGACCGAATACCTGTTCGAAACCCTGTTTGCTGAATGCAATATCCGTACGCTCGAAGGTCGCGCCCAGTTTCTCGATCGCCTGCGCCCCTACTTCACCCAGATTCCACTTCAAAGTCTGAAGGATCAGATCCTGGCCGAGGTCGAGCAGCGCCTGGGACAACAAATTGATGGACGCATGTTACGCCTGCTCGGTGAAGACCAGCCGCGGCAGCAGCTCCGCAGCAAGCAACCTGAACAGCACTGGACCCCAACCCGTCTGGCGATCAACCTGTTGCTGACCAAGCCCGCGCTGGCGCTGGTCACCGGCACCCACGATGAACTCGCCGAGAGTAATATTCCCGGGGTTGATCTATTACTCAAAATCCTCGACCGCATCCACGACGAACCTGAAATTACCACGCAAAATCTGCTCGATCGCTTCAAAGACGACCCTCACCAGGCCCATCTTTACAAGCTCGCGGCAATGCAACCCCCGATCGAAAATGACGAAAGTCTCGACCTGATGTTTGCCGATTGTTTGCAAAGCCTGCGAAAACAGTATGTTGACCACCGCCAAAAACTACTGATAACCAAATTGCAGTCCGGTGAAGCGCTGTCAGAGGCGGAAAAACTGGAACACAAAAAATTGTTCACAAATCAAAGATAAGACACTGGTTAACTTGGAAAAACCAAAAAAAGTCTTATATACTGGGTGGTTCACCTGCAACATTTACTACAACGAGGCAATATGGATCAAGATCAGCAATCCCGGCTCAAAGAACTCATTGCGAAAGGCAAAGAACAGGGCTTTCTGACCTACACCGAAGTAAACGATCATTTGCCTGAAGGCATCGTCGAACCGGAGCAGATTGAAGATATTATCCGCATGATCAATGACATGGGCATCAAAGTCCATGAGTCTGCGCCTGCCGAAGCTACTGACATTCTTAGCGACACCGAAACCGAACCAGACGAGGACGCAGCCGAAGAAGCGGCCGCAGCACTAGCCTCGCTGGATAGTGAGTTTGGACGCACCACCGACCCGGTGCGCATGTATATGCGTGAAATGGGCACGGTCGAGCTGTTGACCCGTGAAGGTGAAATCAAGATTGCCCGCCGCATCGAAAATGGCCTCAACCAGGCGATTAGTTCACTGGCACGCTATCCCGATACGATGCGCATGATTTTTGAGCGCTATAACGAAGTACGTGAAGATGAAGCCAAGCTCAGCGACTTGATGGTGGGCTTTGTCGATCCCAACGAAGATCCGAATTCGATTCCGTTGCCGGCTGCGGCGCAAGTCAGTGATGACGATGAAGACGCCGAAGTCGAAGACACCGGCCCCGATCCGGAAGAAGCTGCAAAGCGCTTTACCACTATCGAACGTACCTTCAACCGCGCCATGAACTGTATCGCCAAGGACGACGTCAAGGGCTACGATCGTAATATGAGTCGCGCGGTCAATGATTTGATGGAAATCAAACTGTTGCCGTTGTTCATCGACAAGCTCAGCGCGAACCTGAAAGACATCATTAACCGTATCCGTAGCAACGAGCGCACTATTCTCGATATCTGTGTGAAACAGGCCAGTATGCCGCGTAAGACCTTCATCGAAACTTTCAAGGCGAACGAGACCAACCTGAACTGGATTAACAACCACCTGAAATCTAACGAGAAGTACGCCAAAACCCTGGAAGAATGCAAGGATGAAATTCTGCGTTACCAAAAGCGGCTGAAGAACATCGAAAAAGTGTCCAACCTGTCGATTCACGAAATCAAGGAAATCAATCGCAAGATGTCGATCGGTGAAGCCAAGGCGAGACGCGCGAAGAAAGAAATGATCGAGGCCAACCTGCGGCTGGTGATTTCGATCGCAAAGAAGTACACCAACCGCGGGCTGCAGTTTCTCGACCTGATCCAGGAAGGCAACATTGGCCTGATGAAAGCGGTGGATAAATTCGAGTATCGCCGCGGTTACAAGTTTTCGACCTATGCGACCTGGTGGATTCGCCAGGCGATCACGCGTTCGATCGCGGACCAGGCGCGTACCATCCGCATCCCGGTGCACATGATCGAAACCATCAATAAACTGAATCGAATTTCACGCCAGATGCTGCAGGAACTCGGCCGCGACCCGCAGCCGGAAGAACTGGCCGAGCGTATGGACCTGCCGGAAGACAAGGTGCGCAAGGTGCTGAAGATATCCAAGGAACCGATTTCGATGGCGACCCCAATCGGTGATGACGAAGACTCGAACCTCGGTGATTTCATCGAAGACACCAACGTGCTGTTGCCGGCCGACACCGCGACCAACGCCGGTCTGTCAGAATCGACCCGGGAAATCCTGTCGAGCCTGACCCCGCGTGAAGCCAAGGTGCTGCGCATGCGTTTCGGTATCGACATGAATACCGATCACACGCTGGAAGAAGTCGGCAAGCAATTCGACGTCACACGTGAACGCATACGTCAGATCGAAGCCAAGGCGTTACGCAAGCTGCGTCACCCCAGTCGCTCCGAGCAGCTACGCAGTTTCATTGACGCCGACTAGCCCCTGTCATCCCGCGGCGCCTGTTGTCATCCCGCGGCTTGACCGCGGGACCCAGTAAAAAATGTCATCCCCGCGCAAGCGGGGACCTCCTAATTCTGGAATCATCCCGACTCAACCTTAAAAAACCCGGGCGAGAGCACAAATTAACCAAAAGTCATTCCCGCGCAAGCGGGAATCTTATAGAATGCCGCCTTTGCAAGATCCCCGCCTGCGCGGGGATGACATCAATAATCCAGCGTCTAAACACTGACGCAGGATTTTTCGCGCCAGACAAGGTGGATTTGGCGGACGCGCCGGGAGCATGGCTGAATGCCATGTGACCAAGCGACCGACAAATCCAACGCAGGATGGCGCGAAAAAGACAAGTCAGAGGGCCTGTAGCTCAGCTGGTTAGAGCAGTGGACTCATAATCCATTGGTCGGAGGTTCAAGTCCTCCCGGGCCCACCATCCCTTTAAGGGTCTAACCCGGATACATAGGTAACACTTTATACCGAAGACATGGGTAACACTTTCGGTGTAAACGGGTTACCTGCCGGTTCGACCCGATTCTCGTCTTCGTCAAAGAAACCCAGATCATACTCCATAAAGCTGACAAGCCAAATTCGGTCGGCCACTTCCCGGATGCCAACGTGTTGCCCACCAAAGACCTGGCTTAGGTTGATCTTTCGACTTCTAATACAGATTCGCCCGCACTGGGTAACCAGGATTGTGCGATCGTGAAATGGGTATTCGGGTTGGTCTGGTGTCCGATACACCTTCGCTGAAGGTGTATATACTTCGCCCGGATATTTCATTCCCAGTGCCTGGTGCGGTCGGTCATGATTGTATTGCTCGATGAATTCATCGAAACGACTTTGCTGTTGTAAAAAGTTGTAGCTGGGTGGTTTCGTAGCTTCCTTTTTCAATGTCAGATGCATACGTTCATGGCGGCCATTCTGCTGTGGATTGCCCGGTTTGATGCGTTCGATGGAGATACCCAGACGCAACCACCAGACGGATAGCTTACTGAGACCAAACAGAGCATGCGGTGCTGCGAACGGAATGCCGTTATCAGTACGGATGGCTCCCGGGACGCCATATTCTTTAAAGGTGTGCTCAAATACCGAGAACGCGCCTGCTGACTTGGTAGATTCCAGCCCCTCGCAAGCCAACAAGTAGCGGGAATGATAATCGGTAATCGTCAACGGATAACAATACTGACGACTACCGAGCATGAACTGACCCTTGTAATCAGCACACCAGAGGCCGTTCGGTGATTTGGCATCTCTCAGGTTGGTTCCCTGGGCTTTATAGCGGCGACGCTTGCGTCGTGTCACCAGGCCGTGGCGATCAAGAACCGCATGCACTGTGCTTTTAGCCGGTGGCTTGATCATAGGAAACTGTCGAATCAGCTTCTCGCGGATCTTGGGTGCGCCCCAGCTAGGCCGATCCTGTTTAAGTTGAAGAATGGCTTTCTCGACTTGAAACGGTAGCTGGTTCGCGTATCGATGAGGTCTTCGGGTTCTGTCTTGTAAACCAGCCAGTCCAAAATCTTTATAGCGGTTAAAAATCTTGTATCCGGTCTTTCTGGAAATCCCAAATTCCCGGCATACAGCGGACATATTTTCACCATCTAAAAGACGCGCAACAAACTTAATTCGTTCGTCCATACGGTTACTCTCATTCCAGGGCATTTGGATTCTCCCAAATGCAGTAATGTGTAACCTATGTCTCCGGTATAGTCTGTAACCTATGTGTCGGGTCGCTCATTAAGGTCCTGACCGGGCACACGCCAATACTATTGCTGGTGAACTAGCCAAACCCACTACCAGCCTTCTTGTATTCTTCGCGCGGCGGCGCAAACACAT
>Ga0209271_10000147_pt1 | contig 24726 bp, 24 predicted proteins | sample tdAd002_FD_187123 | JGI IMG/M metagenome (GOLD analysis project Ga0209271, IMG submission 187123) | Marine sediment microbial communities from the Atlantic coast under amendment with organic carbon and nitrate - tdAd00.2 (SPAdes)... | ecosystem: Environmental > Aquatic > Marine > Coastal >... | reverse complement strand
TGTAGCCCGGATGGAGTGAAACGAAATCCGGGATTGTGATAACAGTTTCCCCGGATTCCACTCGGCAACTGCTCCATGCGTTGCTCTACCTCCTGCATCCCTGCAGTCGTGCGTTTCATCCGGGCTACATTCAGCGGCGACCGCCACGGCCACCACCGCCGCGGCCACCGCCTCTTGCCATGCCTCCAGAGGGACGGCCCATGCTTGGCCTGGTCATGCCGCCCCCTGGTCTTTGTGCAGGTAGAGTGGTCGGTCGGTCAGGTCGGTTGGGGCGATCCGGCCTGTCGGGACGATTCGGCCTGTTGTTGTAGTAATAATAATTGTCTCCACCTCTACCGTAGTACGGATATCCGTAGCCACTGTATACACCGTAATGAACTGAGCTATAGCTACCACCAGAGCCACTACAGCCTGACAGGAGCAGGACACCGGAGAGCGCCAGAAAAATCACAACTGGTCTGATAGATTGCTTCATGATCAAAGCCCCCCCGTGGAAGCCTGTGGAGGCCATCGCTGTATCAACAATAACGCACCGGTGGCATCACCAATCAACGCGGTGTTACCGTCACTGGGTGCCTCATCAGGTGCAACCCATACGACACCGCCCAGTTCGCTCACGCGCTGTGCAATCGCCTTGGGGTCAGCAACCCGGACAACCGGCATCCAGAGCCTGTACTCTTTTTCATCTCCCACATGACGCATGCCTGCACGCCATTCTCCCTGGTGTATAAAAACATCATACTTGTCTCCCAGGTCCATCTCGTCATATCCCAACACGGATTGATAAAACGAACTGGTTTTATCCGGGTCGTTGGTCCAGATCTCATCCCACAACCAGTCACCGATTGCTGCCTCGGCATCGGCCGGATCGCCTCCCTTTGCTTTGAGCAGCACCAGGTCTGCCCGTTGCGAATCACGGACCAGGACGCCCCGGCCGCGTTTATCCATATCAACCGGGCCTTTTAATACCTTTCCGCCATTGGCCTGTACCCGACTGGCCGCTGCATCCACATCGGCCACGGATACCGAGGGTATCCAGATCCCTTCCCTGACGCGGTCACCTGCTGTCTCCACCTTCAGGATGCCTGCAATATGTTTGCCGCCATGACTCACTACTGCGTAGTGTTCCTGGTATTCAACCTGCCAGCCAAACAGCTCCTCGTAGAACTTCCCGGCCAGCTGGAGGTCCGGTGTCAGCAGGTCATGCCAGATAAACTTGCCCGGCCAGGTCTTGCCACTGGGAGTTTCTGTTACAGGAACCTGTGCCAACTCGGCCCCGCCCTCCGACAGCTTGCCGATATTGGCGCAGCCGCTCAGAAAAACTGCAGCTGTAATCAAAACAGCGAAAAAACGCACTAATGCTTGCATAGTATTCATCCATTTGTACCAAACTGAAAACAAAACGCCTGCCCGGTCATCGGGCCAGGCGGTAATATACCAGTAAAAAGGGCCCGTTTATTGTTCCTGTGCGGTCTTCATTGCGCTGCTGACAGCCAGCAGGCTAATGCCATCGAACAGGAAGCTGATGCCGACCAGTATTCCGATCAATGCAGCGGAGCTGAAAGGCCAGCCGGCAAGGAAGATTACTGCCAGTGTGATGGACAGCACGCCGCTCAGCATCATCCAGACCCAGCCACCCAGCGGCCGGAGATCAAGGGAAAAACTGATGCTGGCGAAACCGGTCAGCAGAAAATAGATCACCAGCAATATGCCCAGCGCAGCGGCGACAATGGCCGGGTTGAACGCAATCAGCAAACCGATGACGATCAGTACGAAGGGCTTGAGCCACACCAGGCCGCTGCTGCGATAGCCAATCCAGGTACCGTAGGCGACCGCCAGGCCGGCCAGGATCAGCACTGAGCCGATGAATAATGACAACACCGCCGTTATCAGCTGGGGCAGCAGAATTGAAATGATGCCAATCAGCAACAGCAGGATGCCAGTGGTGCGAAAGCCCTTGTGGAGCTGTTGTTGCATGACTGGATCAGTTGACAGGTGGTTCATTTTTTCTCCCCCAGCACCCAGATAACCGTTGTGAGTATGATTACGCCACCGATAATAAAAAAGACAAGCAAGTAATCAAACGTATCCATTATTGTTTTCATGGACGTGCGCATGGGCATTGATATTTCCAGAACACCACGAAGGTCTCCGACCTTCCAGTCCTTCTTTGGGGTTTCGGGGTGCGTGTTATGACAGGCTACACAATCAGGCCGCATGATATCTGCTGTTGCATAGCGCAGATACCCTCCATCCTGAGCCTGTTCAAACTCGTAGTAAGGCTCATCCGGAGTTTCCGCTAACATTTGAATTGCCCGCTTCTCAAAATCGTCCTGCTGACCTGACTCAGTCCGCCATGGAAAAGGATGATCGCTGTAAAGCCTTACCGAAAATCCGTCTGATCGCCGCCCGACCTCTTTTGCCAGCTGGATTGTCAACGTGGCAGGCAGGGGTATCGCGTGCTCGATGTTCTTGTAATTGTGGCTAACCGTAACGCTGTCCCTGGGTACGCGGGCAACAACCTCCCTGGTATAAAAGGTGCGCAGACTCTCAAATGTGTTCGCATAACTCCTGGCGGAAGTTAATGCGTTATTCTCGAGAATTTGCTGGCGCATGGTTTCCATATACCACCATGTTATCCCGAGCATGGAAAGAATAACGGCGGCGCATACTACAACTGTTGTAACTTTGGCTTGTGTAAGGGTCATTAAACTATCCTTCCTCTGGTTAAACCGGTTCTTGTTGGCCGAATGAATTCGGCCCTGCTTTTACACGAAAATCACCCAACAGTTACTTGTACACCCTTGGCCGGCGTGTCTCGCGCCACTGCTGGAAGGTATCATACTTCCTGTATCCACCACTGAGGATGTAATCAAGCACATTGCGCAGACGATAGAATTGCACGACCGAATCAACCCGGATGATCTCGCTGCCATCGTTATCAAATACGACCAGCGTCGGCGTGTAGAACAAACCCATCTGCGCGGCCCATTTCCGTGCCGTGGTGCGTTCACCTGCCGGGGTAATTACCGGCGTATCTGCCCAGAAAGATAATTGTACATTCTCCATCTGTTCGAGACGCGTCCTTATTTCCGGGTCATTCAGGGGACCGGTATGCAGCACGTCACAGGCATGGCACTCACCCTGTTCAAAAAATACTACCAGCGGCCGCTCTCCCGGGACCCGGCTGCGATCCAGCATATAGGGGCCCGGAATAAAAAACTCCTCCTCACTGAGATCGCCCGGCTCAAACACCAGCGGCACATCCGCCCTCGCCAGGTATTCCCTGAACGGCTCATGCTGGTAGTGGCCATCGGCCACGTATTCGAGTGCCGCACGGAAACGGTACGGCGGGTAATAGCCCCGCAGACGCAGGGCCTCTTTACCGTCGGTGTCATAGAAAACAATAGAAGGTGTGAAGTTGGTTTTTTCACGCGTGGCAAACCGACTTTCAACCAGTTCATCACCCTCCAGATCAACAAGCATGCGGTGACCGTGGATATCCGTGCCGATGACGTCAAAGCGCTCCTGCATGTAGATGCGGATATCCTCCTTGCCGAGGTCATCGAGAAACTGTTTGCAGTAGGCGCAGTATTTCTGGCCGAAGTAAACGATGATGCCTGCCTTGCCCGCCTCCGCCGCTTCCTGCACATCCTCGCCGAGGTCGAGAAAGCTGAGCTTGAACCAGTCGGGAAAAGACAAGGGCTCATCAAGTGGCTGATCATCGAACTGCAGAAAATCACTGTCATCATCACCATCTGCAAGCTCGGCAGCCATTGCGGTTCCTGCCACGAGATACATCAGCAGGATAAAACAACAGCGGGCAATCATGCGGGAGACTGGCCTCACGAGTATTTCTCCAGGCTTAACTACCGGGCCGGTAGCTGGCATGACTGGTCTCCGTCTCCCACAGGGTAACGCCGGTCACCGGGTAACCCTTGCCGGCTACGAATTCATAAATCATGCGCGCGATCACCTCTGCGGTCGGGTTTTCATCCGTGACCATGACACGCTCCCCGGCACTCTGTAACACCGGTAGAACCGGGTCATCGCGGTGCAGCAGCAGGGTGTGGTCAATTTCCTCATCCAGCCAGGACCAGACCAGCCGCTTGACCTCGCTGAAGTCCTCTACCATGCCGCGTTCATCAAGCACCTTGCTCTCCAGCGTAATGACAGCACGGGCATTATGGCCATGCAGGTGCTGGCACTTGCCCGTGTAATTGAGCAATCGGTGTCCATAACAAAATGAGACTGATTTCGAGACCTGGTACATGTGCTGCATCCAAATATCATACGGTTACAGGGAAGAATTGAAGCAACACATCGGCTATCCGCAGTAACCGGAAGCAACCGAGGCTTGCTCAAAACCGTAGCGTACTACTATTCTATGAAGCCTATCCAACAATGGCTATACTTAATCCTTATAATAAATTACTAGAATGTCGCTCATGCCTGAAAATCACTACAAGTTCCTGCGTTCCTGATGGCCGCTCTGCCAACATGGACTGTCCTGGGTGGCGGCTACCAGTCCTACCTGAAGGGTAATTTCGATGATGCCCACGAGGAATGGCTGCCACTGGCCGAACTTGGCGATGTCGAGGCACAGTTCAATATGGGTGTCATGTATGACGAAGGCGCGGGGGTGCAACAGGACCTGGCGGTTGCTGCAAAATGGTATGAAAAAGCCGCCCAACAGGGTTTTGTCGATGCCCAGGCCAACCTTGGCATGATGTACTACCATGGCCAGGGCGTTCCCTGTGACCATAAAAAGGCCGCGGGATGGCTGCAGATGGCAGCCGATCAGGGTGATGCCGAGGCCCGCGATCTCATCAAAAAGCTCTCTGCCGGGGAAACCCCGGACTCACAGGGGACACACATCTGAGTCCTGTACAAGCCAGCCTGCCGTACCCGTGGTTCAGCTACCTTCAATACCCTGTGGAATCTCACAACACACTGTAACCGGCAACTCGTATACTTTAAGCATGCACTACGCAAGACTTGGAAAGCAGTCAACATGAGCAATGCAACCGACCTCCTGTTTGTACCGGACCAGCCCTACCCGCTGCCCGGCAGTGTCACCACTCCGGACTATGCTCCCGGGGAACGCGAGGCGCTGATAACCGAAATCAAGACCCTGCTCAAAGAGAAAGATGCAGTCCTCGTTGCCCATTACTACACCGATGAAGACCTGCAAGCGATTGCCGACGAGACCGGCGGCTGTGTTGCCGACTCGCTTGAAATGGCCCGCTTTGGCAACCGCCACCCGGCCACCACCCTGATCGTGGCCGGCGTCCGCTTCATGGGTGAAACGGCAAAAATACTCAACCCGGAAAAACGGGTGCTAATGCCCACACTGGAGGCAGAATGTTCCCTGGACCTCGGCTGCCCGCCGGATAAATTTATCCCCTTTTGTGATGCGCACCCGGAATACACGGTTGTCGTGTATGCCAATACCTGTGCCAGCGTGAAGGCACGTGCCGACTGGGTGGTTACTTCAAGTATCGCCGTTGATGTCGTCAAGTACCTCAGTGATCAGGGCAAAAAGATCCTCTGGGCACCCGACCGTTATCTTGGCAACTATGTGAAAAAAGTTACCGGCGCTGACATGCTGCTATGGCAGGCCAGCTGCATCGTGCATGAACGCTTCAGGGCAGAGGCCCTCATAAATCTTGCACAACATCACCCGGATGCGGCCATCCTGGTACACCCGGAATCACCCGAGTCGGTCATCGAACTGGCAGATGTTGTTGGTTCAACCACGCAACTGATCAATGCGGCAAAGACACTGCCCAATGAGCGTTTTATCGTGGCCACCGACAATGGAATTTTTTACAAGATGAAACAGGCCGCGCCCAACAAGATATTCATGGAAGCCCCGTCTGCGGGTGAAGGTGCCACCTGCGAAAGTTGTGCCCATTGCCCCTGGATGGCCATGAACCACCTGCGTAATCTTGCCGCGGTCCTGAAAAACGGCAGCAACGAAATCCACGTACCCGAAGAAATCCGCCTCAAGGCCCTCAGGTCGACCCAGCGGATGGTCGACTTCGCCGCGAACCGGAACTGATAGAAAAAGGCCGCCAATACGAACCCGGGACGGTACCGGGGCGACTCACGGAGAAGAGGGCCACGAGACGTCGTACTCCAATGCCATCACGTGTGGCTGGTGGATGGCACACCACCAGGGAGGCGACGACCCCGCCACACTCAGGGTTGGGAAACGTTGTCATCCGAACAGGCGGAACCGGTCCGGGGACAACGCTGTCGCACATCTTGTTTACTGTAGAACACCCTGCCTCTGGCCGGTAATATCCAGGTCCATGTGTGCCAGCATGGGTGAGAAGATACTGACGATTTCATCGCGCCCGGCAATAAGGCAGCGCGCCAAACACCAGTCCACTGTTCTACCCATCTGGCTGATCTGTGCCTCTCTCTGCGACACTGTTTCCGCGTAATCCGGTGATGCGGGATCATTCAGCAGCAGGCTCAGTGACACATTCATCTCGACCGGCAAACTGATTTCACCCGCTTCTGTTTGAATCAACACCTCCTCCACCCCCAGCGCGCTGTCTATCATCAGCATGGCGTTCCCAATCGCCAGGCCGGTGCCCCCGTGTGCTGCAAAGACGGCGCGCTGATAATCGTGCACAGCACGCTGCGCCTGTTCGCCAAATTGCAAACCAATCAGTGCATGGTAGGTATGCAGCTGATAGAGCCATATCCCGTTGTTGACGACATTGCGGTAGGACTCATCAAGGCGATTCAGACCCTTGCAGTACCGGTCAAACGGGTCTGCCTGTCCGAGCATGTGAGTAACCGGCAGCATGGCGAGTTCATACGAATCAATCATTGATCGGCTTTCAAACTGTATTCCTGTTAACAAGCAATGGCATTTAGTACTGATACCGTAACAAAACACTGCTACTATTTATTTATCACTACGTGCCAATGACTTATCTGCTGACGCAAAACACAGCTTATGGAAAATACTGAAGAGGATTATTCAACCCTTGGCAGTGTTGCTGCCCTGATTGAGCAAACCCTGCGCCACTACAACTGCGAACCGGCTGCCCTGTTCCTGAAAGCCGGTATCGATATTGAACGTGTCAGCGATCCTGCCGCCCGTTTCCCGGTCACACGGATGCAGAAACTATGGCGTTACGCAGTTGATGAAACCGGCGACCCCTGTTTTGGCCTGACAGCCGGTGAATTACTGCAACCGGCTGCACTGCATGGCCTGGGGCTCGCCTGGCTTGCCAGTGACAGCCTCTATGACGGGCTCGCCCGTCTGACCCGCTTTTCCCGCCTGATCACGACAGCCGCAACGGTTCAGCTTGAAAAAACAGACCACAGTGTGGATCTCAGCGTGCTACCACCTGCAGACCTGGAGAATTTTGTTTATGAAGGACTGGATGCCGGCATGGCATTCTTCCTGCGCATGTGCCGGATTACGGACGGTTCGGAGATCAGCCCGGTTCGCGTAACACTGATGCGGCCGAGACCCGCATGTGCCGAACGTTTTACAGCATTTTTTAACGCCCCGATTGAATACGCTGCAGACACGAACCTGCTGTCCTTCAGCCACGACCGGGCCCACGTCAGCCTGCCCTATGCAAATCCGGAGCTCGCCCGCATCAACGACCAGTCCGTCGTGGACTACCTCGCCCGCTTCGACCATGACAGCATTACCATGCGCGTGCGTGCAGCGATCATCGAACAACTTATCGATGGAACACCTTCCCAGGGAAATATTGCTGAATCCTTGCACGTCAGCATGCGCAGCCTGCAGCGCAGGCTGAACACGGAAGACACCAACTTCAAGAGCTTGCTTGAAGGCACGCGACATGATCTGGCACTGCAGTACATCCGGGAGCAGCACCGCACAATCGGCGAGATCACCTACCTGCTCGGCTTCTCGGAACCGAGTAACTTCAGCCGCGCCTTCAGACGCTGGACCGGCATGTCGCCGGCCGAGTTCCGGGAAAGCGCCTGAGCCGCTGTATGTCCCGCAATATCCTGGTACCCCTGCTGGTCCTGCTACTGCAACTGTTTGCCTGCGACAGCAATACTGCAGCCGGACCAGTCAACAGCGACACCCGGTTTGGTCCCGCACAGCTTGGCGTGATCGTCAACGATGATGACCCCGAGAGCCGAAAGATTGCCGACTATTACATGGAGCAACGCGGAATCCCTGCAAAAAACCTGGTACATGTACGCTTTAAACCAGGCGAGCGCACCATGCGCCCCGAGGATTTCAGGAAGCTCAAGGCAGACGTTGATGCAGCGGCACCGGAAAGCGTACAGGCCTGGGCACTCACCTGGACGGCCCCGTACCGCGTCGGTTGTATGTCAATCACCACGGCATTTGCGGCCGGGTTCAATGATGCATTCTGCGCCGAGGACTGCAAGCTGACCCGGCAGAGCCCGTATTTCGACAGCGACAGCCGCCGCCCCTGGAAGGATTTTGGCTGGCGTCCGGCCATTATGCTGGCAGGTGAAAGCTTTGAAGATATAAAGACGCTGGTTGACCGTGGCATACAATCGGACCACACAAACCCCGAAGGCAGCGGCTATCTTGTCAGCACAAACGACAGGGCCAGAAATGTCCGGGCACGCTTCTACCCGGGGATACTGTTCATGCAGTCAGACCGTTTCAGGTTAAAGGTGGTGCGGCGCAGGGGCACGCTGAAGTACAGGGACGATGTGATGTTTTATTTCACCGGGTTAAAGAAAGTCCGGGATCTTGCTACCAACCAGTTTTTACCCGGCGCCATTGCAGATCACCTGACGTCATCGGGTGGCGAACTGACCGGCAGCAGTCAAATGAGCAGTTTGCGCTGGCTGCAGGCCGGTGCGACTGGAAGCTTTGGTGCCGTGGTAGAACCGTGCGCCTTCGTGCAAAAGTTTCCGCGCCCCGATATCGTCATCAACCGCTATCTGAATGGCGAGACGCTGATTGAGTCCTACTGGAAGAGTGTCGAGATGCCGGGACAGGGCGTATTTATCGGGGAACCACTGGCCACCCCTTTCAGCAACAGCCCGGACTGAAGTAGCAAGCTACATCACTTCATCACGTGCATGCCACTCGCCATAGAGGGCCTCTGTGGATGAACGGTGGTCCGCAATTTTTCCGGAGAGCGCATGTTCTATCGCCTGCTCGACGGCCCTGGCCGTTTCAACACGTTGCAAAAAGACATAGTCGGCACCCGCCTCGTACAGCTTTTTGCTGTCCTCAAGCCGAATCGCATTGGCAATGATAATCGCATCGGGATTGATCTTGCGTGCCATCTTGACAATGCGCCGGTTGGTTGTGCCCTTCAGAACATCGTCCGGTATGGTGCAGGCAATGACCCTGGCCTTGTCAACGCCGGCATGATGCAGGGTCTCCGGATTACACAGATCACCATAGCGAACCGTGGGGCCGAATGATGCAATTTTTTCATGAATATTCACGTTAAAGTCCACTACCAGAGTCTCAGAGAGCAGTTCAGGGCGATGTATTTTCAGTTCATGCAACAACGAAGAGGTTATCCGGTGAAACCCAAGCAACGCCAGGCTATAGGACTCCTCTTGTTCGGCCGACTTGCATTCAGGCGCCTTGAACCCGAGCAGTTGCAGCAAACCTGACAGGCGCTCATGTATTTTATCTGCCTGCCTGTAGAGCGCCGGGGTAATCAGCGCTGTAATGACAAATGCAAAAATAATCGCGCTGTTCAGCCCGCTGCTGATGTGCCCAAGCTGGACCCCCAGGTAGCCAATAACCAGGCTGAACTCCGAGATCTGCGCAAGGCGCACCGAGGCCACCATCGAGTTACGACGGTCCAGGCCGGTAAAATAAAGCAGGGGAAAGAAAACCACATAGCGCGCCAACACGGCAATGAACGCCAGCACAGCTGCCAGCATCAGCACGCCAACACCATCAGGCATGGGGATGCTCATGCCCAGGCCAACGAAAAACAGGGTAATAAAGAAATCCTTTACTACACTGACCTTGCTGACGATTTCCGTGCTGTAAGGCAGACTTGCAATCGTGGCCCCTGCAATCAACGCACCCATCTCGGCACCGACATTCAGGTGCAGGCTAAATCCGAACAGGGCCTGGCTAATCGTATCGATATTAATACCCAGCAACACGACACCGAAACACCAGGCTATCGATGCAACGAAGACAATCTCCGGCTGCTTGGCAACCCATCTGAAACCGATGGGAATAATATATTTTGCAATCATGGACGCCAGCAGGGCCAGCACTGCGATACCGAGGAAAGACAACAGGATAGGGCCTGACTCGGGTGCAGCGAAGTTGGGTTGCACGGCGATCACACCAATCGCCCAGATATCCTGGAAGATCAGCAGCCCCAGCGCCACACGCCCCACCTCGGTATCCAGCTGAAAGGTTTCCTGGAACAGCTTTACAACCAGCAAGGTCGAGGAAGCCGCGACAACAAAACCGATATACAGGGGCGCATAACCGGATGCCAGTAACTCCCCGCCCACACCCAGCATGACAAGCAGCTTGGTCATTCCCACGCCAAACAGGATACATAGCGGGTATTGCAATAAACCGGAAACAATCAGCACCCGGCCGCTCGCCAGTAACTTGTTGATATCGATTTCAAGCCCGATCAGGTAGAGCAGCAATATCAGGCCAAGCTCGGAAATGGTGTCGATATTGGCCGGATCGGTTACCAGTCCCACCCCCACCGGGCCAACCACCACCCCGGCAACAAGAAAGGCCGCAATCTCGGGTATCTTCAGCCGGGTACAGGCGATCGCCAGGATCCCGGCCAACACGACACAAAAGCCGATATCCTGCACCAGCGAAGGCAACTCACCACTGGAGGCCCATACCGGCACCGGCAAAATAGCCAGTAGACAAGCCAGGCAGAACAGGCGCAGTGCCGACAGTCCGGTCATTTGAAAGCGTACACATCCATTGAAGACGGGATAGCGACAGTACGGCAAAAGCATCATTCTTTTCAAGGTTTTTGCAGCATCGGGATACGTTTACGTAAAACCTGCTACAAGGAGACGGGGCTTTAGCCCCGTTAAGGGCGGGACTAAAGTCCCACCTCCAAATTTTGTGCATCCAGTCACAAAACAGGCAGTAAATCCGGAAATCCCCTCAAGAGAACGCCTGGCCGGTCGTTAGCCTCAAGTATGTAAGTATATTCTTATATGCAAACTTTTTAACTTTACAAGGAGGTGTTCTATGTACTGGGATACATTAACTGCGACCGGTGTTTACATATCCATCATGCTGACAATAGCGGTGGTGTATTTGTCGGGGCGCACGAACCAAGCCGGGCCACGCGATGCGGACCACCCTTTGGATGACTAACACGCTACGCGCTTTTGTCCTGTTTTAGCGGAGATAACAACATTTGCCGTTATTTAGGCTTGAGTAAGCAGCATTTGCGGACTTATGTTCAAACGGAAACAGGGCTCAACCGGGAGAAGATGGTGGCTATGGGTGGACTTGAACCACCGACCCCAGCATTATGAATGCTGTGCTCTAACCAACTGAGCTACATAGCCAAAGGGGGCGTAAGAGTACCTGAAAATGACATCCGGAAACAAGCGCCCCGGACTTCGCTTTGCTTCATCCGGGCCACAGCCGGTTAAACATTAAAGCGGAAATGCATGACATCGCCATCCTGGACGATGTATTCCTTGCCTTCGAGACGCAGCTTGCCGGCCTCTTTCGCCCCGTGCTCACCGTTGCAGGCAATAAAATCGTCATAGGCCACCACTTCGGCGCGGATAAACCCTTTCTCGAAATCAGTGTGGATCTCTCCCGCAGCCTGCGGCGCGGTGGCACCGACATGCGTGGTCCAGGCCCGGACTTCTTTTACACCGGCCGTAAAATAGGTCTGCAGGCCGAGCAGGCTGTAACCTGCCCGGATGACACGGTTCAGGCCCGGCTCATCAAAACCGAGCTCATCAAGATATTCCTTACGCTCGTCCACATCCAGCTCGACGATCTCGGCCTCGATTGCGGCACATACGGCCACCATCTGCGCCCCCTCGTCATTTGAACGTTTCTCTACGGCATCCAGGTAGGCGTTATTCTCGAACCCGTCTTCCTTGACGTTTGCAATGTACATGACCGGCTTGGCCGTCAATAAGTGCAATTCATAGATAGCGGCCTGCTGGTCTTCATCAAGCCCCATATTAAAGACTAGCTGCCCGGAATCCAGCTGCTCACGCACAGCCTCAAATACGGCCAGTGTTGCCTTCGCTTCCTTGTCGCCACTCTTGGCAACCTTGCCAGCCCGGTGTATGCCTTTCTCGACAGTATCCAGGTCTGCCAGTGCAAGCTCGGTGTTGATCACGTCAATATCGCGGATCGGGTCAACGCTGCCATTTACATGCACAACATTGTCATCATCAAAACAGCGCACCACCATGCAGATCGCATCCGTTTCACGAATGTTTGCCAGGAACTTGTTACCAAGGCCCTCACCTTTCGATGCGCCTTCCACCAGCCCGGCAATATCGACAAACTCCATGGTGGTATGCAGGACTTTCTGCGGCTTGACGATCGCGGCAAGTTTATCGAGGCGCGGGTCCGGAATCGACACAATGCCGACGTTCGGATCGATTGTGCAGAAGGGATAGTTTTCCGCCTGTATACCTGCCTCGGTCAGGGCATTGAACAGAGTTGACTTGCCAACGTTTGGCAGGCCGACGATTCCGCATTTGACGCTCATGATTTTCCTGGTGCTCTCGCTACTGTGCCGTTAACCCCCTCTCCCCCCGGGAGAGGGTTGGGGAGAGGGGATCATATTAAAGGCCACTGCCTAGTCTATCCCCTCTACCTGGCCTTCCCCCTCAGGGGGAAGGGATGCTCTTTTGCTGTGACGAGTAATTCGTCATGTAATGCAGGTTAAAATTACGTCACCGTATGCAATTCCTTTGTTGCGGCGTCGATTTCGCCGGCGATGATCTGCGGCATCACCTTTATCGCATCATCCATTGCCTGGTCGATCAGGCCACGGTCCTCGCGGGAAGCATTCTTCAGCACATAATCGACCACATCATCACGATGCCCGGGATGACCGATACCTATACGCAAGCGCAGAAAATCCTTGCCACCGAGGTGGGAGATCAGGTCCCGCAAGCCATTATGCCCGCCATGGCCACCACCTTTTTTAAGCTTGATGGTTCCGACCGGCAGGTCCAGGTCATCATGCACGACAAGAATGGCAGTGCGCGGGATGCGGTAGAAACCGGCCAGCGCGGCCACTGCCTGACCACTGCGATTCATGAAGTCCATCGGCTTCTGCAAGCGGCAGTCGCGGCCATCAATCGAACAGCGCGCGACATCACTCTTGTACTTGCTCTCCGGCCTGAATTGCGTGGCGTAGTGGCGGGCAAGCTCGTCCACAAACCAGAACCCGGCGTTATGCCGGGTCTGTTCGTACTTTGCTCCGGGGTTACCCAGCCCGGCGACGAGCTGTATGGCCGTCATGCCGGTTAATCAGACTTCTCGCCTTCACCGGAATCCTTGCCTTCCTCACCACCTTCAGCAGCTTCTTCAGCACCTTCAGCACCTTCAGGCGCTTCTTCAATCTCTTCGACAATACGCTTGACGTGAACGGAAACAACGCTCTGGTCATGTCCCTCACCGCGCGCAAGCTCGATCAAGGTCACGCCTTCAGGCACCGTCAGACCGGACAGGTGAATCGAATCACCAATATCCAGGGCCGAGATATCGACCTCGATAAATTCCGGCAGGTCCTTCGGCAAACACTCGATCGAGACTTCCGTCAGATCATGCGATACCAGGCCGCCTTCCTTGACACCCGGTGCAACATCTTCACCAATAAAGTGGAGTGGTGCGTGTGTCTTCAGCTTCTCTGTTTCACTAATGCGCTGCAGGTCCATATGCAGGATCACGGGCCGACTGGGATGGCGCTGCAAATCACGCAGAATTGCCCGCGTTTCACTGCCATCGATCTTGATACTCAGGATGTGCGAATAAAAAGCCTCGTGCTCAAGATTGCGGAGCACCTCGTTGTGCGACAAAGTCAGCGCCTGGGGATCTTTTCCAGAACCATAGATGATGGCAGGAATCTTGCCCGCGTGACGCAGGCGGCGGCTCGCACCCTTACCTGTATCAGTGCGTGACTCTGCAGTTAATTCAAAACTAATAGCCATGTTACTTCTCCAAAAAATACACCTTGCGGTGCAGGTATCATCTCCCCCGCGACCAGGGGAGACACGATGCAGTCCTGTTCAAACCGGAACAAAACCGCGATTTAGTTTCAATCCATATATAGCGAACTGACAGATTCTTCCTCGCTGATGCGGCGCATGGTCTCTGCCAGCATGGTGGCAATACTCAGCTGGCGTATCTTGCTGCATGCCTGTGCATTCTCACGCAACGGGATACTATCCGTTACCACCAGTTCATCCAGCTCCGATGCCTCGATGTTGTCCACGGCAGCACCGGACAGCACCGGGTGCGTACAGTAGGCAAGCACCTTTGCAGCACCCTGTTCTTTCAGGGCCAGCGCAGCAAGACACAGGGTACCGGCCGTATCAACCAGGTCATCGACCAGCACACAGGTGCGGCCTTCAACCTTGCCGATAATATTCATCACGCGCGCTTCGTTCGGCTGCGGACGGCGCTTGTCGATAATGGCCAGGTCTGCGTCATCGAGACGCTTCGCCAGTGCCCGCGCCCTGACCACACCGCCGACATCCGGTGAGACCACGATCAGCTCGGGGTATTTCTGTTTCCAGACATCGCCCAGCAATATCGGCGAGGCATACACATTGTCCACCGGGATATCAAAGAACCCCTGTATCTGGTCCGCGTGCAGGTCCACGGTCAGCACCCGGTCCGCTTTTACATTGCCAATCATCCTGGCAACCACCTTGGCGGTGATCGGCACACGTGCCGAACGCGGCCGGCGGTCCTGCCGTGCATAACCAAAATACGGTATGACCGCGGTAATGCGGTAGGCCGATGAGCGACGCAAGGCGTCTATCATCACCAGCAACTCCATCAAGTTGTCATTCGTGGGTGCGCACGTTGGCTGCACAATGAAGACGTCCTTGCCACGGACGTTCTCCATGATTTCCACTTGCACTTCCCCGTCACTGAAACTGCTTACGTTGGCTTGACCAAGGTTCAGGCGTAACTGGCTTGCTATAGCCTGTGCCAGTTTCGGGTTTGCATTACCTGCAAACACCATCATCCGGCTGTCAGAATCAGATACGGACTGGTTGTTCATAATCTGTTCAGCATTCCAGTTAACAACATCTATAATTCAAAATTTCTTTATGGCTGGGACGGCAGGATTATTCGTCACTGCGTTCCTCACCACTACGTGGCCGCCGGCATAGCCGGCGTTCTCGGCAATTGCTCCCTGCATTGCTCTACCTCCTGCATCCCTGCAGTCGTGCGCCGCTGCGCGGCTTGTCGAACCTTGAGGTTCTCATCCTGCCGTCAATTAACAACAGCATCAATATTATGCTTGGCTGGGACGGCAGGATTCGAACCTGCGCATACGGGGATCAAAACCCCGGGCCTTACCGCTTGGCGACGTCCCAATAAACAATACGATTCAACGCACGCCCGCGATCACTCTGTTGCTGACAACAGGGGTGATCGATTAACTCCCCGGGCAACAAAACTTTCCCAGCCCTCCGGCACCTGCCCGGCAACAAGCTGTGCATCCGTCTCCGCATCAAAGACTGCAAAGACACTTCCACCTGTCCCGGACATCCTTGCCGGGGAAAAATCATCCAGCCAGTCGAGAGCCGCTGCCACCTGCGGGTACCTGCGGCGGACCAGCGCTTCGCAGTCATTCCGGCCATGGCCTGAAAGAAGGTCGGGTATTTTCGTCCGCGGCGTGTCCCGTGTCAATTCCGCGTCGGAAAAAATAGCGGCAGTTGAAACGTTTACCGGCGGAATCACGACCAGAAACCAGCTTTCCGGGGGACTTACCGGGGTGAGAATTTCACCTATACCCTCGGCCCAAGCCGCCTGTCCGCGGATAAAGACCGGCACATCCGCCCCGAGCCTGAGACCAAGCTCCGCCAGTTGACGGGTTTCCAGGCCCAGCTTCCAGAGCTTATTCAATACAATCAATGTGGTTGCAGCATCGGAACTGCCGCCGCCCAGGCCGGCGCCCGTTGGCAGGCGCTTGTCGTTATATATAGTCACACCGCTGGCGCAAGCAGTGGTTTCCTGCAACAGGCGTGCTGCCTTTACACACAGGTCATCCGCCTCGGGTACCCCGGCCGGTGTTCCCGACAGGCGCACATCCCCGCTGCCCTGAATATCAAAATAGAGCCAGTCGCCAACCGTCAAGAACTGAAACAGCGTCTGCAGCTCATGGTAACCGTCTGCCCGCCGCCCGGTGATATGCAAAAACAGGTTGAGCTTGGCCGGTGCCGGCCAGGGACCACTGGCGCTGGCCGGCACCGCTACAGCGCTCACGGCTCAAACCCGGTCACCACACCGGGCTGCCATTCATCGATCACCAGCTTTACCATGACATCATCCCGGGCCAGCCGCAGTTTTGCCGGCCAACTCACCCCCTCTAAGACATGGTAGCGAACATAGGATATGGCCCAGCCAGACTGCTCAAGCGCCTGTAATCGTCCCTGTAAATCACGGCGCTCACTCGCATAAACCCTGGGCACCGGCAAACCACGCACCCAGTATCTCAGCCCGGTGACCGGTAATTCCCACCCGGTTGTCTGCAACAACAGGGCCTCCGCGTCAGCGGCCCTGATTTTCTTGCCGTCGGCATCTTCCAGTAATACCCCTGCAGCATTACCGGTCAGGCGGAATGCCTCCTGCCCCAGTGGCCCGGATATCTTTAGCTGAAACCGATCGGCCTGCTGCTGCCAGGACAACCCGGCATGCCAGCCCTGCTCGGCCTGCGTCAGTGAAACCCGCCCGGTAAATTGCCAGTTTCCAATATCCGTGGCAGTTGGGGACTGCCGGATTTCACTCACAGGGCTGGCTGCACAACCTGCGAGCAACAAGCCCGCCGACAAGACAGACAGCAAGCTGCGCCAGGAACTGGAGCAATGGATATTACTAACGAGTGTTTTCAAATCGGCTGAGAAATGTGGGTCAGGGATTGATTCGATTCAGCACATCCAGCAACGCAGGATTTTCGGGGTCATTGGCTTTGGCTTCAGCCCAGATGCTGCGCGCGGCCTCGTGCTCGCCCTGCACCCACAGGACTTCACCAAGATGCGCGCCGATTTCACTATCCTTTGTCAGGTCCCAGGCCTGCTCCAGGAAGGAACGGGCCTCACCCAGGTTACCAAGGCGAAATTGTACCCACCCCATACTGTCGATAATGGCCGGATCATCGGGGGTCTGCGCCAGTGCCTTGCTGATATAACCAAGCGCTTCCTCGTAACGGTCCGTCTTGTCAGCCAGCGAGTAACCCAATGCATTCAGGGTACGCACGTTATCCGGATCATTGCTGAGGATGTGCCGCATATCCTTTTCAGCAAGGTCAAACTGGCCCAGTTGCTGGGCAAGCAAGGCCCTGGCGTAGAGCAAATCTTCATTGTCCGGGTCCGTTTCAAGTGCCTGCCCGTATACAGCGTAGGCCTCATCCAGGTAACCGGCATCTGTCAATACCTCGCCTTCGACAAGAAAAAATGTCACGGCGGACTGGGGGTTCTTCTGACGCAACACCCGCAGGTGATCCTGCATTTCACCAACCCTGCCCTGGCGAACCATTATCCTGGCAGCCTGCAGTTGTGCCTGGCTCCAGAAGTCACCCGACTCGACTTTAAGGAACCAGTCCAGCGCCTCGGCATCGTGTTCCTGCTTAAGCGCCGCATAACCAAGGTAGTAATGGGCGCTTTGTACTCTCTTTTCCAGCTTCAGTAATTTCCTGAGATGCCTTTCTCCAGCCTTGTACTGCCCTGTCTCGAGCTCCAGCAAGCCCAGTGAATAGAGCGCATCCGCGTTATCCGGCTCCAGCCTGACGATCCTGGCAAACTGCTCGCGGGCACCCTCGATATCCTGCTTGTCCAGTAGCAGGCGGGCATAGGCAAAGCGCACCTCCAGGTCTTTCGGGTGACTCTGTGTCGCCTGCTGTAAAAGCTGTGCCGCTTCCTCTCTCCGCTCCATTTTTATCAGGATCTGCGACTTCAGGATCGTGACCGTGACAAAATCAGGCTTCAGCTGCAATGCGCGATCGGCCGCTTCCAGCGCCTGTTCCAGCTGGCCGGCCAGGATGGCGGTACGGCTCAGGGCCAACTGCGCATAGGGGCTGTAAGGATCCCTGGCAGCCAGCTCTTGCATCGCCGTCAAGGCGGCCTGCTTGTCGCTATTGCTTGCCATGATGGCGGTTGCGAGCCGATAGCCATCCTGCGGATTATCGGTAATGCTCAGCAAATAACCCATCTGCGTAGTCACTTCGTTCATATCGCCGGTGCGCAGGGCAAGTGCTGTCAGTAATTTATGTGCCTCCAGGTTGCTCGGCTCCAGCTCCACCCAGCGACGTGCAGCACGCTTGGCTATCTTGAAATTCTTGGCGTACATGGCAATCTGGACAGCACGCTCGGCAACCCGGGGATCATCCGCATCCTCGGCCGCCTGCAGGTAATGTGGCGCAGAAACGCCCATCTCACCGCGCTGCCCTGCAATCTCGGCCAACAGGATGTCGAACATCAATTCCTTTGAAAGTGATTGGGTTTCAACACCGGCAGCGGCATCAACACTTTCATGCCCTGCCGGCTCTGCCTGTTGTACTTCAACCGTGGCCCCGTCGGGCTTATATCCCTGAACGGCGCATGAAACCACCGAGCCAAGCACAATGAGCATGAGCCCGAGGCGGCATATCCTGCTGTCCAAAACTGTCATCTGACCCTCCATCCCTGCCATTCTATCAGTCTCGCGAAAGCCCTGTTACTCCAAAGCGCGTAAAATATCAGGCTTGCATATATAATCCCCGCACTTCCCGGAAGATTTGCCCTTAACTTGTATTAACATGCCCGGCCATGCAGAATTTTGCGTTCGTTTCCCAAATTTCCTGAATTTCCCTCATGCACCTGACCGTTCTAGGCATTAATCACACAACCGCACCTGTCGAGGTACGCGGGAAAGTGACGTTCCCGCCGGAACAGCTGGACGCTGCGCTGGCCGAACTGACCGCGCTGGCCGGCGTTCATGAGGCCGTTATTCTGTCGACCTGCAACCGCACAGAACTGTATTGCGCCCAGGAAGACCAGCAGTTCGATCCCGTCACTGACTGGCTCTGCCGGTTTCATAACCTGGGCAAGGACAGCCTGTGTGAGCACCTCTACACCTACACAGATGAAGCGGCGGTCCGCCATGCGCTACGGGTAGCCGCCGGGCTGGATTCCATGATCCTGGGAGAACCGCAGATCCTCGGCCAAATGAAGGCCTCCTATCAACAGGCGCTTGAGGCGGGCACGATCCACACCCTGATCAACCGCCTGTTCCAGCACACCTTCTCCGTTGCCAAGCAAATCCGTACTGACACCGCCATTGGTGCCAGCCCGGTATCGGTGGCCTTTGCAGCTGTGCGCCTGGCCATGCAAATATTTGGCAAGCTTGAGAAACAGACGGCCCTGTTGATCGGCGCCGGCGAAACCATTGAGCTCACAGCCCGGCACCTGCATGAACAGGGGATCGGTAATATCATTATCGCGAACCGTACCGTCGAGCGCGCACATGATCTTGCTGCACAATTTAATGGCTATGGCATTGGCCTGGATGAAATACCCGCGCACTTGCCAGAGGCCGATATTGTTATCTCGTCAACAGGCAGCAGCAGCACAATTCTCGACAGGGAAACCGTTGCCACGGCACTGCAGGGCCGAAAACACCGGCCGGTCTTCATGGTCGACATCGCCGTCCCTGCAGACATCGCTGCAAACGTAGCCGAACTTGATGATGTCTACCTGTATAACGTCGATGACCTGAAACTGGTTATCGAGGAAAACCTGCGCTCACGCCAGCAAGCTGCAAAACAGGCCGAAGAAATCATCGAAGTGCAGGTCACACACTTCAGTACATGGACACAATCGCTGGAGGCGGTACCGACCCTGCGCGCCTACCGCGAGCATGCACAGATACTCGGGGAAGAAGCCATTCATAAAGCCATGCAGCAACTCGACAATGGCACACCGCCCAAAGAGGTTATTGAGACATTGACGCGCAACCTCATCAACAAGCTGACACATGATCCCAGCGTCAACCTGCGCTCGGCCGTAGCCAGTGGCAATACCGGCCTGCTCGATGCAGTACGCACCCTGTTCCATATTAAAGATAAAAAGTAACCGCTCATGAAGTCCAGCATCATCAATAAACTTGAACAGGTCGAGGAACGTCACAGCGAAGTCAGCGCCCTGCTGGCTGATGCGGAAACCATTGCAGACCAGGACCGCTACCGCAGCCTGTCGATGGAGTACGCGCAGCTCACCCCGGTGGTTGACAGCTTCAAGGCCTGGAGACAGGCGCAGGATGACCTGGAATCTGCACAGGAAATGCTCAAGGATCCGGACCCGGACATGAAGGAGATGGCCGGTGAAGAGCTTGAAAATGCACGCGCCAGCAGCCTCGAGCTGGAGCTGGAACTGCAAAAACTGCTGCTGCCAAAAGACCCGCATGACAACAGCAATATATTCCTTGAGATCCGTGCCGGCACCGGTGGCGACGAGGCCGCCATTTTCGCGGGAGACCTGTTTCGCATGTATGCGCGTTATGCCGAACTCAACAAGTGGCAGGTCGAGGTGCTCAGCGAGAGCGCCGGCGAGCATGGTGGCTACCGGGAAATCATTGCCCGCATTGTCGGTCACGGCGCCTATTCCCGGCTGAAATTCGAGTCCGGTGCTCACCGCGTACAACGGGTGCCTGAAACAGAATCACAGGGCCGTATTCATACCTCTGCAGCCACCGTCGCCATCCTGCCGGAAGCCGACGAGATTGACCCGGTTGAAATCAACCCGGCCGATCTCAAGGTCGATACCTTCAGGGCATCCGGCGCAGGCGGCCAGCACGTCAACAAGACCGACTCGGCAATCCGGCTGACACACCTCCCGAGCGGCATCGTTGTCGAGTGCCAGGATGAACGCTCCCAGCACAAGAACCGGGCACGGGCCATGTCTTTGCTCGCTGCAAAGCTGCTGGATACGCAACAGGAGAAACAAAAATCCGAGGAAACCGCAGCACGCCGTTTGATGGTGGGCAGCGGCGACCGTTCTGAGCGGATACGCACCTACAACTACCCGCAGGGACGCATGACCGACCACCGCATCAACCTCACCGTGTACAAACTTGATGATTTCCTGGGTGGCAACCTCGATCTCGCGATTGAACCACTCATCAATGAATACCAGGCAGACCAGCTGACCGCACTCAATGAACAGGATGGCTGATGCATCGGTCAGGAAACTGATTGAAGCGGCAACAGAGGCACTCGGAACCGACACCGGCAGACTCGACGCCGAGGTATTACTGGCGAGCATCCTGGAAAAAAACCGCAGCCACCTGCATGCCTGGCCAGAGAAAATACTGCCGCAGGAAACCTGCGAGAAATTTCAGCAGCTGGTGAAAAGGCGCGTTTGCGGCGAACCGGTTGCCTACCTGACAGGCCAGCGTGAGTTCTGGTCATTAGCGCTTGCTGTCAGCACGGACACCCTGATACCGCGCCCGGAGACCGAAACACTGGTCACACTGGCGCTCGGAAAAATCCCCGCCGATCGCTGTTTGCATATTGCCGACCTTGGCACGGGCAGCGGCGCAGTCGCACTCGCGATTGCGACCGAGCGGCCAGGCTGCCGGATTGTTGCGACCGATGTGTCGGCAAAGGCCCTTGACTGTGCGGCCGGCAACGCCAGCAGGCTTGGCATTGAAAATATCCGCTTTATGCAGGGAAACTGGTGTGACCCGCTACCACGTGAACCCTTTGATGTTGTTCTCAGCAACCCGCCCTATATCGAGGAGCAGGATGTGCACCTTGAACAGGGTGATGTCCGCTTTGAGCCCCGCAGCGCCCTTGCCGCCGGAGTGGATGGCATGGATGACCTGAAGCGGATAATTGCATGTGCCCACCCCTGTCTGCGCGAAGGCGGCTGGCTGATGCTGGAACATGGCTACAACCAGGCTGACAGGGTCAATAAACAGCTCAGCACGCAGGGCTACCGTGAAATCAGCTCCCACCGCGATGAAACAGGGCTCGACCGGGTCTGCATGGGCAGGAAATAGCCCATTTTCCGGATTTAGCCGGGCTACTGTCCTGGCGGGCCTGTTGCTGCCATCTTGCTATTTAATCCCTCAGCGCTAGTATGGTTACATGGACGAAAAACTGAAACAGCGTTCAATCTGGCTGGTGCAATCGAACCAGGATCCTGCATTTACAGAATCTGCGGCGGCACTGTTGCGCGATGTGAAGGGCGTACAGCAAGTGCAGATCACGGGTCAGAATCGTCTGCGCGTCAGTTACAACGTAAGACAAATCACCATGCAAATTATCGAGGCTCTGTTGCTGGAGTTTGGTTACAAACTGCGCACCAGTTTCTTCTGCCGTTTCATTCGCGCATTCTGTTACTACATTGAAGACATTGAATGTAATAGCTGCAAGCATGACCAGGCAGACTGTACGCGGGATGCATTTATCACCCGTTACCTGCGACGCGATCACAGCTGCCGCGATCATCGCCCCGACTACCTGCGGCGATACCTGTAAAGCGAAACGCCATCCAACTGTTGGCCGAATTTGTCGGCCCTACAACACCAATTTACCCACTCGATCACAATTCGTTTTTCTGAATAAAATGAACGACGACCAACTACTCCGTTACAGCCGGCAGATCATGCTGCCGCAGGTTGATGTTGCGGGACAGGAGAAACTGCTCGCAGCACGGGCATTGATAATCGGTGCCGGTGGACTTGGTTCACCCGCTGCCATGTATCTTGCTGCGGCCGGTGTCGGTCGCATTGTGATTACTGATCATGACGTGGTTGAACTGTCCAACCTGCAACGTCAACTGCTGCATCACGATTCAGATATCGGGCAAAACAAGGCGGACTCCGCACAACAGACCCTGGCGACAATTAATCCGGGGATAAACATCACCCCAATCGCAGAAAAATTGCACGGTGAACGACTCGATAAAGAGGTCAGACTTGCCGACGTGGTACTCGACTGCAGCGATAATTTTTCCACCCGCTTTACCGTCAATAGCGCCTGCGTAAAACACCGCACCCCGCTGGTCTCCGGGGCCGCAATTCGCACCGAGGGCCAGCTTTCCGTGTTTGATCCAGGCGATAAAAAAAGCCCTTGTTACAGTTGCTTGTATAAAGAAGGCGAAGAAGAGGACCAGGCCTGCTCGGACACCGGGGTGCTTGCGCCGATCACCGGGATCATCGGCTCACTGCAGGCAATGGAGGCCCTGAAGGTCATCCTGTCACTGGGTGAAACACTGGTTGGGCGGCTGCTTGTATTTGATGGTTTGAGCCATGAATGGCGCACACTGAAACTAAACCGGGATCCGGCTTGCGAGGTGTGTGGTAACGTGTAGGAGCGCTTTTTAAAGCGCGAACAGTTCGCGGAATAAATTCCGCTCCTACAAGAGAATAAATCCAAGCCCCTGCAAGGCGGCTTGTGATGTCTTGTCGATACCGGCTCCGGAAATTGTCACCGTCTGAAACTCACGCCGGACCGGGTATTCTTTCCTCAGGCGATCAAAATACACTGGCCGCTCCTGTGGTGGCACTGAAAGAACAGCGCGCAGCTGTTCATCATCATCACGAACATCATAGCAATCCAGTACGGCCTTGCAAACATTACCAGGCACATCACCTGCAATGAACTGTTTCGCATCAACCGAATGACCGGCAGGCAACTCGTTGGCTGCACTCCACTGCACCGGGTGCTGAAAATGTTTACACGCGGCCCGGTAAATCATTTCCGTACCGCGTAATTTTCCGTCCAGGCTGTAACCGGCAATGTGTGACGTACCCAGTGTTACTTTTTCAAGTAATGACATGCTGATTCCGGGCTCACCCTCCCATACATCAAGAACAACCGAAAGGTCATCGCGTCGATCGAGCACATCATCAAGCGCACAATTATCTACAACTGCACCACGCGAGGCATTGACAAGCACTGCACCCGGTTTCAATTTCTCAAGAAATGTTTTGTCAACCAGATGATACGTAGGAAAATCACCCTCTGTCACCAGTGGCACATGTACAGTAATAATATCGGCCTGCAACAGGGCATCCAGTTCAACATAGTTTTCATGACCACCCTGCGCCTTTAGCGGCGGGTCATTCACCAGGCATTCAACACCCAGCGCAGATAATTTTTCGAGAACCCTTGAGCCGACGTTGCCACAACCGATGATGCCAACTGTTTTCTCCGCGAGCTTAATATCGTCTCGCGCCGCAACAACCACCAGGGCACTAATGACGTATTCCGAGGCGGAGATGGCGTTGCTGCCGGGGGCTGTCGAAAAGCCAATATCACGGCCCTGGAGGTATTCTCGGTCAACATGGTCAAAACCAATGGTCGCCGAACCAACAAAACGGACCTTTGAGCCGGCCAGCAGGTCTTCATCCACACGGGTCACCGAGCGCACCAGCAGGATATCGGCATCGCGCACCTGTTCGGCCCGCATACCCCGGCCCGGCAGCAGTTCGACATCGCCCAGGGAGGCAAACGCCTGTTCTACACAGGGAATATTCTCATCAGCGATGATTTTCAT
>Ga0209271_10000146_pt1 | contig 24746 bp, 22 predicted proteins | sample tdAd002_FD_187123 | JGI IMG/M metagenome (GOLD analysis project Ga0209271, IMG submission 187123) | Marine sediment microbial communities from the Atlantic coast under amendment with organic carbon and nitrate - tdAd00.2 (SPAdes)... | ecosystem: Environmental > Aquatic > Marine > Coastal >... | reverse complement strand
TTTTTTCTCTCTTAAATATATAACCGGTACGACTACTCCCCGTCCATTATTTCTTGCATACCTTGTAAAATTTCGAGGTATAAATTTGCGAGAATTAATGCCATTTATCACTGAGACTGAAATAAAGCGGCTCGTAAAAATCAAAGCGATGAGACTTGATTCGTTACCATCAGCCATTCGGACAGAACTTCCTGAGTGGCTGATTGAAAAAATTCAAGCAAAAATGCCAGACACGGACATTCTTACTTTAGGTCTCTCGCTTCAGCAGCCGGCATCACTTGATTTGAGAGTAAACACGTTAATAGCGAATCGTAATGATGTACTTACGGAATTAATCAAGGATGGTATTGACGCAAAAACAACGCTCTATTCACCTATCGGTATTCGCCTTGTTAGAAAATCAACCATTCAGAACCATGACATGTTTATTGCTGGCAAAATTGAAATACAGGATGAGGGAAGCCAGCTTCTGGGATATTTGTTACAACCAAAGCGAGGAGAAATAGTAGTAGATTTTTGTGCCGGCGCGGGTGGTAAGGCTCTAATGATGGGCGCATTAATGAGCTCGAAAGGGCGTATATATGCATTTGATGTGTCTGAGAAAAGATTAAATAACTTGAAGCCACGCCTCAAACGCTCGGGCCTTTCCAATCTGTTTCCGAGATGGATAAGTAACGAAAATGATGTCAGGGTAAAGCGACTAACTGGAAAAGTTGACCGAGTTCTTGTGGATGCACCATGTAGCGGGCTAGGAACATTACGCCGAAATCCGGACATAAAATTACGTCAGACACCACAAAATCTTGAAGAAACAAAACGTTGTCAAGAAGCAATTCTTACATCATCCGCAAAATTACTAAAACCGGGTGGAAGACTGGTATATGCTACTTGTAGTTTTTTACCAGAGGAGAATCAAGAAATCATTGAGAACTTTCTTGCTACTCATACCCAATTCACATTACTAAATTGCGGAGAATTGTTTATGCAGCAAAAGATTCCACTTGATACTGGTATGTTTTTGCAATTACTTCCAAGTGAGTATAATACAGATAGTTTTTTTGCTGCTGCGTTAACGCTTGTCAGAAATGATTAGTAATATAGTATCGTACTTTCTGTTCTGTATTATAGAATTTATCCGAAAAATAATTCCATTATTTTTAATTAGGTTATTCCTCTGATAGCTTTTTCTGGATAAATTCGATTTTATAGCCGTCAGGATCTTCCACAAAAGCAATTACTGTGGCGCCATGTTTCATAGGCCCTGCTTCACGTGTAACTTTTCCACCACGTTTTTTAACCATCCCGCATGCCATATATGCGTCATCTACTTCAATAGCGATGTGGCCGAAGCCAGCTCCTAAATCATATTTTTCTGTATCCCAGTTGTGTGTTAATTCAAGTACTGTGGCATTACTTTCATCCTGATAACCAACAAATACCAAAGTAAATTTTCCTTCAGGATAGTCCTTGCGACGCAGTACTCTCATTCCAAGAACTTTAGAGTAAAAATCGATTGATTTTTCCAGATTTCCAACTCGTAGCATAGTATGTAGAATTCGCATTTAAATTTCAACCATCTCGAAGTCTTCTTTACGAGCTCCGCATTCTGGGCAGACCCAGTTCATCGGTACGTCATCCCAACGTGTACCAGGGGGAAGACCCTCTTCTGGCGATCCTTCGCTTTCGTCATATACGAAACCGCAAATAAGGCACATGTAACTGCGAAATGCAGGAGTTTCAGTAGTAGGCATGATATTTGTATTTTGAGTTAAAATGTCATTTTACGGTATTAACGTATGCTTCAGCCACCCCCAATAGTTCTTTCTTTTTCTGCCAACGATTCTAGCGGTGGCGCTGGGATCCAGGCAGACATTCTCACTCTTGCAAGTATGGGCTGTCATCCTCTGTCGGTGATTACTGCTGTTACAGTACAAGATACTGTTGGAGTTGATGATGTGATGGCACTAGATTCTGGGTGGGTAGCAGATCAGGCGCGTGCAGTGCTTGAAGATATGCCGGTACATGTGTTTAAAATTGGAATGCTGGGTAGCGTTGAAATTATCGCTGCTATTGCTGAAATAGTGTCAGATTATCCGGATATTCCTATAGTTTTGGATCCAGTACTTAGCTCAGGTCGTGGTGAAGAGTTGGCAAGTGAGGATATGATTTCAGCAATGCGTGAATTGTTGCTTCCTCAGACTACCATTATCACTCCAAATAGCATGGAAGCGCGTCGGTTGGCACAGGATGAAGCAGAAGACTTTGATGAGTTGGATCTGGGTCAATGTGGCGGGCGGATTTTACATATGGGCTGCGAATATGTGTTAATAACAGGAGCCCATGAAAACACCCGCCAGGTTACAAATACCTTGTATACAACTTCAGGTATTGTGAGATCAGATGTATGGCAGCGACTAACCGGCTCATATCATGGGTCAGGGTGTACTCTGGCTTCTGCTATTGCGGCAACTCTTGCCAATGGCTTACCTGTTTCTGAAGGTGTGTATGAAGCACAAGAATATACTTGGCAAACTCTGAAAGCTGGTTTTCATCCGGGGATGGGGCAATATCTACCTGACCGTTTATTCTGGGCACGTAATGAACATGATTCTAAAGAAGAGGATAAGCTGGATGTCGCATCCAAGGATTAGCGGTATATATGCAATAACTCCAGACCTGACTGATACTACTAACCTAGTTATGTTAACGCAACAAGTGCTTACTGGTGGTGTGCAGTTGCTTCAATACCGAAACAAGACAGCTGACAATATTCTGAAATTGGAACAGGCAACTTTACTTTCTTATCTTTGCCAGAAATTTAATACCCCGCTGATTATTAATGATGATCTGGATCTTGCGATTAAAGTTGATGCGGATGGTGTACATTTAGGAATGCATGATATAACAGTAACTGAAGCACGACGCAGATTAGGACCAGGGAAGATCATCGGGGCCTCTTGTTACAATCAGCTGAGATACGCTATTGAAGCTGAAAATCAGGGCGCAGATTATGCGGCGTTTGGAGCTTTCTTTGTTTCTATTACAAAACCTGGCGCAGTCTCCGCATCTATAAGTTTATTGTGCAAGGCAAAGCAGAATCTACAAATTCCAGTTGTTGCAATTGGAGGCATTGATTCAGAAAATATTGCAGAGTTAATATATAAGGGTGCTGATGCAGTAGCAGTTAGCAGATCCCTTTTTAATTCCGCCAATACCCAGTTTGAGGCCAAAAGATTATCCTGTATATTCAAACAAACTAAATATTCCGCTAATCATTTAAATGAGCTGTCAAATGACTTCACTTAATCAGAAACTATTTCAACGTTCTCAAGAATATATCCCGGGTGGAGTCAATTCACCAGTGCGTGCTTTTAAATCAGTTGGCGGCACACCTATATTTTTTAAAAGAGGAAAGGGAGCATATGTATGGGATGTAGATAATAAGAACTACATAGATTATGTAGGTTCTTGGGGACCTCTGATTCTTGGTCATGCTCATCCAAAAGTAATTGAAATGGTACAGGACAAGATAAAAGATGGGTTGACATTCGGTGCTCCGACTGAGATTGAGCTGGAAATAGCCGAACTATTGTGCAAGCTGGTTCCTTCCATTGAGCAAGTGAGGCTTGTAAGTTCAGGTACTGAAGCCACTATGAGTGCCATCCGTCTTGCACGGGGCTATACTGGCAGAAATCGTATCATCAAATTTGAGGGTTGTTATCATGGCCATGATGATGCATTACTGGTAAAGGCTGGTTCTGGAGCGCTTACTCTTGGTTGTCCAAGCTCTGCAGGGGTATCTACAGAAGTTGCAAATGGTACTACTGTATTGAACTACAATGATCTTGAAGAGTTAGAACAAATATTCAGCAAGGTTGGTAGAGAAATTGCTGCAGTTATCGTAGAACCAGTTGCAGGTAATATGAATTTAGTAGCACCAAACCCTGAGTTTTTGCCAGCACTACGTGAATTATGTACGAAGCATGGCAGCGTATTAATTTTTGATGAAGTGATGACTGGTTTTCGTGTTGGATTGGAGTGCGCTCAAGGGTTTTACAATATTAAGCCAGATCTTACTACACTAGGTAAAGTGATTGGTGGTGGCATGCCTATGGCAGCCTTTGGCGGCAAACGAGAAATTATGCAATGTCTTGCTCCCGTAGGCCCGGTATATCAGGCAGGAACACTATCCGGTAACCCCATAGCTGTTAGCGCAGGGCTTGCTACTTTACAGATGGTACAAACTTCAGGATTCTACGAGAAACTTGTTAGCAGCACCCGGCAGCTTATTAATGGTCTTACTGACACAGCAAAAAAATATGAGATTTCTTTCTGCGCACAATCGTTAGGTGGAATGTTTGGTCTTTATTTTCGGGGAAGCATACCGTCAAGCTATACTGAAGTAATGGAATGTGATAGAGAAGCTTTTAATCGATTTTTCCATGCTATGCTGCAGGAAGGTATTTATTTTGCACCATCAGCCTTTGAGGCGGGGTTTGTTTCTGCTGCTCATGGCGATATGGAAATTAGCAAAACATTACAAGCAGCTGAGAAAATATTCAGCACTTGGAAATAAATGCCATCCAGCTATAGTATAACTTTAACCTTTTATTAGTTTAGGCCTGAGATAAACTCTGCTACTGCTTGCATTTCCTTTTCACTCATACGAGTAACAATTCCTCTCATCACGCTATTTGCATCATTAGCTCGTTGCTCAGTTCGAAAGGCCCTAAGTTGTGCTACAGTATATTCAGCATGCTGTCCGGCAAGACGTGGATAATTGGGCGGGATACCAACGCCGTTTGGAGAATGGCAGCTGGCACATGCAGGCACACCAGATTCTATATTTCCGCCACGATAAATTTTCTCACCTTGTTCAGCAAGTACTTTGTCCTTTGCTGCGCTAGGATTGGGTTTTTGCAGGGTGTAATAAGCGCCAATATTTTTCATATCTTCTGCTGAAAGAGGAACAACCATTGCAGCCATAACCGGACTTTTTCTTTCAGCAGGCTTATTATCCTGCGATTTAAAGTTTAACAATTGCTTAGTGATATACTCTGCATGTTGTCCGGCTAGAATTGGGTTTGATGGAATAATACTATTACCGTCAGGATTATGGCAACCGGCACAAACTTTGCTTGCAATTTTCTGTCCTTTACTGGCATTACCTTTGATAATGGTATTATCCACAGGATCAGTTCCTGCTGAATTTTCAGCAAAAAGCTGGTTAGACAATAGTAGTGCAATTAACATTACTAAGTTTGATACTACTTTCATACCTTGCATTTTGGAGCCCCAGGAAAAATAGCGTAAATTAGATTAGCAAAACATTTTAACAAGGCCAGAGCTTGTTAACAACAATAAACCACCAACAATGAAAGTATATCCACAATGAAAGTACTATTCTTTCTACTATTAGTAGTTAATCTGGCTTTAGTATTTTACATCCAGTCCGGCACTAATTTTGATAGTGATACAAAATTACGACCAGAGCTTCAGCCGGAAAAAATCAAGTTGTTGTTAACACCTACGGCTTGTCTTGAATGGGGAGGCCATTCCTGTTCTGATTTACAGCTTGCAAAAGCAAACATCAGCAAGCGCAACTGAAGCAGGCAGCAGATAATCTTACAAATTCACGTTACTATCTTCACTATAAATAATGCTTATTTGTTTAACTGGGAAACACTATGACCGTACACCTTAATTCTCCACAAGAGATTGAAAAAATGCGGGTTGCAGGGAAGCTTGGATCAGAGGTTCTGGATTTTATCACGCCTTTTGTCAAGCCTGGAATAACAACCAGTGAACTCGATAAGCTATGCCATGATTATATGTTAAATGAGCAGGATACGGTTCCTGCACCACTTAATTATGCGCCACCAGGATATTCACCTTATCCAAAGTCAATTTGTACCTCAGTTAATCATCAAGTATGTCATGGCGTGCCGGGCGAGAAAAAACTGAAAGCAGGTGATATTATTAATATTGATGTAACTGTAATTAAAGATGGCTATCACGGTGATACGAGTCGTATGTATTATGTTGGTGAGGCACCGATCCAGGCTAAACGTTTGTGTGAGATTACTTACGAATCTATGTGGCGTGGGATAGAAGAAATCAAACCAAATAAGCATTTAGGTGATATAGGTTGCGCTATTCAAAGCTTTGCTGAGGATTTAGGCTGTAGTGTAGTAAAAGAATTTTGTGGCCATGGTATAGGCACTAAATTCCATGAAGACCCGCAAGTTCTCCATTATGGTTGTGCCGGAACTGGTTTGCAATTAAAGGCAGGTATGATTTTTACAGTAGAGCCTATGATCAATGCAGGTAAGGCATCAATTCGTCAATTGGCAGATGGCTGGACTATAGTTACTAAAGATCATAGTCTGTCAGCTCAGTGGGAGCATACAGTGTTGGTTACTGATACAGGATATGAAGTTTTGACGCTGTCTGAAGGTGCTCCACCAAAACCCGTATTTCGTGGTTGATTTACATCAATGGATATTGAGGTAAGATCTTTACCAAGTCCGTTAAATTCCATAAACGGAAAGAAAGCGCTGTTACAAGGCCGCAAGGTATTACGTGAACAGTTTAGCAAGAATGCAAACAGCACGGCATTACTTCGTGGCCATTGTAGATTAGTTGATGTTCTATTGCGTCAGGCATGGAAAGAAATGGCGCTTCCAGGTTCAATTACCTTATTGGCTGTGGGCGGATATGGTCGTGGATATCTTTTCCCTAATTCAGATATAGATCTACTAGTTTTGCTTCCTGCCAAGGGAAACAATCAGGATGCTATTGATGCTGTTACAAAGTTGAAGCTGGAGAGATGGGTGCATTTATTGTGGGATATGGGATTAGAGGTGGGCCATAGTGTTCGTACGTTAACTGAATGTACAGAAGAGTCAGAAAAAGACATTACGGTACAGACAAGTCTGCTTGAGGCGCGTCGACTTGCAGGAAGTAGAAAATTATTCAGTATGTTCTCACAAGTAATGAAAGCTGAGCTAAACCCACGAGAGTTCTTCAATGCTAAACAGCTTGAACAACAGCAGCGTCACGGTCGTTATCATGAAGTAACCTACAATCTTGAGCCTAACTTAAAGGAAAGCCCCGGCGGTCTACGAGACTTACAAAATATTTTATGGGTTAGTCGCGCTACAGGATATGGGAGATCCTGGTCAGATCTTATCAAGGGAGGGTTTATCACAAGAGAGGAAGCTCGACTCACAAAGCGTCATGAAAAAATATTACAGGATCTTCGTATTCGACTGCATTACCTCGCAGGGCGTCGTGAAGACAGGCTGTTATTTGACTATCAGACGTTACTTGCCAAGGAATACAAAATTGCCGATAAGCCGCCACGCCGGGCAGGCGAATTATTAATGCAGCGTTACTATCGTGCTGCAAAATCAGTGACCCAGATTAATACCATTCTTTTACTTACTTTACGAGCAGAAATCTTCCCAGATACAAACGTAACACCTGTAATATTAAATAAGTATTTTCAGAAACGCGGTGAATTACTTGAGGTAAGAGATGAAAATATTTTCAGGAAAGAGCCGAGCGTTATTTTGGAAAGCGTTCTAATGCTACAGCAGCATCCTGAATTAAAAGCCCGTAGTGTTACTACACTACGGGCACTTTGGCATTCTACATCTCTTGTTAATTCGGCTTTCCGGCTTAACTCACGTAATCGTAACCTGTTTATGGAAATTCTACGTCAGCCACGTGGGCTTACCAGAGAGCTACGCTTCATGAGTCGTTACGGAATATTAGGGCGATATATTCCGGTATTCGGACGAATTATTGGTCAAATGCAGCATGACTTATTCCACGTTTATACAGTGGACGAGCATATTTTAATGGTGGTAAGAAATCTACGTCGTTTTATGGCTTCTGAATTTGCCCATGAGTATCCACTTTGTAGTCAACTTATAAGTGAATTTGATAGACCTGAGACACTTTATCTTGCGGGTTTATTCCACGATATTGCTAAAGGGCGTAATGGAGATCACTCTTTGCTTGGAAGGAAAGATGCCAAACGGTTTTGTACGCAGCACGGGCTATCTGCAGAGGATACAGAATTGGTAACATGGCTGGTAGAGAATCATCTGATAATGTCAGCCACAGCACAGAAGAAGGATTTATCAGACCCAGAAGTGATATCTGGTTTTGCTGCGCACGTAAGAAATGAACGTCGACTCATCGCAGTTTATCTGCTTACAGTTGCGGATATACGTGGTACCAGTCCTAAAGTATGGAACACGTGGAAAGGTAAGTTATTAGAAGATTTGTTTTGGGCAACGTGGCGGTATTTATGTGGTGAACCAGCATATGCTGGCGGTACTTTAGAAAACCGTAAGATTAGAGTATTAGAACTATTACAACTTGATTCTATCCCTACAGATGCACATAAACAGCTTTGGTCAGAACTTGATACCACTTATTTGCTACAGAATGACCCACAAGAAATTGCATGGCATACACGTCAACTTTACAACAAGATCAATTCTCCCGTACCGGTGGTAAAGGCACGGATTGTTCCAGCTGGAGAGGGTGTCCAGGTAATGATATATACCGCGGACCAGAAAGATTTATTCTCGCGTATTTGTAGTTTCTTTGAGCACATTAATTACAGTATTGTCGAGGCTAAAATTCATACTACAAAGAATGGTTACGCCCTCGATAGTTTTTTAGTGCTAAATCCGTTTAAGTCAGTAGAGCAATATCGTGATGTGATTCGTGTTGTGGAGCATGGATTAAGACAGCAACTGGAACAACAGTTACCTCTTAAACCTCCTTCACAAGTGCGGTTGAGTCGCCACCTTAAGCATTTTCCAATTACACCTGAAGTTGATATTGAACCTGATGAGAAGGGAGCCTATCATGTCCTATCAATTGTTGCCGGAGACCAGCCAGATTTATTGTCACGTGTTGCTCAAGTGTTGGCAGATTCTGATGTCAGAGTACACAGTGCCAAGATAAATACAATGGGTGAACGTGCCGAAGATATTTTTCTGATTACGGGAAGAATATTAAATGAAACTAAAACATTAATTAGTCTGGAAGCAAAGCTTCTAAGAATACTGCAGACATCAGATGAATTAACTCAGGTGAAATCAGAATAAAATTTATGCCACATACACATACAAGGTATTTATAGTTTGTAACCCGTATCCTGATCCCCTAATGTATTGTCACAGTTTCCTTACATTCAATATTGAGGTCTGCACAGTAGTTTTCATAGATTCCATCAAGGAATTTCCAAAGAGCATCACATGCTTCGGTAGTAGCAGCCAGAACTTCAGCTTTTTTCTCCGGAGTATCAGCGAACCTTTCAATTAAGGCCCATTCTGCCTGCGAATGATGAATGTCAGCCTCCTGATGCACTGTAAAGAATTCATAACTATCAGGGTTATTCATTCCGTAGAACTTAGCCAAACCATCAATTTTTACTGCGGCAATTTCTGGTACTTGCGATTCAAATGCGTGCATAGCCGCAAGGCCGGCATAGAATGGTTGATTCAGGCAAATATCCCGGAAAGTTGTAACGAGATTTTCTGTACCAGGAAGGGCGGTTGCATTGGCCAAATCCTTCTCACTTGACCCCAAAGCTAAGGCAAAGGTTTTCCATAGGCCGGGATGGTTTTTTTCACCATATTCTTCACTAATCAGATTTTCTAATACTTCTTGTCGTACACTGATATCACCACTATTGGTCTCGGTATGGAAATGAGGGGTATTGAAATGCACCGCGCTTAAATAAGTTGGTTCAGCTAAAACATTATGAAAGTATTGCTCGGCATATTTACGTAGTTGAACCTTGGAAAGCTTTCCTTCGGTCCAGGCAACATAAAATGGGTGTTTCAGGAGGCTCTTAGATCCGATAATTGAGTCGACATCTTGCTTGAAAATTAATTCTTCTTTCATAATTTTCCTCTTATTTTTAACAGGAACGGAGTACCGATAAGCATATCATTACCTAATAATATCGCCAAGTAAAATTTTGATGAAATAAAGTTCATATCCCGAGTAAAGTTGATGACCAAAGTTATAGTGAATTTAAATACGAGCAATTCATAGTGGAATATAAAAAATAAAACCGAAAACATTTTTGTTTACACATTCCATTACGGGCTGATTTAACGCTAAACTGGGGTTTACTTAAACTTGGATATATTTATGGATGAGCAATCAAGCCTGTTAGCTTTGCTTGCCAGTAGTTTCTTTGCCGCCACATTACTCCCCGGTGGGTCGGAAGCGGTATTGTTTGGAGTATTAAAGGCTCATCCCCAGCTATATTGGCCTGCTCTGGGGGTTGCTTCATTGGGCAATACCTTGGGGGGTATGAGTTCTTATTTAATTGGGCGATTCCTGCCAAATGAAAAGGCACTTCTGAAAAAGTCTAGTGGTAGCAGACGTGGACTTGAGTGGGTGCGTTGTTACGGAAGCCCTGTGATATTGCTGTCATGGGTTCCTCTGATAGGTGATGTATTGTGTGTTGCGGCGGGGTGGCTTCGGGTCAACTGGCTATGGGTTCTGTTGTTTATGGTAGTTGGTAAATTTGCACGTTACTGGGTAATCGCGGCAGTTTTAAACAACTAGAAGACCGATAAAATTTATTTTTTTCTTATGATTACTTCTAACCAGATGGTAATGCTTATTTCTGAATTAGTTTTTGTAATTCTCCGTTCTGGTACATTTCTGTTACGATATCCGAGCCACCGACAAAATTGCCATTGATATAGAGTTGTGGAATAGTCGGCCAATTTGAGTACTCTTTAATACCCTGTCTGATTTCGGGGTTGGGAAGTACGTCAACAGTAAAGATGTTATTTACTCCACAAGCATTAAGTAATTTTACTGCATGTGCCGAGAAGCCACATTGTGGATTTTCCGGCGTACCTTTCATGTAGAGAACCACAGGGTTAGTGGTTACTTGTTCACTGATAATCTCTTGCGTATTCATACCGAGCCTCTCATCAAATTAAATACTATTAATTCATATGTTATGGAAAAGATAACGCTATTCTCAAAAAGTTCTCTTCAACTCGATCAGAATAGCTAATTAATATATTAACAGCTTTTTAAAGGGGGGGTTCATATCTTCCGCCACTGACTCTCGATATTCCTGCTAGATCTGAGCGAGAAAAGATATTACTGAAGCCGGCCTCTTTTAGTAACTGCTTGCTTATTTTAGCTTGATTGTAACCATGTTCTAATAGTAACCATCCGCCTACGTTTAGGTAAGAAGTGGCAGAAGAAATGATCGTTTGGATACAGTCCATCCCATCTTGCCCGGCAACCAGAGCTAATTCTGGTTCAAAACGTAAGTCTTCCTGATTTAGATGGGGATCATCCAGGGCAATATAGGGTGGGTTAGAAATGATAAGATCAAATCTTTTTCTGGTTAGTTCTCCAAACCAGTCGCTCTTGATAACATGAACGTTGTTTGCACTGAGATACTCTGCATTTATTTTAGCAATAGCTATGGCATCTACAGAATTATCTGCTGCGATAACATTGGACAGAGCCCGATGTTTCGCAATAGTTATTGCGATTGCTCCGCTACCAGTACCAAGCTCCAGTATTTCGCATGGCATATCTAAAGAAATTTTCTCTAATGCCAAGTCTACCAGCAGTTCGGTTTCTGGTCTTGGAATCAGTACAGAAGGTGTAACTTTAAATTTTATGCTGTAAAACTCACACTCGCCAAGAATATAAGCAATTGGCTCACCACTGGTGCGCCGATTAACCAGCAGTTGAAACGTATGTATTAGAATTGGAATTAGGTTTTGGTCGGGGTGGGCTATTATGTATGCATGATTTATTTTAAGGACACTCTGCAATAATATTCGTGCTTCATTATAGGGAATAAGAATACGTGCCTGATTCAGTACATTTTCTATTGTAATGTGTTGTTGTGTTTCGAAATTCATTTTATGGCGCCAGATCGGACACGCAGGGCTCCGGATTCAGAGTCAGGAGTGCCATAATAGTCAAAACCTCGGGGTATTAGTCTTTTTCTCCCATTGCCGCAAGTTGTTCCGCTTGATGTTCTGATACTAGCGTAGAGCATAGTTCGTCTAAATCGCCATCCATAATTTGGTCTATCTTATAAAGTGTAAGGTTTATACGGTGATCAGATATACGACCTTGCGGGAAATTGTAGGTACGGATTCTTTCTGAGCGATCACCACTACCAATTAGTAATTTACGGGTAGCAGCCTGTTTGGCTTGTTGCTCTCGCATCTGTTTATCATTAATTCTGGCAACCAGAACACTCATTGCCTGTGCTTTGTTCTTATGCTGTGAACGTCCATCCTGACACTCAACCACAATACCTGTAGGAATATGTGTAATTCGTACAGCTGAATCAGTCTTATTTATATGCTGACCTCCTGCTCCGGATGCCCGATAGGTATCAATTCGCAACTCAGAAGGATTTAATACTACATCTGATATCTCATCTGTCTCCGGCATTACTGCAACCGTACAGGCAGAAGTATGGATACGACCCTGAGTCTCCGTAGAGGGCACACGTTGTACCCTGTGGCCACCTGATTCAAATTTAAGTTTAGAATAGGCACCTTCACCTGCTATCTTAGCAATAATTTCTTTATAGCCACCAACTTCAGATAAACTTTGCGAAATAATCTCTATTTGCCAGTGCTGGCGTTCGGCAAAACGTGCATACATACGAAATAAATCCCCGGCAAATAGTGCTGACTCATCTCCTCCTGTACCGGCACGAATTTCCAGAAAAATATTGTGTTTATCATTTGGATCCTTGGGAAGTAATAATTTCTCCAATTCCAATTCAATTTGTGTAAGTTTTTCTTTTCCACTGCGGATCTCGGCATCAGCAAATTCACGCATTTCAGCATCAGCAGTCATCTCCTGCGCAGCCTGAATATCGCGTTCACCAAGTTGGTATGCGTGATAAAGTTCGACTACTGGAACAATCTCAGCATGCTCGCGTGTAAGCTTACGGTAATTATCAAGATCAGAAGTTATATTTTCACTACTTAGTAGACAATTTAATTCTTCAAGACGTGAACTCAACTGTATGAGCTTGTTAGTGATACTTTCGTTCATTCTAAACGATCAAGTTGGTAGAGTCGGTTTACCATCTCGACAAGGTCATCTCGTTCATCTGCTGAAGCATGGTTTAGTACATCGGAAGGAGTGTGTAAAAATTTGTTGGTCAGGCTATTACTTAATGTCTCCATAATTTTTTGTGGGTCTCCTCCTCTTGCCAAAAGTTTGATTGCACGCTCAAGCTCATGTCGACGATAATGTTCTGCTTGGTTACGTAATGCACGGATGGTTGGGACCAATTCACGAGATTCCAACCAATGCATAAAATTAATAACATTTGAATCAATGATGGCTTCAGCCTGAGCTACTGCACCCTGTCGTGAATCGAGTCCTTCCTGAACAATGTCTGAGAGATCATCCACAGTATAGAGAAACACATCGTCAAGCTCTAATACTTCCTGCTCAACATCCCGCGGCACAGCCAGATCTACTATAAAAATTGGGCGATGCTTACGTGTTTTAATTGCTCGTTCCATCATGCCTTTTCCAAGTATCGGAAGAGGACTTGCTGTACAGGTCACGACAATGTCATGAAGAGCCAACTGTTCGGGAAGTTCATTTAGTGTTATCGACTGTGCATTGAAACGATTTGCCAGAGACTGAGCATGCTCTGTAGTACGGTTTGCGACAGTAATATTTATTGGGTGACGTGCTGAGAAATGACTGGCACATAGATCAATCATTTCACCGGCTCCAATGAAGAGTACACGTTGCTCACTAATATCTCCAAAAATTCTTTCTGCCAGCTGCGTAGCAGCGGCAGCCATGGAAACAGAGTTAGCACCAATTTCAGTGGATGTTCGTACTTCTTTTGCAACAAAGAAGGTGCGCTGAAACAGTTTGTGCAATAACATGCCTAGCGTACCAGCAAGTTCTGCGGATTTTACTGCATTTTTTAACTGACCAAGTATCTGTGGCTCACCCAATACCATTGAATCTAGTCCGCTTGCGACCCTGAAAGCATGCTTTACTGCATGCTCGCGAGGGAGTCTGTAGAGATAAGGTTCCAATTCACGCGCCTGCAGCTGATGAAAATTTGCCAGCCAATGTGTCGCTTCCTCGGGTTTATCCGTACTGCAATAGACTTCTGTACGATTACAGGTAGAGACAATCGCCGCTTCTTTTACAGCATGATGGCCAACCAGATCATGCAGTGCATTCTCCATCGCATCATCCGGGAATACGACTTGCTCGCGCACATCAAGGGGCGCAGTCTGATGATTAATACCGAAGGCCAATAATTCCATAGTTGGTTATGTAAGTAACTGGTAAAGAATATGGAAAACCCCTAATTATAGTATTTCAAGAGCTTGAATACTATCAAAGAGAAAAGATTTGCAATCCCGGAAAAAGTCAGTCAAGCATGGAAGCACATTAATTTAATTCTTAATAACCCGTCATCAATGTATAACGATCAGTGCGTTTTGTGCTCTGGAAGTTGGTAACCAGCTGATTAGAAAATATACATTTTCTCTATAAGTAGAAAAATTTTTATCTGCTACCTAACTAAGCTAAAAAATTGCATAGACACCAATATCTTAAAATAGTCTTGTTCTGTATTTTAAATATAGTGTCGATTTTTTAGTGAGCCAATCTGTAGTAAGCAACCCCTTGCTTTTTTATATCAACTTACTATAATTAGTTATATTAATTTAACTGAGTACTATATATTGTGGTTAAGTCTTTTATGCAGCATCTGGCTCAACGGGTGAAAAGCTACAATTTTCCCAGACAAATAGGGGAAATTAAAATTAATGAAGCGTTGCCATGAAAGATTCTACAGAATTATTGATACGTATCATCGCTCACGAAAATAAACATATTGAATCAATGCGTCTTTTACTCAAAGAAGATGAGCTAACGATTCTTCGGTTACAGAATAAGTCGAGAAGTATAGAGAAAGAAATTGAAGAGCGTAAGCAATTAATTGATGAGTACAGGTGTTATTTAAGGGAAACATCAGAAATGCCTTTTACTAGGATGAAGTTAATCGCTTCGACTGAGTCTCATTGAGTTTTTAGTTTGTATCTGTATAACAGAGCATTGTAGTGGAGCGTCTGCTTTGTGCCATAAGCGGACGTTTGGCTGGTAGAAACAAATGACAATTATTGACTTTTACCAAATTAAAGGTACGATTATTTTTTTGGGTAAATTCGATTTTAATGCTAAAACAACCTAAAAGCACCCTCGAAGCATTTAGGATTTTACAGAAATTAGTTGGTGAACCCTACGACGGAATACGTGGAGAACTTCCCGTATGGGTACCACAGCAATTTATTACTGCATTTAAGGAAATCCAGTCTAAATTACTGATGGAACAAAGAAATAACCCTGATCGGATTAAACAACATATAGAAAACTATACGAACTCTCTGGGCGATCACAAGCCAGAGATGGTTGACGTAAGAATTCCGGACAAAATACGTAGCGATATTGATCGGCTATGGATTATTAACTATGCAGTCAATCTAGGTAAACAAAAAGGATTGGAAATATTACTTGGTGGAAAAACTGCAAAAGATGTTATCCCCGAGCAGGGAGAAAATGAAAATTTAAAGATAGGAAGACAAAAAGGTGCGAAAAAAAATAAGGCCAGATCAACCGCAATTAAAGCATTGGCGAAACAGGTAAACGATGCATTACTGAGAAGTCCAATTAGCGCAAGATGGGGGCTTGATAAACGAGCTGAGGCAATATCAAAAAAGTTTGAGAATGGAACGATAGAAATTGATGGTAAGCCTACCCCCGCCAGAATGGTGAACGGAAAAATCTATTCAAACGAGACAATTAAGGGCTGGATTATCGGGACATAGTTTTTCATCTAGCCAGACTTACTAATTTTCTCAGTAAGTCTGGCGTAACTTATGTATCTCATTCTTTATTATCAGTAAAATACTTTCTTATTGAGATATTATTTTCCGTCTGGCCTGACTTACCAACTCTTTCAACTATGAGAGAGCACGCGTGAATAATCGATTCAAGCAGTATTTCTTTGTATAGCTAGCAACAGTATAACGAGATTGGGGGTCTTGTGTTGGAAATGCAAGTATGTCTGAAGCACTCGGAGAAGAGGCTAACAGGTTATTAGATCGTTTAACGGAGAAGTAGGTGTAGTTTTAAGAGTTACACTTGCGCGTGGGACGATAAAAAAGCCGCTATAAAGCGGCCTTTTTATCGATAATATCTGATTATATCTCTTATGCGGCTCCTACTATGACCTCATCAAAGCTAACAGACATATCATTTTTCTTTATCGTTGGCATGAATTCTTCGATAATTTGTTTTGTTTGGTGGCCAAGGAGGGAATTGAACCCCCGACACAAGGATTTTCAGTCCTCTGCTCTACCAACTGAGCTACTTGGCCCTTTGCGAGAAGTTGTCGCATTTCTTGCATACAACACAACTGCTTGCGTGTTTACATTTACTAACTAACCGGAGGAAGTGTTTACTTATTTGGAACATATAATTTTAGCACAGTGCAAAATTCATTGGAATACTATGGTGGACGCAGAAATTAATTACCTTTTGCTCATATGTAAGTAGTTTTCAATTTAGTTTGAAACGCCGTAAAAGATACGTACTGGTTATCAATTGGTTAATCCAAAAATTAATTTGGTTCTTCTTTAAATTACAATGCCTGGTTTCAAGTTAATCTAATTCAAGAAAGTAGCTTTATATTCCGATATATAGTTATTATTTCAGGTAATTAAGGTTTAAAGAGGAGAAAGCTCATTATCAAAATATCAATATAAATCAATCAGTTATACAATTCTATTTTACCCGGAAAATTTTTGTAGCCGGCTAAGGTTTTTTTGTTGGTTTGATTCGATTCTTTAACATTGATGTAACAGCAGTTTTTAATGGCGACAGAGGTAAATTAGTGGCAAGTATATTCAGACTTTCTGTACCGGCCTGGCTTATTTTTGGTTTTTCACGGGGCAAATTAACAGCGTGGCAAGTATAGTAATTTGCTTGCACAGTAATTTGAATTGCAGTAACCTCAACATAGCCTGATTTATGAAATTTTGATAGTAACGATGGTAGAATCTGTTTGAGTTTTGCCGCAACTGCTCCATTTCCTACTATTATGGTTAATTTTCCATCTGTAAATTTACCTAGAGAGCAGAACTGTACTAATTGGGGCGGAATAACTTCCATGAATGCTTCTTGCATTTCGGATATTCGATCGATGTGGGTAAATAGTTCTTGATGCTCAGGCGCATCTTTGAGTGTATTAAGAAAGAAGTTGATTTTATGTATTGTCATAATAGGTAGTAATGTGATTCTTGATACAGAGTACAATGCTTAACAATAGCACTGTTCTATGTAGAAAATATAAAATCACATGTATTGTACGAGAGTTCGGAGGTATATATGAATATTATTCTGGTTTCTAGTCATCTGGCAAAGGCAAAGACATTGACCTTTAAAAGAAGACACTTCGTACTGTTGCTAGGGGCGCTATTTCTGGTTGTTGTGATGATGGTCTTGGGCCTTAATTATCTATCACTACGATATGTGGATAAAATTAACAGCCCTTCTTTACGCTCATTTGTAATGAGTGTTCAGCAGGAAGAATATAAGAAAAACCAGCAGTATCTGCGTGACAATTTAAATACTATGGCAATTAAAATGGGTCAGATGCAAGCCCGATTATTAAGGATAGATTCAGTAGGTAAAAGACTTACAGAATTATCTGGTATTGAGCCACAGGAATTTATGTTTGATCAGATGCCGGGTCAAGGGGGTTCGGTATCTACTACGCTGTCACAGGATATTTCTTTTGGTGAGTTTGACAATCAGGTTGAAGATTTATCACGCACATTAGATGACCGGTTGGGCAAGCTGGAAACGTTAGACCTTCTCCTTAGGCAAGACAGACTCAAGAAAGAAATGCGGCCGACCAATATGCCTGTAGACGTGAAATGGTACTCATCCAGTTTTGGTTCTCGTATTGATCCTTTTACCGGAAAAAAAGCTTATCATAAGGGAATTGATTTTGTTGCAGAAACAGGGGAGCCTATTAAAGCAGCAGCTGGTGGCGTGGTGGTTTACTCTGACCGTCACCCCCAATATGGTAATATGGTTTCTGTTGATCATGGAAATGATCTTGTCAGCCGTTATGCTCATGCTTCTAAACGTTTAGTTAAGGTCGGGCAGGTAGTTAAACAAGGAGAGAAAATAGCAGAAGTGGGAAGTACAGGCCGGTCTACCGGTCCGCATTTGCATTTTGAAGTTAGGCATAAAGGTAGAGCGCTGAATCCATCTCGGTTTCTAAAGAAATTTAATTGAGCTGGACCATGAACTAGTAATGGCGGGGTGGGGCCGAAAGCCTCACCCCTTGTTTTTTGATGATGGCATTTATGTAGAAGAATTTATATTTCATGTTTAACACTGTTCTTAAGAAAGTATTTGGTAGCCGTAACGATAGGCTGATCAAGCAATATTTCCAGACTGTTGGTGCAATTAACAAACTGGAAACTACAATTGCGGCACTTACAGATGCAGAATTACGTGCAAAGACAGATGAATTCAGGCAGCGTCTTAAAGATGGAGAGACACTTGATATGCTATTGCCTGAAGCCTTTGCGGTCGTACGTGAAGCCAGTAAACGGGTTTTGGGAATGCGCCATTTTGGGGTGCAATTGATCGGCGGCATCGTGTTACATAGCGGGAAGATTGCAGAGATGCGTACGGGTGAGGGAAAAACTTTAATGGCAACTTTGCCTTCATACCTTAACGCCTTAGATGGTAAAGGTTTTCATTTGGTTACTGTAAATGATTATCTGGCTAAACGTGATTCTGAATGGATGGGGAGAATATATCAATTCCTGGGTATTAGTGTGGGAGTAGTTCTTTCTAACATGGAGCATGAGCAGAGGCAGGCCGCTTACTCTGCTGACATTACATACGGCACAAACAACGAGTTTGGTTTTGATTACCTTCGTGACAATATGGTGAATGACCCTGCTGAGAGAGTACAACGTACGCTCAACTACGCAATTGTTGATGAAGTAGATTCTATTCTTATTGACGAAGCACGTACTCCACTGATTATTTCAGGTCAGGCAGAAGGTAATACCGATGTCTACATACGTATGAATAAGCTGATTCCCAAGCTTGTACGTCAGGAGAAAGAAGATGGGCCGGGAGATTTCAGTGTAGATGAAAAAGCTCATCAGGTACTACTGAGTGAGGCAGGCTTTGAGAATGCAGAAAAAATGCTTGCTCAGGATGGTTTGCTAGAGACAGGAGCCAGTTTGTATGACCCTGCCAATATTAATCTTATACATCATATTTATGCGGGACTTCGTGCTCATGCGCTATTCCATCTGGACCAGCATTACGTAGTACAGAACGGGGAAATAGTGATAGTGGACGAGTTTACCGGACGACTCATGTCTGGTAGACGTTGGTCGGAAGGGCTACACCAGGCCGTAGAAGCTAAGGAAAATGTTCCGATCCAGAAGGAAAATCAGACGCTTGCCTCGATTACTTTTCAGAATTATTTTCGTATGTATAACAAACTGGCTGGTATGACAGGCACAGCGGATACTGAGGCTTATGAGTTTCAGCAAATTTATGGACTGGAGACTGTAATTATTCCAACTGATCGACCGATGATTCGTGACGATACTATGGATCAGGTTTTCCGTACCCTGGAAGAAAAAAATAACGCTATTATTGAGGCAGCTGAAGATTGTTACCAACGCGGGCAACCTGTTTTGGTCGGAACAACTTCAATTGAGAGCAATGAGATGTTGTCCGGGCTATTAAAAAAGCACAAATTGCCTCATCAATTGTTAAATGCTAAACAGCATGCAAGTGAAGCAGATATTGTTGCTCAGGCCGGGCGCCCAAAGATGATCACCATAGCAACTAACATGGCAGGGCGTGGCACTGATATTGTATTAGGTGGCAACCCTGAGCCTGAGATTGAAAGGATCAATTCGGATGAAAAGACCAGTGAGGCTGTCAGGACAGAGCGTATTACAAAAATACGCGAAGAATGGCAGGTTCTCCATGACGAGGTTCTGAAACTGGGTGGGTTGCATATTATCGGAACAGAGAGGCACGAGTCTCGCCGGGTAGATAATCAATTACGCGGGAGGTCGGGGCGTCAAGGTGACCCTGGCTCCAGTCGTTTTTATCTTTCACTTGAAGACTCACTTTTGCGTATTTTTGCGTCTGATCGTGTGGCTAACATTATGCAGCGTCTTAAAATGCCAGAGGGAGAGGCTATCGAGCATCCATGGGTCACCCGGGCAATTGAAAATGCGCAGCGTAAAGTAGAAGCCCGCAATTTTGATATGCGAAAGCAGTTGCTTGAGTATGATGATGTGGCTAATGATCAGCGCAAAGTGCTTTATCAGCTACGCAATGAGTTACTAGAGTCGCACAATTGTTATGAATTTATTGAAGAAATACGTAGGGAAGTGCTGGATAGTCTGGTCAGTCTTCATATGCCACCAGAGAGTTCTGAGGAGCAATGGGATGTTCCAGGACTGGAAAAGGCTTTTGCCTCTGAATATCAATTACAGTTGCCGATCCAGGAATGGCTGGATAAAGAATCTGAGTTGAATGAGGAGAATCTCGGGCAACGAGTTTCGGAGGTAGCCAGTCAGCAGTATCAGAATAAAGTGGATATGGTTGGTGAAGACGTTATGCGTCAGTACGAGCGAGCTGTGATGCTGCAAACGTTAGATACTCATTGGCGTGAGCATTTAGCCGCTCTGGATCATTTACGTCAGGGAATTCACCTCCGGGGTTACGCACAAAAAAATCCAAAGCAGGAATATAAGCGCGAAGCCTATGAACTATTCCAGGCCATGATGGAAGAAATTAAATCTGAGGTTACTCAGATTCTTATGATGGTACAAATTAGAGATGAGAAGCAAGTGGAAGCAGCTTCTGAGATGTCACAATCACCTGTAAACATGCAATATCAGCATGCTGCTTATGAGAGTTCACCAGGTGAAAATGAAGAGGTAAGCAGTAATAACAACAAAGAGACGCATCAGCAGCCGTTCGTGCGTCAAGGCGGGAAGGTTGGCCGTAATGATCCGTGCCCATGCGGGTCTGGTAAGAAATACAAGCAGTGTCACGGAAAACTGAGTTAATGCCCTGAGTATTATCTATAGTTTTTTTGTGTAAGTTTGACTAATAAAATCCAAACATAACCTAATAAAAAAAAGCCCTGCCAGAGGCAGGGCTTCAATCTTTCGTTACTTTATTATTTGATTATTGACGCACACCGGCAATTTCAATTTCAACACGGCGGTCAGGTTGCAGGCAGGATATCAGACTTTTGCCTTTTCCCTTACATGTTGTTCCGGTTACCGGATTAGCTTCTCCTTTACCGTCTACAAAAACATTGCTGGGATCAATGCTATGAGTTGATACCAGATATTTTTTAACTGCTTCTGCACGTCTTACAGAGAGTTTTTTGTTGTAAGCTTCGCTACCGAGACGATCTGTATAACCAACAGCAACAATTACATCGTATTTTACCTTACCCAGCTTAGTCATCAGGTTATTCAGCGATTGTTTGCCTTTTTGTTTTAGTATAGCTCTGTCAAAGTCAAACAACGCATCAGCTGAAAAAGTAATTTTATCGGGAGAAGTATCAGGAGCTGCTCCAGCTTTTATAGGTTGGAGAAGTGTCTTGACCACGTACCCAGCCATTGCGTCAGGTGAATTGATATCTAGGTAGTTAGTTGCAAAACCACAGCCTCCGATCGCAGCGAGTTCATTCATAAATTCCTTTCCACCGGACTCATTACCGATTTGGATAGGGTAAATACAAACTCTGTCGCCTAATTGATCCTTAACTTTTTTGGCAGCTGCAATGGCAGCATCTCTTTCGCCAGAACCGCCGGAATTATCCACGTCTGATATACCATCACTGACGATAAACATTGCTATTTGACCCAGCCCGAGACCTGAAAGTAGCTTACTGTTAGCGGTATTGATACCTGCATCCATAGGAGACGGACCGGCTGCACCTGTAAGTCCTGCAATCGCGCCACCAAGGGCACCACGGCTATGCTCTGTTAATCCATAGTGCACTTTAGCCCCGCCACCATTAAAACTGGTGAGACCTGAGTTAAAGTCTAACTGAGGGATTGTCTGGTTCATATTTGTCAGGGCTTCTTTGGAAAGATCAAGTTTAGATTGCTTCGCGTCCCTATGGGCCACATACCTTGTATCATGGGTATGTTGTTCATTCATCGATGACGAGGCATCCTGAATAATCACAAAGGTGTCAGCTTTTTTACCATAGGATGCGGTACTCAGTTGTTTTGCGCTAAAGCCGCCGCCGGATGGCTTAGTTGTCGCACAACCCACCAACGACACGACCGCTGCGGCTAAAATAATTGCCCGGATATCATTTTTCATCTCAGCTCCCTTTTTAAAATATTTGTCTTCTGTATTTTGTAGCAGAAAACTAAGCATTCATTTCACTTAAATCAGGAAACGACTACTCTTAAACCAGTAATTGCCTGAAAAAATATAGTACTAGATATCATTATGATTATCAAGCGAAAGATTTAAAAGAGCCTGATGATAGGTATTTGCATTTTAATTAACGTAAAGAAAGAGGGACGTTAATTTTTCAACAAATAATCCCATTTTAAGGATCATATACTTCGGGTACTGTTTAATGCGGAAAATAGCATTAAGTTTTTTAAGGGAACTTCCAGACAGATTCAACGTTCAAGTGAATGGATATATTTTAATCGAATAAATATCCTGATTTCGCTAAGCTTTAATCAGCGATCAGTGCGGGTATAACCGCAGAGATTCGCCGGGCAGAATATTTATGTGATAGAGAAGAGTTTCTAAGATTTACTAAAGCTTAGCGCCGGTACCAACTAATTTTGCGGATATAATTTTGTAAGAGAACTCTGCCGGTGACAAGCTGTCTTGTTCTTGTCCGCTAATCTCCGCATGAGGATACATGAAAAACGGCAATTTACCTGCAACACTGTTGTTCGCTAATGTGATGTCATCTCCATGATTAAATGTCACCCAGTTCATCTCCCATGCACCGAATAGTTTTTTTCTTAGCGCCACTACTTTAGGGTGATCGTGCTTTAATCCTTCATCTAATAATAACTGGTGCACATCAGCCGGATCTACTGGTACCCAGCCTAAGCCGGCAAGATAAAATTCTGCACGGCAATGTTGCGCATTACTTAGATTTCCAAATTTACCCAGACATTTATGTGTTACTGATTCATCTATGCGAATCCCGTACTGATTCCTTGCCGGTATACCTGAAGCACGTGCCAGACCTACGAACAGTGTATTGAGATCAGCAGATTTACCACCCAAATTGTTTTTTTCCAGCATGAATTTGATATCACCCCGCCCACAGCCCCGTGTTGCCTGGTCACGATACGCATTATCGACCACCCAGTTGTAAATAGCGTGAGCTTTTTCTAAAGGAGTTCTTGCATTGGCAGCTTTGGTAATAGACGAAGCAGTCATACGTACAATACCGTTTAACGGAGCATGTCTGGTAGGCTGTAGAAAACGCTTTATATCAGCAGGGATTATACGATTCTTTTTTTCAGAAAAATTTTGTAAATTTACAGATCGGTTACGGGTTTTGACTATACTGCTTACTGTTACTTTGCGCGGACCATTGCCACGCCATTCAGCATGAAAAACCGGGAAAGCTGTTTTGGGAATAGTGTGAAATTTAGCTTTCTTAGCACTTCCGCTCCATACGCTTCCTTGAGTAAACTGGTAATTCGTATCGTCGGCTGTATCCGGAAGAGGTAGCCATAGTAATGCTCTTTTACCTTTTGTTGGAAGGTTAATTTGGTAAGTCAGCCGATAACTATTCCACTTTGAATGATTAACCTGCTTGCCAAAAACTGACGGCGCAATTGGAAATAAGGCGGTACTTCCAGCTAGTTTGATAAAATCTCTTCGCTGCATAATCTTCTCCTGTCAGAGTAACCAAATCCAAAAAGTAGAAGCATGGATCCATACCTGATTATTATGAATCTAACTCTGTTAGTAGATTAAGTCAATTCTTACTCTACTCATGCAATGATAAGCGCCACTGAATGGCCCTTATTTCAAAGATCAATAATGCTAAAAGTCTGAATACAAATCCTGCTCAAAAATCAACATTATTACAATATCGGAGGTAACTCTTTGGTTAGAAGGTTTTTTTCCTTTATTGCTGTACCTAGCAGCGCATAACCGAGTAGATTGTTTTCTGCATCATTGAATAGTGCTTTTACACTATCAGATGTTTCCTCTACCTGCCACTCGCCCTTTGTGCCGGGGTTAGGGGGTGAAACTACGGTTGGACATGCAGGAGTTTTTACCAGAACTGGCATAGCAGGGTAATGTACTGGAGTTGGTTTCTTAGCCAGAGTTGCTGCCAGGGCACGTGCTGCGTGCATGATCGGCATAACGAACGGCAGTACTCTGCCATCAACTTCAGCACAGTCACCTAAAGCATAAATGTTGTTGTAACTGGTTTGCAGTGACCGGTTTACTACAATGCCACGGTTTACCTTGATTCCTGCTTCTTTTGCGAGAGAAGTATGTGGAACGAGTCCTACTGCTGTCAATAAAATATCTGTTTGCAGGGTTTTTCCATTAGCAAATGTTAGTTG
>Ga0209271_10000142_pt1 | contig 25021 bp, 24 predicted proteins | sample tdAd002_FD_187123 | JGI IMG/M metagenome (GOLD analysis project Ga0209271, IMG submission 187123) | Marine sediment microbial communities from the Atlantic coast under amendment with organic carbon and nitrate - tdAd00.2 (SPAdes)... | ecosystem: Environmental > Aquatic > Marine > Coastal >... | reverse complement strand
AAATCCTGCTGCCTGGCAATATTACGTACTTCCGTTTTGTCGAGTTCTCCAATTGGGAACAGGGCATGTGCCAGCTGATGCTGATTCAACGCGTAGAGAAAATAAGACTGGTCCTTGTTGGCATCCAGGCCGCGCAATAATTCAAAGCTGTCTTTGCGCTGTCGAGTGCGCACGTAATGACCGGTGGCTATCCGCCTTGCTCCGAGCACCTGGGCATGATCCAGGAAGGCCTTGAATTTTATTTCACGGTTGCACATGATATCGGGATTCGGCGTCCGCCCGATACGATACTCGTGCAAAAAGTACTCGAACACGTTGTCCCAGTATTCGCAGGAAAAATTAACCGTGTGTAACGGGATATCGAGGCGATCACAAACCTGCTGAGCATCAGCCAGGTCTTCACTCGCCGAACAGTATTCCTCGGTATCGTCTTCCTCCCAGTTCTTCATAAACAGGCCTTCTACCTGATAGCCCTGTTGCAGTAACAGATAGGCAGATACCGAGGAGTCAACACCGCCGGACATCCCGACAATGATCTTTTCTTGTCTAGCCTTGCCCATTGGATAAGTCAGTTAGCAGCAAGCTCTGGATTATAGGCAACAGGAAAATCGCGTTTGCGTTCCCAGTCCGCGAGTGGCTGGATATAGGGCAATTCGCCGTTGTCACGATACCACGAGTCGACGACGAATCTCTGCTCGTTATCGAGTTCGGTAATAGTGGCCGTCCAGTGGGTGGCAAACCAGACTATGCGACGTTGTTTGGGATCGACTCGATGCCATTTCAGCAGGTTCAGTTCTTCTAATGCGTACAGGTACTGGATGGTATTGGTTGACTCGTCGATGCAATCCATTTGGCGGACAATGTCAGAACCCGGGTAGTTGCCGCCCTTGTCACGAAAAGTCCCCGATAATTCCCCGCTGATACGTTCCATGGTTGCAACAGCCCGCCTGATGGCCTGTTTTTCTGCGGCGCTATCGACACTTGTGGGCGTGAATAGCGCCTTGATCTCGTCCCAGTTAGCGACACTGTAGTGGAGTTCCTGGGTGGTCTTGCAACCAAAATCGTAACACTGCACGAAATAGGGCGCCGCCGACGCCGGACCACTCAGGGCAAGTACCAGTAAAAATCGAACGCTCAGCATGTTTATGCAAATTCCTGGCTAATGACATCCAGCGGATAAGCGGGCCGCTGGCGGAAATCTTCGATACATTGCAGCACCATTGGGCTGCGATGTTGTTCACGACAGGATAATACCTGTGCGTAATTCAACCACTCTGCCGCAATAATACCCTGATCCAGTTCACCTTCAACAAGATCTCCCACCACACCGCGAAACAGGAAGCGCAAGTAGGTTTTCACTGAAGATTCACTTGGCTTGAAACGGTATATGCCCTGTAACGCCTGCGGGGTGAATTGATAACGAGTTTCTTCCAGAGTTTCGCGAACGACCGCTTGCAGCAGCGTTTCGCCCGGCTCCAGGTGTCCAGCCGGCTGATTATAAACGATGCAGCCGTCGACAAGCTCCTTTACCAGCAGGAACTTGCCGTCACACTCGCATAGCGCCGCCACCGTGGTATGGGGTTTCCAGACCGTTTCAGCCATCTTGCGTGTTGCTCCACCAGTGGGCCAGCCCCTGGGCATTGAGCCTGATATCAGTTCGTAAAATTCTACGCAATATGGCGTTATCGTCGCCTGCCAGGCCCTTTAAAATTACACTCTGCAGAGCCTTTTCGAGTGATGTCGCGTAATCCGCTGCGGTACTATCCATTTGCCTGCACAGATCGGCGTATTCATCGATCCATTGATTAAAGCTGGATACCTGCGCTGCCGGATTCACGAACTCGCCATAATGAGTCAGGTATAATCTGGTCGGGTTGAAACTCATGATTCGTGAAATTGACTGGTGTAATGCCGGGGGGTCAAATTGCACCGGCGGCGTAGTCGGAATCAACCCCCGGGCGAGCTTTTTCATCGGCGCGTAGCTGATACCGAAGGTATCCCCGGTGAATACACCACCGCTGACCTGGTCGTAGATACAGAAGTGATGTCGTGCGTGACCCGGAGTATCAATAAAAACCAGTTCCCGGCCGCCAACCTCGAAACAGGCAAGATCCTGCGCAAGCTTGACGCGCGTTTCGGGTATCGGTTCGATGCTGCCATAGAGCTGGTTGAATGTTTCTTCGCCATATACATCAATCGTCCCCGCGATCAGTTTTTGCGGATCGATCATATGTCGCGCACCGCGCGGATGAATAATCAGGCTGGCCTGGTCGAACTGCCGCATCATTTCGCTGGCGCCGCCGGCATGATCCAGGTGCACGTGGGTCGGGATGACGTACTTAACCTGGGATTTTGCAATTCCGAGTTCAGCCAGAGTTGCCAGTACATTGGGAACCGAATAATAGGTTCCGGTTTCGACGATAGCGACTTCATCGGCCTGTCGAAGCAGGTAAATAGCGGCTACCCGGGGTTTGACATAGAGTGCGTCGATACAGTAGACGTCATCTGCAAGGGCAACATATTCAGCCATAGGTCATTTAGACTTGCAGTGCTCGGCCATGAACAACCAGGTTTCAATGACCGAATCCGGATTCAGCGATATGCTGGAGATCCCCTGTTCCAGTAGCCATTCGGCAAGATCAGGATGATCCGACGGTCCCTGGCCGCAGATCCCGACATACTTGCCGGCGGCTTTGCAGGCCTCGATTGCCTGCTGTAACAATTTCATTACCGCCGGATCGCGTTCATCGAATGATTCCGCAACCAGGCCCGAGTCGCGGTCCAGGCCGAGGGTCAATTGGGTCAGATCATTCGAGCCGATAGAAAAGCCGTCGAAGTATTCCAGGAACTGATCGGCCAGGATTACGTTGGCCGGAATTTCACACATCATGATGACCCTGAATCCATCGACGCCGCGTTCAAGCCCGTTTTCGCGTAGTAATTCATGGACTGCCCTGGCTTCATGCAAGGTACGCACGAACGGAATCATGATTTCAAGATTCTTCAAATTCATTTCATTGCGTACGCGCTTGATCGCTTCACATTCGAGTTCGAAACACGGCCTGAAGTCATCGCTGATGTAACGCGAGGCGCCGCGGAAGCCCAGCATCGGATTCTCTTCATGTGGTTCGAAAATGGTGCCGCCGAGCAGGTGAGCATACTCATTCGATTTGAAGTCCGACATACGCACGATTACGCGCTGCGGTGCAAATGCCGCGACCAGGGTGGCAATGCCTTCACTGAGTTTGTCGACGTAATACTCGACGGGTCCGGCATAGCCGCTAATGCGCTGTTCAATTTCGAATTGCAGTTCTTTGTCCATGCGCTCAAATTCCAGCAGCGCACGGGGGTGAATGCCAATCATGTTGCTGATAATAAATTCGAGCCGGGCGAGTCCGATGCCGGCATGCGGCAATCTCGAAAAACTGAAGGCGCGTTCCGGGTTACCGACATTCATCGATACCTTGACAGGAATCTCCGGCATCTTCGACAACTCGTGTTGCTGATAGTCGAATTCGAGTAATCCTTCATAGGCGTAACCGGTATCGCCTTCCGCACAGCTGACGGTAACTTCGTCGAGATGCGCAATATCCTCGGTACAGGTGCCGGTTCCTACCAGTGCCGGAATACCCAGTTCGCGTGCGATGATGGCGGCGTGACAGGTACGGCCACCACGATTGGTGACAATCGCGGAGGCCTTCTTCATGATCGGTTCCCAGTCCGGATCGGTCATATCGGTCACCAGGACATCACCAGGCTCGATCTGATCCATCTGCGACAAATCGTTTATCACCTTGGCCGGGCCTTGCCCGATTCGATTACCGACGGCACGCCCGCTCACCAGCACGGCTGATTTTTGTTTAAGCTGGTAGCGCTCAATAATTCGGCCGGCACGGGATTGCACCGTTTCAGGGCGCGCCTGGACGATGTAAAGCTTGCCATTCTCACCATCCTTGGCCCATTCGATATCCATCGGACGGCCATAGTGTTGTTCGATGGTTACGGCCATTTTTGCAAGCGCGGTAATATCGGCGTCATCAATCGAGAAAAGGTTGCGCTCCGCTTCATCGACGTCGACCGTCTGAATCGCCTGTTCGGGTGAGTCTTGTGTCGCGTAAACCATCTTGATCATTTTACTGCCACGATTTTTCTGCAGGATGCTGCGTTGGGCATTGTCCAGGTTATTCTTGTAGACATAGAATTCATCAGGATTTACCGCACCCTGTACCACGGTCTCACCCAGCCCATAGCTACTGGTTATGAAGACAACGTCTTCGAAGCCTGATTCAGTATCGATGCTGAACATAACGCCACTGGCGGCGAGATCGCTGCGTACCATACGCTGAATTCCCGCTGACAGCGAAACATCGGCATGCGCGAAGCCCTGGTGAACCCGATAGGAAATAGCCCGGTCATTGAACAGCGATGCAAACACCAGCTTGATCGCGTGCAGCACGTGATCGATGCCGCAGATGTTCAAGTAAGTTTCCTGCTGTCCGGCAAAAGAAGCATCGGGCAAGTCTTCCGCGGTGGCAGAGGAACGCACAGCCACGGTGGCATCTTTACCGTCGCTGGCCATCGCCTGGTAAGCCTGCGTGATATCCTGTTGAAATTGTGCGGGCAGGGTAGCATCGACAATCCAGCTTCTTATTTCCTTGCCCGCCACGGCCAGTTGTCGCACATCGTCAGTATCGAGCTGGTCGAGCGTGGTGTGAATCTGCTGACGAATGCCGGCCTGGTCGAGAAAGTTGTTAAACGCGTCAGCCGTGGTCGCGAAACCACCGGGCACTTCAACCCCGAGATTTCCCAGCTTGCCGATCATTTCACCCAGCGATGCATTCTTTCCACCGACCCGGGGGACATCGTTCATACTCAGCTGATCCAGCGGCACAATGTTTTCTGACATAATATTATTCTCGGTGTGACAATCGCAGTTACGTGTTGGGCGCCGATTATACTAGTATATGAACATCAAACTGAAGCCAATTCAGGGGTCTCACAGCTAACATGCAATCACCTACACGCCAGGTATTTTTCCTTTCCAACGGCACCGCGATCACCGCCGAAACACTTGGCTTGAGCCTGCTCGCACAATTTCCCGACCACCAGTTCCAGACTCGAACCATTCCGTTCGTCGACACCCTCGAAAAAGCACACGCAGTCAACGATGAAATCGATCGCAGTATTCATGAAACCAACCAGTATCCAATCGTAATATGTACCATGGGTGACGCCGCGCTGATAAAGATCATCAACCAGAGCAGGGCGCTGGTAATAGACCCCTTCGGTGACATTCTGCCGCGCCTCGAAAAAGTGCTCGCGGCCCAGCATCATGAGCCAGGGGAATCGCATCGCACCGTTAACCCGTCACTCTACGATTCACGCATTGACGCCATCGATTATGCAATGCTGCATGACGATGGCGGTAAAACTCGCCACTACGACGAGGCGGATATTATCCTGGTCGGCGTTTCCCGTTCAGGTAAAACTCCGAGCTGTCTCTATCTTGCACTCCAGTTCGGCATTAAAGCAGCTAACTACCCGATTACCGAGGAGGACATGGAATTCGATCAGTTACCCGAACCCCTGCGTGAGTTCGAACAACGCCTTTATGGATTGACCACCGATCTTAATCGGCTGGTTAACATCCGCCAGGAAAGACGTCCCAACAGCCGTTACTCGTCAACGGAACAATGCCGCTACGAATTGCGCGCGGTGGAACAGATGTACCTGCGTCATAATATCAAGTACATCAATACGTCGAAGATGTCGGTAGAGGAAATATCAACCCGTATCATCCGCGACAACGGGCTGCATCGAATAGAACCGCCTTAAGTCGTTTATTGCACCAGGGGTCTGGTGCAATATGCAGGTTAACCCATGTGTTTGATCACCGCCGCACCGAAGTCGGAAGTACTGAGTTCAGTCGCATCGGTTTCATTACGAGCCAGGTCATAGGTTACCTGTTTGGCACCGATCGCACCTTCCATGCCGGCGATTACCCGGTCGGCTGCCTCTGACCAGCCCATGTAACGCAGCATCATTTCTGCCGAGAGTATAATCGACCCGGGGTTCACCTTGTTCATACCTGCATACTTGGGCGCAGTGCCATGGGTAGCCTCAAACACACCGATGGTGTCGGCGATATTGGCGCCCGGTGCAATACCGATGCCGCCAACCTGGGCCGCCAGCGCATCTGAAATATAGTCGCCGTTCAGGTTCAGTGTCGCGACTACTTCGTACTCGGTAGGGCGGGTCACGATTTGTTGCAGAAAGTTGTCCGCGATAACGTCTTTGACGGTAATCGTATTGCCGGTTTTTGGATTGGTGAACTCACACCAGGGTCCCGCACCAATTTCCCTGGCGTCATACAACTCGGCTGCAAGCTCATAGCCCCAGTTTCTGAAAGCACCCTCGGTAAATTTCATGATATTGCCCTTGTGCACCAGGGCTACAGAGCTACGATCGTTGTCAATTGCGTATTGAAACGCTTTGCGTACCAGGCGACGGGTACCTTCGGAAGATACCGGCTTGACCCCGATACCCGAAGTTTCGGGAAAACGGATGCTGGTGACATTCATTTCCTCGGTCAAAAACTTGATCACTTTTTGCGCTTCCACACTACCGGATTCCCACTCGATACCGGCATATATATCTTCGGTATTTTCGCGAAAGATAGTCATATCTGTGTCTTCCGGTCGCTTCAAGGGAGTTTGAATGCCGCTAAAATAACGCACCGGCCTGACGCAGGCGTATAAATCGAGGCGCTGACGAATGGACACGTTGAGCGAGCGAATACCGCCACCGATAGGGGTAGTCAATGGACCTTTGATAGAGACGATATAGTCCTGCATCGCAGCCAGGGATTCATCCGGTAACCATTCGTCTTCGCCATAAATCGTGGTTGCCTTTTCACCGGCAAAAATTTCCATCCAGGCGATTTTTTTACTGCCCTGGTAAGCCTTTTCCACGGCGGCGTCGACAACCTCTATCATAACCGGGGAAATATCCGCGCCGATGCCGTCACCTTCTATGTAGGGTATGACCGGATTGTCTGGAACGTTTAAGCTGAGATCTTCATTTGCGGTGATCGCCTGACCTTCGGCGGGTATCTTGATGTGCTGATAACTCATTTTATCCCCTGGATCGCATGGTTTTCTTCGAGCGCGGAATTATACAACAGAAAAAATAGACGGGGATAGAAACAGGTGGGATCAATAGCCTCCCGACAAAAATATAGTGGCTGGTATTAAAGAAGTCAATAACTGAGGAACCCCGGCATTGCGATGAGCCTCTGCGACGCGGCAATCTACTGATAACGGATCCCTGGCCAGGGAGATTGCTTCGCTGCGCTCTTGATGAACTTAAACCTTCAGATCTTTTCCGATTCGTCATCCCGGCGCAGGCCGGGATCCAGATCCCACCTTTGTTGGCTACGTTCTCTGGATGCCGGCCTGCGCCGGCATGACGTTGTTCTTCCTTAATTTGTGGCCGCGCAATGAGGTGAGGTGCCCGCGATGAGCGGATTGCTGGATAAGCTAGAGGTTCCCTAGCTGCTGATCGAGCGGATTTTTTGAGCCTGCAACCCCTTGGGGCCTTCGTCTATATCAAATTCGATTTTCTGTCCCGAAGTCAGCTTTTTATAACCGTCCATTTCAATCGCAGAAAAGTGAGCAAATATATCCAGCTCCTCGTCCTCATCTGTATTTACAAATCCGTAACCCTTCACATTGCTAAACCACTTGACTGTCCCGGTGGGCATGACTCATCCTCTTACTCGTCGTTATCCTTGAAATACGAATCAGGCTATTTGGATAGAATTAAACTATGTTAAATAGTCATCCAACCGAGGTGTATCGCCTTACTTCGCCCATTCTGGTTGGAAATAATGATAGCTATGCCTTGAATTATTTCAAGTGAGACATTATTTTATAGTTTCAGTAAATGGAAAAAGTATAATCATGTCCGATCAGCAGTCCAACAATGACAATGACGATACGCTTCTGCTCGAGCGAACTCGTCCCAAGCTGAAAAAACCCCCGCTGTACAAGGTGGTTTTACTGAATGATGATTACACCCCGATGGAATTTGTAGTGCACGTGCTGGAAGCAATTTTCGGTCACAACCGGGAAAATGCCACGCGTATCATGCTCAATGTACACAAGACAGGGAAGGGTGTTTGTGGAATCTACACCCGCGATATTGCTGAAACCAAGGTTACCGCGGTGAATAGTTACTCCCGCGAAAACAAACATCCATTGCTTTGTGATATGGAAGAGAGTTGATCAGGCAGTTTACATTGCGAACAAATTAAACTGTTTGAACATTTAGATCACATTCAAGGTCAAATCGTCTATATTTAGATCCATAGGCATCCATTACTAAAGCCGGAATCATGTTAAACAAAGAACTGGAACAATCACTCAACAAAGCATTCCATGACGCCAATGAAAAACGTCATGAGTTCATTACGGTCGAACATCTGTTACTGATGCTCACTGACAACGACGCTGCCACCGCGGTTATCGAAGCCTGCGGCGGAAACGTGCAGTTGCTTAAGACCGAGCTCGAGATATTCGTCGACCAGAATACACCCCTGTTAATGTCCGATGAGGACCGTGACACGCAACCGACACTTGGATTTCAACGCGTATTGCAGCGTGCCCTGTTCCATGTGCAATCGTCGGGTAACGGTGAGGTTTCAGGCGCCAATGTACTGGTTGCTATATTTTCAGAGCAGGATTCGCACGCGGTTTACCTGCTTAACAAGCATAGTATTGAACGCCTCGACATTACCAATTACCTGTCGCATGGCATTACCCGGATTAACGAAGAAGCTGATGATGAATCGTTTACCCATGATGCAGAAGCCTTGCCGGGCGACCAGGAAGGTTCCAATCCGCTGGAACAGTTTGCTTCCAATTTGAACCAGCTTGCCTATGCCGGCAAGATCGATCCGCTCATCGGCCGCGATCTCGAAATCGAACGTATTATCCAGACACTTTGTCGACGCCGCAAAAACAACCCGCTGCTGGTCGGTGAAGCCGGGGTTGGCAAGACCGCAATTGCCGAAGGCCTGGCGCGCAAGATCGTCGAGGAAGAAGTGCCGGATATTTTGTTGCAAAGCACAGTATATTCGCTCGATCTCGGTGCATTGGTCGCCGGTACCAAGTATCGTGGCGATTTTGAAAAACGTTTGAAGGCTGTTATCAACCAGCTGACCAGTGAACCCGGTTCAATCCTGTTCATCGATGAAATTCATACCATAATCGGCGCCGGCTCGGCCTCGGGTGGTGTCATGGATGCCTCTAACCTGATCAAACCAGTACTGGCTAACGGTGATATCAAGTGTATTGGTTCGACTACCTATACTGAATTTCGCGGCATCTTCGAAAAAGACCGTGCGCTCGCGCGCCGCTTCCAGAAGATTGATGTACCAGAGCCGAGCAACGAGGAAACCTACCTGATTCTGAAGGGTCTGAAGTCCCGCTTCGAAGAACATCACAACGTCAAGTACACCTTGCAGGCACTGCGCAAAGCAACCGAACTCGCGTCGCGCTATATCAATGATCGCCATTTGCCCGATAAGGCAATCGACGTCATCGACGAGGCGGGTGCGCAACGCCGGCTACAGCCGAGCAAGCAGCGCAAGAAAACAATTGGCATTCACGATATTGAAAATATTGTCGCCAAAATTGCACGCATTCCGGCCAACACGGTGAGCACTACCGATCTCGATATGCTCAAGAACCTCGGCAAGAACCTGTCACGCGTGGTATTCGGTCAGGACGAGGCGATCAAGGCCCTGGACGCAGCGATCAAGATGTCGCGTTCGGGACTCGGCCGTGAATCCAAACCGGTCGGCTCGTTTTTGTTTTCCGGTCCGACCGGGGTAGGTAAAACCGAAGTCTGCCGTCAAATTGCCAAGATCATGGGCATCGAATTGATTCGCTTCGACATGTCGGAATACATGGAGCGTCACACCGTGTCACGATTGATCGGCGCGCCTCCAGGCTACGTCGGTTACGATCAGGGTGGTCTGCTTACCGAGGAACTCAACAAGCACCCTTATTCTGTACTACTGCTCGATGAAATTGAAAAGGCGCACCCCGATGTTTTCAATCTGCTGCTGCAGGTGATGGATAGCGGCACGCTGACCGACAGTAATGGCCGCAAAGCTGATTTCCGTAATACCATCCTGGTGATGACAACGAATGCCGGTGCTGAACAAATGAGCCGTGCTTCAATGGGTTTCACCTTGCAGGACCATACCCTCGACGGCGGCGAAGCGATCAAGAAAATGTTTACCCCGGAATTCAGGAATCGCCTGGATGCGACGATTCAGTTCAAGGCACTGGACACCAATGTGATACTCAACGTGGTCGATAAATTCCTGATTGAACTCGAATCGCAGCTGGAAGCGAAGAAAGTCAGCATGACGGTCAGCGATACGGCGCGACGCTGGCTGGCCGAGAAAGGTTACGATCCTAAAATGGGCGCTCGTCCGATGGCCCGGGTTATCCAGGACGAAATCAAGCAGGTAATAGCCGATGAATTATTGTTTGGTGAGCTTACTAACGGCGGCAGGGTAAAAATTGGTATAAAGAATGACAGTTTGCACTGTCAGATAGTCAAACCGCAGCAACAAAAAGCAGAAGCCCCGGTAGACTAGCGGGCCCGGTAGTCTAGCAGAATTATCTATCGCGAAAAGTTATGCGGCCCTTGGTCAGGTCGTAAGGCGTCAATTCCACCGTTACCGTGTCACCCGTTAAAATACGAATATAGTGCTTGCGCATTTTGCCTGAAATATGGGCTGTTACCACGTGCCCGTTTTCCAGCTCGACACGAAACATGGTATTCGGCAAGGTATCCTTTACCACTCCACGCATTTCGATATGATCGCCTTTTGGCATAATCTGACTCATTGTTTAAAGCGCGCCATTATCCATTATTTAGCGGGTATATCAATAGAGCGAGTAACGCCTGACAAAACCCTGTGATAACATTCTGTTTTTTTGCAGGTTATCCAGATCGATGACAAGTTTAGCCTATGTTTTTCCTGGTCAGGGTTCGCAATCGGTTGGCATGATGACCGCATGGGAAGATCACCAAACAGTCGTAAATGAAGTTTTCAACGAAGCCTCGGATGCGCTCGGTTATAATCTGTGGGCGTTGGTTAGCAGGGGGCCCGAAGCGCGTCTCAACCAAACCGAAATGACACAGCCGGCAATGCTGTGTGCCGGTGTTGCCTGTTGGCGCATAGCCTCGGTGCAAGCGGGCATGCCGCAAGCGGCAATGATGGCCGGTCACAGTCTTGGTGAATACAGCGCACTAGTCTGTGCGGATAGCCTCGAGTTGACCGCTGCAGTCCAACTGGTCGCACATCGTGGACAGTTGATGCAGTCAGCTGTTGCAGCAGGGGAAGGTTCGATGGCTGCGATCATCGGCCTGGACGATGAGGATGTACTCAGAGCCTGCACAGCTATTACTAGTGGCGTGGTTGAAGCAGTAAATTTCAACGCCCCGGGACAGGTCGTCATTGCGGGTGAAACTGCCGCGGTCGAGGCCGCCATGACACAGGCCAAAGAGTTAGGTGCCAGGCGTGCTTTGCCTCTGCCGGTCAGCGTACCTTCACATTGTTCTCTAATGAAAGACGCGGCGCGACAACTTGCAGAAGAGCTCGAGACCCTGCCTATCAAAATGCCGCGGATACCGATAGTGCATAACCAGAGCGCCTCGGTGGCGGCATCGGTTGAAGAGATCAGGGAACGCCTGCAACTGCAGCTATATCAACCAGTAAAATGGGTTGCCAGCGTCGAGTTGATGCATGCCAGGGGTATTACCACGCTGGTCGAATGCGGGCCTGGAAAAGTACTCACCGGTCTCGCTCGTCGGATTGAAAAATCATTACAGGCGTTTGCGGTTTTCGACGCCGATTCGCTCGACAACACGCAACAGTCCATCGGAGAGATCTAACATGTTATGCGATCAAATTGTATTGGTTACAGGCGCCAGCCGAGGCATCGGCAAGGCCATCGCACAGGCTCTAGGAGCCGAGCAGGCAACCGTAATCGGTACCGCAACCAGTGCCGCGGGGGCTGATAGTATTTCCGCCGCACTCGAGGAAAACGGCATCAAGGGTACCGGCATGGTGCTTGATGTTGCCGACTCGGACTCGGTTACAAGCTGTGTTAAACAGGTAATCGAAGAATACGGCGCCCCTGATATCCTGGTGAATAATGCCGGCATTACGCGTGACAATCTGCTCATGATGATGAAGGACGAACAATGGGACGACATCATCAATACCAATTTGAGTTCGGTGTTCCGAATGAGTAAAGCGGTGCTGCGACCGATGATGAAAAAACGTAACGGTCGTATCATCAATATATCTTCGGTGGTGGGCGCCACCGGCAATGCCGGGCAAACCAACTATGCCGCGGCCAAGGCCGGACTGCTCGGATTCACTAAATCGCTGGCACGAGAAATTGGTTCGCGGAAGATCACGGTCAACACGGTTGCACCAGGGTTTATCGATACCGATATGACGCGCGAACTCCCCGAAGAACAGCGTGAAGCATTGGCTCGCCAAATCCCGTTAGGACGCCTGGGAAGTGTGGAAGAAGTCGCGGCAGCGGTAGTATTTCTGGCCTCGCCAGCGGCCGCATATATCACCGGAGAAACCATTCATGTGAATGGTGGAATGTACATGCCATAATGTCGTAACTGCGAATAATGATATAAACAATTGATTTGTATCAATTTTAAATGGCGAAAAAAAATCTACACATTTGTGGCAACTAATCCAGCTTTTCAATACAATATCGCACCTTACAAGTTTTCGATCTATTAACCTGGAGATACTCGCAAAATGAGCTCTGTAGAAGAACGTGTTAAGAAAATTGTTGCTGAACAATTAGGCGTAAAGGAAGAAGAAGTAACCAACCATGCATCCTTCGTCGATGATCTGGGGGCTGACTCCCTCGATACTGTAGAGCTGGTAATGGCACTGGAAGAGGAGTTTGAAACTGAAATTCCCGATGAAGAAGCGGAAAAAATCACCAGTGTTCAACTCGCGATCGACTACGTCAACGCAAACCTGTAGCAAACACTCGAATCGAAGGATGCCGCTTATCATCTAGGATGTTAAGCGGCATTTTCATTTTCTGACCGAGATGCACTACTTGAAGAGGATAAAATCTTGTCAAAACGTCGTGTCGTAATAACCGGGCTCGGATTGTTGACTCCTGTAGGGAATACAGTCGAGGAGTCCTGGAAAAATATTGTTGCCGGGAAAAGTGGTATCGCGCCAATCACCGCGTTTGACGCGAGTGACTTTACAACCCGGATATCCGGTTCCGTCAAGGGCTTTGATCCAACCGATTACCTATCGGTCAAGGAAGCCAAAAAAATGGATACCTTCATCCATTTCGGTATTGCCGCGGGTATTCAGGCACTGGACGATTCCGGCATTGAAGTCACCGAAGCAAATGCCGATCGAATTGGAGTCGCCATTGGTTCCGGTATCGGTGGATTACCGACGATAGAAAAAAATCGCGACGCTTTCGTCGCCGGTGGCCCGCGAAAAATATCACCATTCTTCGTGCCGAGCTCAATCATCAACATGGTATCCGGCAATCTGTCGATCATGCGCGGCCTGAAGGGTCCAAACATTTCGATCGTCAGCGCCTGCACTACCGGTGCACATAACATCGGCGATGCGGCGCGCATGATTTCTTACGGCGACGCCGACGTTATGGTTGCAGGTGGTGCTGAAATGGCAACTTCGGCACTGGGTGTTGGCGGCTTTGCCGCGGCCAGGGCGCTGTCTACCCGCAATGACGATCCTGAAGCCGCCAGCCGCCCCTGGGATCAAGATCGTGATGGCTTCGTACTGGGTGATGGCGCCGGAGTAGTAGTGCTCGAAGAATACGAAATGGCAAAGCAACGTGGTGCAGATATTTATTGCGAACTGGTTGGCTATGGCATGAGTGGTGACGCCTATCATATGACTGCACCCTCACAAGGGGGTGAAGGTGCCGCACGCTGCATGGTCAATGCAATGAAGGATGCAGGCTTGAATGCCGAGGACATCGATTATATCAATGCCCATGGTACTTCGACTCCTGCCGGTGATGTTGCTGAAACCAATGCGGTCAAACTGGCGATGGGCGAGCATGCCTATAAGCTGGTGGTCAGTTCAACCAAATCCATGACCGGGCATCTACTGGGTGCCGCCGGTGGTATCGAAGCTATTTTTTCGATCCTGGCGCTACGCGATCAGGTAGTCCCTCCGACTATCAATCTGGAAAATCAGGATCCACAATGTGATCTGGACTTCGTCGCGAATACTGCTCGAGATATGAAGCTTTCGGCCACGATGTCTAATTCTTTCGGATTTGGCGGAACCAACGGCACCTGCGTGTTCAAATTAATCTAGTCGATTCATACCTGCTAATCTGGCCTGCTAATCCGGAATATCAGCGGGAGTCAACACTCCCGCTACTCGAAGTCAATGATTCACCCCCCGGTGTTAATGCCAGTAGTGCACAAACCTGCATCAATCATCTGACCAGTAAAGATGTTTAAGTTCGTCCAGAGATTAATTGTATGGAGTATTCTGGCGGCGATACTGGGGGTCGCAATTCTGGTTTTTCAATTGCTGAGCTTTCAACACGGCAATATTGCGTTGCCACAACAACCAACCATCTTCCTGATAAAGTCCGGTAGCAATATCAAATCGATTGCGCAGGATTTGAGCATGCAGAAGATCATTGACGATCCCTGGCTATTTATTTTACTGGCAAAGGTCAAAGGCGTGGAAACCAGGGTTAGAGCCGGCGAGTATGAAATTAAAGTAGAAATGACTCCCGAGGAATTACTCGAAAAGTTTACCCAGGGCAGTGCCATTCAATACAGCTTCACGGTTATCGAGGGCTGGTCTTTTCGCCAGATGCTGGCCGCCATCGCGGATGATCCCATCATCGAGTACACTCTCGGGGATAAAAGCGACGAGGAAATCATGGACTTGCTCGGCTATCCGGGCGAGCATCCTGAAGGTCTGTTTTTCCCGGACACTTATCGTTTCCCCAAGGGAACCAGTGATGTTGATTTCCTGCGCCGCGCTTACCAGGTCATGCAAAAGCACTTAGTTCGTGAATGGAGCCAGCGAGATAGCGGATTACCTCTGCAATCGAGCTATGACGCCCTGATCCTGGCATCTATCATTGAAAAGGAAACCGGCGCCGGTTTCGAACGCCCCTTAATCAGTGGTGTTTTCATTCAACGCCTGAAGAAAAAAATGCGTCTGCAAACCGATCCGACCATTATCTATGGCCTTGGTGAAAATTTTGATGGCGACATACGTTTTCGGGATTTAAAAAAGGACACGCCCTATAATACTTACCTGCACGCGGGGTTGACGCCAACACCCATTGCGCTGCCCGGACTGGATGCAATTCGAGCGGCGCTGCACCCGGCAAAAACTGAGGCTCTGTATTTTGTTTCCAAGGGTGACGGTACGCATCATTTTTCAGCGACGCTGGAAGAACACAACGCCGCGGTGAAGCGATACCAGTTAAAAGGACGCAAGTAGGCCGTGAACACCAGATCCAGTCAAAATCGCATGATCGTTATCGACGGTGTCGATGGTTCGGGTAAAGGCGTGCAAACGCGCCGCTTGTTGCAGGCACTTGTCGATGCCGGGCAGCAGGCGATTTTGACGCGCGAACCAGGAGGTTCGACTGCCGCCGAAGAAATCCGCGAGCTGTTGGTAACAGGCGAGCCCGAAAAATGGGATAGCATGACCGAGTTGCTGTTAATGTACGCGGCACGACGTTCGCATCTACGCGACACCATCTGGCCAGAGCTGGAGTTGGGAAAATGGGTGATTAGTGACCGTTATGCCGATTCGAGTCGTGCTTTTCAGGGTATTGCGGGTAATCTGGGACTGAACACCGTTGAGCAGGTTCATCAAATAGTGGTCGGCAACTTCAAACCGGAGCTTGTTTTAATTCTTGATATTCCTGAATCCATCGCGCTGGCAAGAGCCCGGGATCGTGGTGGCGACGAAGATCGCTTTGAAAAGAAAGGCGCCAGCTATCATGCAAGAGTACGCGACGCTTTTTTACAAATCGCCGCCAGCGACCAACGACAATATCAGGTCATAGATGCCAATCAAGACATGGATCGGGTTAGCGATGACATCATCGCAGCTATCAATGCTCGCTTTAAACTCGGTTTGAAAGCCAATCATGAAATTCTTTAATGGATGATCTCAGACCACAATTCCTGCCCTGGCAAGCCGATGTCCTGCAACGCGCGCTGAACCTTCAACAACGGCAACATTTACCGCATGCTGTGTTAATCGATACCACAAGCGAGCAGGATATCAGCGAATTTGCCCGCTATCTGTCAATGCTATTACTGTGTGACAACCCCTCTGAGTTGTCAGTTTGTGGGAATTGCCCGGCCTGCAGGATGATGCTGGCAGGCACTTATGCAGATTTTAACCTGGTCACTTTTGAGTATAATGAGAAAACTAAAAAAATTAATAAAAACATCAACATAGAGCAGATACGTAAACTAATACATGAGGTTTATCTGACACCACAATATGACCGCTTGAAGATTGCTGTCATCTATCCCGCCGAAGCCATGAACAAATCCAGTGCGAACGCACTGCTGAAAACTCTCGAAGAACCGGCGTCCCGGATTTTAATCATATTGCTGACACATAATCCCGGGCGTATCCCGGTAACGCTACGCAGTCGCTGCCAATCCTGGAGCATTAACCCGCCTGTGCAGGAACAGGCCCTGAACTGGTTACGTAAGCAGGGCATCGAGGGCCAGACGGCTGCCAGTTACCTCCAGTTTGCCGGTGGTGATCCGGTACTCGCACTGGAACTGAAACAGCAAGATTACGCTACCCTGGTGGCACAGTTCAAATCCCGGTTCAGCCAGTTCCTTCGCGGTGATGTCAGTGTTTCAGATCTTTGTAGCGGATTGTTGTCATCCGAAAATGCAATAATCCGGCGCTTGATAAACATGTCGCTGAATGCTTATTGCTACCGCAGTAGCGGGGTTGACGCTGATACCACGAGCAGGCCAGGAGCCGATCGACAAAGCGCACAGGCGTTACTGGATTTGCGAATTCGCGCACAGTATCAGCTACGAGTCGAAGAAAATAACCTCGATCTCCAACTTCAGCTCGAAGACGTGCTAATATCATTGAAACAAATACTTACCCGGAGATTGATCTAATGGCCGCACCCGGAAGCCAAGGTATACTTTCACTCAACATCAAGGACAAGAGCGCGCTTTACGCGGCTTATATGCCTTATGTTAAAAATGGTGGCTTGTTCATTCCAACCAACAAGCAATATTCGCTCGGTGACGAAGTGTTCATGCTATTGAGCCTGATGGATGAAAAAGATCGTCTGCCAGTCGCGGGACAGATTATCTGGGTCACTCCACAAGGTGCACAGAGCAACAAGGCGGCCGGAATCGGAGTACAGTTCAGCGCCCAGGATAATGGCACCACGCGAAACAAGATCGAAGGCTTTCTCGCCGGAGCATTGCAAGCAGACCGCCCAACCCACACGATGTAAAAAATACCGCTCTTGCCTATCTTTTTTCGAGATATCCGCATCAGCCCGGCGTTCGAACCTCACCTATACCCACAGGCCGATTTATAATGCTCTCGCCTTGGCGAGAGTCACATTTACATCATCTGCCCATGAATCTTTCTAAAAATTACTCTTGAAATATGTTTTTTGATTCGCACTGTCATCTGGATCGGATCGAGCTGGACGACTTCAACCAGGATTTCGATCAGCTGCTGAGCACCATCGAGCAGGCGGGGGTTACGCGTATGCTCTGCATCGGCGTTAACCTCGAATCCTTCGATGCGATGCATCAGCGCATCGCTCCGTATCCTCAAGTTTTTTGCAGCGCTGGAGTACACCCCGATTACGCGGATGTAGAGGAACCGAGCGTCGACCTGCTATGCGAACTCGCCACACGCGACAAGGTAGTCGCTATCGGCGAAACCGGGCTCGATTATTATCATCAATCCGGTGACCTTGACTGGCAACGCAAGCGTTTCGTGACCCATATCGAAGCTGCTCGCGAATGCGACTTGCCGCTGATAATTCATACCCGTGACGCCCGCGAAGATACGCTGAATTTGCTGCGTAAACACCAGGCCCGGAAAATAGGGGGTGTACTACATTGCTTTACCGAGGATTGGGAAATGGCGCGTGAGGCGATTGACCTCGGGTTTTACATTTCTATTTCCGGCATTGTTACTTTTCACCAGGCACAGAACGTGCGTGATATGGCACGACAAATTCCGCTGCAACACCTGTTGATCGAAACCGATGCACCCTGGCTTTCACCCGCGCCCCATCGCGGCAAAATCAACCATCCGGGTCGAGTCAAACTGGTTGCCGAAAAACTCGCCGAAATTCGTGGCGAATCGATCGCAACACTGGCCAGCGCAACCTTCCACAATGCAAACAAACTGTTTGGCTTAAGCTAGCATCCAGACCAATGCACGCGGGGAAACTATCCACCGGGGCGTCAGGCTGGTTACGGTTTGATTGCACTGGCCGGGGCAGGGCTGGAAATTATGCATCAGGGTGTTTATGCTGACCCTATGCCCGAAGTCGAAGCCAATGCACTGCGTGAACAAATACTGGTGCTACGTGATTTTTTGAACTCACGGATTCTCGGGCAAGAGCGGTTGATTTCGAGAATGTTAGTCGCGTTACTCGCGGATGGGCACATCCTGGTTGAAGGTCCGCCCGGTCTTGCCAAAACCAGGGCGGTAAAAACCCTGGCCAGTGGCCTTGAAGGCGACTTTCAGCGCATCCAGTTTACGCCTGATTTATTGCCTTCCGATCTCACCGGTACCGATATCTATAGACCTCATGACAGCAGTTTCAGTTTTCTGCCCGGTCCCTTGTTCCATCATGTAATCGTCGCCGATGAAATCAACCGGGCGCCCGCCAAGGTGCAATCGGCACTGCTGGAGTCGATGGAGGAGCGCCAGATAACAGTCGGCAAAACGACTTATCCATTACCCGGGTTGTATTTTGTGATGGCGACTCAGAACCCAATCGAACAGGAGGGCACTTATCCCTTACCCGAATCCCAGCTCGATAGATTTTTGCTGAAAGTAACCATCGACTACCCCCGGGTCGATTCCGAGGTTCAGATCATGCAGCAGGTGCGTCGCGAGGCTCATCAGGATCAGCTTGCCCTTAACATTCCCGATAAATTGCCAATCACACAGCAGGTTATCTTCGATGCACGCCAGCAGATTCTGCAGATGTATATGGCGCAGCCCGTGGAGCAGTATATTGCGCAACTGGTTGACGCCAGCAGAAACCCACAACCGTATTCAAGCACTCTGGCCAGCTGGATCCAGTATGGCGCGAGCCCGCGCGCGAGCCTGGCTTTTGATCGTTGTTGTCGGGCGTGGGCCTGGCTGGAAGGCCGGGATTACGTTTCTCCGGAAGACGTGCAAAAGCTGGCGCACGAGATCATGCGCCACAGGGTTCTGCTGACCTACCAGGCTGAGGCAGACGGGGTATCCGTTGAACAGGTAATCGACGAATTGCTGGCAAGGGTTCCAGCAGCCTGAATATGAACGCGGATGCTGAAAAGGTTTCCGGAATTAGTATCGAGGTTGAAGATTTAGTCGGCATACGCGGACAATTATCCAGTCTGTCACTAACCAGTCTCCATCGCCGTGCGAGTCATCGCTCGGGGGCTCGTGAAGTTCGCCTGCGCGGTCGCGGCATGGAGTATGAAGAATCTCGCGCCTACGTACATGGTGACGACGTCAGGACCATGGACTGGCGTGTAATGGCACGCACCGGTGAAGCCCATACCAAGGTTTTTGCCGAAGAAAAAGAACGCCGCTTCCTGATAGCGGCCGATTTATCGGCATCGATGTATTTTGGAACCCGATTCAGTTTTAAATCATGGGCTGCGGCCCAGGTCGCCGCTCACGTTGGCTGGCTCGCCAGTTTTGCCGGCGACCGCATAGGGGGATTGATCGTAACTCCCGAGTCTCATCATGAAGTAAGACCCGGCAAGACCCGGTCAGGCTTACTCGGCGTGTTTCATCACCTGGCGCAGGCAAGCAATATCAGTCTACCCGTAGATACATCGCGTAACCGTCTCAACTTTTTACTGCGCGAGATTAATCGCGTAGTCAAACCGGGTTCGATTATCGCCCTGATTACCGATTTTATGGGTATTGACGAACAGTCGCTGGAATTGCTATCGGCCATCGTCAGGCATAACGACATCAGCGCCTACTGGATTCACGATGACACCGAGATAAACACCTGGCCCGGGGGACATTACCAGGTGTTAGCCGATCGGCAAAAAGTTGGCTTTGATTTGACAGGGAGCAAGGCCGATAACTGGTTAACACAGTGGCAAGGTAACCACCGTGGTCAAATCGAATCGCTGACATCACAACTTAACATCCCGTTGTTTCCGGTTACCTGTAATCGCGAAATTACCGCGCAAATAATAAATAACCTGACCCTGAAATGACTGCTGAAGAACTGCTGCTGGAGTTAAAGGATATTACGCCGCCGCCTGAACCTGCCTGGTGGCTGATTCCGCCTGTTTTCCTGGTCGGACTTTGCGTGATCATCGGTATAGCCGTGTTAACCTGGTTGATGCTGCGGTATCGTAAGGCGAATCGCCTGGCGAATCATCTGGCAAACTGGGCCAATCAGGATTTACAGCGCATAAGGGTTTTGTACAGCGGTAATCGGGATGCCGGTCAACTTGGTATGGAGCTGTCGAAATGGCTCAAACAGGTTTCTATACTGGCGTTTCCGCAACATCAGGTGGAGAGTTTTACTGGTGAACCCTGGCTAAAATTTCTCGATCAAAGCATCGGTGGTAATGACTTCAGCAGTGGTCATGGCAAGGTTTTCGGTGGCCCGATTTATCGTCGGCAGGTGAATCTGGACGCCCGGCAGCTGGTCGCGTTGTGTGAACATTGGCTTGGCATCGTCAAACCCCGTCTGTTGCAACGGAGCAGGGAATAATGCTGGGCTTTGACTGGTGGTGGGCAATGCTGCTGCTACCGTTTCCGCTGCTGGCCAGAAATATGCTGCCCGCCACGGACGACAGCGATTTCGCACTTGCTGTGCCTCTTTTGCATAACTACCCGTTTACCGAATCCTCGGTCAGCAAATCGCCGAGCCGAATACAGCGCGGCTGCGTATGGCTGTTCTGGGTTTGTCTGGTTGTGGCTGCGAGTCGTCCGTTCTGGCTTGGCGAGTCGATATCACGCACGGTAAGTGGTCGTGATTTGATGCTGGCGGTCGATATTTCCGGCAGCATGAGTGAAGTCGACATGACGATTAATTCAAAAGCGGCAAGTCGTATCGATGTTTTGAAAGTCGTGGTTGAAAAATTCATCGACCGACGCCAGGGAGATCGTCTGGGGCTTATCCTGTTCGGTACCAACGCTTACACCTACCTGCCACTAACGTTCGACCTGGAGACGCTAAAAATACTGCTGCTGGACGTCACCACCGGACTGGCCGGACGCCATACTGCGATAGGGGATGCGATCGGACTCGCAATCAAGACCATGCGCGAACAGAATACCGCGCACAAGGTTCTGATCCTGGTGACCGATGGCTCCAACACCGCGGGATTCGAAAATCCGATAGTCGCCGCGCAGGCCGCCCGTCAACAGGGCCTGACTATTTATACCATTGGCGTCGGCAGCGATGTCGAAACCCTGAGTCGAACCTATGGCCAACAAAGCATACCTGCCGGGCTTATTCTCAACGAAAGGGTACTCAGCCAGATTGCCGAGGTCACCAGGGGTCAATATTTCCGCGCCACCAATACTTTGGCACTGGAAAATATTTACCTGGCCCTCGATAAACTCGAGCCCATCAAACATCAGCACCAGGCGCAGCGACCACGAACCGAGTTATTCATGATGCCTCTCGCAGCGGGACTCCTCATCATGTTGTTACTGATTGCCTGGTCCATCCGGCAATCACGGCTGGCCACAAGGCCATGACTGAATTTACTGCATTTCAATTCCTGCATCCTGGCTTGCTGCTGCTGTTACCAGCGCTATGGTTACTCATCCGGATTTACTCCAGGCATTCCCGGCGACCATCCATGTGGAGCAGAATCTGTGAGCCGAAACTATTGCATAAAATGCTTGCCGGGAAGCCGGGCCGGGATAGCAGCCGGTGGCTAATCGGTATCATGATCATCGTTCTAACGCTGGGCGTGCTGGGGCTAGCCGGACCTAGCTGGCGCCAGCAGTCCTATCCGGTGATGGAGTCAATTAGCGCCCGGGTGGTGGCACTGGATTTATCGCGTTCGATGCTGGTAGAAGACATCAGCCCGAAACGTTTTACACAGGCTGTTGCGGCTGCACGGGAGATAATTTCCTCGGACTTTGATGGTGAAACCGGGTTGGTAGTGTTTGCCGGTGCCGCTTTCGTGGTATCACCTTTGACGAGGGACGCAACGACGCTGCTGGCATTTCTGAATGCCCTCGACCCCAGCACCATGCCAGAGGATGGCACCCGCATAGACCTGGCAATCGATACTGCAGAGGGATTGTTAGCAGCTTCAATGGCCGGCCACGGGCAAATCATTGTCATCACCGCTGGCGACACTGACGGCCAGCAAGCCGTGCAAGCTGCGCTAAACACGGCCAACCTGGGACATAGTGTTTCTGTTTTAGCTATCGGCACCGCTGCCGGCGGCCCGCTACCAAACAACGAGGGTGGTTTAACACGCGACCCGGAAGGAAAAATTTTACTGTCCAGAAGCAATTTCGCGCTATTGGAACGTGTTGCGCAGGCGGGCAGGGGGGCGATTGTTTCGCTGACGGGATCCAGCGCATATGCCGACCTTATGCTGGCCAGGCTTGGCGCCAATCAACTGATTGAATCGGAAGCGGCAACCAACAGGTCCAACCGAGCTGCTGCCAACGACGGAGTATGGATAGTCTGGCTAATGCTGCCGTTTGCATTGTTACTGTTCAGAAAAAATCTGCTGTGGATGATTTTATTAAGCGTATTGCTGCCGGTGGATAGTAATTTATATGCACAGGAGTGGGATTCGTTCTGGACCCACCCCGAGTGGTTAGCCTTCGAAGCTTATCGGCAGGGTGACTATCAGTCATCCTACGAATTATCCAGTAGCCCGGCATTGCAAGCTGCCGCCTACTACAGGTCCGGGGAATATCAGCGCGCCCTGGAACTGTATGCTGAAGATGAGTCCGCCCAGGCGGATTACAACCGAGGCAATGCTCTCGCGCAACAGCAACTCTTTACCGAGGCTCTCCTCGCTTACCAACAAGCCCTGCGACAGAACCCTGAACTTGCCCCGGCCAGGTATAACAAACGTTTACTCGAGTTATACCTGGAACAACACACCAAAGTCGATAATGGGCTGGCCAATGATTCTACCGATGATGAGTCTACTGATGATTCTCTTGACCAACCCGGCACCGAGAGGCGAATCGGGATCAACCAACAATACCAGACCAATCCTGCAGAAGATATACAGCCAGGTTCGGGCCTCGGAGCCTCGATGCAATCCACACAGGTGGATCCGTTCGAAAGTTTTGACGGCCTCGAGCAACAACTGGAGCGTTTTGATATCCGTGCCCAGGGCGACGATCAGCTGCCGGACCCGGAGTTCATCGAACGCTGGATTAAAACCTTGCCCGAAACTTCTACTGATTTATACCGGCGCAAGTTTTTACGGGATTACCAACGCCAGAAGCGACAGCCACGCTAATGTACAGGTACCACTTGTTTATCTACTTTTGGCTAGTCTTTTCCCAGGTGTATACCCAATGTCAGGCGCAAACCGCTTACCTGCAACCATATCGGGTCATTGAAGGTGATATAGCCGAGTTGATTATCGAATACGATAGCAAGATTCCATCGCTTTACGCGCTCGATACGTCGGTACTGGAACTCGACTTTGAAGTCCTGCAAGTAAACTCCCGGCTTGCACGGGTGCTGGAATCAAACGAGGTATTTCATCGTATGCAATGGAAGATCGAAATTCTTCCACGCCATAGCGGCAATCTCGTCATTCCGGCGTTGCAAGTAGGCGACCTGTTAACACCCGCGCTAACCCTTGAAGTCGCACCGCTAACCCCCGAACTGCGTTCCATGCAAAATGTTTTCCTCGAGATCGAGGCACAGCCGGAAAACCCTTATGTCGGTCAACTCACTCAGGTGATTATACGGCTGCTGCATAACATTCCCCTGGCCGATGGCAACTTGCTCGAAGCAGATATCGAGAATGCCGACTTTTATCGTAGCGGTAAAGACTCCCGCTATGTTACTACCCGAGATGGTCAGGAATTCAATGTGCAGGAGCGGAGAATTGCGCTAGTTGCGCGGGCACCCGGTGCGAACAGGCTCACGCCGGCAAGCTATCGCGGCCTGATAAGTTCTGACGCAGACTCGACAGTGTCAGCAAGACGGATTCATCGCCATAGCGAAGCCTTGCAACTACAGGTTCGAAAACCGCCGCCAGAATACAGTGGCGAGTTCTGGTTACCGGCCCGGCAACTGGAAATTTCACAGCACTGGGACGAAATCGCGGATGGATTAAAGGTCGGTGATTCCCTGGGTTTGACCTTGATCATCGAATCCAGGGGGCTGCCGGCGGAGGCATTACCCGCAGGGCTGATATCTGCCGACTCTGACAAGTTCAACAAATTCAACAAATTCAAAATTTACGCCGACCAGGAAATACGCTCCAACCAGTACCAGGATAATGATCTGGTGGGGCGGCTGCAGCAGCGTTTCGCCGTGGTTGTTACCGAACCGGGAGAAATTGATATTCCGCCAACCAGGCTGAAGTGGTGGGACGTAAACCATGATGTCGAAAGAGTCGTGATGCTTGAAGGTAAAAAGTTGATCGTAACAAATCCTGCGGTGATTCAAACACATAATGATCAGTTGACAGGATTGCGTTCAAA
>Ga0209271_10000141_pt1 | contig 25175 bp, 21 predicted proteins | sample tdAd002_FD_187123 | JGI IMG/M metagenome (GOLD analysis project Ga0209271, IMG submission 187123) | Marine sediment microbial communities from the Atlantic coast under amendment with organic carbon and nitrate - tdAd00.2 (SPAdes)... | ecosystem: Environmental > Aquatic > Marine > Coastal >... | reverse complement strand
AAAGGGCTTGCAGCGCTCAAGGGATAAACTTACTGCGTGCGGTAATCGTTTAAAAATGAATTGGTATATGGACTTACGGAAATATTCCAGAGAACTCCTATTTTTTTGATTTGAAACTACGTAAAGCAATCAAAGTGGGCATTCACGTATGCCACTAAAGGATGAGGATGAAACTCCCAAAAAATCAAGACAAACGTGAAATGAGCCTGAAATCGATAACACCAAGGACAATTCCCCCAATTGTCTCGATCGTCGGCTATTCCGGTTCGGGAAAAACAAAATTAATTGAAAAGTTGATTTCAGCATTTGAGCAACGGGGTGTTCGAGTGGGCACCATCAAGCACGATGTGCACGGTTTTGAAATGGATCGACCGGGCAAAGATAGTTGGCGGCATAAGCAGGCCGGTGCTTCGACGACGATCATCACTTCTCCAAGACAGATCGGCATGGTGATGGATGCGGATCATGACCACCATCCATTGGAACTGATGCCTCTGATGGCTGGTATGGACATCGTTCTAGTGGAAGGCTTTAAAAGGGCAAACTTGCCCAAAATCGAGGTTTTCAGATCTAAAAACGGTAAACCTCCGGCATGTCAAGGGGACAAAAACCTTATTGCTGTGGTCAGCAACACATCGCTGGATTGGAGTGTTCCAAGGTATGCGGCTGATGATTTCGAAAGCCTGACAGACGTTATTATACAAAAATTCGGTCTTAACGGCATCGTCAACCGCTCATGGGAACGAGCCGTTTGTTTTTAATCGAGTGGGTTTGTTCAATTGTTTTCACTGATCCCATTTGGAATAGAATCTTTGTACAAAAAAAATGAATAGGAGGGGCTCATGTTCGGTATCGGTGCACCCGAATTGTTAATCGTTCTGATTATTGTGTTGATCATTTTTGGTGCCGGGAAGCTGCCAAACATTGGAGCGGGGCTGGGCAGCGGTATTCGAAACTTTAGAAAAGCTGTAGCGGAACCGCGAGAAGGAAGTGAAAAAAAAATTCCCGAAGAGATCGTTTAGCAAAGGAGACCGCAGCCTGCGGTGCCGTTTTCATTTGGATGAACTCTTTATAAGGGTTAATAGCACGATCCCAATATCATTCAATTGATATATTAGCATTTCTTCCACTAATTGTGGCCGTTTTAATCGGAGGATATTTAGGATCATTTATGGGGTCAACAAAATTTTCACCCAAAACAATGCAGAAAATTTTAGGAACTGTAATAATTGTTGCAATAATATTCGTAACTAGAAAAATCATGGTCATTTAATAATTTAATCAACTTCTTTTGCTCCACTATTTAGCCTTTCCCTTATTACCTTTCATGATCAATTTTACCTTTTAATTTTGACTTAAATCAATGTAAAATGATCTAAAACAAAGTAAAGATAGATTCAATACTTCAATAATGAAAAATAGTTCGGAGAAAATAATAAGATGAAGTGGGTACCAGAGGCCGAGGCGGCAATTAAAAAAGTTCCTTTTTTTGTTAGAAAAAAGGTTAGATCTCGCGTTGAAAATGAAGCAGCAGCAACTGGGAAAGAAGTTGTATCACTAGCTGATGTTAAGGCGACACAAGCTCGCTTTATGGCGAAAATGAGCTCTGAAATCAAGGGGTATCAAGTAGATACATGTTTTGGTTCTAGCGGATGCCCAAGCCCTGCAAACAGCGTGAACAGTCTACTTAAAAAAATAGAAGAGTTTCTTGAGAAGGAAGATCTGTTGGGCTTTTTGAAACAACGGGTCAAAGGTGACGTAAAGTTTCATCATGAATTTAAAGTCACACTTGCAGAATGCCCCAATGCCTGTTCGCAGCCTCAAATCAAAGATATCGGGATCATCGGCGCTTGTATGCCCTTACTTACGGATGAAATTTGCACGATTTGTGAAGCCTGTTTAGATGAATGTAAGGAAAATGCCATTTCTATAAAAAGCGATAGTAATATGCCGGAGATCGATTATAACCGGTGCCTGGCTTGTGGCAAATGCATTGAGGTTTGTCCCACAGACACCATTGCTTCAGATATAAAGGGCTTTAGAGTGCAGCTGGGCGGGAAGTTGGGCAGGCATCCGAAACTGGCAAGCGAACTTGACGGTATTTTCAATGAGGATGAAGTTCTCGCAATTGTTAAAAGATGTGTCGAATTTTACAAAAAAAACAGTAAACATGGCGAAAGATTTGCCGAAATATTCAAGCTTTCAGATTTTAAGAACTTTATCTGAAAAATCATATAACCCTTTTTATATCACATTACAGGATAATTATCAAAAAACCCAAAAAAGGTAAGGTAATTGTTAATGCTGGCCACCCTTAATTGCATGTACTTTAATTCATTCAAGGCACTTAGATGTAAAATTACTATACTACTAAGTACTACCTGATGTATTTTTAAGGTCATTAATAATCCCATAATAAAGGAGGACAAAGAAGGCTTGGGTGTTCTACTAAAACTGACTAAAGGGCTGGCAGCGCTTAAAGGGTAGATCGGAATCGATCTTTCCTCTTGATATAATGCAAGCAATAGAGATTTACCGATTTTATGTGATTGGAACGCTTGCCAACCCTGATGGCTTTGTGAATTATTATCTTATTGCCTTGTGAACAGCAATTTGATATTAAAATTATCGTAACACTTTAGCTTTTTGAAATCGATTTGTTTCAAAGAACTGTTACAAATTGTCGAATTCTTCAAGAAAGGAAAAATGATGAAGAAAGAGGCAGGATCTGCTGATTTCTTTAGCAGGTTTTGGAAATTTTTTGTATCCGTGAAGCTAACCGTAGTACTTTTGCTCTCGTTAGCGGTCACCTCGATTGTTGGGACGATTATCCCGCAGAACGAGAATCCAGCTGACTATTTTCGTGCATACGGAGAGTTTGTTTACAGGCTTTTTGATCTGCTTGGCGTTTTTGACATGTACCATTCCTGGTGGTTTCAGTTTTTGATTCTTTTACTGACCATAAATATTGTTGTCTGCTCAATCGATCGACTGTCGACCACATGGAAGATAGTATTTGTCAAAAATCCTAAGTTTAATCTTGCAAGGTTCAGAAAACTTTCTCAAAAGGAGGTATTTGACAACAAAGAGAAGCCCAAAGAGCTAGTAAAAGTCTATGAGCCGTTTATTTCCAAGCATTTTGGATATACCCGTGCAGAAGAGACCGACAAGGGGTTGTGCGTTTTTGCCGAGAAATGGCGCTGGACCCGTTTTGGGGTTTACACTGTGCATTTGAGTGTAGTCTTGTTGTTATTAGGTGGTCTGATCGGTTCTCTTTTCGGTTTTGAAGGATTTGTCAACATTCCGGAAGGTGAGAAGGTTAACAACATCCGAATTAGAAATACCGGCCAGCTCCGGTCTTTGGGTTTTGAAATTTTATGTGATGATTTTGATATCAGTTTTTATGATAACGGAGCTCCTAAAGAGTACCGGTCGAGTTTAACCATCTTTGATCAGGGCAAACCTGCATATAAAAAAGATATCATCGTAAATGATCCTCTTCGCTATAAGGGCATAAATATTTTTCAGTCGAGCTACGGCAAGATGCCATCGGATGCTCCTTCCCAAGACAAGGTTCCGGCAAGAGATTCTTCGGGAGAAATCACATTAAATTTTACCAGTGAGAACTCCGGTAAAAAATACAGGATAAAGACCGTTATTGGGAAGGTTGTGGACATTCCTGAAGGTCTTGGCAAATTCGTTGTTGTTGAATACAAAGAAACTGTCGAATTTGGCGGACAAAACATCGGTCATGCTTACATGGGGATCCTGACGCCAAAAGGAAAAAATCCTGTCAATATTATGCTTCCTGTGCACTTTCCGAATTTTGACAAGATGAGAAAGGGTTCTGTAGTCATCTCCGTAGCGGATCAAAAGGCAAAAACCTTTAACCCAGGTAAAAAGGCCGGCCAGCGTTATTATACCGGTCTTCAGATAACTAATGATCCCGGTGTCTGGGTTGTTTACACAGGGTTTATTATGATGATTATAGGGATTTTCATCACTTTTTTTATGTCCCATCAAAGGGTTTGTATTGAAATAGTTAAAAGCGGGAACAAAAGCAAAGTCATAGTTACAGGTACGGCAAACAAAAACAAACTGGCAATGCAACAGAGGATCAAGAAGATTTCAAACCAATTAGCCAAGCTTTAACATATAAAAAAGCGCAAAGAGCATGGCGTAAAGGCCAAATGCGCTTAGCGCTCTGCTGAGTGACAGGGGTCAAATAATGAACAGTTCAGTTTTATTGTCAATCACAACATTTATTTACGGTCTGGCGACATTTTTATATATTGCATCCTGGGTTTTTAAAAAGCCATTATCCGGTAGACTGGCTTTCTGGACCGCTTTAGTCGGTGTTGCCGGTAACACAGCAGGCATTATCATGCGATGGGTTGAGTCTTACCGTCTCGGTATAGGTCATGCCCCTCTTTCCAACATGTACGAATCTTTGGTCTTTTTTTCATGGACCATCGTTATCATTTATCTTGTAATCGAACGACAGTATAAAAATGCCGTTATTGGAGCCTTCGCCACTCCGATAGCCTTTCTGGCCATGGCTTATGCTTCCATGTCTCCCAATATAAGTGACCGTATTCAGCCGCTGATTCCGGCATTGAAAAGCAACTGGCTGATTGCCCACGTTATCACATGTTTTTTAGGTTATGCCGGTTTTGCAATAGCTTTCGGCATAAGCCTTATGTATCTTTTAAAGCAAAGGGATGCAGAGGAGAAAAGCAATTTGCTTTCTCATTTCCCAAAGCCTCGTGTTTTGGACGAATTGACACATCAGATGGTAATGTTCGGATTTCTCTTTTTGTCTATCGGCATAATCACCGGGGCAGTCTGGGCCAACTCAGCCTGGGGCAGTTACTGGACCTGGGACCCCAAAGAGACCTGGTCTTTGATAACCTGGTTTGTTTACGCAACCCTGCTTCACGCCAGGATGATGCGGGGATGGTACGGCAAGCGGATCGCCTATCTTTCAATTGTAGGTTTTATGGCGGTTATCTTCACATATTTCGGGGTGAATTATCTGCCTGGATTGCATAGCTACGGAGCGGGATAGAAAGATCGGAAAACGACGTTATTAAGCTTCGGACAACCCGGAAAATAAAAAGATTTGTAATAGTTTTTTCAGTAAAAATTTAATTATATCTGAAGCGGTAATATTTTCAAAAAACTAAAGTGTTACCTTAATTGAAGAATATTGACAATCTGTGTTCAAAAAAGGAAATTTCTATACTATTAAATTATAAAAACACTAACTAAAGGAGAACTCTATAATGCAACCCAAAATAGACATAAATGCCCTTATGGAAGAACTTCCCTACCAAAGAAGAAGAGGGAGATGGAAGAGCCTTCAGTTAGACTGGAACAAAGAGTGGGAGCGATTCGATGCTAAAAAACTCTTTGAATTTGACATTGCCGCCATCCCGGAAGAACGCTTGAACGTCTTTCGGGAGCGTAAAGAAGCTATTCTGGACGGTAACCATGCTGCGCTTTCGGTTTTGACCCGGCTTGTGGACGGTCTCTGCGGCTATCCCATTACTCCATCCACACCCATTGCTGAAGATTTTGCCAAGGCATCCGCCGAGGGTCAGAAAAACCTGTTCGGCACTGAACTGATGTATTTTCAGCCCAGTGACGAGCTTTCCGCCATTGTGGCGGTTGAAGCTATGGCCTGCCAGGGCGGGCGGTATGTGGACAACTCTTCTTCCCAGGGGCTGGTTTTAAAGACTAAAAACCTCTTTTCAGTAGCAGGTAAACGTCTGCCAGTGATAATGACGATCATGGCTCGGGAGGTTAACAAGGGATCTTTGAGCATTCACTGCGGTCATAACGATTTCTACGGTGTTCGTAATACCGGGTGGGCTCAGTTAATTGCCGGAGACAACCAAGAACTTCACGATCTCTTGCCCGTGGCTTTCAAGACCGCTGAGCTGCGCCAGGTAATGCTTCCGTGCATGGTTATCGGTGACGGTTTTATCAAGTCCCACGCCCTGGAAAACATCGAGCTGCTCTCAGACGCATTTTTGGAATATTTTGTTGGGCCTCCGAATCGATTTTACCAGCCTGATTTTAATCAAAGGACCCTTACCGGCACTTTTACCGATGTAGATCTTACCATGGAAGGTCAGGTGGGCCAGGATCTTGCTTATCGTTTTGTCAAAAGAGGTCTTATTGCCACCATGAACGTAATGAACCAGATTGCAGGCACCGATCTTAAAGCGGTGGAATGCTACCGCACCGAAGATGCTGAAATGGTAATTGTGATCATGGGTTCGGCCGCAGGAGTTCTCAAGGATGTGGTTGATTACTACCGGGATGTAAAGGGTTTGAAGGTCGGCATAGTGCGTCCGGTGTTATTCACCCCTCCCTGTTACCAAGAGCTTGCTTACGGCATTCGCAATGCTAAAGTAGTCACTGTTTTGGAAAGAACCGGCATGGCCCACAACCAACTTCTTTTAACGGACATCCAAACCGCGCTTCAGATTTCTATGAGGGCCGGCCGTGAGGGAAGAAAGGAGCACAAAATCTACGGCCGTACCGAGATGCCCACTCTTTTGCATGGAGTATATGGTCTGGGTAGCAAGGATTTTAACAAGTACGACGCTGCGGCTGTGGTGGAGAATATGTTCGCCTGTTTCCAAGAAAAGACACGGGAGCATTTTCTGCGAGACTTTTTCGTGGGTATTGAAGGTCCCTACACCTTAGAACCCCAACCGCTTCCGGAATATAAAGATCGGGAGCTGGGTATCACATTTATCGGTATTGGTGCCGAAGGTGTCAAAACAGCTTTAGAGACCGCAGCGGTTATTTATGCAGAAGGGGATGAAAATAACAGACGCTACATCCAGTCCGGGGCGCGTTATGGTGCCGCTCGTAAGGGCGCGCCGGTCTTTATGAATCTAAGAATCAGCTCCAGCCCGATTCGGAATTCTTCTGAACTCACCGAAAACGATGTACTTGCATTTTTCAACGACAAGTTCCTCTCCGGAGAAATTTTAAGGGATTATGTGGGAGGCTTGAAAGAGAACGGACTGCTTGTGGCTAACAGTACCAGAACCACGGATGAACTTTTAGATTCGTTTCCTCCTGAAATACGCGAGTTTATAACAGCAAAAAAAATCAGGTTTATTGCAATGGATGCTACTCAAGCGGCACTCAAGCACCTTAAGCGTAATCTTCCCGGTGCTATGGTACTAGGTCTTATCAATGGCGAAACCGGAATGCTTTCAGCTGATGCCTTTGAAAAGAAGTTTAAAAGCATTCTGGAAGAAAAGCTGGGACCTAAAAAGGGCCGTGAGATTGTTCAATCCAATACTGCGCTTTTAAAAGAAGGAGCCCAACTGACCTCTTCAACACCGGATGAGGCTTTGACAGCAATTGCCGCTGTTTCAGACGACCGGAGTCCATCGGCCGCGGTTAAACCTGAAAATTTCGGTAAAGAGCCGGGATCTGCCGGTCTGCGAGTAAAACTCTCACCCAAAGATGAACTGGGAACCATCAAACCGATTCATATAATGGAAAATTTTCAGGAGCAATTTAACAACGATATGATCGAACCGATCTTGGAGGGTAAGAAGGTTCCGTGGGACCGGTTTTTGCCCATTGTACCGGCTGCTACCAGCAGGGCCCGGGATATGAGTTACATCGCCACTCAGCTTCCGGTCTGGGATGCCAAAAAATGCATTTCCTGCGGCATGTGCGCTGCTTCGTGTCCGGACTCGGCCGTTTACACCACTATCACGGACCAACCGCTCCCGGAGGGTGCTGTCCCTTATTTCAAGACTTTCAAAAAACCACCCAGGGGCATTCCCTGGAAAAGATTTGCTTTAAACATCAATGCTATTGATGATCGCTGCAAGGGCTGCGGTATCTGTGCTGAGGTTTGCCCGGTTGATGCTTTGAAAATGGTCGACAAAGCGCAGGTAAGCGCCAAAGACTTTCTGCCAGAACAATACCAGGATCTTGACAATACTTACGATGCCGCCCACTATGTGGATCGCATGGCTCTTAACCACCAGGTTCTTTATGTTTTTTCCAAACTTTATCCGGGCAAGCACACCCTCTGTCCCGGCTGCGGTGAGGGAACTATTAATCTATTGACCTTTTTTGCTTTAGAGAGTCTGCGTAACAGCCCCAAAGGTATTGAGACATTTTACCAGGGGATCAAGGTTCTTTCGGATAAAAACCGGCGGGCCATAGACCATATGATTGATCGCGGATTTACGATTTATACCATTAACGCTACCGGTTGTAATCAGGTCTCGGAACTTGTTAATCCCTTTAACACGAGGGTTTATCAGTCTGGCCACTACGGTTTTGGAACCGCCTCGGCTGCAGCTCTAGGGGCTAAGTTCAGCCTGGACCAGGCCTATGCAAACGGTTTTAATGATGTTTTGACCAAGGTCATCGTATTTGCCGGAGACGGTGCTATCTACGATATCGGCAACGGTCCTTTCAATTATGCCCTGGGCGAAAACTATGACATCACTTGGGTCATATACAACAACGAAGGTTACATGAACACCGGAGCCCAGAAATCCGGGGCCACCCGCTTCGGATGCGATCGATCGACTTCGCCTATAGGAGACAGATTTGCAGGCAAGACAACCCTGCACCGGCGTATCGTCAGCCAGGCTACAGCGATTTCACACGTTTATTCGGCCAAACTTACTACCGACAACCCCTTTTACGCCATTAAGATATTAAAGGAGGCTATCGCCTATTGCGGTCCGTCGGTAGTAGAATTTTTCTCCTACTGCTCACAGGGCCATCAGAGCCATGACTGGGCCGGCCCCTTAATCTCCAGAATGATGAATGAAGCCCGGAACTGGCAGATTCAGGTGAGAAGGCCGTTCCAGAAACTCGATATCTCGGCCAACCCGGATCCTGACAAGTTATTCCCGGTTAAAGGGCGATCCTTCAAAAGGAAAGTCAAAAGAGAGCCGGCCACGTTCCACGATGTGGTCAGCATGCTGGGTCAATACAGCCGGCACATCATGTCCCAGGAAGAAGATGTAATTCCGGAACTGATTAATGTGAATGAAACGGTATCCCTTTTCAGGTGGCTCCGAAACCAATGCCTGGCCGGGTACCGTGAGACCATGCCGACTGAAGATGAGGTAGAGCGCATCATCGCCGAACGATATAAGCTCTAACCCGCATTTCTCACCAGTCAGGACGTTGCAAGAACAAGGCATTTCAACCCTAAAACGGAGTACTTTACTTCGAGGGCCGAATAACGCAATTACTGCGACGCTCGGGTTGGCCTTTGGTGAAGAATATCAAGCACAATTTATTGTTTTCACTTTTACAAACTATAATTTCGACTATGCATTAAATTTATGTCAAGGAATCGATCATGAGCAGACATAAAATCAAATTTCTCCCCTACAATACAGAGATAACCGTTGAGCAGGGAGAAAATCTTATTCGTGTCGCCATGGAAGCAGGTGTTCACATTAATGCTTCCTGTGGTGGGGAAGGCGTATGCGGAAAGTGCCGTGTAATTATTGAAGATGGAAATGTTGAAGGTGGAATAACAGAAAAGCTGAGCCAAGAGGATCTCGAAAATGGTTATCGTCAGGCCTGCCTTGCATCTGTTCAAAACGATCTCGTAGTGCGCATTCCCATAGAGTCAGAAGTCGATGCCAGTACACTCAACTTGCAGAAAACTCCGAGGCGGAAAGCACTAATCTGGGAAATGAATCTCGAGGAGTTAAAGGAAAAAGGCCTTTTCGTGCCTCCGGTTGAAAAGAAATACCTGGAACTCCCCGAACCGACGCCCCAAGACAACTTGCCGGATGTTACCAGGCTAGTCTCTTTTCTAAAAGCTAAACACGACGAACACCGCCTCGTAGTTCAGTTACCAGTAATTCGGAAGATTCCTGATGTTTTAAGAAAAGACGGATTCAAGGTTACAGCTACATTAGCCCGACCCGTCCATTCAGGAAGAAAGACACATATTATAAATATCCAGCCGGGAGATACAACTGATCGCAACTATGCCATTGCCGTGGATGTCGGTACAACAACTATCTATAGCCAGTTGATCGATCTTATCACGGGAAATGTTCGGGCTTCATTTGGTGAATATAACAAACAGATCAGCTATGGCGAAGACGTCATCAGCAGAATTGTCTATGCAAGTAAACCGAACGGCCTTCAAAAGCTTCAAGAAGTGGTTATTGCAACCATCAACAAGCTAATAAAGAAAATGGTCAAACGAGCTCGGATCGATTCTGATGAGATTTCCTCCATTACCCTGGCAGGTAATACAACCATGACCCAACTCATGCTGGGAATTAATCCTAAATACATACGGCTTTCACCTTATGTTCCTGCTTCAACACTCTTTTCACCCATTAAGGCTATTGATCTTGGTTTTGCCCTGGAGGACCATGTCACAGCTCTTGTTTACCCGGCGATTTCAAGTTATGTGGGGGGCGACATTGTTGCCGGCGTCATGGGATCAGGAATGTACCGCACTGAAGAACTTACCCTTTTTATGGATATCGGCACCAATGCAGAAATTGTAATCGGCAACAAAGATTGGCTTGCCTGTGCAGCCTGTTCTGCTGGGCCGGCATTTGAAGGAGGAGGCATCAAGTTTGGAATGCGGGCCGCTAAAGGGGCTATTGAAGATTTTTCCATGGATCCTGTAACATTTGAACCTATGAATATTACTATCGGCAATGTCAGGCCCAAAGGTATCTGCGGCTCCGGACTGATTATCATCGCGGCCACAATGTTTGAAATGGGAGCCATTGACAACCGTGGTAAATTCAACCGGGATCTGGACACACCACGCATACGTGAAACCGATGGTATTTTTGAATATGTGCTGGCATGGAAGGATGAATCTCAGATCGACAGGGACATTACACTAACAGAACCGGATCTAGATAATTTAATGCGCGCAAAGGGTGCAATATACAGTGGTTGTATGACCCTCCTTGAAGAAGTGGGCTTAAAAATGAGCGACATTGACAGCATTTATCTGGCGGGGGGATTTGGAAGTTATGTGGATCTGGAAAAGGCGATGGTGATAGGTCTTCTGCCTGAAATAGATCATGATAGGATTAGGTTTATCGGTAACGGGTCTTTGATGGGTGCAAGAATGAGTTCTCTGACCAACCGCATCAGAAAAGATGTAGTGGAGGTAACTAAGAGGATGACAAATTTCGAACTGTCGGAAACCGCTTCTTTTATGAATAATTACGTGGCCGCACTTTTCCTGCCACATACAGACATGGATCAGTTTCCCAAAATCAAAGCACGCCTTGAAGCCCGCAGAGCTTTACAACAATGACCCGAATCAACGTTCTCGGCGAAGCCCTAGTGATAGCGGGATCAAAATTGAGACCTTTGCAAAACGCCCCCTTTTGCCCAATTCCGGCGTCAGGCTCAAATTTTAATCCTCAAAAAGCTAAAGTGTTACATTTTTTTTTAGCACTGAGAGTAATCTATCTGGCGGGATGAAACCCGGAAAAACACCTATTTTTTCTCCATTTTCTTTCAGTAACCAGGTAGAGGGAATCCCAGTCACATTATACATAGCGGCTATTTTTGGTTCCCTGTCAGTATTGACACGGATGAGGATGAAGTTTTCGTTGAGATATAAAACGACAGTAGGGTCTAAAAATGTTTCTTTAGCCATTTTTCTACAATATCGACACCAGTCTGCATAAAAGTGAAGCAATATCTTTTTGTTTTCGATTTTCCCTAATGTCACGCCCTTATCATATGATACCCAGTTGACGCTGTTTACAGAAAAGGCACTATCGTAAGGCCAAGAAGATAAACAAAAAATGACGAACAAGATATAATAGATATATTTTGATTTCTTTTTCATGATTCCCTTCCTGATACATTTAATGATATACTTTTTTATTATCGTAATAGCACGGTTTTGAGTTTTTTTACAGATTTGATCTGACTTGCAAAAACATTTGGATCACTTGTAGGAAGTTTACAAGTCCCTTCTTCACAGACATAGGCCGTCACTTTTTTCTCTCGAGCAATTTTACCTTTAACAAGCGGAATAACCTTAGCATGGTATTGTAAATCTTTCCCTTCTGAAATGACCGCTAAAATCCGGTTCGGCAAGAATTGCTTTCTGAATTCAAACAAAAACGGATCTGCTTTACCTTTTTCTCCTTCCGGAGTCACGACAATGATCTCCTTGGGCGAATCAAGGAAAAAATCGACCGCCAGCAGCATTTCTGAAAGCGCAACCGGGTTAGAGTTCAAGGTGCCTAAAAACGACATTAAAGCCTTTTCCGCCCGTTTCTTGTACCTGTCTATGTTTGTGAATTCACCCAGACGAAGCAAATTTAACACTGCAATAGAATTGCCGGATGGTAGGGCTCCATCGTAAGCCGGCTTTTCACGGGCAATCAGATCTTCATGATCGTTGCTTGTCATGAAAAATCCGCCGATTCTTTTATCCTCATAATATTTTTCTAGAACACCATCCAACGCCATAGCTTTTTCGAGCCACGTCGTATCATAAGTCGCTTCATACAAATCAAGAAGTGAGGCAATTAAAAAAGCATAATCATCAAGATACGCGTTATGCCGTGCTGTATTGTCCTTATAGCTTCGAAAAAGTCTGTTTTTAATGTAGAGATTTTTCAGGACAAATTGAGCGGCTTTGACGGCACGGTCAATATATTTTGATTCTCCCAGAATAAGCCCTGCTCTGGCATGAGCTGAAATCATAAGTCCGTTCCAGGCCGTAAGAATTTTTTCATCCCGCAAAGGGGGAGGTCTATGGCTTCGGGCCTGATAGAGAATTTCTTTTGACTCTTCGATAATACCGGCCAATTTTTCCCCCGACATTTTTAGTCTATCGGAGAAATCATTTGTAGATTCGATCGTATTTAAGATGTGACGTCCTCCAAAATCGGGAGTAAAACCCACTGAATAATATTTTTTTACGATTCGATCCTGATCTTTACTTAATACTTCTTCCAACTCTTCTGGTGTCCACGTAAAAAAATTCCCTTCCTCCAAGTGGCCTTCCTGGTTTAGACTATCGGCATCTGTTGCCGAATAAAAAGCCCCGTCAGGTGACGTCATATCCCTTTTTACATAACGAAGGATGTCTATAGCAATCTGTCTTAAGTTCTCATCACCCGTTATCTGATATCCTTCAAGATAGCCCATGATTAGAAGTGCGTTATCATAAAGCATTTTTTCAAAGTGAGGCACAAGCCATTGCTCGTCCGTAGAATAGCGGTGGAAACCTCCTCCAACGTGGTCATATATTCCTCCTGCGGCCATATTGTCGAGTGTAAGTTTTGCCATTTTAAGAATCTCATTATCCCCTGTACGCCGATAGTATCTGAATAGCATACGGACAGGAAAACTGCTGGGGAACTTGGGATTACCCTTTATTCCCCCGTAAACCGGATCAAATCGATCTCTGTAGTAATTAATCGCCTTGTGTAAAACATCTTCAACAGGCAATTGATCTCCGGTTTCAGAGGAAAGCATTTTCTGAATCGCGTTTGTAAGTTGCTGGCTAGATTCTACTACTATATCTTGTTTTGTATGATATCCTTCATTTACCTTTTTCAGGAGGGTCAGGAATCCTATACCTGCTCCACGGTCCCCGTCCCTGGCAGGAAAGTAGGTACCGCCGTAAAAAGGTTTTCGATCGGGTGTCAGCCAGACAGTCATGGGCCACCCTCCACGGCCCGTTAAAGCCTGAACGGCACTCATGTAGATGGCATCGATATCCGGGCGCTCTTCGCGATCAACTTTAATTGCAATGTAGTTTTTGTTTAAGTATCGCGCGATCTCTTCATCTTCAAAAGATTCTTCTTCCATCACATGACACCAATGGCAAGTTGAATATCCCACACTGAGAAGAACTGGACGGTTGAGCATTTTTGCTGTTTCAAAGGCTTCATCCCCCCATGGATACCAATTAACAGGATTATGGGCATGTTGAAGAAGATATGGGCTCGATTCAAGAAAAAGGCGATTTGTATATTTCGCCCATCCATCTGATAGTATATGTTTTGTTCGAGGTTTATAATTTTCTCCTCGAATTTTTCTCATTTCTTCAATTTTTTTCAAGAGCATGTTTTCACTCCCCCCAATACCTGGCAGAGATCCGATCCCATTATATCCAGGACTCTTGTTGATAATTTCAGCGGAATTACTTTTTTCTGTGGAGCATCCGGATGAGATAAAAGCATTGACTGCTACCACAACCACAACAACGCATTTTAACATCGACTGGTGAATTGTTTTAGCATTCAACTTTGACAATCTCATAAAAAGTCGAAATCTGACGGCAAAGTAAAAAGCTCCAAATTCAAGGCGCGCAAATCCTGAGGAATGGGGTGTACTTATAGTACGCTGCAATGATGAAGGATGTAGCGCAACGCAGAAGTTGGACTTTTTACGAAGCCGTCATCTTTATTTAAGGATACTTCTCCAATAGACGGCCTATAGTGATTGTTCTTCATAATTGTATAAATACTTGATAAATAATGTATTTTTACCCTTTAAAGTAACAATTCAACTTTATCACCACGGCGTATCTTCCCACCCTCAAGCACGCAAGCAAAAACCCCTTCTCTCGGCATAATGCAATCTCCGGCCTGATAGTAGATAGCGCATTTATTGTGACACTCCTTGCCGATCTGTGAGATCTCAACCTCAGCAGATTCCCCGAGTTTTACTCGGGTGCCGACAGACAAATTTTTCCAATCAATGCCTGACGTGGCAATATTCTCAGCAAAATCCCCAAATGTAACATCAAGACCTTGTTTGCGGGCTTTTGCAATACTCTCAGAAGCAAGAAAACTCACTTGCCTGTGCCACATACCTGCGTGAGCATCCCCTTCGAGTCCGTGATCCTGAACAAGGCATGCCTCCTCCAGCGGTACTTTGCGCGTTCCCTTTTTCTTGCTTACAGCAATCGATATAATCTTCATGATTCGCTCTTTCCTCTCAAAACAAATTTTTTATGAGAAGCTTAAGACAAAGCCAACATACGATCAAGAGCCATCCTCGCATCTGTTTTTATATCTTCCGGCATAGTGATTACATTGGCCTGCCCGATATTTTCTAGGGCCCACAAAAGGTTTTTAGGGTTGATTTTAAACATATTGGGACAGAGGGAATAATGTAAATCCAGAACTGCTTTATCCGGATTTTCCAGGGCCAACCGGTTAATTAGATTGATTTCGGTGCCTATAATAATTGTTGTATCGGGAGGAGCATTTTCAACATATTTCACAATAAAGCTCGTAGATCCTGTTGCATCGGCCAGTTCTACAACTTCCCGGGTACATTCTGGATGGACTACGATCTTAGCTTCGGGATATTCTTTTCTCATTTTCAAAACATGTTCAACCCGAAAGCGGGTATGGACATGACAATCCCCGTCCCATAGAATCACTTTGGCTTTGTTGATGACTTCCGGGATATTACCGCCCAACGGCTTTTTCGGATCCCACAAAATCATTTCCTCTGCCTCAATCCCTATCTGATTTCCGGTATTGCGTCCAAGATGTTGGTCCGGGAAAAAGAAAATCTTCTCACGCTGGCTAAATCCCCAGTTAAAGGCGACCGACGCATTCGATGAGGTGCAAACAGCCCCTCCATGGCGGCCGCAAAAAGCTTTTATATCAGCATCGGAATTCATATAAACAATTGGCATGACCGATCCCTCTCCAGTAATCGACGTAACCTCTTCCCAGGCCCTATTAACGTTATTGATATCTGCCATGTCAGCCATGGGGCAGCCCGCCTTTAGATCGGGGATCTGGACGGTTTGATATGGTTGGGATAAGATTTCCGCACTTTCGGCCATAAAATGGACCCCGCAAAAGACAATGAACCGGGCATCATTGTCCGCAGCCGCCTTTCGAGAAAGTCCCAAAGAATCTCCTCGATAGTGCCCAATATCAACGATCTCCTTACGCTGATAATGGTGAGTCAAGATGATAAGTTGTTCTCCCAAATCTTCTTTTATAGTCCCAATCTGTTTTATGATATCCTGATCATCCATATTTTTTCTTTTCATAATCCTTAATTGCCTCGGCAAGGGCTTTGGCCCCAAGGTTGGAACAGTGCATCTTTTCTTTCGGAAGACCGTCAAGGGCCTTGGCAACGGTTTTTTTTGTTATGGATTTGGCTTCTTGCAGAGTTTTGCCCTTTGCCATTTCGCTGACTATGTTGGATACGGCAATGGCTGCAACACATCCGAATGTCTTGAATTTGACATCTGTGAGTTTATCATCCTTGACTTTAATATAGAAAGCCATCATATCACCGCACACGGGATTGCCAACCTCTCCAATTCCGTCAGCATTTTCAATGACCCCGGCATTGCGCGGATTTGAGAAATGTTCCATCACTTTTTCTGAATACATTTTTTATTTCCCTTCTTCTCTCCTCCAAAGGGGAGAAAGCGAGCGAAGTTTTTCAACCGCAAGACAAAGTTTTTCCAGCACATACTCGATCTCTTCGATCTTGTTGCTGCTGTCCATGGTAAATACAATTGATCCTTGTGCCAGATCGGGTGGTGTTCCGATCGCTACCAGAACCGGCGAAGTTTTAAGGGCTTTTGAAGCACAAGCAGAGCCGGTGTTTGCACATATGCCTTCTTGGTTTAGCATATAGATAAGTGCTTCTCCCTCAATAGCCTCAATACAAAAACTTGCATGGCCTGGGAGCCTTCTATCAGGATGACCTGTAAGTTTAACGCTTTCAATCCGCTCCTGAATACCTGCTACAAGGAGGTTTCTCAATTCCTGCAAGTAATCAATTTTGTCGGTGAGTTCTGATAGCGCTAGCTCTGACGCTTTGCCAAGTCCGACAATGCCCGGAACATTTTCAGTTCCGCCTCTCCGGCCACTTTCCTGGATGCCGCCATGAATTAACGGCATAAGTCTTAAATTATTTCTAAAGTAAAGTACTCCAATTCCTTTGGGCGCGCCAATAGAAACTCCAGAAAGACTTAACAAATCAACATTAAGTGCATTGACATCAACCGATATGTTACCGACAGATGCAACAGCATCCGTATGAAAAAGCACACCTTTATCCCGGCAAATTGCAGAAAGTTCCGATATGGGCTGGATTGTTCCAATTTCATTATTGGCATGCATAATTGACACCAAAATAGTGTCGGATCTTATTGCCCTGGACAAGCGTCCAGGATCCACTAGACCATATTCATCTACCGGCAGAAAAGTCACCTCGAAATCCATGCGTTCAAAAAATCGTGCAGAGTTAAGTACTGAGTGGTGTTCAATAGCAGAGATGATAATATGCTTACCTTTTTTCTGCCTGGCAAGGGCTACGCCTTTAATTGCCAGGTTATTGGCTTCTGCACCCGATGAAGTGAAGATGATTTCTTGTTGTTTAGCGCTGATTAACTTGGCGACCTTCGCCCTTTGTTCTTCTATGACCTGTTTAATTTTTATTCCCATATCATAGACAGTAGAGGGATTGCCGAAGTGCCGGTCAAAATAAGGAAGCATGGCTTCAATGACCTCTTCCCTCACAGGCGTTGCGGACGCATGGTCCAGATAGACCCTTTTCATATCAAGTTCCTTTATTTAACCTTTTTTATATACAGTTTATAACAGTCCTCGTCCTCTTCTATGCCCATAAATTCCTGGCCATACTTTTGACACCATTCCGGGATATCCTCCAATGCCCCGTCATAATCGGTCAATACTTCTAAAACCTGACCTTTTTTCAGACATTTAAGTTTATCACCTGGTTCTAAAAGATGGAGAGGACACATGCGACAAACTAAATCTAAAGTATCATCTGCAGGTTGTTTTTCCACAAATTTCATCGCATCCTCCTTATTTTTGTTTTAGTGCCTGGCGAGGTATTATTCCCAATATAAATCAGCTCAGGCCGTTTCAGTAACACTTTAGTATGCGGCGGAACACTCTCAGTGATCCAGACGTTCCCGCCGATTATCGATCCAGTGCCTATAATGGTTTTGCCGCCTAATATGGTCGCATTAGCATAAATAATCACTTCATCTTCAATAGTGGGATGTCGCTTTTTGTTTCTCAGACGACTTCCTGCGTCCCGTGGAAGCGAAAGGGCTCCAAGGGTCACGCCCTGATATATTCTTACATGATTTCCGATTCTAGTGGTCTCACCCACCACCACACCGGTCCCGTGGTCGATGAAAAAGCTCTCTCCGATTTCAGCCCCGGGATGGATGTCAATACCGGTAAGACTATGGGCGTATTCAGTCATCATACGGGGCAAAATAGGCACATCAAGCTCACACAGTTTATGCGCCATACGATAGACAGTGATTGCAAATAGCCCGGGGTAGCTGAATATAACTTCATCATAACTTTTTGCAGCAGGGTCTCCCTCCAAAGCCGCGTGGATGTCTGTAATTAGTACCTCCCTTAATTCGGACATGGTTTGTATGAATTTAAGCGCTGTTGCATGACCAAGTTCGATGCACTTAGAGCAGGGCTGATCGTACTGGAAACAGTCATGCTGAATGGACAATACAATCTGTTTTGAAAGACTCTCAAAAAGCGCCGTCGTTTCTTGTCCCAGGCAATACTCCAGATTGACAGGATCAATCCTGGTTTCCGAAAAATAACCCGGAAAGAGAATACGCCTGGTCTGGTGGATGATCTGAACAACCGATTCCTGGGAAGGAATGGGAGCATGTCCCACGTGACCGAAACAATCATTCGAGTTCCACGAAGTTACAAGGTTTTTTACAACTGACGGAATAGCTTCATATAAATGGGTTACAGTGTCAGCATCATCCTTGCACTGCTTGGATTCGATAGTTTCGTTATTCATTATTTTTATCCTTTTCCAATCAAAAAAATACCGTAAGTGGCGAATAGGGTGGGTATGAATGTAATGATCCCACCGCTTCTATCATGGCTTTGAGTGTTAATCGCCACTTCTTTAATTATTTTGAAACCGATTTCTTTGGAATATTTCCTGAAATCCTTAATAGTTATAACCCTGATGTTGGGAGTATCAAACCACTCATAAGGAAGCTGCTTTGTAATGGGTGCATATCCTGTTACAAGAAGCTGCAACCGTACTTTCCAATGGCTAAAATTGGGGAAGCTTACGATTCCTCTTTTCCCGATTCGCAACAGGGCCTGGATTAACTTTGACGGCTCATAGACCTGCTGCAGGGTTTGACTCAAAATAACATAATCAAAGGTATTGTCCTGATAATCTATGATTTCTTCATTAATGTCACCTTGGATCACTGGCAGGCCTTTTTCAATACATCGTGCAACTTTTGATTCAACACGCTCAATCCCGGTGCCTTCTATCTGCTTATCTTTTTTTAGAAAATAAAGGAGCTCTCCTTCACCACAGCCGAGATCAAGTACCTTGGAACCGGGCTCTATCCAGGAAGCTATTATCTGAAGATCAAAGCGCATTTTCTTCTTTTCTGTTTTCATTATCAACACGTTCCAAAAAGCCTTTCACCATGGCGGTCAAACTCTCACTGGGTAAAAGAAATGCATCGTGCCCCCAGTCGGCTTCGATCTCACAAAAGCTCACATCAAGACCGTTCTTCTTTATGGCCTGGACCATGGCTCTGGATTGGTAAGTTGGATACAGCCAGTCGGAAGTAAAGGAAACAACCAGTAATTTGGCCTTGGCCTTGGAAAAAGCCTCAACCGCAGATCCATTACCGTGCTGTTTCTCCAGGTCGTAGTAATCGGAAGCCTTGGTGATATAAAGAAAAGAATTGGCATCAAAACGATCCACAAACTTGGCGCCCTGGTAACGAAGATAGCTTTCCACTTGAAAATCAGCATCAAAATTGAAAGAAAAGTCACTATTATCTTGTAGTCGCCGTCCGAATTTTATGCGCATCGACTCATCTGATAAATAGGTAATATGACCGATCATACGGGCTACAGCAAGTCCAAGGTCAGGCTTTGATCCTGAATAATAGTCTCCATTATTCCAGTTAGGATCGGCCATGATCGCCTGCCTGGCCACCTCGTTAAAAGCAATGGCCAGAGCTGAATGTCTTGTAGTAGTTGCAAGCGGAATAGCAGAAACAACCATCTCCGGATAACTAACGCACCATTCCAAAACCTGCATCCCGCCGATAGAACCACCAATGACCGAAAGGATCTTTTTTATTCCCAAATGATCCAGCAACGCCTTCTGACACTTGACCATGTCCCCGATAGTAACCACAGGAAAATCGAGTCCATAGGGTTCGACAGTTTTGGGATTGTAGGTACAGGGGCCGGTGGATCCTATGCAGCTCCCAAGGATGTTTGAACAGATAATAAAATACCTGTCGGTATCGATCCCCTTCCCAGGCCCTACCATAATATCCCACCAGCCTGGTTTTGGATCGTCCTCGCTGTAATAGCCAGCCACGTGGGAGTCTCCGGATAGGGCATGGCAAATTAGAACTACGTTACTTTTATCATCATTCAATTGACCGCAGGTTTCGTATGCAATCGTCACCGGACCAAGCTTTGCACCGCTCTCAAGTGTTATTTCATTGGGTGGTTCGGCAAAAGTATACGACTCCTTCTCAACAAGCCCAACCGTGACGTTATTTATGTCATGCTCTATGTATTCACTCATTGTTTATCCTAAACTATCGATAGCCTGTCCCAGATCATCACAGATATCTTCAACCGCCTCTATTCCCACTGAAAGCCTGATCATATCAGGGGTGATGGATAGACTTTCTCTGATAGGATCGTCAAACGAGACATATTGAGACGAGTAAGGATGAATTGCCAGGGTTTTACAGTCACCCAGATTGGCCAGATGGTAGATCAATCGCAGGCTGTCTATGAATCGAAAGCAGGCTGTCTGATCCTTAAGGCCAAAGGTCAGCATTCCACCAAATCCTTTATCCTCGAACAGCTTTCGGGCAATACCATGCGAGGGATGATCTTCAAAGCCAGGATAATTGACCCAGCATACTTCAGGTCTCTCTCTAAGGTAGCGCGCCACTGATAGAGTATTGTCCATGTGGCGCTCCATACGTAAGGCCAGTGTATCGAGGCCAAGTGCTGTAAGATAGGAATGCATAGGAGCCTGAGTAGTCCCGAAATTAATGTGATGTTCACGCCATACCTTGTCTAAGAAAGCAAGGGGCCCCTTTCTCTCGATAAAGGGTTTGAAATCTGGAAACCGCTCATCTGACCAGCTAAAATTTCCGCCGTCTATGACAACACCACCCACGGCATCACCATGTCCACTCAGATACTTTGTAGTGGAATGAATCACCACATCGGCCCCCAGTTCTAATGGCCGGCAAAGGTACGGTGTGGCCAGGGTGTGATCCACAAGCAAAGGAATTCCGTGCCGGTGAGCTATCTTTGCAACACGGGCCAGATCCGGAATATCCATCTTAGGGTTACCGATTGTTTCCAGGTAAACAAAGCGTGTCTTGGAGTTGATGGCCTTTTCTATCGCCTCAATATCAGTCGATTCAACCAAGCGTGCAGTAATGCCATATTTTTTAAAAACATTAGTGAAAAGGAGATAGGTCGACATGAAAAGAGAATTCCCGGTTACAAACTCGTCCCCAGAGCGAAGTAACGCCATACAGGCATTAGTAATTGCCGCCATGCCAGAAGACATTACCACGGCCCCAAGGCCGCCTTCCAGGGCAGTCAATTTTTCCTCCAGGATGCGATTTGTGGGGTTTGTGAGCCGCATGTAAATATGGTCAGTCTTTTTACCGGCAAAGGTTTGACTCAGATTCTCAGCTGTAGGGTGCAGATGAGAAGCTGTTTGAAATATGGGTGGCAGTGTCGCACCTTGCCAGTCTTCAGATGACTGCGCAGCGTGGATAACCAGGGTGTGGAAACGGTAATTCCTCTTTTGAATCATGTCGCACCTCCATTGAAAATAGTGTCCTTTGTTGTCCCCTTCCCTGTCCTTTATTCCTTCCAGTCTCCTCTGGCTCAGAAAATCTCCAATATAGCGGAGAGGGGGTGCAGGCCGACCCATACCTGCCTCCTTGTGACCAGTCCGCTTTGTCTTGTTTGGCGGGGATGTAGGTCTTGTAATGACAGACAGTTTATGCCCGCTACGAACGAGCCGGCAGCGAGAGGCGTATTGTTAAGTTAAAGTAAGGATGTTAAAATTTCACAGGAGCGGCAAATCTTCATCTTTTCTTTCCAGTTTTTACGAACAATGCCGTCACAATACGTGCCGCTAATAAACCAGCAAAGCGTTCCTGCCTGAAACTCCCATGCCGGGCATTGTTTCTTACGCTCCGGGGGGCATTTTTTCACAACCCAGCACGACTTTCTACCTTTTCTATTCTCATTCAATCTGGAGACTAGAAATAATATCTGCCGTTCCACATGGGACGGTACAGTTCGCCATCCTTGCTCGTAACTATGGACAGCCTTAAGCGACACTCCAAGCAGTTGGGCCATCTGTTTCTGGGTCTTTTTTAGTTTCTTGCGAAAATATAAGAATTCTTTGCTGTCCATGGGAAATCCCTGGCAACCTTATCGATAGCGTTTTTTAATGCGGTCAAGTGGATTGCCACATTGTAGCGATATAAAATACTACTTTGTGGTATTCTTGTCAAGTTTTTTTTTGGGGTTAGCTCAAAGCATTGTTACTAAAAAGAACATGCCCTGATATTGCAATTGGGCACAATGTGGATCAGATTAAAAATAGGGCGGCTCTAAGCAGAGAAGAACCGCCCTATGTCAGAGGGGGGAAACATAAATGGGCTTACATTCATTGAATAACATCTCCGAACAAATGTGTCAAGGAAAAAATGCTACAATGTGGTAATTGTCGTTGGGGCTTTTTACTTGGCCGTCGAATTTCGACTTTTTACGAGATTGTCAATTGTGGTGCAACTATAATACCGCCACCCAACACCGTAGTCGAGATGTAGACTCATTTAGATTTCAGAATTGCGTTGAGGGAGCCGCTTTTAAAACCGTCTAAATCGAGTGCCACGTAAATAAACCCAAATTCATGAAATTTCTTACTGATCATTTCTCTATTTTCTATTAATTTCACAAAATCTTGGGCAAGGACTTCGATTCTGGCTATATGCCCGTGATGACGAACTCTTAGTACCCTAAAACCAAGGTCATATAAAAAATCCTCGGCTTTCTCGACTTGATTCAGTTTTTCCAAGGTTACTTCTTCCCCGTAAAGAATCCTGCTGGACATGCAGGGCATGGCGGGTTTATCAGTAATTCCCAAACCGTAATATGCGCATATGGCACGGATTGTTTTTTTATCAATTCCCAATTCAATATATGGAGCTATAATTGATGATTCGCGGGCAGCCCGCATGCCCGGCCGGTAATCTCCAAGATCATCCAAGTTCGCACCGTAAAAGATAAGCCAGGAAGATTCACCCAAAGTCGCCTCTATCTGTCGACGGAGTTTTTCAAGTTTTTCGAATAAAGCTTTTTTACAACAATAACAGCGGTTGGCCTGGTTGGCCCGGTAGAGGGGATTTCTCATTTCATCTGTCCGAACGATTTGAATGGGAATGCCGTGATTCTGGGTAAAATTCAGGGCCAAACGAAATTCCCTGCGGGCAAGAGAAGGGCTGTCAGCTATGGCTGCTACCATCTTATTTCCCAACGATAGATGCGCAATATAAGCCAGTAAAGCACTGTCCACCCCTCCGCTGTATGCTACAATGGCACCGTTATATCTTAAAAAATATTCTTCTAATTCCTGGGCAAAGATTTCCGGAGCCTTCCTTAAAGCGCAATTATCCAGATTAGTCTTCAGATTTTGTCCTCCTCTGCAATTCAGCCAATCACTTCTTATTAACCATAAGAAGGAGAGGTGTCTGATCCTCTGGCCAACAAAAGATCTTTATAAGCATTTGAAAGTCTTTTAGAGAACACACCTGCCAGTCGCTTTAAAACTTTCATACCGACATCAGGATGAAGGTTGAATATCTTATCTAACTTCTCTCTTTCAATTTTCAAAGCTTTTAAATCCGTGGCGCAAATGCCGGAAGCTGTGTAACGCCCCGATTCAACCATACACGACCAGCCAAATATATCACCCGGTTCCGTCAGTTTATAAGTCAAGGTGCCGCCATTTTTTATAATCAGCTTAACAGTCCCTTCCAGCAAAATATAAAGGCGTTCAGCGTCCTCACCCCTTTCAAACAGTACACTCTCTTTAGCATAACTTTCTTCAAAGCAAATATTCGCTATTTCGTTCATTATATAATGATCTATACCTTTAAAAAGCTCTATTTCTTTAACAATCATCTCCCGATCTCCTTTCATTATGAGTTTTAAACGTAAATAGGATTTTTCCGGTTTAAAAAATAAAAAGAGCCCTTGATCCATGCACTACATTGTGGTGTTTTATGGTATTACTATGTGGTAGCATTTGTCAAGCTTTTTTGGTGATATGTCGGCGTGGAGGGATAACTCAATTAGAAACATTAATCGAGTAAAGGCCTGTATTTATGAATTAGGTTCTCATCGTCGCAAGTTATCTTTCCGGCAAGCATCTGAACCCTGTGAAAAGTATCCGTTACAAACCTTTCTGTCAGATTGAATTTGCGATCAGATTTCCTTGAATGTTCTAACAATAACACAGCCATGAAGATTTCAGTGGCCATATCAACCAATCCTCTGGCATGATATTCTGTGTAAGCAGGATCATTTCGCGCTTTAACAAAAATCACTGCTTTTTTTAATAATTTTTCACATCCTTTTATTTTTTCGATGAGGGGGTTAAATGACTCCGGGTAGCTTTTTCTCAGCTTATTTTCTAACATTTTGAAGAAAAGCCCTGAAGTTATTCCGCCAACTGCACCAATAACTTGAAGTTGTGATGTCCCTTCATATATTGTAGTTATCCGTGCATCTCGATAAAGGCGTTCAACGTCATAGTCCCGCATATATCCGGCACCACCAAAGATTTGGATCGCATCATAGGTTATGCGGTTACACATCTCTGAAGCATAATACTTAATCATTGGAGCAAGCAGGTTTGCAAAGCGTTTTACTTCCTTTAATTCGTTGGCGGTTTCTTTATCTTTTATTTCTTGATGACTAAGAACATGTTGTATATCAACAAGTACCGACGCCTCATAAAGGAGGCTTCGCGCCGCTTCAATTTGCACTTTCATTGTTGTTAACATTTCGAGAATAGGTGGGAACTCGATAACG
>Ga0209271_10000136_pt1 | contig 25413 bp, 14 predicted proteins | sample tdAd002_FD_187123 | JGI IMG/M metagenome (GOLD analysis project Ga0209271, IMG submission 187123) | Marine sediment microbial communities from the Atlantic coast under amendment with organic carbon and nitrate - tdAd00.2 (SPAdes)... | ecosystem: Environmental > Aquatic > Marine > Coastal >... | reverse complement strand
TATGTCGTCGTAGCCTCGTGCAATGCGGCTACCCACGCTCCATGCTGGGCCACCTATATGGTGCACCAACGTCTCTTCAGGAGAAGCATCTGGGTTGAAGCGGTTAGCTTGGATCAACAAGCCAGACAGGCGCATACGGCTACCGATGTCTAGCCCAGTAAACTCAGTTAGTGGCCCTTTGAACCACCCCTCGCCAATAGCCTTGCGTACCACGGTATTGAAATCTTCTTCACCCTCGTCTTCGTCCTGCAAGAACAAGTTAAAGAACACCTCCATAGCGCCGTACAGAGGCAAACCATACATGCCCGAGAAGAACAGAGCGGTACCGTGGATACCTGCCAACTGCTGACGCGCCTCTTTGCGTGCTGCTATAGCTTCTTTACTGTCGCCGGGGTATGTACGCTGGATAGCTATCTTGGCAGTGTTAAGCATGGTGGCATACATACGCAAGCCGTAGCTCTTATACATAAACGCGATACGCCCGATGTGCTGCTGCGATAAGCGTGGGGCGGTCTCGAGATGCGAGCCACCGTTATACTCTGTGGTCTTGTGCATAGACACGTCGATAGCTTTCTGCTGACGCTCCGCCAAAGACATGTTGGGGTTAGACTCTGCTAGCTTGGCCATCTCTAGCTTGTAGATAGCCAGAAGCGTAACCTGCCGGTTGTAGCGTTCCGCTGAGTTAAACATAACCGCAGATAAGGCAGTAACCTGATCTAGCTTGCGACGCACCGCACCGGAGCGTTGTGCGCGAGAACCTTCGTCGAGGCCCAGCACATCAAACAGGTGTGAGTTACCTAGCTGTGCTTGGTCTTTAGCCTCCTTAACCAGCGGAGCAATTTCTTTAAGCTCCTTAATCAACTCTGGGCTAAGGTCTAAGTCGTCGCGCACAGTATAGGAGCCGTCATCGTTGCGCTTGTAGTAGCTGTCTAGCCCACTGCGATACAACCTAACGGCCTTACTTTTACCCGTCTCGCCTACGCCAGCACCCATTACGATACTGCTGGCTTCTCGTATGGCAGACGATACGTTTTTGCCGCCGTACGTGGGTATGAGCATGGGCATAACAAACAGGGGTATCTGCGACAAGTTAACTATCGCCGAGGCGGTGTTTGCACCGATGGTGTATACGAAAGCCACTTGGTTAGCTAGTTGTGCCCAACCCTCAAGCTGTTTGTTCTTGGCGCCGCTTACTGCAAAGTTTGCACGCTCGCCCATCTCGCGCTTGATGGCATTAAAGCCATCTTTCTTCTTAGCATCCGTAGGCTCTTCAACAGCGTCTATGTCTGCCATGATGGCGCGTATTCGGGCGTTACCACGCAGTCGCTCAGTTTGGCGAGTCATGTCGTAGCCTTTGCGGCGGAAGGACTCTAGCGCGTTCTTCTCATAACCAAATACGCCCTTACGGCGTTGCAGAGATTTAGCGAATGAGGTCTCTGGTAGCGCTTCTACATACATACGCACCATTTGCTCTTGGACGCTGGGGTCTACCTTGTTAGCCTCTAAGACTTTCAGTAGTTCTCCCATGAACGAGTTAGACGGTATGTTTTTGACGTAATCTTTGCCGACGCCTTGGTTGTACACCACTACGCTAGATACACCGTCTTGACCTTCAATAGCCTCGCGCGCTGCGTCACGGTCGTATTTACTTTCAAAGCTGCGGTAGATCCGCTCGCCGTTGTCGTAGTACTCTAACTTGAAGTCGCCAGTACGCACCAGAGGGAAGTAAATCTCCATCTTGCCTTTACCGAACATCTCTTCAAATACGTCTTTACGCATACGAACAGCTGCGTCAGTACCTTTACCCAGCACGTCATCAATCTGCTCGCCTACAGAGTCCCGCAGCTTAGCGTACATGTCTTGGTAGGTAGACTGCATCAGTTTATACATGCGTTGGCCTTCTGGGCCTAGCTTGTTCCAGTCCGCACGCTGTGCGTTCCAGACATCCATCAGCAAGTTACCACTCTCGTCAGTCTGGCCTTTGTATTTCTTTTCAGCCTGAGCTTTAGTTAGCGTAGGGTCTACTTGGTACACAGTGGAGCCGTACTCTTCACTGTAGATAACTTCGTTGAGTGCTTTGAAAGTCTCTGCGTCAACGGAAGATACCCAGCGCTCTACTTCTTGTAGTTTACCGCGGAACGCGTCATCTGCTACCTCAATGGCACCACGCATCTTACGTATGGCCTCATGCAGGTCGATGCCAAGATTACCGAAGCCAAACTTTTTAGCCACTTGGCCTACAATCAGCGTATCCATAAGGCCGTTAATTACCCAACGATAGCCACCCTGCACTTTGTTATACAGGTCAAAGAATCCTTTGGCGACGTTACGGCGCGTAGAACCTTCAGGCAGATTGCGAATATCTTTCTGGACTTTGCCTATGGCCTCTGCCAACGCAGTGGTGTTAAACGGAGAACTCAGTAGGGGCAGCTGCTCTGCACTGCGCGACTCGGGTGCTGGGTGCAGTATGTTGTCAATAAGCGCATCCGCTTTGTCTAGCGCAGACGTAGCAGGCTTGGCCGGCGCGCCAATCAGGCGCCGCATAAAGTTGCGTAGGGCGTTAACAAAACGCTGCAGGGCTTTGTCACTCTCTACGTTAATACGGGCTAGCTTCTGACGGAACTCTGGGTTGCTGAACGCTTCAGATACAAACTCGTCCAAGTTAACTGAACCGTATGCGGTATCCAGCTTGTCTTTGACGTCGTTGTATAACTTGTTGAGCTGCTTAGTCAGCGGATGACTCTTGTTCGCTAGGGTAGCAGATGCCGCAGCGTGCGTTACTTCATGCAGTAGTGCGTGAGTGTTTCTGCCCTCGACGGCGTCTATCTTGACCGTGTTTGTTTTGGGGTCGAACAAGCCAGCTACGGACTGCCCTGCGTCATTTTTGAGGCCAGTTACTACCTCTACTTTAGTAGTACCTGCGACACCGGCTAGTTTCTTAGCAGCGTTCTGCACCATCTTGTTGGGATTAGTTGCGCCCAACAGCTCTAGGGCGGCCTTTAAGTTACCTGCCTCCAGCTCCGCAACTACGCCCGGATGTAGGGGTATGCTGCTAGCAGCCACGGCGTCAGTAGTAAGGTCGAAGCCAAACTCGCTGAGTATCTTGTCTAAGCCAGCATCGGGGTCGGCATCCATGTCCACATCGAACAAGTCATTAGCCAGTTTTGTGCGGCGGTCTAGCTCGTCGATAGTAGCTTCTGCAGCCGCGTCAACTTCGCTTTCGGCGATGGCGTCGTTTTTCGCTTCGTCTGCCGCAAGGATTTTTGCAGATTTACGGCCAAAGCGGATGCGGTTAGCTTCGGCAATTGCAAGCGCTTTTTGTTCGCGTATAAACTTGTTAGCTTCTGGGGACAAGTTCTCACGAGCCCAAGTCAATACCTCGTTCGCTGCCTCCATGTCCATACCTGCATACTGCGCCACATCTGCATAGGTAGTGCCTTTACGAATACTGAAAGTCGGCGTCTTAAATACCGAGTCATGTACAGCCAGCAGTAGGCCGTCAACGACACGCTGTGAGCGCCCTAGGTAAGCGCTTATTGCTTTCCCTAGATCATCTCTGTCACCAAAGCGTTTAGTCGCTTCAGCTATCTTGGCTTTATCTTCGTTAGTAGCCCGCTCTTTGGGGGCCATATTAGTGAATTGTTTTGTGATTTTAGCTTGGCTACGTATCGCCGCGGCTATGCGCTTTTCGTTAGCTGCCTTACCGCGCTCTTTTGCAGGTATAGGCTTATTGGCGTCTTTTACGGCAACCGGTTTAGCTTCAGCCGGTTTCTTGGCCGCGGGTTTAGCTTCAGCCGGTTTCTTGGCCGCAGGTGTAGGCTTATCGGCGTCTTTTACGGCAGCCGGTTTAGCTTCAGCCGGTTTCTTGGCGGCCTTCGCCGGAGTTTTGGCTTTTGCTTTACTTGCGGCTGCACGGACACGTGCTGTGGCCTCTTTGGAGACGACGGGCGTTGCGGCGGTTCGCTTTTTCGGTTGTTCAGTGGGCTTAGCCTCTAGTGTATCTCGCTCTGTGCTTTCTCTAGCATCAGCAGCTCGAGCATCAGGTTTAGGCTCGTCCACTCTTTGTCGGTCAGGTGCAGCAGGTCGCTCGGTATCTCGTCCTCGTACAGGTTCTGGCGCTCTTCCTCCCACAGGGACATCAGCAGGCTCAGGGCTTGCTCCACGTTCTGGCGTGACAGCAGCTGTAGGTTCGACGGTGGCAGTTCGTGGTGCATCTTTTGCTTTTCCTCTAGTAGGCTGGAACAGTTCCAACTGCGCGTCCGGTGTACCCTCTAATTTGCGGGTTACGTTCTGGCGCGTCTGTTGTGCTACTTTAGGGTTATTCGCAAACTTAATCAATGCTTCTCGCACTTCAGGTGCGGCAATATCTTTACCCACTACGCGCTTACGCACTGGGGCAGCTGGGCTAACGCCGAACCCATCTAGCATCTCTGCGGTCACAATTTCTGGCGTGACTTCTGGGGCAACTTCAGGGGCAGGAGCTTGCGCAGGAGCTGGTTGACGTTTACGCCCCATGCCGGGCAGTGAGGCTTGCTCTGGCTCACGTTGCGGTGCTTGCCTCTCAGGTATCTGCGCTTCTATAGGCGCTACGTTTGCAGGCTCATCTACAGCGGGCTCTAATTTAGGTGCAGCAGGCTCCGCAGCTTTTACAGCCAAAGCTCTACGGGCAGTAATAAGTTCTCGTGCGGTGGGTCTGGTGTTGCCGTACCCAGCTTCTGCTAGACGGGCTGAAAAATCGCGGGCTAGTACGTTAAAGTCAGTAGCGTTAGAAGTATCAATAGTCTCCTGCAGGATAGCTGCGCGACCTTCCGCCGTAGTACGCTGCTGCTCTAAGGCACGGGTATCGTCAATAGCGCGTACGTTTTCCGCCAGTTCAGCCTCTTCGCGATTTACAGGAGTCTCTTCCTGCTTCGCGGGACGGCGGCTCTCTATCTCGGCCAAGTTTTGTCTGGCTCGCTCTGCTTGAGCTACCAGCTGTGCTTCTTCTAGGCTACCGGTTTCGGCCTCGATGGCCTGCTCTTCCAGCATATTGACTGTGCCGCGAGCCTGTTCTATCTGGTCAGCGATGGGCAGCTCGGGGTCTGGAGTAGGTACTTTGGAGGCGGCTCCCTCTGCGTACATCTGGTTTATGTCGGCAGTCTCAGCTTCGTCTATCTCATCCACTAAGTCGCGTTGCACTGGTTGCTCAGCTTCTGCAGTGGCTTCTGGTGCTACATCTAGGGTCTGCGTACGTAGTTGAGCTACGACACTACGGACGGTGTCACCGTCGAGTGGCAAATCGTTATCTTGTATGTATTGTTGTGCCTGCGCTAATTCGTCATCAGAGATCTCGCCCATGCCTTGTATGGCTTCGACTTTTTCTTCTGGGAACATGTCTAGCTGTTCTTCGCCAAGCTCTTCTTGCGCTGCAGCACGTGCAGCGGCTTCTGCTTCTGTATCGACTTCGCCGAGATCAGCCCCGGGCGCATTCTTGGCTCGCTCTTGTGCGCGAATACGGCCTTTAGTGAACGTATCTACTACTGCTTGGAGGATTGCACCTGCACCACCACCAGCTATGGCCTCGTCAATCAGGCCAGAGTTTAGTAGCTCAGCTTCTGCGTTATAGCCAAGTTCGTTGAGGTTCTGCAGGAAGCCAGCAGCTGCTTCTTGAGCCGCTTCTTCACCGCCCGTAGCAAATGCACGGCGGATACGGCTACCGCCTTCTTCGATAGTTTCGCCGCCAATACGTTTGCCCAGCTCAGATACGCCGGGGATACGCAGGATACGGCCAAGCGGTAGTATTTCTAAGCTACCAATAGCAGCACCGCGCAAGGTAGCCATATTGCGCTCTTCTTCAGTAGCACCGTAAGCACGAGCACGTTCGCTAGCCTCACCTGCACCAGCACCTACACCCAAGGCACCTGCACCTAGCAAGCCTATCCCACTAGCAACAGCGGCAGGGGCACCAAGAGTGCTTGCAGCAACACCAGCAGCGGCGGGAACTAAAAACCCTGCTAAGCTACCTAAGCCGGAGGCTACTTTGTATGATATAGCGTCTTGATCGCCGCCTTCTGGCATGAAGCGGTCAGCTACAGATTGGATCTTTTCGCGGGCGCGAAGCTCTTCTTCCTCTTCTAAGAGAGTGGCTGCCCCCAACGAAGCAGACTCGGCAGTGCCTACAAACCCTGCACCGAAGCCGGTACCGATGTTCTCAAAGAATCCAGCTTCTTCTTCGGCTGGCTGCATTGAGCGCAAGTAAGCTAAGTATGGATCTTCTTGCTGTGCAGCGGCCTTGTCTCGCTCGTATGCGGCGCGAAGGGCGGTACCGAGTACCTCTGTGGCCCTAGTGTCACCCGCTTCCTGCGCGCGGATAAACGCGCGTTCTATTTCCTGTCTTGTAGCCATGTAAGCACCTTACTAAGAAGCGGGCAGTATAGCACTATTTAGTTGCCATATTGGGCCAGCAAATCGCGCAAATCCGTAGGATCTACATTCAAGCTGCTGGTATCTAGATCCCCGCCGCTACTACCCATTGGGTTCACTACACCTAGAGCTTGGAGCTCCTGATCTATGAGGTCGTACGCGGCCTTCATGTCCCTACGGTAGCTTTGACGGAGGCTAGCGGCTTTTGCCTGTCTAGCTTTGGCATACGCAGCGGCGGCAACTGGGTCTGATTGCCCCGTCAATTCCATCTGTTGCATGATCGGGTCATCTGCCAGTGTCTCTGCAATAAATTGCGCCTCGCTCTCGGCTAGGTTCCCTTTAAGGGCGATTAAGGCCTGCTTATTGCCTTTATTTTCTATAGCTGTACGTAAGGCGTTATCGCTCTCTATCTTGGCTTGCGCTATGAATGCGTCTAAGTTGGCTATGTCAGCGCTCAAAGCATTCTTAACTAGAGTATCAGCCGACTGCCGTTCAGACGCGTTTAGCTCGGCGTATAGGCCAGCTGCGGCAGCGCGCTCCTTGGCGTTTATTTCTGCCCCTGTCTGTCCGGCGCCGAATGCTGTAGTGCGCATTTCTTTGAGGCGGTCTAGGCCGCCCTCTCTCTTACCTAGCAGATCTATCTCACGGGCGTATCGCGCCGCGTCTTGCGCATCTCGTGCGGCTAGGGAGGCTTGTGCCATGCCTCTACCTGCGCCACCAAGTGAGGACGTGTTTGCAGCGCCCGCCAACATGGCTATGAGCTGACTGTTACGGTCTTTAGTCGGGTTAAACATTTGTTTGTTGATGCGCTCACGGTCTGCTATTAACGCGTCGTACGCCGCACGATCCCCTTGAATATCTAAGTACTGCTCCGCATCGGTGCGAGCAGCATCGCGGGCAGATTCTCGTGTGGGCAAGTTGTCCAGCCCCAACTGTGTAGCCAGCGCGGCGGCCGACTCACCTACCTTACTATAGTCTGGTGCCTGTGCAACTATTTTAGGTGCGGCAAGGCCTTGGTTACCTTCAGCTGTAGGCATTACCACGTCGGTACCACCTCCAGCGGCTGTAGGGACGGGCGCATCGGGCACTACAGCATCGTCACCTGCCATTACAGTATCGTCACCTGCAAGGAGTTGGGGCATTACAGTATCGTCACCTGCAGGGGGCTGTGGGGAACTTCCCGTAGCTATGCCTGTAGCCTCTGTCGGCTCTACGCCTATACTAGACAGGAACTCTTGAGCCCCAGCCTCTTCCCTAGCAGCGCTTTGTGCTTCACGCGCCGCATCTTCAGCTTTTTGTTGGGGAGCCTCGGTTTTGTAGTTTTCTATAGCGCGTCGTGCTTGTGGGCCGGCTTGCTGCAACGCAAACTCTAGCCGCATAGCCGGGGTTATATCCTCTTTCGAGAGGCGCCCGTTAGCTGCACGCAGTATGCCTCTATCTATAGTGCTGTCTGAACCCAAATTATTTGTAAACCGCAAGCGCTGCAATAGTTCTTCGTCGGTTACTGCACCGCCTTTAGCTAACGCAACAATACCACCTGCGGCCATCTTAGGCATCGGGGCGCCGCCTTGTGGGGCTGGAGCGCCTTGTGGGCGTGGTGCTGGCATACCGGCTTGTGGGGCTCTGGCTAACCCTCCTAGGCCAACGGCTTGCGCGCGCTTCTGTTGCTGCTGTGCTTGCTGCTGCATGACGCCGCCAACTTGCTGCGCCATCTCTTGTTTGGTTCGCTGCAGGAGTTCTTGCTCGCGCTGATCCTTGATAGTCTGCGGGCTAGTTTGCATTTGCAGCTGCATATTACGCGCTGCCGCATCTTTTTCAGATTTCAGGCGTTGCAATGCCAACAAGTCTAGTAGCTGTTGGTTCTGTTGGTAGCGTTTCTGTAGCCCTTGCGGGTTACCACGAAACTGATCTACTGTCTGTTGTACTTGTTGGTCAATGCCGGGCATTGGTTACGCTCCTAAAATTAAGATATTACGCCGAGGGCTTGTAAGAGGGACATTATGCCTGCAGATCCACCGGCTATGTTCCCGAACGCGCTGTTCCCCGCGTAATTATTGCTGACAGACTCGATGGGCATGCCCTGCAGAAGTGACTGCATATACTGTACTTTTTTGTACGGATCGTCTCGCTCTTCCTCAAACTGGGCTTTATCCGCAGCGATACCTTCTGCTTCGATGCTGCGCTCTACTGCACCCAGATCACGCTGCGCTTTAAGTACATCAAACAAGTACTGGTTAGCGGCAGCGTTGGCGTCTTTGCCCATCATCTGCTCTCGGTTGAACTGAGCAGCCGCTGTATCATACGCTTGCGCATAGCCCTTGCCGGTAATATCTGACAGCAATTGGCTCAAGTTGCGATTGCCTTCGGCTTCCATAATCGCTTGGCGTGATCCGCCGTATGCACCTGCTTTAGTCAGGCGGCTAGCGTCTTGTAGGCGCTGTATATCTGCGGCGCGCTGCGCTTCACGCAGTTGTGGGTTTAACGACTCCATTAGGTAGGGGTTCATATACTGCCCAGCTACACCTTCATCGGTGAACGACTGTGGAGTGAACTCGCCTACATTTTCGGTGGGGAGAGTTAAGCCCGCCACGCCACTGAAAGCCGCTTGCTGGGCATCAGATGCTCCTGCAGTAAGCGGGCCTTCGTAGGCGTAGTAGGGTTCGTCTGCAAGAGCCGCACCGCGACCCATCATGTCAGTTACATAGTCGCCCGCCCAAGTAGATAGCGAGGACTCTTGGCCAGTTTGCTGTCCGGTTATCGGGTCGGCGGTGGCATCTAGCCCAGTAGTAGTCGGTGTTGTTTCAGGCATAATCTATCTCACTTTGGGGTGACTTTCTCGGGCTTAATTTTCTTGCCCTGTTTCGGGTTACCGGTGCGCTCTTTGCGTACACGGGACATCATCTCTTGTAGCACTTTAGCACCTGCTTCAGAGTTGCCGTTACCTAAATGGCTGACAACATCTGCGGGGATAACAAACTCACCGTCGCTAAGACGCGCGGGCTGGCGGCCTTCTATAGTTGCAGGAACTTCATCTGCCATGCCGTCGGTAGCGCCGTTCAAGTAGCCGCCTTCGGCAAATCCTTGGCCCATAAGTGACGCTACGCCACGACCTGCGGTGGGCTTCTGCTCTGTAGCAGTTGGTGGGGCTCCGGGCATAAAGTCGGGTGCAGACATAATACCGCCACTAGGAGCGGGTTGAGGCATTACCGCGTCAGTCATAGCTTGATATGCGCTTTGTAGATTGTTTTGGCCTATGGGCTGTGTTGGCTGGGCTGCCCGCTGCGAATACAGCGCTTGTGCAGCACTCTGCAGGTTGTTTTGGTTTATGGGCTGCCCAAACTTGCGGATTACTGGCTCCTGTACAGGGGCAGCAGGCATTGCTTGGTCTATAGGCTGTATTGGCTGCCCAAACTTGCGGATTGCTTGCTGCTGCGCTTGCTGCGCTTGCTGCTGCGAATACATGCTACCTAGCCCGCTACGCATGGCGTTACGGCCACTACCTAGCTGATCACGCATTCGGCCAAATCGACTGCCCCCACGGCCAGTATTAAACCGGTTGCGTATAGCTTGCTGTCTTACTGGGTCGTTAAATAAGCGAGCTAAGCCACCGCGTCGAAAGTTTTGCGTGCCTAGTTGCTGGGCTTGCGCTTGGCTAGCTGCACGGGCTTCTTCTACTGTAGGCGGAGCTGATGCGGGGGCAGTGGCGTAACGCATGTCGCTAAAGTAGCGTTGGCCGCCTTGGCCGGGGCGTCGGTTGGGATCATACTGCATAGGTACGCGATCACGTACGGCCGTGTAATCTTTGACTGTGCCTTGGTAGCCAGTAGGGGTGATGTCTGCGTCGAACAGATCGCTCTCGCTAAGACCATAAGCTGCTGCTAGCGACAGTAAGCCGCCTAAACCACTCAAACCCGTAGTTTCGTTGCCGTCAGCGTCCGTATTGGTCTCTAAGAACGTATCCTTTGCCCAATCTATTCCATCCTGCAGTAAGCCCATTCTTGCCTCCTAGCCTAATATGCTTAGTATCTCTTGCGTGATGTCACGCTTCTCGGGCTCACGTTGTGCCGTCGCCCTTCCAAATCTAGCTTCTTGCTCAGGATTGGCAAAAATGCTGCTAAAATCGTACAAGTACCCAAGATCGACTTTCTCGTAGTCGTCTTCTGCAGGTGCTTGTGGTTGCCCACTAACAAGTCTACCTCCAGTTCCACCTAAACTCAATAGCGCCATCAGTAAATCGTCAAGTCCTGACAAGTTAGGGCCACTTGGTAAGTCGATGTCTGGGCCGTCCGGCAGGTTGATATCTGGGCCGTCCGGCAGGTTGATATCTGGGCCGTCCGGCAGGTCTACATCGGGCAGGTCTACATCCTTGGCAGCTTCGCGCACCGGCTGTATAACGGCGTCATCAACAGCGCTACCTGCATCGGCCACGGCGTCAACTACAGCTTCCCCGGCGTCAACTACAGGCTGAATTACCGCATCATCTATGGTGCTACCCACGGTACGGAACGCGTCTTCAATGGCCTTGATGCCATCTGGTGTGCTGGAGTCTATGCCCTCTGGAAGCAACGCACGAACTTCCTGCAAGAAGTTATCGTCTATGTAACGCCCGTATTCCCGAACCTGATCTTCAAATGCACTGCCAAATTCACGTACCCCGGCAGCTGCGGGAGATATGTACTCGTCATACAGCTCTTGTACGTAGGGTAGCAGTATGCGCTTAGTGGCTTCACCGGCACCGGAGCCTATCGCTTCCTCGACGCTCTTACCATCTTCCAAGTGATCCAGCGTTCTATCTAAGCTAGCCTGTAGGTCTTCTACTTTTATGCCATTAATCTCGCCATTAGTGCCAGCAGCTGTTAACTTGTCACTAATCGCTTTGCGGTAATCGCCGTCACCTATCGCGTTAGCCGCAGCAAATATAGCTGCGCGGTCTTCTCCACCCAAGATAGCGCCCTGCACTTCGCGATCCTTAACAATAACCTCTAGGTTATCTTCTACAGCTTTTACAGCATCGGGCGTGCCAAAATCTATGTCTTCATACGCAGCGCTAGCTATGTCGTAGCCTTCTTTTAGCGTATCCCCTACAGGTTTCAGTACCGCATTGTAGAAGTCTCCACCAACAGACTTAACTACGTCTTTTATGTCATCGCCAATATCGCCTAGGCTACCGCCTTGAGCTATGTATTCCCCAAACGCAGCGCGCAACGCGTCTTCTGGCTTTTCACCTTTCAGTAAATTAACACCGAACTTCTGAGCAGCGGGGATAATATCATCCACGTTCATGCCTGCTATTTCGGTAGCGCCATCTGCAAACTCAGTTATCTGCGCGCCAATAAAGTCACTAGCAGATTCGGTAAGGTTTAATCCAGCCTCTTCAAACCCACTGAGCGCGCTAGTACCTACCTCAAACAAGTCTCCAACCGCGGATAAATAATTGCCGGAGTCAATGGCATAACCTGCGTCTATTGCTGTAGATAGGGAGTTAACCAGATTAGCTTGAGCGTTTAGTGCAGCGTAATTCTCTAACGCACCGGGGGGCGGCATCTCAAGTGTGTTTAGCGCTTCATAGGCGCTGTCTGCGGCGGTGTTAATCCCTTCCGCGTAGTTATCGAGCCCCGTCGTAATTAGTCTGACGGCAAAAGTAGCCGGATCAAGCACGTCAGAAAAATTGCCCCCCATAGCCTCGGTCATTAGCCCCTGAACCGCGGTTTGTATAGAGACTTGCCCTAGCGTAGTTAAAGCGGTGCCAAGTAGCGTCGGAGTAGCCGCCGCAGCGGCGCCAGCAGTGGCAGCGGTAGTAGCGGCAGTAGAACCGGCAGTGGCAGCGGTAGTAGCGGCAGTAGTAGCGGCAGTAGAACCGGCAGTGGCAGCGGTAGTAGCGGCAGTAGTAGCGGCAGTAGAACCGGCAGTGGCAGCTCCAGCGGCAGCGGAACCAGCGGCAGCGGAACCAGCAGCTGGGCCCATTATGGCGCTTTGCACCGCAGGGCCGATAACTGCAGCTGCTGTGGCAATCATGGCTGTTTTGAATAGTGTGCGCCCAAAGTTAGGGTCTTTTACTTCTAACGTACGTACTTCTTGGCCAGTCAGGGGATCTAAGACATACATAGACCCGTCCCCCGTACTTCTCGTGCCGGCATTTGGGTCAAGCCCAAACATGCTGTTAAGCACTTTAACTGCCGGGTTTTTGTATAGTGCGTACTCTAGGGCAAGCTCGTACCTTAATCCTGTACGGCGTGTGATGTCCTCAGACACTAGTCCCTTTAACAACGAGTTATAGACTTGGTATTCTTCGTCGGATAGCTCAATCCCGTACTTACTCTCCATACGATCTGTAACGATGTCAGAATCATCAAGGGATAGCGAATAGTTAGGATCTAAATACCCTGAAAACGCTGCGGTTACATCGTTAATGTCGGCGTTTTCAGGCATATTCTCCAAGTTGGTGACAATGCCGCCTACTTCTTCCTCAAACGCGGGTAAGTCTTCCTCTCTAACCGACAACGACACGCCGCCCCTATACTCCGAAACGCCCGTTGCTTGTCGGACTTTATTGATGTCTGCGACAGTTAAGTTTTCCGGCGGGTTTGCTAAAAATTGTCGGTAGAGATCCGGGCCTACTTTAGAGCCGCCACCGACGTAATCGTAGTTAATTTCAAAACTACCATCCCCCGCCGCAGATGCAGCAGCTACAAATGGGTCAATAACGCTAGCGTAGTCTTCTTGAAGACTCTCATTATAAGCATCCCGCTCAGCGCGCTTCTCTCCTTTCCACGCGTCTATATACTCCTGCTGCTCTTCTTTCGGCTTGCCGGCAGCCCTATGTAGCATGTCTTGGTATTCTAGTCCTGAGTAGAGGGGGGTGTCGTACTTGGCGGTAGCGGCGGCGGCTTCATCGAACCTCGGACGAGCCGGCCTACCGGTTTCCGCCCACAAGTAGTTTTCGTTTATTTCGTCTACGTTGTCTATACCGCGCTTGGAATTTAGTATGGCCCTGTCTATAGCGTACGTATTTAGCTCCGCATTTTCTAGGCGCGCTTTCTCTGCTGCTGCTGCCTCATAAGCGGAAATTTGCTCGGGAGCTAGTCCGGCACGGCTCGCCGCTTGCGCATTGTAGGCGTCTATAGCGGCTTTAGCTGCGGCAGTGTTTATGTCCGTTCTGGATGCGTCTGGGTTAGCTGCGGCGTACTCTTCTTTAAAGCCATCAACATCAAAGTCTAGTGTCCTAGCGTTGTAGTCCTCTAAGTACGCCTGATACGCTACTTGAGCATCAGACATCATAGCGCGTTCTTTGGCGTTGTTGCTTAGCCCGCGGTACTTAGCGTCGCGCTTATTGTCGTCTTCAAAATCACCAAAAAAGTCGTCGAAGTCTTTGCGCTCGTCCTGCCCTGTTATCTTCTTCAGATCGTTTTGGGTAAACGAGTTCGTAGTGCCCGTACGCCCTAGAACGCTTTTGCGGTCGGACGAATCGTACAAGCTACCTTCAACTGCGGTGTTGTACGCATCTATAGCCGCTAGTTGCTCTTCTGATAGCGCGTCTGGGAGCTCTTGTCTGGTGCCTTCAGCTGTGTAGTATTGCCTGTACAAATCCTGAAAATCAGCGTCCGACAGGCTTTCAAACCGACCTTGTTCGTTTGATGATAGGCTCGACAGATACCGCTGAAATCCCACATCTAACTCCGCTAAGTATGGGTTCTCAGCAAAATAAGCCTCGTACGGATCAACCTCAACAGCCGGCACCTCTGCAGGAATACTCACTGCGTTCTGCGTAGTAATCGGGTCAACGGCGTAGTCAGGCCCAGTCTTAGCTTTTGGTATGTCTATGGGCTTTAAGAGATCCTCCGGCACTGTATCGTCCGGCATAAAATCTTGCGCAGGTAGTATATCCAGAACATCTTGCTCAGGAGCAACCGAGCGAGTAGGCGTAGTGCCCTTCTCTAACTCTTCGATAAGGCGTAGTTGTTCTTCTGGCGTCAATGATTCTGGCATGGTCGTGCCCTAGTTATCGTACAGTATGGCTTCGACAAAGATCGAAACTTCATTAGTGCCATTAGAGCCCTTGGCTTCAAACTGAAAGTCTGTCTTTTCAGCGATGCGGAACGGCACCTGTCGGTCAAAAGACTGCTGGCCGTCCTGCCATGTGGCCTCCGCTACCCGTAGCACGCGCCCCTCTGGGGTTCGCAGGTGATTGCGGTATGTCAGGTATTGGTTGCCGTTTACTGTGCCCGAAGTCAGGTCGATACGCAGCAGATACAGCGTTTTGTTCCGTGGAACAGTGTAGACGCACTGCTGTGTAGTGCCTAACCCCGCGTCAATAAGTCCAACCTCTGTGCCATCGTGCTCTATGGTTATATCACCGGCGTTAGATCCCGACAGGATAATCGCGTTGTTTATACGTAGAAACGTGTTAGTCGTAGATACAGGCGTAGTTCCCGTCAGGGTAACTGTTTCAGTGAGTACGTCGTAGCTAGAGTCCAGCCCAGTAATCAGCACGTCCATAGTGTCTGCCGTAGAGGTAGAGACGAGGTCTAGGGTATCTGCCGTAGAGGGGAATGAGTACGTAGTGCTGTCGTTCCAGATAGTCTCGAACGCCGTACCCACATCACGGTTAAACCCAAATATGTTAACTGCCGTCGCGCCGGCTACAAGCCCTTGGGCGACGTCCATATAGTAGCTGTTACTTGAACTCATAGCGTTTCTCAGCGCGTTATCTAGTTGGTTGAAGTATATCCGCAAAATGTTATTAAACTGCTCAAACGCCTGCTGATTATACTCCGAGGGGGCGTAGGGCAGTGCCGGAGCCTTAAACGGCACATTATATCTAGTGCTATCGCCGGGCATCAGCGTCTACCGTCTGGGCGCATGTCGATACGCGGGGTACCTAACTGCCAGCTTACGCCTAAATCAGTGGACTCAATCTTGACAGCTAACTGTCTGCCACGCACGCGCGTATTTATCTGGCCCGTAAACTGCTCCACTGGCAGGGTAGCGGTTCGCGTTACAACCGCCGAGTTATTCCCGGCTACCGAAGCAGGGTCGTTATACCCAGAACCAGAATTAGCCAGCGGTAACAGTGTCATTGTGGCGTTGGGAGCCTCGTTGTCTGAGCCATCGAACGTAATATCCGGCAGTACGCGCCAGATAAACATAAACTTGTCACCGTCCTCAATATCAAACTGTGCGGACGATACGTAAGCGTTTATAGGTTGTGATAGTTCGGTAGTGTTACAGTCGTTGCCTATCTCGTGCTCTACGATGTTGTTACTGTAAGTAGCAGCTATGGGGTTTTCTCGCAGGCCAGAGTCCAGCCATGCGGTGCGAGCCATAGTGCCGTAGTACCAGATCTGCTCTACGTAGTTATATACTACGTAGCGATCAATGGTGTTGGAGTTAGCAGAGCAATAGAACCACCACACTTCGTGGAAGCCTTCGTTAGTGCCGGCAAATACTTGATCGTACTGCTCGATATTGAAATCGTTAAATACGTACCTACGTACGTCACAGGGTAGCGGCAGTGTGCGACCGTCATACATATAGAACTTGTCACGGCCCATCCAGAACGCTATACCGCCGGCATAGCCCACGGCGTTTTGTGATGCGATAGATATGTTTTCACCAACAAGTTGCGGTGCCCATACGATAGGCGCGCCCACATACTGCAAGGCGTACAAGGCAGAATCTGTCCACACAAGGACTTCTTGGCGCGACTGTACGGCCGCGACAATTTTACTGCCGCGCGATAGGCGGATACTACCTGCTTGGTTGAGTGCTGACGGGCTCCACTCTACGGGGTTTTCTTGGTCAGACCAACGGATAAGTAGCGAGTCTACTGTAGTAGTAAATACATCATTTGTGCCGAACGCAAACACAAACCGGCTAATATCCGAAACTAGAATGAGGTTTTGTTGGATGGGGACTTCTGACGCGCCATCAAGACTAGACAGAGCTACGGCACGGGTATCAACGCCATCACTGTTATCCCAATAGTATATAGGGCCGCCACGAGGGCCAAAGATAAGATCTTCCCCAAAGTTAGACTGACTCCACAAACGAATAACTGTAGCCGAAGTGGCTCCCGTACCAAAAGCACCATCATCCCAAGCGCCAGCCCCCCAGCCAGATTCTGGAATTGCCGCGGCAGCGCCTATGTTTATTTGATACGCTGCGGTGACTGAGCCTCCGCCCGTAGCAGACGACGTAGCGTTAGTCCCTACGTCAATGCTGTATGTGCTTGGGCTTGTTAGGGTAAGTTGGTATTCGCCGTCAGGAGTCACGCCGCCAACAGCAGAAGCGCCAGAAAACGTAACAAAATCGCCGTCGTTAAAGCCGCCAGCGGCATCGGTAACCTCGACGATAGAAGATCCTGATGTAGTTTCAAATGGATTAGTCAGGCTCTCAGTTGCACGTAGTGGGGTAATGTCCTCGTACTGTGCGCCTTTGGCCAGATAAAACTTGAGGTTAGTGCCTACACCAGTAAGCGAGAGGTCACCCAGTGTTACCCAGCTCCAGAGAGACCTACAAACACCCAAAAATGTAGCCGATGAGATACGCTGCCAGCCACCAATCTTCTCTGGTAGGCCTTGGCGGAAACGCACTTTATCGCAGTCATACCAACTACCTTCGTTGGTATAGCGCGTGTTCTCTCGGTTTACTCCGGGCTTAATCTGGAGTTTCTGGAGCGGCATACCGCCTCCTTACATAGTGTCGCCAAGGATCGGGGGCAGCGTAGTTACACGAATAGCGACGTTTTGGCGTAGGTTAAGTGGCTGCCCACAGTCTGAGCAAGTATCCGCGTCCAGCTCTGTTTCGTCCACATCATATCCGCAGTTAGAGCACACGACCTCGATGTCGTGCTCAGGGATAATCGTGCCGCCAACTTTTTTAGCTTCGTTACTTACTTTCATGCCCAAAACTCCTCGGGGTTTACATATTCGCCCCACACGATAATCTCGTAGTGGACGTGGTTCTTCATTTTTCGTGTGTCAGTGTTGTACTTACCGGCAATATCCTGCACCTTGCCGATTGGATCTTGTCGGCTAACGGAATCACCAACGGCAACGTCAGGACTAACGTAAAACATACGATGGCGAATACCATCAGTGTCAGTAACCTCAACGTACCTAAAAGATAAGTCGCTAGCGTATGGGTAGCCAAGTTTAGTCACCTCTCCGTCTACGGGGGATATCAATTCAGCACCCGCAGGTGCCGTATAGTCTATCCCCTTATGCGTCCGGCTTCCGCGAGAAGCGCCAAATTCGCCACTCCCAAAATCGTCAGAGCCGCGCTTCTCCAACATTACAGTTATCATGGTATCTTACTCTAACACATTATAGTCTAGGACGGACAGTTGTTCTATGCACTTCGCCATCGGTCTCGTGATAAGTGATTATCTTAGCACCTCTTGCCGATACCCAGCCACCCCTAGCTGCATAGGCGTCACGGCCTGACAGGCTTGGGTGCTGTTCTACTATGGCACCGCCATCCTCGACAACGCGCTCGTGGTGAAAGTGACCGCAGTGAATGTACGAATAGTCGGCTTGTCCCCACATACGTCGAAACCTAGGTTCGCTAGAGAACACGCGCTGTAACTGCTGCATCTTGACTTTGTGGCCGTGGTGAAAGCCGAGCATGCACTTGCCGTGTAGGTGGGCATAAAACGGGAAGTCGTTGTCTATTACCGATACGCGTGGCTCATCCTTAAACATGTGCTTGATATGCTTGCGTAGCCAGATAGACCCACTGATGTCGTGGTTGCCCTCAGCCTGTACGACAAATACTTCTCCAAACTTGGCCAGCATGATGCGTATAGCCTCAACCATGATGTCCATAGTAAGCTCAACCAACTTACTATATCGCGTGTCCGCATCGAGTACGTGGCCAGATTGAGGTGTCACTGCAAGGATGCCGTCCCAGTGCAGGAAGTCTCCTAGCTGGTTGAGCATGCCGTAGTGTGCCTTGGGCGCTGCGTCTACCATCTGGTGGATTGCATCGAGAAATACTTGTCGAGCGATGTCAGTGTCCCAATTGTCACCTGTCTCGGCCTCGTAGGCGTACATACCCAAGTGAAAGTCCGTAATAGTCAGCAGGGAGAGTAGCGACTTGTCGGTAGTCTTAGGCGCCTTTGTGGGCTTAAACGCCTTGAAGTTAGTCGAGCCTGTCTCCAGTCGCTCAATGAGCATCTCGATCTGACGCGCTTGGTCGGTCTGAGTTTTAACCCACTGACCGGTTATTTTGCCATCTTCGTTGTAGTACGTAGATACGCCCTTGACAGCATAGCCGTCTGGCGTGGGGTGATTCAGGTCGTTGTCCGGTGCATACCCCTGACGAGCTGCGTGGGCTAGAACCGTCTTTAAGGCTCTACATATATTAGACGTATCCACCCCTAGTTGCCTAGAGATCTTCCGCACAGATCCATACTCAAGATATGCGTTTACTAGATCTTTTTGTTTCTGAGTGTTGCAGTAATTTACATGCTCTTCCGTGAGAGCTGCGTATCTACTAGGCATGGTGCCTCCTGCATTTATTGTTTTGCTACACCTTTGGTTTTTTCTACAGTGCGCATTGCGCCGAGACCGAGCATGCCCATAAGTACGGGCAACATCACCCCAGTGTCAGCTTGTGGTATGTGAACACCAAAAGCACTAGCAATAGGTGAGATAAGAAAATTGATCCCAAAGCCAAGCACACAAACCCAGCCAGTGGCCGGTCGCCAGCCTGACTGCCAAAAGTTGCCGCGAGCCTCCGCTTTGTTGACTTCAATCTGCTGTAAAGCAATTTCGTGTGCCTGCTTGGTTGATAGTGTTGCTATTTCGTGCGCTAGCTTATCGCGCTGATCTTTGTCTGGGATTACTTTATCCAGCAACGTAGAGATTGGGTCAATCAGTGATAACAAGTTCATATTATAGGCCCATCTTAATGATAGCGGCGATTATACCCGCGACCGCAACCCACACAACGCGTTCAACCCATAGTCCCTTGGCATCGTGCAGCTCTAAGTTCTGAATGCGCTTCTCGTGCCCCTTAATCTCATCTTTGAGTGTGTCTTCAACCTCATCAATTCGTTGGTGCGCGCGTTCTGAACTTTGGCGTGTCTGAGCGTGCCTCTCTTCAAGAATGGTGAGCTTTTGCAGTGACTTATCTATGCTGCTCATTACACCCTTAATGTCGCTTACATCGTTAGCAGTAGCGTTGAGCTTGCTCTCGAGTTGGGCCAGCTGTATTTCAGTTGCGGGCATGGTGTATCCTTACTTATTACGGGGCCGTAGGCCAGTTAACTGAATAGGGGAATCCTTCCTGATCGGTAATGTCTCGCAGTGCTTGGCGGTATACGGCCCACGCAGCTTGATCGACCGGCGCATCAGCTACCTGAGTCCAGTCTGAGTCAGACAACAAGCCGTCTCGTCTAGCGCGTACATTACGCTCTGCTACAGACTGCTCTAGCCTAGTGACACGCCAAGACTGTTCCCACCGACCCACCTGCAGCTCGGGTAAAGCCTGTCGTAGGGTCTCCACATAAGCATCAAATGAAGGTGCGGGAGTAGAGTGTACTTTATATACCCCGTATTCGGCCAGCACAGCTTCGGGTACAGGTTTTGGGAAGGAAACATTGGCATGTTCCAGCTGCAGATCCCCTAGTGAGTACGGAAAATTAGTTATCTGGTTGCCAGACAGTTTTATATACATGATAACTCCACTATGTTATGTCTAACTGTATTAATGAATCAATTCCACCGTCTACGATAATAAATGTTAAGCCGGTTGACCTGAAAGATAGGCCGACACAATTACTTCCATAATCATAGACTTTTGTTAACGTAGTTAAGTCCCACGCTGTACTTAGGTCGTATTCGGTAAGATTGGTGGGATTACCTGAGACGTACATCTTAGTGCCATCAGGCTTAAAGGATAGGGCGCTTAAATTAGCCCAGTCGCTATCAGGTTCAAATGTAGTGTACGTCAACGTGGATACGTCCCATGCCGTACTTAGTGTGTACTCGTAAACGTCGTCAAGCCGCGAAATATACAACTTAGTGCCGTCCGGCTTTATGTAAAGGCCTCCACAAGAACTAACTATATCCGCGGACTGTAGGAAACTAGCGGTGCTTATATCCCACGAAGTACTTAAATCGTACTCATATACATCGTCGTTTTGATCCCCGCAGATATACATTTTATTGCCATCAGGCTTAAAAAATATGTCTCTTGGGTTGTTATCTTGGGTGAGAACGGAGAAGCTCTGAACAAAACTAGCGGTGCTTATATCCCACGCGGTGCTGAGGTCGTATTCTCGCACGGAGTCTAGGCTACTGCCCACCGCGTAGAGTTTAGTGCCATCCGGTTTGACGTACACACCCTGCGGATTAGCTTCTATGCCCGATAGCGACAGCTGCCTGCCCTGTATAGAAGTGACATCGCCCGGAGTCGGGATGTCTATAGACTGTACAATGTTCCAAGTGCTGAGATTGGTTCTTGCGGAAGTATAGAGCTGGGAAGAATCAGCGTTGAAAACGACGCCCGCTGGATTAGAGAAAACGTACAAAGGTACATCGCCAACAAAAGACATCGTACCTAAATTCCACGCCTCCCCCAAAGAAAAATAAAGGAGTGCTGGGGATTGTGTATCTGCCAAAAGTAACGTCGTCCCCGAGGAAGTAAATGCTATATCCTTCGGCGTAGCATGCCCGGATGTTGTAACGTCTACTTTACGCACAAAAGTCGCGGTAGATACATCCCATGCAGTACTTAAAGTGTACTCTAGTACAACGTCCTCTGCGTCATCTGTCACAAACATTTTAGTGCCATCAGGCTTAAACGTCAGCCCCTGTATGCGGGTTACGTTTGCGGATAAATCCTCAGACTGAAATAAAGTCGCGGTAGATACATCCCATGCGGTACTAAGGTTGTATTCTCGCACGGAGTCTGCGCCAGCTTGGTACCCAAGGTACAGTTTAGTGCCGTCAGACTTAAAAGCAAAACCAACACCGGCTACATCCAGTTCTGCAATACTAACTAACGTGCCAGTAGATATGTCTCCTGCTGTGCTTAAAGCATAGGTGTATATGAAGGCGGGGTTAGCCGATTTCGCGTATAGCTCAGTGCCGTCTGACTTTATCGCTAGGAATGTCGGGCCTGCGGCATAGGTAGTGAACGGCCCATCGCCGGATAATCTTGGGAGTAGCGCAGGTCGATCTACCTCCCAAGCATTGTCCAACTCAATTGTCTGTACACTATAGACACTATCTACTTCTAAGCCAGAGACATTCTTTGTTGAGTTAGATTGGATAAATAACTGAGTGCCATCAGAAGATGCGGCCATACCAAAAGAGGTTATCAAGTAAGAAAAAGTCCCGCTGGTTTGAGTTACCGTAGCAGTAGATACATCCCATGCCGTGCTAAGGCCATACTCTATTACTTTGTCGTAGTCAGTGGAAGCACTTTCCCTACCCAACAGCAGCATCGTAGTGCCGTCTGGCTTAAACACTAGCCCTGCTGGCGTAGTAGTAGCACTGGACACAGACAATGATTGTTGAAAGCTAGCAGTGGACACATCCCACGCGGTACTAAGGTCGTATTCGTAAATAGCATCCGCAGTAGATCCCGTCACGTATAGTTTTGTACCGTCAGGCTTAAACGCCACCGCCATTGGGCCAGTGTCCTGCGCAGATGTCAGCAACACCTGCGAATAACTTAGCGTAGACAAATCCCACGCGGTGCTGAGATTACACTCGTATACCCCGGGAGTTGAGCGTCCAACTAAATATGCTTTAGTACCGTCGGGCTTGAACGTAATACCGAATAACGAAGAATCTGCGGTCATAGTCCTAAACCCGACATAAGTTGCCGTGCCGAGATCCCACGCTGTGCTTAAAGTGTACTCTTTTATCGCGGTGCTGTTATATTGTACGGTGTATACCCTTGTACCATCAGATTTAAAAGCTATGCCCGCCATGATATTTATCGAGGCGGACAAATAATTTAAATCTGCCTCTAAACCACCAAAATCCCACGCAGTGTTTAACTCCATAGGGTATAAATATATTGATTGGAAGTCATTCTGAGGGTTAATATAAATTTCACTCCCATCAGAGACAAAGAATACGTTGTAGACATATCCGGGGTATATGTTGGCCTGCTTAGAAAACGATGCAGTGCTTACATCCCCAGCTGTACTTAGGGCATACTGATAAATATCGCCAGTGACTCCGCCACCAAAAACGTACATTTTAGTGTCGTCAGAGCTTAGCAAGATATTTCTGAACGTAGCTGCTTGCCCAGCTACTGAATAGCTTTGCGAATAACTAGCAGTACTAGTGTCCCATGCGGTGCTAAGGCCGTACTCATACACTGAAGTACCGCCAAGAACGTACATTTTAGTCCCGTCGGACTTAAAGGCTACGCCGACTGGGTCGCTTGTCTGCGAAGCTACCGAAAAAGTGTTTGCGTAGCTAGCAGAACCTATTTCCCATGCGGTACTTAAATCATATTGTGCTATGGCAGCTGGACTACCCCCCACCACGTATACTTTAGTGCCGTCGGGTTTAGCGGCTATCCCTTGTAGGCTAGAAACCTCCGCCACGGTGCGTCCGCTAGATTGGACTGAGGTATCCCCATCCCATGCAGTAGATAATGTTATAGACATTATGCCCGTGTTTCTAAGGGCAAGCACTTTAGTCCCAGCGGAGTTCATTGTCGCGTATACAAGATCACTAGTTACCGGCCCCGTACCATATATGTCGAGGTAGGCTGTAGCTTGGTCGTCGCCCGTATACGTAGCGAAAGCTAGCTCCCACGCGTTAGGTTCGGATGGGACAGAAGCGGCACGTAGTTTGTCTGGAAGCATTAGGCGTCCCCCACTCGGGCTCCATACAGAGTACTACCAACTTTCCACAGCTGTATAGTGGTGTACCCAGACGTGTTCAACGTAGGCGCAGTGCCACTATCAGTTACCCACGTTATAGTAGGCCACGTTATGGTAAAAGCTGCCCCATCGTCAACTAGGAGCGTTATAAACTGGCCGGCGGAAAGCGAGTCTGTCAACGTAGTGTTGCCGGTAAGTGTTTTAGTTTGGATCGTGCCGTTACTAGGCAGTAAGACAGTACCTGATAGGCTATACACGGTCTCAGTTACGCCGCCACCAAAAGCGGTGTTGTCTGCTGTCAAGTTTATAGCGCCTGTGCCATTAGGCACTATGTCTATATTGCCATTAGAAGCACTGACTATGTCGTTGCCGTTGACTTCTAGATCGCCACCTAGCTGTGGGCTAGTGTCATCTACTACCGCGGATATGCCAGTATCGGGGGTTGCCGACAAAACATTAGTGCCGTCACAAAATACCACATCGGTAGCGTCGTCCGCGATTGCCACCCCAGTACCAGAAGCGGTCTTGAACGTGATGGTCTCGCCAGTAGCGTTAGTTACTACGTAAATCTTAGATGCAGCAGGGCAAATACACGTGCCGGCACCGGTCAGCTGATTACCAGTGTCGCTCATGTAGATAATCGCGCAGCGAGATTCTGAGGTAGCCCCGTTAGCTGTGGTGAGCGTGTGCGAGTTAGCTGACCACGTATCTATTACTGCACGTCCAGCGACAGCCTGCTCTACCATCTGGGTGATTTCGTCGTTTACCGTGTCACCCCACGTACCAACAAGCTCTCCCGATACGGGGAGCGCTAGTTTGAGAATGTTTGTATATCCAGTTGCCATTTGTTAAACCTCTATGCTACGTCTACCCAGTCTGGCGACTGAGAATCCGATACGTTTGTCCAGTCAGCCGTTTGGCCGTCTTCAACATCTACCCAGTTTGGCGTTTGCTCATCATCTACTAAGCTCCATATATTGGGGGAGCCTGTTTGCCCTGTTGCAGCAACCCCTATGGGGGTTATGGTAGCTCTGGCTACGACTGTAACTGACCCTAACGCAGTGGTTCCGCTGACTCCTGTCGGATTTACTCGCGTTACAGTCTGAATTGTTACCGAGTTTACCTGCCCCGAAGCGCTAAGTCCAGTAGGTAACACGTTACCAGATGCGGTTACATTTGCATCACCTAACTCACCTGCGGCCGACACTCCTGTCGGTACCACAACCGCGGAGGCGGCTACGTTTACCGAGCCTGCTGCGGTTGTGGCTTCAAGCCCTGTAGGCTGTACGTTTGCACGGGCAACGACGGTTACGTTACCTATTGTGCCGACAACTTGTAGGCCTGTGGGCTGAACTGTCGCATCCGACGTTACAGTAACCTCGCCAAGCTCTCCAGATGCGCCTACGCCGGTCACGGGTATCAAAGCGTCAGCTGCTACATCTACTGAACCTACTGCGCTGGTGGCTTCTATGCCTGACGGTTGTACTTCAGCGGTTCCAGTTACTTCGGCATCGCCTACTGCACCTGTGGCTTCAAGGCCTGATACGGGCACATTTACGCCCGCGCCCTCTATTACTGTAACGATTCCGGTATCGCCAGCCGCTTCTACACCCGTCGGGAATACTCCAGTGCCCTCAGCGACACTTACTGAACCTACTGCACCTGTGGCTTCAAGGCCGGTAGGCTGGACTAGGGCATCTGCGGCAACTGTTACTGAGCCTACTGCTCCGGCGGCTTCAAGGCCTGTCGGGTTTACTTCTGCGGTTCCCGTGGTACTAACAGTACCGATAGCGCCGGTAGAAGAAACGCCGGTCAGGTTGAGTAGCGCCGAGCCTGTGATAGCTACAGTACCAACTCCGCTTGTAGCCTCGATCCCAGACGGAGTTGTGGTACCCGCACCAATGATAGTAGCAGACCCAACTTGGCCTGTAGAAGAAACGCCGGTCAGGTTGAGTAGCGCCGAGCCTGTGGCAGTTACGTTGCCTATGTTAGCTGTGGCGGAAACACCAGTAGGCTGAACCGTGACGTTCTCTATCGCTGTAGCGGTTACCGTACCTACTGCACTTGTCGCTTGTACGCCAGTAGGCTGAACCGTGACGTTCTCTATCGCAGTGACACTTACTGAACCAACTGCACTTGTCGCTTGTACGCCAGTA
>Ga0209271_10000135_pt1 | contig 25456 bp, 24 predicted proteins | sample tdAd002_FD_187123 | JGI IMG/M metagenome (GOLD analysis project Ga0209271, IMG submission 187123) | Marine sediment microbial communities from the Atlantic coast under amendment with organic carbon and nitrate - tdAd00.2 (SPAdes)... | ecosystem: Environmental > Aquatic > Marine > Coastal >... | reverse complement strand
AATCTCTAGATAGGTAATTCCCGCTTGGTGTGCGGAAATGAAATCACGCCGAGGCGGGTGGTTGCAGGACTAGAATTATCCGAAGGGATAACTTCTAAGCCCGAACCATTGAAAGGGATGAGGTCCGGGAGGGAGCAATCCTAAGGTGGAGCATCCACGCTTCCTCGTCAACGTGGCGGATCTTGTATGCCTTGAAATGGGGTTATCCGTCTAGACTGGAACCAGCAGATCTGCTACCATTATTTTAAATCATTAAATCAATTTCAAATTAAAAAATTGAATTATTTTTTAGTACAATACATCAAACTTTGAAAATTCATTTGTAAATTTTTCATTTCTGATTTCTACATCCTCAACTCTAGCGTTAGCTGGTCCTCCATGACACCATTCAACTAAATTATTGATGTTGTTTTCATCACCTTCAAGAACAGCTTCTACACGTCCATCAGTAAGATTTCTTACCCAACCAAAGATATTATTTTGTTTAGATTTTACTTTCAGAGCTTGTCGAAAAAAAACTCCTTGTACTTTTCCTTTTACAAAAACTCTAACTCTTTGATTAGTCATTCAAAATTTGAAATGATTTGTTATTAATCAATTTTAGCCTTTTCTAAGAGGGTAACTTACTTTCTATCTTTAATTCTAGCTCTACCGGTTTTTCTAGCAGCGATACTTCCTACCTTTGCACCAGGTGGGGCATCACGAGAAACTGTAGAGCTCTGTCCAACATGCTGATGTCTACCACCACCGTGTGGGTGAACATATGCTGCTTGTGCAACACCTCTAACAATAGGATACTTTAGTCCCTTTGCCTTGAAGCTACGCCATTTGTTACCTGCTAGCATGAAGGGTCTATCAGTAGAACCTCCTCCAGCCAAAGTACCAATCATAGCACGATTTTTAGGATTAAGTGTAATGAATTTTCCAGATGGGAGTTTTAGTGTAACACCTTCTTCACCATGAGAAAACACAGTTGCATCAGTTCCAGCAGATTTTACAATAGCACCACCATCTCCAAAGTGCCTTTCAATATTACAAACAATAGTTCCATCAGGTATGTTCTGGACACTAATTACATTGCCTTTTTCAATTTTTGATTTTAATCCAAAGTTCAAAACTGTGCCGACTTTAGTTCCTAGAACAGCAGGTACAAAAGAAACAGATCCATCTTCAAATCTTACTTTGGTAAGTGGAGCTTCTCTTCCACGCTCATGAATTAAATCAATTACTTCGCCGATGTGTTGTTCGGCTAATGGGAAACGTGGGTATTTTGCCTTTTTTCCTACTTTACCAGTAGCAGTAGATCTAAACTGATTTCCTCCACGGCCACGTCTTCTTACTAATGGTCTTTTACCCAAGTAGATCGATTCGTGCTTTTTGTAGATTTTAAGCTTGTGATTATGTGGTGTTTTCATCAAAAATACCACAAAGGTATAAAAATTAGACGACTGAATTTGTTTTATGAGTCAAAATGCACTTTCTTTGAAAGTATTAGAGGCTTATACACGAGATGTTGGTCGTGGAGTTGCAAGAATAGATTATGATTCTATGGATACTCTTGGAGCATCAACTGGTGATGTAATTGAAATTAAAGGTAAGAGAAGAACTGTAGCAAAATGTCTTCCACTTTATCCTTCAGATGAAGGAAAGGGAATTATCAGAATTGACGGTTTAGGTCGTAACAATTCAGGAATTGCTATAGGAGATACCATTACAGTAAGAAAAATTAAAGCAGTAGCTGCTGAAAAAGTTGTAGTAGCTCCACTAGAGGCCATTCCTCCAATTGATGAACGATATTTGGCGGACGCATTAGAAAGTGTCCCTTTGATTAAAGGAGATAATGTGATGGTTCCATATTTTGGCGGACGATTAACTTTTCAAGTTATTGGTGTTACACCTGCAGCTGATGCAGTATTAGTTACTCAAAAGACTGTATTCCACATTGCAGAAAAAGGAGAAACATTACGAGGAGTTCCTCAAGTAACCTATGAAGATATTGGTGGAATTGGAAATGAAATTAAAAAAGTAAGAGAAATGATAGAGTTGCCATTAAGACATCCTGAAATATTTGAAAAATTAGGAATAGAAGCACCAAAGGGTGTTTTGCTGTTTGGTCCACCTGGAACTGGTAAAACTTTACTTGCAAAAGCAGTTGCAAATGAAAGTCAAGCTCATTTCATCAGTATTTCCGGTCCTGAAATCATGAGCAAGTTTTATGGTGAAAGTGAGGCCAGATTAAGGGAAATTTTCAAAGAAGCTAGAGAAAAAGCACCTTCCATTATTTTCGTAGACGAAATAGATTCTATTGCACCAAAAAGAGAAGAGGTTACTGGTGAAGTTGAAAGAAGAGTTGTTTCACAAATGCTATCATTAATGGATGGATTGGAAGCTAGAGGCAAAGTAATTGTAATTGCTGCTACAAATAGACCAAATGCAATTGATCCTGCTCTAAGAAGACCTGGAAGATTTGATAGAGAAATTGAAATTAAAGTACCTGATAAAAAAGGAAGAAAAGACATTCTTTCTATTCACAGTAGAAACATGCCATTGACAGATGATGTTGATATTGATAAGATTGCTTCTGTAAGTCATGGTTATGTCGGAGCAGATTTAGAATATCTTTGTAAAGAGGCTGCCATGAAATGTTTGAGAAGATTACTTCCCGTATTAAATTTGGAAGAAGAAAAAATACCTCCAGAGACTCTTGAAAAACTTGTTGTAAACCATGAAGACTTCCAAAAAGCCTTGATTGAGGTTACTCCATCCGGAATGAGAGAAGTGTTTATTGAAAATCCAGATGTAAAATGGGATCAAGTTGGAGGATTAGAGGATGTAAAACGAGAACTACAAGAAGCCGTTGAATGGCCAATGAAATATCCAGGACTTTACGATAAATTAGGACATAGAATGCCAAGAGGAATTTTACTTCATGGTCCTAGCGGTACAGGAAAAACACTTTTAGCTAAAGCAGTTGCTACAGAAAGTGAGGCAAATTTTGTTTCTGTAAGAGGTCCAGAACTATTATCAAAATGGGTAGGAGAATCAGAACGTGGAATTAGAGAAATTTTTAGAAGAGCAAGACAGGCATCGCCATGTGTAGTATTTTTTGATGAGATTGACTCAATTGCACCAATTAGAGGTGCTGGAGGAGAAACTGCTGTTACTGAAAGAGTTGTTAGTCAATTATTGACTGAATTAGACGGTATGGAAAATATGCATGGAGTAGTGGTTTTAGCTGCTACAAACAGAGCAGATATGATAGATCCTGCATTACTCAGACCAGGTAGATTTGATAAAATTATTCAAATTCCACTTCCAGATAAAGAGAGTAGAAAGATGATTATAAAAATTGGTGCAAAAACAATACCAGTTATCGATGATGCTAATGATCCACAGCATGTTGATTATGATAAGATTGCAGAATCAACTGATGGGTTAAGTGGTGCAGATGTTGCAGCAATTTCAAACACAGCTGTTTCATTAGTTATTCATGAATTTTTGGATAAACAGCCAGATCTTAAAGATGTTGAAAAGAGCTCTGAAAATGCAAAGGTCACAATGAAACATTTTGAAGAAGCAGTTAAAAAAGTCCGTGAGCAAAAAGACCTCAAAGTAGGCGAAAAATTAGTAGCTTCCTACTACAGGTAGTTTTTATTAAATAGACAGAAAGTAATTCTGGTAAATGCCTGAATATACTGGATATGTTGGACAATCACTTGAGTTTCTAAAATCAAATGATATTGAGGTTGGAGATTCAGTCAAAATCTTATCAGACCTAACTTATTCTGGGATAGTCATGCCTAGATATGAGCACAGTGATGATAAACATATTGTTCTCAAATTGAATAGCGGGTATAATGTTGGATTAGAAATAGAAAAAATAAAAAAAGTTGAAAAAAATGAAACATCACAAAAGATTATAGAAAAAAACGATAAAATAGAACATTCTGAAGGTTTGCCAAAAATTCTTTTGTTATCAACAGGAGGAACCATTGCAAGTAAAATTGATTACAGAACAGGTGCAGTAACTCCGGTCTTAACTGCTGAAGAATTAAATTCATCAGTTCCAGAACTAGCAAAAATTGCAAACATTGATGCTCAAGTTTTATTTTCTGAATATTCTGAAAATATAATGCCTGAACATTGGTTAGACTTGGCAAAAAAAATTAATGAATTTGAAAAATCAGATTATTCAGGAATAATTATTGCACACGGAACAGATACTATGCATTATACATCTTCGTTTCTATCGTTTGCATTGGCAGGTTTTCCAATTCCAATAGTTTTGGTGGGTTCACAGAGATCATCTGATCGAGCTTCATCAGATGCAGCGCTTAATTTGATTGGAGCTACAAAATTTATCACAGAAAGTAATCCTAAAGGGATTTACATTGTCATGCATCAAGATGAAAATGACGACACAATAGCATGTCATTTAGGAACCAGAGTTAGAAAAAATCATACCAGTAAAAGAGGTGCTTTTCAAACAATAGGAGACAATCCAGCTTTTATTATTGCAGAAAATCAAATTCAGAAAAATTTTTCTGAAGATTATTTTAAAATTAATGAATATCAACCAAAAATTAATTTAGACACTAAAGTCGCCTTAGTGAAATATCATCCTGGGTATGACCCGAATTTGTTGAATCAAATAATTGAGATGGGATTTAAAGGAATAATTTTTGAAGGTACTGGGTTAGGTCACATTGGAAAAACAATGTATGAAACCGTGAAAAAAGCAAACGAGAAGGGAATCTTCCTAGGCATGACCTCTCAGTGTATTGATGGGAGAGTAAGAATGACAGTATATGAAAGTGGTCGTGATTTACTGGATTTAGGCATAATTCCATTAGAAAATATGATTCCAGAGGTGGCACTTGTAAAGGCAATGTGGGTTTTTGGTAATTATCAGGATTCTGAAGAAATAAAGAAAATTATGTTGAAAAATATTGCCTCAGAGTTAACAGATTAGGGGGAGATAGAATGTCTGAATTTTCAATTAATGACGTAGGAGTCAAAGTAGGATTGGAAATACATCAGCAGTTAGCTACTAATAAAAAATTATTTTGTAATTGTACACCAATTGAAACTGAAGAATATTCCATTAAATTTCAAAGAAAATTAAGAGCTGCTAAAAGCGAATTGGGAGAATATGATCCAGCAGCATTATTTGAAAAATCAAAATCAAAATCTATTATGTATTTTGCAAATCCTGAAAGTAGTTGTCTTGTAGAACAAGATGAAGAACCACCTCACGAATTAGATGTAGATGCTAAAAGGATTTCATTAATTATTGCATCTGCTTTAAAATCAGAGATTTTTAGTGAAGTATACCCAATGAGAAAAACTGTAGTGGATGGTTCTAACACTACAGGGTTCCAACGTACAATGTTAATTTCACAGGGAGGTCATTTTGAAGTTGAAAATGAGAAAATAGGAATTCAGTCTATTTGTCTTGAAGAAGATGCAGCAAAAATTTTAGGAGATGAAGGTTCTGTTAGGAAATTTGGGTTAGAACGCCTCGGAGTTCCATTAGTAGAAATTGCAACAGAACCATTTGAGGCAAATCCACAACATATCAAAAAAATTGCTTTGGCATTAGGAAGAATTTTGAGAAGTACAAAAAAAGTTAAACGGGGATTGGGATCCATTCGACAAGATGTTAATGTTTCAATCAAAGATGGAGGAGTAGTTATTGAAGTTAAAGGGGTTCAGCAATTAGAACAGTTAGAAAAAGTTGTAGAATATGAGGCTAAAAGACAGCATGGATTACTAAAAATATCAAAAAAATTACAAGAAATAGAATGGAGTCCTAAAGATAAGGAAAATGGAATTGTAACCACAAAACAATTTGAAAATTGTAAATCAAAAATCATTCAAAATGCAATAAAGAAAAATCAGGAGATCGTTACAATTGTTTTTAAAAATATGGGAGGAATGTTTGGTTATTCACCTTATGAAGGAATACGGTTAGGAAAAGAGGTGGCTGAATTAGTGAGATTTTTTGGTTTAGGAGGAGTTTTTCATTCAGACGAATTGCCGAATTATGGAATTGAAGAAGGAGATATAGAAAATTTGAAAGAATTTTTAAAAATTACTGATAATGATGCGTTTTTAATTTTAGCTGTTCCACTTGAAATGATGTATACTATTGTAGACCAAATAATTTTAAGAATAAATTATATCAAAAATTACGGTATTCCAATTGATACTAGATTAGCTACTCAAGATGGAGAAACAAAATTTCTGCGTCCAAGGCCAGGAGCAGCAAGAATGTATCCAGAAACAGATATTCCACCAATTATTATTTCAAAAAATGAATTAGAACAGGCTCAAGAAAATATTCCAAAATCATGGGATGAATCAATTAAAGAAATTCAAAGTAAATATGAAATTAATTTGCAGCTTGCAGAACAAATTTTTGATTCAAAATATATAGAATTATTCGAAAACATAATTAAAAAAATAAAGGTTAATCCAACATTCGTTGCTTCAATTTTATGTTCAACCATTACCAATCTTGAAAGAAGTGGTTTAAACTCTACGTTGTTAAAAAATGATGAAATCAGAAAAACATTTGAATTTTTAGAAAAAGAAAAAATTGCTAAAGAATCAATAGAGATAATCTTTGAGAATATCATGGCAGGAAAATCAAATACGGTAGAAGAAGCTATGAAAATAGCCTCAATTGAAACTGTCAATGACACAGATTTAGAGAAGATAATCCAAGGGATTGTGGATAAAAATGAGCAACTTGTTAAAAATCAAAAAGAAAGATCTATTGGTCCACTAATGGGAATAGTTATGAAGGAATTAAGAGGTAAAGCTTCTGGAGAAATAGTTAACAAAATTCTTTTAAAAAATATTCAAAAAAAATTGTAAAATAGAAAATATGCGGGAAGTGGGATTTGAACCCACGAACTCCTAAAAGATAAGGATCTGAACCTTACACCGTTGACCAGGCTGGGTGACTCCCGCAAATTAAAACTTGAAAATCTAGAATAAGTTTCTTTATTACCCAGTTTTTTAAAATGTGTTTTAGTAAGTTACCGTGATTAAATGAAATTTAGAGAAATTTATTGTAACAATTGTAAAAAGATGTTAGGTAGGTATAATACAAAATTTTATGATTACGATAAAATTTCAGAGATATTGAAGTCTAGACATTCATCACATGTTAGGAAAGGTCATCAAGTAATAATCAGAGATTTTGTCAAGAAAATCTAATCAAATTTTTGCATTCAATTTATCAACAGCATCAGAAAGTGAAAAGATTCTTTGATCTTTTGTAGAGATATGCCTATTCCAGGGTTGAGAATAAAGAAAGAAATTTTTCTTATTCTCTACAAATTTTTTCGCGTTAAGTGGAGAATCATCAATAAAAAGATCGTAATCCAAATCTGCTTTCATTGTTCCATCTATTACTGAAACATAATTTTCATAAATTATACCATGAAGTTTAAGCCAATTTTTCACAAAATTATCAGTAGATAATTCCCTAGCAGTAACAATATCAACTTGACCAAATTCCGATAAATTTTTAGTGGTTTGAGACAATTTAGGCTCCATTGGAGGAAGAGTATCCCAATTTTTCCAACACATGGTTAATTCTTTGTAAAAGTCGTATCTGTTTATTTTGAACTTTTTCCAAAAATCCCAATTGGTAATTTCTTCTTTAGAAATTGGGGATCTTATTTTGTTGCTATAAATTAACCAAGACTCGATAACATCTGCTATTACTCCATCAACATCTAAAGCAATTTTCAATTTAATTACCAATTATTCAAAAGATTTTTGAAACTCATCTAAAAGATTTTTTTGATGTTTACTGAGTTTTTTTGGAATATTAATCACAACTCGTACATATTGATCTCCTCGTCCTCTAGAATTCATTCGTGGTAATCCTTTTCCTTTGAGTTTAATGATAGTATTTGGTTGACATCCAGAGTCAATTTTTATTTTTTCAGTTCCATTCAAAATGGGAACAGTTACCTCTCTACCAAGAGCGCCATCAATCATAGATACATTCTGATCATAAAAAATATCTGCACCATCTCTTTTAAATTCTTGATGAGGTTGAACACGAATCCTAACAATTAGATCTCCATTAATACCACCAGGGATTTCATCACCTTCATTTGGAATTGTATAATCTCCATTATCAATACCAGGAGGAATATCAAATTCTATTTTTTTAGTTCCCTTTTTCTTACCAGTTCCTTTACATTCAACACAAGGTGTTTCAATAATTGATCCTTTTCCACGACATGAGGAGCATGGTACAACTGTTACAAAAGAAGCAAAGCCCATGTTTTTGCTTTGACGAACTTGACCATGTCCATTGCAGTTATTGCATGTTTTGGCGTTAGTCCCAGGTTTACAACCAGAACCATTGCAAGTATTACATTCAATATTTTTTTCCAATTCAACGTTCATTTTTTTTCCAGAAAAAACATCCTCTAAAGTAATAGAGGTTTCATAAAGGAAATCAGAACCTCTTTGTTGTTGTGCCCCAAAACCTCCTCCTCTTCCAAATATTGATTCAAAAATTGAATCAAATCCACCTCCAGAACGTCCAAAAATGTCGCTAAAATTAGCACTGGCACCTTGGAAAATATCATCTGTACTATACCTACCGTCTACCCCTGCATGACCATGCTGGTCGTAAATCTTTCTTTTTTCAGGATCGGAAATTACAGCATATGCCTCAGAAATTTCTTTAAAATGCTCTCCTGCATCCTTTGATTTATTTCGATCAGGGTGAAATTTTAATGCTAATTTTCTATATTGTGATTTAATTTCGTTAATAGGAGTAGTTTTTGAAACTCCTAAAACCTCATAATAATCACGTTTTGCAGTCATGAATTATTCTTTAACAAATATTGTTGTATAAATGATCAATTTAGAAGAATTAGTTATTTTTTGATTCATCAGTTGAAGATGATTTTGAATCTTGTTCGCCAGTTGTTTGCTCTTGTTGTCCTTCTCCAGTTGAAGATGATTTTGAATCTTGTTCGCCAGTTGTTTGCTCTTGTTGTCCTTCTCCAGTTTGTTGATCTGATCCAGGAGGAGGTGTAGCATTCTTGTAAAGTTCTGTAGTAATTTCATTTACCGTTGATTTTAATGTCTCAAGTTTTGGTTTGAGTTCATCTACTTCTTTATCCAGTACTTCCTTTACTTCTTTTACAGCATCAGTTACTTTGATCCCTTGTTCTTGGGTAATTTTGTCTTTAAGATCATGATTAACTAATTTTTCTGTGGTGTAAATGAAACTTTCAGCTTCATTTTTAAGATCAATTTTTTCTTTTTTCTTTTTGTCTTCTTCTGAGAATTTCTCTGCATCCTCTTTGAGTTTTTCAATTTCATCTTTAGATAGTTTTGTGTTAGATTCAATTGTAATTGTGGCCTCTTTTTGAGTTCCAAGATCTTTTGCAGTAACGTTGATTATTCCGTTGGCATCAATGTCAAATTTTACTTCGATTTGAGGTATTCCTCTTGGAGCTGGAGGTAAATCAGTTAGATTAAAGCTTCCTAAAGATACATTATCATTTGCCATTGGTCGTTCTCCTTGGACAACGTGAATTGTAACTGCTGTCTGATTATCTGCTGCTGTTGTGAATACCTTACTTTTTGAGGTTGGAATTGTAGTGTTTCTCTCTATAAGTGGCTCTCTAACTCCACCCATAGTTTCAATTCCTAAGGTTAATGGAGTTACATCTAATAATACAATATCACTGGTCACATCTCCTGCAATTATACCAGCCTGAATAGCAGCACCCATAGCAACTGCCTCCATTGGATCTACTCCAGATTCAACTTCTTTTTCAATTACTTCACTGACAAATTTTTTCACTAGTGGAATTCTTGTTGGTCCTCCAACCATTACAATTTTGTTAATATCTGATTTTTTTAATTTGGCATCTTCAAGAGCTTTTTCTATAGAAGGTCTACATCGTTCAATGATAGGACCAATTAATTCATCTAGTTTAGCTCTTGTCATTCTTAATTCAAGATTTTTTGCTCCAGAAGAAGGATCTTGTGCGATAAAGGGAAGATTAATGTCAGTTTCCATAACGGTTGAAAGTTCAATTTTTGCTTTTTCTGCAGCTTCTCTGATTCGGGTCATTGCAGTACTATCTTGTGAAAGATCCAAGCCCTCCTTTTTCTTAAATTCATCAAGGACATAATCAACAATAATTTTATCCATATCAGTTCCACCTAATTGAGTATCACCAGAAGTACTCATTACTTCAAACACTCCACCACCCATTTCCATAATTGTGACATCTAAAGTTCCTCCACCAAAATCAAAGACAAGAATTTTCATATCTTCTTTGGCTTTGTCTAAACCAAATGCTAATGATGCAGCAGTAGGTTCATTAATTATTCTAACTACATCAAGACCTGCAATAGTACCAGCATCCTTAGTTGCTTGTCTTTGGTTATCGTCAAAATATGCTGGAACTGTGATTACAGCTTTTTCTACTGGTTCACCGACAAAAGCTTCTGCATCTTTTTTAATTTTTTGAAGAATAAAAGCAGAGATTTGTTGTGGTTTGTAATCTTTATCTTGAATTTTAAAAATGTGTTCACTGCCCATTTTTCTTTTGGCTGCTACGATTGTACTGTCAGGATTTGTTACTGCTTGCCTTCTAGCAGGTTCACCAACTAAAAGATCTCCTTCTTTTGTAAAAGCTACCACTGAAGGAAATGCCTTACCACCGACTGTAGCACCTTCGGCTGCAGGAATAATGGTTGGTTTTCCACCCATAATTACTGAAGCAGCTGAATTACTTGTTCCCAAATCAATTCCGATTATTTTAGTCATCTTAATTTTTTCCTTGTTTTTTTGAAATTTCTACTAGTGTTGGTCTAATAATTTTATTACGAGAAATATATCCCTTCCTGATTTCTTTTGTGATAGTATTGTCATCAAGTTTAGGATCATCGATTATTGATATTGCCTCGTGTAAATTAGGATCAAAGATTTCTCCTAGAGCATCAATGGGTATTATGCTATTCTTTTCAAGTAATGAATCCATATTTTTTAAGATAGAATCTAGTCCTTCGGTGTTTCCTCCATTGCTTGAAAAAACATCTTTTGCCCTAACAAAATCATCGTAAATCTTAAGAAATTCTATCATGAAAAGAGATAATTTGGTATTTATACCATTTTCAATTTCTGATTGTGTTTTTTTATTTAAATTTTGAAAATCAGCTAATGTGTGTTTTAATTTATTTTCTAGATCTTGTGATTTTTCTTTTTCTTTTTCAAGAAGTTCTTTTAAATCTTGTACGAAAATGCCTTCGTTATCATTTTCTATAGCTTCAGCATTTTTGTTGATATCATCTTCAGATATTATCTTTACAGGAATCTCATCTGAGCTATTTTCATTGGACATTTCAAACATAGTATTTGATAAGCTAATTTATACTATTATTGAATAGTTTCACATAGAGGATTTGCTTTTACAATAATAAGATTCGAATCTTTTTTATTTTTTTCAATATTTTCAAAATCTATTTTTGAGCATGCTACCACAATGGTAGTTTTATCACTATGAAATAGATCTAGATGAGGATCTTCATAAGCTTCAACATCTCCAATATAATCCCGTAATCTAGAAGTTAGATTTTGCAACATCTCAATTTTATCTCCTCGCATTGCATGTTGATCAAGGGTCCAAGATATTGCAATTTTTGTCCTACTTGCTTTTAGATCATTTTTCTTTAATGTTGAACGAATTTCATCAATTAATCTTTTAATGTATCCATCAATTCCTTTAACGCTTCCATTAATTAGATACATTAGAGTATTAGCTCCTTCAAATGAGGAACCTAATGATTTAAGATCATGTAATCCTGTAACCATGTCATCTAAGAATATTTCTTGAAAATCGTCAGAAGAAAGATCTTTTTTAGTAATATCATCTTGGGCATATTTACAAACTTCTAAAATGCTACATAGACTAGAAAATCTAGATAAGACATTGATTGCATGAAAATGTTCAGATGAAGAAATCGCTACAAATTTCTTTTCTTTCTTTCCCATTGACAGGAGTTCAGCCAGTTTAGGATCTTCTTTTCCATTAAATGATCCAATGGTTTTTGGTTGTTGATTTAAATTTTCTAAAGGATAGTAAAAGTAATTGATTTGTTTTCCAATTCCTAATCCCGTAATGTGTTCTAACAACGAAATATTTTCATTATTCCCTCCGAATCCAGTAGGTAGTGTATAGATTACAGAACTGTTTTTCTTTAAAGAATTAGTAGCGTCTTTAAATTTAGAGTGAATTTCGGTTTTTATATCCTGTCCCGTTTTTCTAACTCTAGGAGTAAAGAAAAGATATTGGGCTTTAGAAATTGCAACATCTATTGGTTCCATTGCTAAAAGGGGTTCATCTTCCATTAGGGAAGTAACATTTGGATAAATTTTAGCAACTTCTGCTTTAAGTGAAATAGCAGATGGGTTGGATTCATCAATAATGTAGACATCCGCGCCTTTCATTGCCATTTGAGAGGCAATTGCATATCCTTCTGTGCTAAGTCCATAAACAACAACTTTTGATCCCCCCATTACATTGAAAGCTAAACAATGGACTAAGAAAAACTTATTGAACTTGGAATAATGATGGAAAATTCTTCAAAATATTCAAATTTTGTTAGATTGAGACGTATAATGAAAGCAGAATTTGATTTAATTGATATGCCTATGATTTTTTATAATGTAGCACAGAGAATTGTGGAAAATAATTTGGTAAAAATTAAACCTGTAAAAAGAGAATCAAATCATCAAAAATTGATGAAAATTATTGTTAAGTATGTTTATTATTTTCTGATGAATTTGAAAAAGATCGAAAAAAATTAAAACAAAATAGAGAATTCAATTAATTATTACTTGAAAAAATTTAAGAATTTTAAGTGAATTTTTCTTTGAGAAAATAAAGATAATAAAAAGTTCATTAAGGGAATCAGTCTGCTGGATTTTAGAAGCCCGGTAGTGTAGCGGTCAAGCATAGGGGCCTTTGAAGCCCTTGACCCCAGTTCGAGTCTGGGCCGGGCTACTTAATTACAATTTAAAAATCTAATTTAGTAAGAAGCTTTGTTGCTATAATGAAAAGTATAGTTGCTATAATTGCAAGAATTCCCATTTCCAAAATTACAAACTCAGTTACATCTCCAAAAATTCCTGCACGGATGATATCAACTAAATATGTTAAAGGATTTAGATAAAAAGCAGTTCTTAGAGGTTCTGGAGCACCTGCAGCTGGATAAAATGCTGTACTTACAAAAGCAAAGAAAAGAAATGCTGTATTAAGAATTACATTAAATCCTTCACTAGATCTTAATTTAGTTGCAATAATTGATGCTATTGAACCAAATAAGACTGAGCCTGTTACAGCAGCAAAAATTATCAAAGGAATTGTAACTAAAGAGAATTCTATGGAATCAAAGAAAACAGGATATCCAATTACAGCAATCAAGGCTGCACTTACCAAACCTATAATGCCAATGGTGCAAATGTTGCTTAAAATATAATTTGCTCTGGTAAATGGTCCAGACATAATTTGTTCAAACATTCCATATTTTCTATCATTCCAGATAATGATACCTGAAACTAAAGTACTATTCATAATGTTAAATCCAATCATCCCTGATGCCAAAAATGCAGGATAAGCTAAACCCCTTGTACCATAAGGAACTTCTTGAATTAATGAAGAATAAGCGAATCCAGCAATGAATATGTAAATTACTGGAAAAATTATTTGCCAAAGTAAAAAAGCAGGATTAATAGAGATTGTTAAATTTCTATTTACAAGTCTAATTATTGGAAACATTTTCCTCCACCATTTTTAAGAAAATTTCTTCAAGATTTGTAGGAACAGCTGAAAGATCATCAATTTCTATACCATTATCATTTAAAATTCGTAGTATTTTCATTAATACTAATTCTGATTGTTTTGAATGTATAGTAATATTTGTTCCAGTATTGAAATCAATTTTACAATCAAGAATACCAGATAGAAGTGATTTAATTTTCTGCTGATTTTTTAGCAGATGAATTTTTATTGTTTTTTCCTTACCAAATCTATTTTTTAGTGCATCAGGTGTATCAACTGCAAGGATTTTACCTTTGTCTATTATTGCTATTTCATCACAAAGATATTCAGCTTCAGTCAAAATATGTGTTGTAAAAAATATTGTTAATCCAGTTTTTACCTTATTTTTCAAATAATCTAACAATTTTCTTCTTGCACTAGGATCTAAACCAACAGTTGGTTCATCTAAAAATAAAAGATCCATATCATGCATAAATTCTCGGGCTACCTGGACTCTTCTTCTTTGTCCAATTGACAAATCTTCATTTCGTTTTTTACGAATTTCAGTTAGATCAAAGTCCTCAAGGAGTGTTTCCATTCTGCTTTTACGCTCAATTTTAGGCACATTCCACATCATTCCATATTTTTCAAGTGATTTTTCCACAGTTAATGTAGGTTCATAACTTGGTTGTTGCAAAACGACTCCAATCTTATGGCGTACTTTTAATGGATTTTTAATAGCATCTACTCCTAGAATAGTAAGAGAACCATCTGATGGTTGGATTAGAGTTGTTAGAAGTTTAATTGTGGTAGATTTCCCCGCTCCGTTTGGTCCCAAAAAGCCAAAAACTTGACCAGTCTTTACGGATAAAGTGATATCATTAACTGCTTTTACTGAACCATAAGATTTTGATAAATTGTCAACATTGATACAAGACATGAACGAATTGCGATCTTCCTACTAATTTAGGTAATGAAATTTTTATTAATAGACCCTGTTTACAACCAATGAATTGTCTGAATTTGAAAATCTCTTAAATAAATTACTAGAGCAAAAATCAGAATTAAGTAGATCTGATATTGAAGAGATGATTAAACAGAAAAAGGAAAAGATCGGGGCAGGTTACCTTACCGATCAAGGAGCAATTTTCTTAATTGCGTCTGATTTTGGAATTTCACTTTCAGAACCATTAAAAGTGGAAATGGGGTTAAAAGATCTTTATGCTGGTGCCAAAGAAATTTCTTTGGAAACTAGAGTTCTAAGTATGTCTCCCGCAAAACAATTCTCTAGGAAAGATGGATCTCCATTTTATCTTCGAACAATGACAGTTTACGATTCTAATTCTACAGCTAGTGTAAAGTTGTGGGATGAGAAAGCAAATATTCCAGGAATTGAAAATATCAAACCAGGCGACTTGATAAAAATTATCAAAGCTTATGTAAAATCAGATCTTAATGGAGAACCTACCATCAATATTGGATCAGGTTCCAATTTGGAAACAATCGATAATGAGAGTGATATTCCAAATATAGACAACATAACAAAAGACATCAGTGAATTAAAAGAAGGTCAGAAAGATTTGGTAATATCAGGAACAATAGATGGCATGATAACAGGCATGGAATTTACAAATTCTCGAGGTCAACCAGGAAAGGCCCTCCGAATGAAACTAAAAGGAAAAGATGGAAATTCCATGAAAGTAGTTCTCTGGGGACAAGACGAATCGGTTATTCCAAATATGATTTCTCAAGATGCTAAAGTAAGACTCCTTGGAGTTAAGGTAAGAGCAGGAAATCAAGGAACAGAGATTCATGGTAGTGAATCTACTATTATTGAAATTGAGGGCGGTAAAGAAACAGAACCTATCATAACTAGAATTCTTTCTATCTCGATAAATGAAAAAGGAAATAAAATGATTTTAGGAGTTGACAAAGATAAAAAATTATTTAATATTAATGATTTTTCAAATTCAACAAATGTCTTCAATGAAGGAGATGTGATAGAGTTAATGCCATCAAAAGCTTATGGTAATTCTGTTACATTAGATGATAATTCATTTGTTAGAAAATTAGATGAGGATAATACTATTCCATCTTTGTCAAAACTTAGAACAAAAATAAATGATGTTAAAGTCGATGAAAATTATTGTATTGAGGCAATAGTTTTGAAAGTTCCAGAAAGGAGAGAGGTTCAAACAAAATCGGGTGAATCTATTGCTTTATCAGAAATGTTTGTAGAAGATGATACTGGTCAAATTTGGGTTAAAGGATGGAGAAATCAAGCTAGATTAATTGAAAAATGTGAACTAGGAGAGATTATTTCTATAACTGGACTTAATGCAAGAGCAGGGCTGGAAGGAAGAATAGAATTATTCTTAACATCATTTTCTAAAATTACAAAGAAAAATTAAGAATCCCAAAATCCTCTTGTAATAACATATTGCCTTTCTGCCTCATAGATTTGTTTGAATATTATTTCCTCATCAACCATATTTCTTAGGATTCTTGCTGCAGTATCAGCACCAACTCCATAACCTGATATCACAGTAATAGCTAATTTTCCAAAATTCTCGACCAGGGAAGCTACTTTCCAGGCTCGATTAAATTTGTGTTTTTCTTCTGCAGATAGCTTTTTTCCATCATGTTTTTTTTGGATAATTTTTGGAAGATCATAATCTGAATAAAAAGTAGCAGTAATTTGTCGTGACTTACAATATGGACAAATTAGGAGTTTTTCTACCTCTTTTGTTTCGACGACTCTTTCCCATTTTCCACATCTAGCACAAATTAAACGATGTTTTGTTTTTGCAAGTCTGGCTTTAACTAGATCAAGTATGCCTTTATCCAGATTAATTGGAGATGAATAATATTTTGTGGTGTGATCTAAAATAGGTTCAGCAAGTTTTGAAAAATTATCAACTTCAATCCATTTAATTGAAATAATATTTTCTTTAATTTTTTGTAAAATTTTTTCAGTATTTTTTAAATCATACTTATCATGAAATAATTCTCGTAAAGCTTCTTTTACAAGTGGAGTTTTTGAATACCTTTCATATAAAAATCTGGCAGATTTTTTTTCATATACTGCACCACGTCTAACAACACCAAATTTTTTTGCAACACACCAAGTTCTCCAATTTACATTATGTGTTCCCTTCAGTGAAGCTGTTACCATGGAATATAGATCATAATCATCCTTTAGTACTTCAAGAAATAATTTTTCTGAAATTCTTGAATTTGAAGATAAAACAATTCTGTAACCATCAGATCTAGAATCAACCAAAAAGCCAAGAATGGAAGATAACATTGAAGAAAGAAGGGTAGATAAGGTTGAATTTATTTTTGTTCCAAAACAAGAGTGTAAAACAATTGCTCCTTGAGATCTACAAGATTCTATTACAATGGTTTTATCATTTGGAATATCATCAAAGGCTAATTTTTCAATAGTTTGATTGATTAATTTTAAAGAACCATTCTTTACTTTAGTTCTAAAATTTCCTACTTTTTTTGCGGTTTTATAATCAATAGGGATGCTTTCTCCTTCCCAATAGGGAACAGTGATGCCCCCTCCTCTAAATGGCTCTACATTGACACTAAATGATTTTTCATCTACGTTAAGAATTCTCCATTGTGAGCCTTTGAGAACAAAAATATTTCCCGAGTCCCCAAAATCACCTACAAATCTTTGATCCAATGAACCAATAATCTTTTTTCCAACACTATCAAAAACCTTGAATTTGAGAATATCAGGAATTGTAGATAAATTTTCAAAATAATATTTGAATGCACCACCTTTCTTCCTAAAACTCATTTTGATCCTGTCAAAAAATATCAAATAATTGGAGTCAAGTAAATCTAAAACATTCACCAAATCTTCCAATGTTAAATTTCTAAATGAATATGCTTGAATAATTGTTTCAAATGCTGTATTCACAGAAATCTCACCTAATTGCATAGTCATTCCCACTAGATGGTGAGCAAGTACATCTAGAGAACCATCATGAATTCTTTGTGGTTCAATCGAACCCTCTTTAATGCGGTCAAGTATTGCCCGAGTTTCAAACTCATCATCAGGATTATTTGTAATAACCAAGCCTTTAGCTGATTCATTTCTATTGTGTCTACTTCTACCAATTCTTTGCACAAGTTTTGAAACTTGTCTTGGAGAACCATAATGAATTACCAGTTCAACTGATCCAATATCTAACCCTAATTCAAGTGAAGAAGTGCAAACCACAATCCCTCGTTTACCTTCTCTTAGTGAAATTTCCGTATCTTCTCTTACTTCTTTTGATAATGAACCATGATGTAGTTCAATGTTAATAGAAGATTTTTCTTTCATTATTGAAGCTAAAAATTCTGCTTCCCCTCTAGTGTTAGTAAAAAGTAGAATGGGGGAATCTAAATCTAAATTTATTACATATTCAATAATTTTATCAGCGACATCAGAAATAGTTCCATCTACATATTTTACTTCTACATCATAATCTCTAACAGAAGAATCTCTAATTATTTCACATTTTCTTTTAGTTCCAACTACAAACTTACTAGCTTCTTCAAAATTTCCTACAGTAGCAGATAATCCAATTTTAGTAAGTGGATAATTGGAATTTAATTGAAGTCTCTCTAGACTCAATGAAAGTTGAGAACCTCTTTCACTCCCAAGTAATTCATGCACTTCATCAATTACAATCCATTCAAGATCAGATAATGCATTTAACATCTTAATTTGAGTTAGTAAAATGATTAAAGTCTCGGGAGTAGTTATTAAAATATCAGGAGGATTTTCAGTAATCTTTCGTCTAGCTTTTTGAGTGGTATCTCCATGTCTGATTTCTATTGTAAGACCATTGCTTTGTGCATATTTTGTAATCCTTCTAAAGACATCTCGGTTTAGGGCTCGTAAAGGAGTAATGTAAAGTACCTTGATTTTGCCAATTTTTTTTGAATTTTTCACTAAAGAGAAGATTGGAATTACAGAACATTCGGTTTTTCCAGAACCAGTTGGTGCAATAACTAAACAATCTTTTTTTTGTAATATTATAGGTGAGGCTTTTTTTTGAATTTCTGTAAGATTTGTAAATCCCAGATTTTCAAATAAGGAATAAAGATTTGAGTTAGGAATTTGATTCTTCGACTGTTTTTGATCGTGATTTTTCATAAACCATTACGCCAACTATACCAATTACAAATAAAATTACAGTGATTGTTGGAATTGCATCAAAGATTCCTGCCATATTTTAATTATTTTTGTGTTCATTAAAAATCTTCACTATATTCAGATAATCCAGAAGCATCTATGATATAAGAAAAAGAGTGATGGTTTAGTAGCCAATTTACTTCTCCATGATATTTTGATGAATTTTTAAATAATTTTATTTTAATATGAGTGAAAAGATCTATTGCTTTTCTCATATTTTCCACGTCTTTATCATCAATATTTCTAATCATATTGGTAATAACAATTGGAATATTTTTATTAATTGCAATTAAAGAAAGATCATGAAGATATTTCATGAATAATAAATTTTTTTTGAAAATGGATTTTTCAGTTTTGTACTCATAAGAAAATAAATCAGTTATATTATCAATTACTATAAGGGAAAAATTTTTTTGGTTGATGTTTTTAATAGAATTAATCTGCTCAGATGTATTTGTTATTCTTGAAACGGTAATTTTATCTAAAATATTAATTTCTAAATTTTGATTCTTTTGCATTTCAATTATTCGTTCTGGTCTGAATCTACCTGTGGTATCCAGATAAAGAACTGTACCACCATTCTTTATTTCATTGATGGATATTTGTAATAGTAATTGTGTTTTACCTGTTCCATTTGCGCCATAAATGTCAGTAATTACGCTGGATGGAATTCCTCCCGATAGAAAATCATCTAATTTTTGTAAACCAGTAGAAATCATTTAGCTAACTATAGGAAAACAGAGAAAAAATTTAAGGAATTTCATAAATTTACAAAGAGGCAAGGCTTTTATTCAAGAAAACATCGATGCCAAATTAAGTGAATAATTAGTGTCACAAAGTACAGCAAAAAGACCATTGACCATGCTTCAAAAAAGCACTAAGAAGAAAGTTATTGTTAGATTAAAAAATGAAGTAGAGTATAAAGGAAAAATGGATAATGTTGATTCCTACATGAATCTGATTATGACTGATGCCGAAGAACATCATGATGGTAAAATGCTTGCAAATTATGGTAGAGTAATTGTCAGAGGTAACAACGTTCTATTTATCAAAATTGAAAATGAACTCTAAAATCTAGAGGTTCTCATGACTAGTAATTTTCTGTTTACATCAGAATCAGTAACTGAAGGACATCCAGATAAAATATGTGATCAGATATCAGATGCTTTTTTAGATGAATATCTTCGACAAGATCCTGATTCAAGAGTAGCTGTAGAAACTCTTGTAACAACTGATTTTGTAGCAGTAGCTGGCGAAGTAACATCAAAAGCAGATTTTAATAAAAAAGCACAAGAAGAATTAGTAAGAAAAACCATTAGGGAAATTGGTTACAATCATAAAGATTTGATGTTTGATACTGACACTTGTGAAATAACACTAAGACTTCATTCTCAAAGTCCAGATATTAGTCAAGGTGTTACTGCAACAGAAGAAAAAGAACAAGGAGCAGGAGATCAGGGGTTAATGTTTGGATATGCAACAAATGAAACAAAAGAACTAATGCCTATGCCAATTCTACTTTCTCAAAAGCTTGCTCAAGAACTAGCTAAAGTTAGAAAAAATAATGTTTTACCATGGGTTAGACCTGATGGAAAAACTCAGGTTTCTGTAAGATATGAAAACGAAAAACCAACAAAGATAGAAACAATTGTAATTTCAACTCAACATTCTCCAGAAGTTTCTCAAGAAGAAATAACAAAAGAGATGATAGATAAAGTAATCAAACCAGTTTTAGGAAGTCTTTGGAATGACGATATAAAAATTCACATTAATCCAACAGGGAAATTTGTGATTGGAGGTCCACATGGAGATGCTGGTCTTACAGGAAGAAAAATAATTGTTGATACCTATGGTGGATTTGGTAGACACGGTGGAGGTGCATTTTCTGGAAAAGATCCATCTAAAGTTGATAGATCAGCATGTTACATGTGTAGGTATATTGCCAAAAATATTGTAGCCGCAGAATTAGCTGACAGATGTGAAGTTCAATTAGCTTATGCTATTGGAGTTGCAGAACCTGTTTCTCTTTATGTGAATACTTTTGGAACAAATAAAATCCCAGAAAAGGACATTGAGGAATTAGTTAGTAAGAATTTTGATATGAAACCTTCAGCAATCATTTCACATTTGGACTTGAAAAGACCTATCTATAGAAAAACTGCTGCATATGGTCATTTTGGAAGAAATGAGCCTGAGTTTAATTGGGAAAAAACTGACAAAGCTGATGAATTAAAGCAATCTTCTGGACTCTAAGAGTTCTCTAATAGATTGAAAAGAAATTTTTGAAATATTTAGTAATTTTTTGTGATCTCCTTTAAAATCACCAATCAGAAGGTTAAGATCATCTACACCAAATTCACTTTGAGGTTTTGATATTGCATCATGATAGGCAGTTTCTAAACTAATTTTTTTAATTTTAGTTTGTGTTTTCCTTGAGAAAAGTTTAACATAGTTTTGATAAGAAATTGATTCAGAACCCACAAGATCAAAAGTTTGTTTCTTGAATTTTTTATCAGTTAGGGATTTTGATATTATTTCACATACATCATTGATGTAAATTGGTTGAATAGAATAATTTCCACTTCCAGGAATTTGAATTTCTCCTTTTTTGATTTGTTTTTTAAGATATTTTGTAAAAAGATCATCTTTTCCAACGATATAAGAGGGTCTAAAAATTGTGTAGTCCAAATTGGATTCTATAATCAGTTTTTCTGCCTGATATTTTGAAATGAAATAACCAAGCGAGTTTGATTTAGATACTCCTAGGCCACTTGTATAAACAATTTTTTTTATTTTTGCTTTTTTAGATAAATTAATTATTTTTTTTGTAAAATCTACATTAATCAGATTATAATTATTTTTAATGGATTGTTTTCCTATTCCAACTAAATGTATTAAACCATAAGAATTTTTGATTTTAGGTAGAATGTTTTTTTCATCATAATTCCTAGAAACAATTTTGGTTTCATTTTTAAATTTTTTAAAATTTTTCCTCGATATTGAAATTAATTTTACATTATTTTCAGAGAGATACTTTCTAACATTTTTAGCCACAAATCCACTTGCACCAGTAATAACTATTTGAAAATCTTTTGCCATCCTCATTCTAGAATGGTTTTGATTTTAAATATATTCCAAAAAAGGAAACAAGAATTAATACATCAGCATAAACATGGTTATCGTGGAAAAAGTAGATAAAAAGAAATTAAAAACAGGATTTACTACTGGTACTTCAGCTACAGCAGCAGCAAAGGCTGCACTATTATCGATAATTAACCAAACAAAATTTGAAAATATTGATGTTAAATTACCCAAAGGAAAATTTATTAAAATTCCAATTCATTTATGTGAATTTGAAAAAAACAAAGCTCGATGTTCTGTAATTAAAGATGGAGGAGATGATCCAGATGTTACACATGGTGCTGAAATAATAGTTGATTTATCCCTAACAGAAAAGAAAAATGAAATTGAAATCGATGGGGGAGAAGGAGTTGGAATTGTTACTAAACCTGGATTAGGTTTGGAAATCAACAAAGCAGCAATAAATCCAGTTCCAAAAAAAATGATTAAGGAGAATTTAACAGAAGCTGCTGGTAACCTTTTGTTAGAAAAAGGAATTAAAATCATAATTTCAGTCCCAAAAGGAAAAGAGTTAGGTCCAAAAACAGACAATCCACGAATTGGAATATTACATGGAATTTCAATTTTAGGAACTAGTGGTATTGTTATTCCGTTTTCTACTGCATCATATGCTGCATCTATTAGACAAAATCTAGACGTAGCAATTGCAATGGGAAACGATACAGTTGTCCTCACAACGGGAGGTAGAAGTGAAGATTTTGCAAAAAAAATAATAGATTTGCCGGAACATTGTTTTGTTCAAATGGGAGATTTTTCAGGATATACAATCCAACAATGCTCAAAGAAAAATATCAAAAAAGCATATGTTGTGGGATTTATTGGTAAATTAGCAAAAATGGCCGCGGGAGTTAAGCAAACTCATGTCAAAGGATCAAAGGTGGATATGAAATTTTTGTCAGAATTGGCTGGAAATTGTGGAGCAGATGAAATAGTAATTGAAAAAATCCTAAAAGCAAATACTGCAAGACATGTGTCAGAAATAATTAAAGAAAATAAGATAATGGGGTTTTTTGAGCAAATTTGTGAAAAGACATACAAACAAATGAAAAAGCATTCAGAAGAAAAGATTTCTTTAGATGTAATATTGTTTGATTTTGAGGGAAATATACTTGCAAAAAAATCCTAGTAGTAAGGTATTTTATTAATTTTAAAATGCTTTTAGTGTGGAAAAAGTTTCAGTTCTTGCAATTACTAAAAATGGAATAAATATAGGAGCTAAAATAAAAGAAATTTTTCCTAGTTGGAATGTATATGCTCCCTCAAAATTTTCAAATGATAAGGAAATAAATTGGTATTTTGAGCCTACATCGGAAAAAATTATTGAGTTATTTAAGAATAGTAATGCGTTAATTTGCTTATTCTCATTAGGGGCAGTAATTAGATTAATAGCTCCACATTTGAAAGATAAAAAAAATGATCCTGCAGTTATTGTTATTGATGATAAAATTAATTTTGTAATTAGCGTATTATCAGGGCATTTAGGTGGAGCAAATGAATTAACACAAACTATAGCTGAAAAATTAAATTCTAAAGCAGTAATTACCACAGCAGCAGATGTAAACAAAACTATTGCTGTAGACCTTGTAGGAAGAGATTTTGGATGGAGAATTGAGGATGATTCTACGGTTACAAAAACAAGTGCACATATGGTAAATGAAGAAAAGATTGGAGTGTATCAAGATACAGGAAGTTCAAATTGGTTTAAAGATTTGCCAAAAAATGTTAAAATTTATGAAAGTTTGGATGATTTGAAAAATTCAAATTCTAAAGGACATTTAATAATTTCGGACCGAATCATAAACGATAATTTCTTTGAGGATTCGGTGATTTATCGGCCACCTAGTTTAGTAATAGGAATTGGTTTGCATTGGGATACTACAAAACAAACCATCAAAGATGGTATTGATATTTGTCTAAAAAAATATAATCTAAGTCTAAAATCTATTGCAAAATTAGTCTCAATAAAGAAACCAAAGGATGTTCAAGGTTTGGTTGATGTTGGAAAAGAAATGGGAATTCCAGTTGAATATGTAGATAGAGAAGACTTGGCAGAAGTTTCCGCACCAAATCCTTCTGAGACAGTTAAAGCATTTGAAGGCACTTCAAGTGTATCAGAGGCTGCTGCAATCAAAACCTCAGGGGGTAAATTAATTGTAGAAAAGCAAAAATTCCCACCTAATTTGACTATAGCAATAGCGAGGATTTTAGATTGAAACGAGGCTTATTACTAATAGATAGAGGAAGTAGAGAAAGAGAGGCCTCTGAGGAATTGGAGGTCATTTGCGCCGGAATTAAGGCTAAAGGAGATTATTCCTTTACAGATTATTGTTTCCTTGAAGTTGAGCCTCCGTTTATTGAGGATGGTATACAAAAATCATTGAAACAAGATATAGACTCGCTTACCATTGTACCATATTTTCTCTATCCTGGAAAAAAAGTAAAACTAGCAGTTTCTGATGTAATGAAATTTCAGAAAGATACTGATGTAAAATTTGTTGTAACAAAACCAATGAGTATGCATAAAACTCTGGTCAATCTTGTTGAAAATAGAATATCAACTTCTTTAGATGAGAATGAAATTACAAATTCAAAAAAAAGTATTGATGTTTTAATAATTGGTCATGGTAGTAAAGATCCCAATGCTCAAATGTCATTAAATTATGTCGTAGATGGATTAAAAGAAAAATATAGAAATGTAAGTAGATGTTTCTTAGAAATAGAACAACCAGATATTTTTGAAGGGATAAAAAGTTGTGAGAAAAATAATCCAGAAGTTCTTGTAATTGTTTTTTATTTTTTACATGAAGGTGCACATGTTAAAACAGATATCAACAATGATCTAAAACCAGCAATTGAAAAATCAAATTTGAAAAAAATATGCATCACAAAACATTTAGGAACAGATGAGAAAATGATTGATTTGATAGTTGAAAGAGCAAAAGAGGTTGAAAATGCAAACTGAAAAGGGCCAATCAATAGAAGATGCAAGTATGGAGATGATTGAAAATGAAATTGGTAATCATGATTATAATGAAAAAGAATGGCCAATAGTTAGGAGAATAATTCATTCAACAGCTGATTTTGATTTTGCAAGTAAAAATAAAATTGTTTTTTCCAAAAATGCAATTGAAAGTGGAATTAATGCACTCAAAAATGGTTGCAGTATAGTAGTTGACGTTAATGGGGTTATAGGAGGAATGAATAAACAAAATCCCAAAGATTTCAAAAATAAGATAATTTGCAATATTTCAAGCCCTGAAATTATGGAATTAGCCAAAAAACAAGGAAAAACACG
>Ga0209271_10000134_pt1 | contig 25460 bp, 23 predicted proteins | sample tdAd002_FD_187123 | JGI IMG/M metagenome (GOLD analysis project Ga0209271, IMG submission 187123) | Marine sediment microbial communities from the Atlantic coast under amendment with organic carbon and nitrate - tdAd00.2 (SPAdes)... | ecosystem: Environmental > Aquatic > Marine > Coastal >... | reverse complement strand
GCCAATCCCGGCAACCAGCGAAACCAGGCCGGCACTGATAAATGAAATGGTGATCACCGAAACCAGCGAGCTTGATTGCATGATCGAGGTCGAAACCACGCCAAATAACAGGCTCTTCCAGGTTTTATCGGTGGTTTTCTGTAACAGTTTTTCGAGCACACCACCGGTAAAGGCTTTGAATCCCTCTTCCAGAAAAAGCATGCCAAACAGAAATATGGAAACCCCGGCTGCGATTTCCTTGAAATCGGGGCTGACCCAAAATCCATAGGAGAGGATTATCAATATACTGGGCAGTAATATTTTCTTAAGCATCACGACCTCCTGTAGCCGGCTTAACTGGCCTGATTATGCTAAAGAACTGCACGCTGTTATCGACCGTAGGGCAGAATTCTACTGAATCCCCTAGCCTTGATGTCTGAATCATCTCGTTCACAATCGCGCAGCCAGTGATACCGAGCCTGGACCGGCAACTTTACCACAGCTGAGCAGTTAAACCACCGATCCAGTTACAACTTAGGGAGCCTCGAATTAATTCTGAGCTATCCAGTTGTGCAGGGAAAATACACCAAATCAAGGCGCCAATCGTAGGCAATAGCCAGCCTATTGCCAAGATTGGCAACACAGAGTTGGTGTATTTTAACCAGCAGATGTTGATTCATGAATTAATCAGAGGCTCCCTAGTAACGCTTCTCGATTTCCAGCACCGCGCCGGCCTGCTGAATACGTGTGTGCCGTAGAAAGGAGTTACCGAGCAATACATCGAAAGGTTGTTCTCCCGCAATGACAGTCGCTTCGACATTTTTCAGTTCAATACCACCGATACTGACCGAGGCCAGTCTTATCTGCCAGACCGGCACTACCGCGGAGGCAGTTTGCGCGGAGCTGTATTTACCCTTGCGGTAATCGATTTTCAACCGATTGGCGTGGTTGCCGCTCAGGGTTACGAAGGTCGCACCAGTGTCTACCAGGAAACGCGTAGCCACGCCGTTGATCTTGCCTTTGACATAATACATACCGAGCGAATCGGGATAAATTTTCATGCGCGTGCGATCCCGCTTTTTGAAATTACCCGCGATCGACTGATTCAGACCGAGTTTCTGGCGCTTGCCATCGATAACAACCACCGCACCGCGTCCCGACGCAGATTCCAGCAGTACACCCTCGAAAGTCTCGCCTTTTTTTACGATTTTCTGCTGCTCGCCAACCTGCAACAAAGCCTTGTCAGCAAATAGCGCAATGACCGTGACGGCGGGATCGGCAGCAAGAGCGGTACTCGCGCCAAGATTCAGTGCCAGTAACAATGCCACGAAGGATTGCGCCAGCTTCATGAGAGGGAGCCTCTGATTAATTCTGAGTCACTCGGCTGCGCAGGAAAAATGCGCCAAATCAAGGCGCCAATCGCAGGTAAGACCCAAAGCAATCGCTGCGCTCATGGGGCCAGCTTTAGCAAGGCTATTGCCAAGATTGGCAACGCCGAGTTGGTGCATTTTAACAAGCAGATGTTGATTCATGAATTGATCAGAGGCTCCCTAGTTCAAGAAATGCAGCGCAATATGAATACAGGCCAGTGCATACAGCCCCGCTAGCACGTCATCGAACATGACTCCAAAACCACCTTTCATCTTTGCGTCCGCAATTTTCACCGGCCAGGGTTTCACAATATCGAACACTCTAAATAGCACAAAACCGACCAGAATCCATTGCCAGGTAACCGGCACCGCTATCATCGTAATCCAGAAACCAACGAATTCGTCCCATACAATTCCGGAGTGATCATGCACCCCAAGAGCTGCACTGGTGTAGTGGCATAAATACACACCAATACCAAAGGCTATTACCAGGCATGCAAGGTAGTAAGGCAAAGCCAGTTGCGCCAATAGTAAATAGAGTGGGATTGCAACAAGGGTGCCGCAAGTCCCGGGAGCAACCGGGGCCAGGCCCGAGCCGAACCCCAGGGATAAAAAATGCAATGGATTGCGTAGCAATCGTGGCGAAATCCTAATCAAAATGCCGGTACCCCTGTACCTTTCCCAGATCGGTCAGGTTTTCTCCGTCATGCAAAAAATAACCTGACCCGATAATTTCACCGATTTCGCTCAAGCGGCAATCTGGATGCTCATGATTCCAGCTTTCGATTTCAGTCCGATACTTTGCCGGAACGCAGCAACAGATTTCGTAATCGTCGCCTGCAGCAAGTGCATAGTGATAGGCGCCCCGCTCTGCAATCCAGGTATTCACCGGCAGTGCAGACTGCCCGATGTTAGCACCGCAACCGCTGGCCTTCAGTACATGCGCCAGATCGCCCTGCAACCCGTCAGAGATATCGATCGCGGCGCTGGCAAATTGGCGCAGAAAAGGGCTCAACTCCAGCCGTGGTCGGGGTCGATTCAAAGCTGACAGGCACTTTTCCCGTAACTCCCGCGGCAAGTCAATCTCGCCCTGTCGCTGCGCGAGCCCAAGCGCCGCGTTACCAAGTTCCCCCGTCACCAGGATCAAATCACCAGGGTTTGCCTGCCCACGCGTGACGTATCGGCCTGATGGCACCAGGCCGGCAATCTGGATGCTGATCGAAAGCCCTCCGTGACAGGTATCTCCACCAATTAGCTGCAGCTTGAAAGCATCCGCAGTCTGCCTCAATCCATCGGCGAACTGCTGCAACCAGGTTGTGTCATTTTGTGGCAGGGTCAGGGACATTAGAAACCATGCGGGAGTAGCAGCCATCGCTGCCAGGTCGCTGAGATTTACCGCCAGCGCCTTGTAGGCGATATCGGCAGGACTGGTGTCGGGCGGGAAATGGACGCCACTGACCAGCGTGTCCATGCTAACAACCAGTTGCTCGGCCGATGGAACGTCAACGATTGCCGCGTCGTCACCAATGCCTAACGCAAGATCGGCAACCGGTTTACCGATATCGGAAAAATATTGTTCGATTATCGCAAATTCGTCTTGCGCCATCACTGCTCCCGGCGGTGGTCTCTGTTACCCGGCCACTTCGGCTTTACGCAGTTCAGCGCACAATGGATCGAGCACACCATTGATGAACTTATGACTCTCGTCAGCGCCATAAGTCCTGGCGAGGTTGATCGCTTCGTTAATCACGACCTTGTACGGAATCTCGAGATGATGTTCGAGTTCATAGGTCGCGATACGCAGAATATTGGTTTCGATGGGATCTATATGATCTTCGAAGTTGGCGACATGCTTGCGATAAAGGCTATCGAGCTCGCCCACCTGTGATGGAATCTTGTACAGCAATTCGAGAAAATATTCTTCATCGCCGGCAGCAACCCCCTGGTCCTGCTGATAGTGGTCTCTTATCCAGTCCAGATCTTCTCCGGACAATTGCCATTGATACAGGGCTTGCAACGCTTTATCACGTGCGTGCTTGCGTTTCTTGATAAACCGTGCCTTGTCGTTCACAAGTAAGCCGAGGCTGCTATTTGATCTTACGCAGCAGGCTGATCATTTCCATCGCGCTCATAGCGGCATCGGCTCCCTTGTTGCCCGCCTTGGTGCCAGCGCGTTCGATCGCCTGTTCGATGGTATCGGTGGTTAGCACCGCGTTGATAACCGGCAACGAATGCGCCAATGCCAATGAGGACAGGGCCTTGGCACTTTCGCCAGCGACCAGATCGAAATGCGGAGTGGCTCCGCGGATAACGGCACCGAGTGCGATGACCGCGTCATGCTTGCCGCCGACGGCATACTGCTGCACTACCAGGGGAATCTCGAGCGCGCCGGGTACATGGCTCACGGTAATGTCCTTGGCATTGATACCTGCACGTTGCAGTGTATCGAGCGCCGCGTTTAACAGACTTTCGACGATGAAGCCGTTGAAACGACCGACCACGATTGCGATTTTCGCCTTGTTAACAGTCAGGTCACCATCAATTCTGTTCGCGTCTACCATTTTATTACTCCTGCTCCGCATAATAATCTACCACTTCGAGCCCGAATCCAGCCAGGCCATGAAATACCTTGGGCGCGCTCAACAGGCTCATCTTGCGTACCCCGAGGTTGGCCAGGATCTGGGCACCAATGCCATAGGTGCGTTGATCATCACCGCGTTCTTCATCGCCATGCCCCAGAATCATCGATTCGATGACGTTGACCATGTCTTTCGGTGTCTCCGCCTGACGCAAAAACACGATGACACCTTCACCCGCCTTATCGATTGTCTGCATGACATCACGCAGCGGCCAGCCGCGTCCTTCGGTGCCCGCCAGCGAGTCGATCAGCGTATTTTGCACGTGTACCCGCACCGGGATCGGCTTTTCGGGGTCTATCTTGCCTTTCACCAGGGCCAGGTGCAGTTCCTGTGCGGTACTGTCTTCGAAGGCATATAGTTTGAACTCGCCATAGTCGGTGGAAAATTTTGACTCGACGATACGCTCAACAGTGTGTTCATTCTCGATTCGATAGCGAATCAGGTCTTCGATGGTGCCGATTTTCAGTTCGTGCTTGAGGGCGAATTTTTCCAGGTCCTTACGCCTTGCCATGGTGCCGTCGTCGTTCAGAATTTCGACGATTACCGCCGCCGGCTCCATGCCGGCGAGTCGTGCCAGATCGCAACCGGCCTCGGTGTGCCCGGCGCGAAACAATACACCGCCTTTGCGCGCCATCACCGGGAATATATGACCTGGCTGGACGACGCTACCCGGGCCTGCATCTGCCTTGATTGCGGCCTGCACGGTGGTTGCGCGATCGGCCGCCGAGATACCGGTGGTGACGCCTTCGGCGGCTTCTATCGACACCGTGAAATTGGTTTCCATGACTTCACGGTTATCACCCACCATCAATGGCAGGCGTAGCTGCTTGCAGCGTTGCTCGGACAGCGTCAGGCAGATCAGCCCGCGACCGTATTTGGCCATGAAATTGATGTGATCGGCGCTAACCGCCTCGGCCGCCATCAGGATATCGCCTTCATTTTCCCGATCTTCATCGTCCATGATCACGACCATCTTGCCGGCCTTGATATCGTCGATGATTTCCTGGGTTGAATTTAATTTCATATCGAATTTAACTGGTTTATTCATGATTGATATATCCTGATTTTATCAGGGTTTCGAGTAACCGCCCGTCTTTACCGGCACCGCTGTCAGCTTTGCCCTGCAGCAACCGTTCCAGATAGCGCGCGATGATATCGACTTCGATGTTGACGCGACAACCAGTTTCATAATACCGAAAAATAGTTTTTTGCTGGGTATGCGGCACGATATTAACATCAAACCTGTTGCCGTCGATGCTATTAACCGTCAGGCTGCAGCCATCTACGGTCACCGAACCCTTGATCGCTATGTAATGCTGGATCCCGGGCGCCACCTCGAATCTGTAGCGAATCGAGCGCGCATCGGCCTGCAGTTCCAGCAAGGTACCGAGCCCGTCCACGTGACCGCTCACCAGGTGGCCCCCCAGTGCTGTACTCAGGGTCAACGCGGTTTCGAGATTGACCGGACTACCTGCCGCCAGTTGACCAAGACTGGTCTGGTTCATGGTTTCCACCGAAACATCGGCAACGAATTCTTGCTCCCGGAGTTCAATCGCGGTCAAACAGGCACCATTTACCGCAATGCTGTCTCCGGGAGCAGTATGCGCCAGATCAAGCTCTCCGCAAGCGATGGTGAGCCTGATATCACCATTCCTGGGTTCGCTGTGCGCGACGCTGCCGACAGCTTGCACGATTCCGGTAAACATCAGCCTGCTACTCCTTCAATGCTGTAGCTGCTCATCGGCAAAGCACTGCTGTTATCGAAACAGGCTCCAGCTTCGATTCCGGCCCGCGCGATAGCTTGCGCATCGTCGAGCAGGTCGTAGGCAACCTGCATTGCCCCCAACGCAAATTCGGCACCCGAGCCGATTGCCCAGAAGCGCGTGTACTGGTCGACTTCACGCAACGAGTAAAGCCCGAAAATTCCATTCGAATTCATGATTAGCGCGTCTACCCGCGATGACTCGTAAGAATCTTCGTCTTCATCTTTGCTATTGAGAAAGTATTCTTCCTTGAGGATTGGATGAATTTGCCGCATCGATTCGAAAATACTGAAACGATCAGAAAAGTTTATTTTTTCGGCGTGCTTTTCGATCAGGTTGTGCATCACCAGGTGATGAGCGGCACTGCCGACAATACCGATAAAGTTGTTTTCCGCAAACTGAATGATTTTCTCGTAATCGGTGACATATTCGGCTGGCTGCCTGGTATCACCAAAACTGGTCAAGCTGTCAGCTGCGATACAGGCGACATTATTTTTCAATACGGCGACAATGGTGGACACGGTTAGTTAACACTCAAGGTTAGGCGCAGATCATCGCCGATCTGGCGAGTATCGCGAATAGTACAGGTTTTGCGTTGATTCATAGCGGTTAATTCACCGAGATCAAACCCACCCCGCGCGGCGCTGCCGAGCAAATGTGGCGCCAGGTATAAAACGATCTGATCGACCAGCTTCCGGCTAAGCAACTCGCCGGCAAGCCGCTGCCCGCACTCGGTATGCACCTGGTTGATGCCGCGCTGCGCCATATTACGCAACATACTGGCGAGACAGATACGCCCATCATTCGAAGCTTCAACTTCGATTAATGTTACTCCACGATCAATCAATCGAGCCCGCTTCCCGGCATCCTGGCTGAGTGTATAGATCCAGATTTCACCCGCAGTAGAAAATATTTTTTCCTCACCACTCAGACGCAGACTCGAATCGACCAGAACCCGCACCGGTTGACGCACTTCGCAGCTCTGCCCCAGTTCCAGTTTTGACAGGCGTACATTTAGCGAGGGATTGTCATCCAGCACAGTGTGCGCACTACTCAGAATTGCCGATGCCCGGGCGCGTTGCAGCTGTACATCATGGCGAGCGGGTGCGGCCGTTATCCATTTGCTGATTCCATTTTTCAGCGCAGTGCGACCATCCAGCGAAGAGGCCATTTTTATGCTGACAAATGGCAACCCCTGTTCCATGCGTTTGATAAATCCACGGTTTAGTTCACGTGCCTGCGTTGCCAGCACACCGGTTATTACCTCGATACCATGGGCGCGCAATTTGTCCAGCCCCTGCCCCCCGACTTGCGGATTCGGATCCTGCATCGCAACAATCACCCGGGCCGGCTTCACGGCAATCAGGGCATCGACACAGGGTGGGGTTTTACCATGGTGCGAACAGGGTTCGAGGGTCACATAAAAATCGGCACCCGGTGGAACTTCCGCCGCCGCAATAGCATTTACTTCCGCGTGGGGACCACCGCTATATTCGTGCCAGCCGGCAGCAAGCATTTCGCCATCGGCAACTATGACACAGCCAACCCGGGGATTAGGCGGCGTCGAGTAAAATCCCTTGCGTGCCTGACGCAGTGCTTCCGCCATCCAGTAGTGATGATGCCGGGTAGAAGACATCAGCTGTCCTCATCGATCAATGGAACCTGTCTGCGGTGCATTTCCGGGGTTGGCTCAGCAGCGAGCGTACGAATCGCCTCTTCGAATGCCTGAATGTCTTCGAAGCTCAGGTAGACCGACGCAAAGCGGATATAAGCGACCTGATCAAGGCGCTGCAGTTCGTGCATCACCATCGCACCGATCTCCCGCGACGAAATTTCGCGTGCGTCAAGGCCGACAAGCTGCCGCTTGATATGACTGATTGCATCTTCGATTTGCTCCGCCGAAACCGGGCGTTTTTCCAATGACCGCATCATACCGTTGCGTAAGCGCAGCTCGTCGAAGGCGTCACGACTACCATCGTTTTTAATCACCATGGGCATATTCAGCATCGGTGATTCGTAGGTGGTGAAACGTGTCTCGCAGGAAACACATTCCCTTCTGCGGCGCACCTGAGCCGATTCCGACGCCAGGCGCGAATCGACCACACGGGTGTCAGGGGTACCGCAGAAGGGACATTTCATGGTTTACCGGATCAGTTGCTGTAAACCGGCAGGCGGGCACAGATTTCAGTAACCTTCGCGCGCACGCTAGCGATTACGTCATCGTTATCCATGTTCTCGAGAACATCACAAATCCAGTTTGTCAGGTCTCGTGAATCCTGCTCGTTAAAACCACGCGTGGTGATCGCCGGCGAGCCAATGCGCAGCCCCGAAGTTACAAATGGCGACTGTGGATCGTTGGGTACCGAGTTCTTGTTGACGGTGATATGCGCCTTACTCAGCGCCGCATCGGCATCTTTACCGGTCAGACCCTTGTTGATCAGTGACAACAGAAAAAGATGGTCATCGGTACCCCCGGAGACAACCTCGAAGTCACGTTTGATAAACTCTTCCGCCATCGCGTTGGCGTTCACCAGAACCTGCTTCTGGTACTCGACGAAATCGTCGCTCATGGCTTCCTTGAACGCCACCGCCTTGGCGGCAATCACGTGCATCAACGGACCGCCCTGGGTGCCGGGGAAAACCATTGAATTCAGTTTCTTTTCAATTTCCTCGTTTGCGCGGGCAAGAATAATGCCGCCACGAGGTCCACGCAGGGTCTTGTGGGTAGTGCTGGTACAAACATCGGCGATTGCTATCGGGCTTGGATAAACACCCGCCGCGACCAGTCCGGCCACGTGCGCCATATCGACGAACAGGTAAGCGCCTACCGAATCCGCAATATCACGAAACCTTTGCCAGTCCATAACCCTCGAGTAGGCGGAGAACCCGGCAATAACCATCTTCGGCTGGTGTTCTTTTGCCAGCGCCTCAACCTGATCGTAATCGACTTCGCCGGTTTCGTTGTTCAGCCCGTACTGGACCGCGTTGAACAGCTTGCCGGAAAAATTTACCTTGGCGCCGTGGGTGAGGTGGCCGCCATCCGACAAACTCATGCCCAGTATAGTGTCACCCGCATTCAATAACGCGAAATACACCGCGGCGTTGGCCTGCGATCCCGAGTGCGGTTGCACATTGGCATAATCGGCATTGAAGAGTTTCTTGACACGCTCCAGCGCCAGTGCTTCGGCCACGTCTACGTATTCACAACCCCCGTAGTAGCGTTTGGATGGATAACCCTCGGCGTATTTATTGGTCAACACCGACCCCTGCGCCTGCATAACGCGCGGACTGGCGTAATTCTCGGACGCGATCAGCTCAATATGGTCTTCCTGGCGGGTGGCTTCATGCTGCATTGACGCCCACAGCTCGGGGTCGAAATCGGCGATATTCATTGATTTGGAAAACATCGGGTTATCCTCGGGAGAAAAAGAAGGCGATAATACGAAAAAGTTCTCCAATTATCACTAGAAAACACGACAAATTAGTAAGTTATAACGGCATTTAGACTTGTAATAACACCAATATCACCCAACTTAAGCTAACTAGCGTCAAAAAACCAAAATCATGTTGAATTCTTCAATTCAAGTGTATAATTCGAGCAATCAATCAAGCAGGTCACTATTATGGATAACGTAGGCATTTACACCCCTCCCCAACCAGCCACGCCAGCTGTAGCTAGCGGTTCTGATATGTTTGAAGCCAGTCTGACGCAGAATGAGCTTGAAGTTACCCAGTCAGCGCAGGATAAGTTGCACGAGATTGTCTCCCAGACCGATGAAGACGTATCCGCGATCAGGATATATATCAGCGGTGGCGGCTGTGGCGGTTTGTCATACGGCATGACCTTTACCGACGAGCAAGGCGATTTCGACACCACTTTACAATTTGACGGCTTTAAAGTTCTGGTCGATGTGGTTGCGCTGAATTACCTCAAGGGCGCACAGATTGATTATATTCAGGAAGTTGGTCGCGAACGCTTTGTGTTCAATAACGTATTCGCTGAAACCGGTGGTTCCGGGGTTTGTGGCGGATGTGGCGCAGCTGCCGGTGGTGGTGGTGGCTGCGGCTAATTACTGATCAGTAGCTCATTGCAAAAACATCAAGCAAAGCCTGGAACTGATCCAGGCTTTGTTCTTTTGGTCGCCCCCTCGGGAAGTTACCGCGTCGCCGCCTATACTGCGGCTGCAGCCGCGCTTGGTATGCCGATCCTGGTGATATCGAATAGCGAACATTCGCTGGTTCCTGAGGTCGCGAATGGCATAAACATCGATTTTGCTCAGCCCGAACAAGCCTATGCGACAATTATTGCAGGTATACAAAACCTGAATGTCGCTTGCGTGCTGGCAACCGACGACAGCTGCGCTGAACTTTGCAGCCGGGTCGCAAAGCACCTGGGATTACCACAAAACGGCGCCGCCGCAGCGCTACTTACCCGACGTAAAGACCTCGCCCGTGAAGCCTTGTTGAAAACCGGCTGTAACACTCCCGAACACCAGGTCGTCGCAATTGAAAACAACAGTCCGGCATTACTGTCAATCGAGTACCCCGTGGTAGTCAAGCCACTTTCGCTATCCGCCAGCCGCGGTGTTATCCGCGCCGATAACGACGCCGATTATGTAGCCGCGATAAAACGAATCGATGCAATTCTTGAATCCACCGGACAGCTGGGATTCATACGGGAGCATTTACTGGTCGAATCCTATATCGACGGTGATGAATATGCGGTCGAGGGCTTTATCATCGATGGCAGATTCAGGCTATTGACCATATTCGATAAACCTGAGCCACTCACCGGTCCGTATTTCGAAGAAACCTATTACCTGACCCCAACTCGCCTCGATGCCCGTCAACAAGATAAGTTAGTCGATGAGGTTACGAAATGTTGCGCCGCTTATGGACTTCAGCACGGTCCGGTACACGCCGAAGCCCGCCTGTCGGCTACGGGTCCGATACTGCTCGAACTGGCTGCGCGCACCATCGGCGGGCAATGTGGGCAATTGATTGAGTTTTCGCTGCAACAGAAACTGGAAGAACTGGTGATCCAGGGGATGTGTGGATTACTCCCAGATGCCGATGAAGCGATTGATTCTGCAGGAGTGTTGATGATTCCAATTACCGCTGCAGGAATTTTGCAACGGATAGAAGGATTAACTGCTGCATTACAAACCGAATACATACGTGATATTGAAATTCACATCAACCCGGGTTACGAGCTTATTCCATTGCCCGAGGGAGCCAGTTACCTTGGTTTTATCTTCGCGCAGGCGCCTGATTTCGAGCGGACCTATGCAGCGCTGAAAAACGCCTACGCAAAACTACGCTTCGTTACTCAACCAAAATGGGAATTGGAAAACCTGGCCGTCTGAACGAATTTCTGCAGGTGGGCTATTTTTTCCCGCCCGGCGCACGGAACCCCTCGGGCTGCTGCCCCAGGTCCCCTTCCTTGAAAATAAATCCAAGCATATGCTGCTCGAGCAGCGCAAGGCTTGCCGGATCTATGGTCGACAAGCCATTTTCGTTAATAATCATGGTCTGACGCTCGATCCATTGCGTCCAGCCATCGACAGAAACATTTTCATAGATGCGCTGCCCGAGTTCACCCGGGTAAGGCACCCGATCGAGTCCTGGGGCTTCTGCTCCCAGTACTACGCATTTCACCATTCGCGTCATTTTCTATATCCAAAAAAAAGCAACCTGAAATCGGCTGCTGCATATGATAACAAATTTATACCGGATCTAAATGCATAATTGACCCCGATCGCCAAAACCGGCCAAACCTCCAAATTGTCTTCAGTATTGCTTTCTATATCGCCGCATAATTAAAACTTTCATCAAGTTATGCATGCTTTCTCACGTTATACATACCATTTTCTGATTAATTTACTATCATTGGTATAAATGCCAGAATAACCCGTAAATCAGAAGGAGTTGCATTGTCTAGCTACACAGCACAAAACGATCAGCAATCCCCTGCCAGCTTCCAAATTTCCAGTCATGGCGTGACCGATGTCGGACACGTCAGAACCAAGAATGAAGATTCAATTCTGGTCAATGAGGACGAAAACATCTGGATCGTAGCTGACGGTATGGGAGGTCATCATGCGGGCGATTTTGCCAGTCAGACCATAACCAATAATTTAAGCCTGTTTAAGCAACACGCATCACTGGACGACAGTATCTTGTTGCTTGAAGAAAATATACTAAACTCAAATTCAATCATCAGAAAAAAATCATTTAAACTTGGGCGCAACGCGACTATTGGCAGTACCGTTGTTTGCGTCTATATATGGAATAATTTCCTGTTTACGTTCTGGGCAGGAGACAGCCGCCTGTACCGTTTCAGGGATGCAAACCTGGAACGAATGACTGAAGACCACAGTTATGTCGAGGAACTGGTAAGAATGGGGAAAATTGAAGCCAGGGATGCCGAGGAACACCCCGCCGCTAATGTTGTGCTAAAAGCGGTAGGAATCGATGACCATCTATGCATCGACTTCGAGTACTCCGAATTACGGCATGGAGATATTTATATCATTTGCTCTGATGGGCTCTATAAAGATCTGGCTGAAAGTGAGATAAGCCCCATAATCGAGTCCAACTCCGAGGATATGACCGATTTATCACAGGCATTACTAGCCGCTTCGCTGGCTGCAGGTGGAACAGACAATACCTCGATTATCACTATGAAAGTATGTCAACAGGAAGATAATGTCTGAAGTCTGCGAATCGTTGATTAATGACTATGTTGCCGGGTCGCTGAATATCAACGACCTGGAGCAAGGACTGGCCAGTTTATTTGACGCAATGCCAAGCAGTCATGGCGATGCGCAGAGCTATCTGCAGTCCCTGTACACAAATGACTCGATCGACTCTGAAGGCTTCACGCAAATTTCGCAGGTAATCTCAAAAGTCAACATTCAGTCGACGCTGAAAAATACCCCGGAAACCGATATTTCCTATTTCGGCGATGATAAAACCATGCACCTGACGGATATATCGGATCTGTACAGTGAAACTGGTGGCAACGATGCGAGTGACAAGACTGTCATCGTCAGGGCCAATAAGGATGAGCAGGAAATCGAGACCGGGGAAAACTCTCTCGGCAGCGGCGAAGACGTCTCACCGATGAGCCCGAAGATTATAGAAAAACCACATAAATCCACACGTTACGAAAACCTCGGTCCTGGCGTCACCCTGAAAGATCGTTTTGTACTACTGGAGAAACTGGGTCAAGGCGGTATGGGCGTGGTCTTTAAGGCCAAGGATCTACTCAAGGTAGAAGCTCATGACAAGGATCCCTACGTCGCTATCAAGGTACTGACCGATGCGTTTAAAAAGTACTCGGGATCATTCATCGCCTTACAGCGCGAGGCCAGTAAAGCTCAGCGCCTGGCGCATCCGAACATAGCCACCGTTTATGACTTCGATCGCGACGGCAACACGGTTTTTATGACCATGGAGTATCTGCAGGGCAAACCCCTGAATCAGCTGATCAAGGAAATAAGCAAGAAACCGTTAAAACTGGACCATGCCCTGCACATTATCGAAGAACTCTGTAGCGGCCTCTCCTACGCGCATGAAAAATTCCTCATTCACTCGGATTTCAAACCGGGAAACTGTTTTTTATTAAATGATGGACACGTCAAGCTGCTCGATTTCGGTATCGCCAGAGCAAGCACCCAAACCGACGAAGAACGAGAAGCCACGATGTTTGATCCGGCCAAACTCAGTGCGGTTACACCGGCCTACGCAACTCCCGAAATGTTTGCCGGTATGAATCCTGATCCCCGGGATGATATTTACGGTCTCGCCTGTGTTGCTTACCAGTTGCTCTCCGGCGGAAAACACCCGTATAACAAGGTGGCGTCTCCCAAGATCAAGGAGCTTGGCATAAAACCGAAACCTATCAAGGGCCTGAACCGGCGTCAGCAGAAGACCTTGATGAGAGCATTGACGGTAGTGCGTGAAGATCGTATCGAAGAGGTCGGAAAGTTTGCTGACGGCATGCGTTCCAAGAAATCGCATTCCAAGACCATCTTGCTGATAACCCTGTTTTTAGCGATTATTGGCGCCGGTATTGGTTACAAACCTTTCCTCGCGTTTCAGGAGGAACAACAACTCTACGACAAGATCAATATGATCAAGGGCGGTGACAAGGCGCTGATGATCGAAACAATCTGGTCACTGGATCAGTTAAACCCGGAGCAACAAAAGATTATATCGGTTGGATTGCGCCGTGAAATTATCACTTTTTATCGCGACCGAATTCGCTCGGTGTTTCGGCCGAAAGAAGGTTTATACGATTATCCGCAAGCCCTGGAATTGCTATCACAGGCTAAACAGCATTATCCGGATTCAGTCGCGCTCTCCACCATCGAGGATCAGGTCAAGGAACAACACGACCGCCTGATGAATAGCCTGGTATCCCTGTACAAGCGATATTTTGCTGCCAAAAAGCTGGTCAAAACCACTAATGGCGAGGATTTAACTACGGTACTGCCGCTCATCAAACGCGTCGACCCCAAGCACTACCTGCTGAAAGACAAGGCCTTGTCGAATCTGTATCTGTCCGAATCCGAAAAGTTGATTGCCAAACGAAAGTATAAGGATGCGTCGAAATACATAATTACCGGTCTGAAGCTGTTTCCGGAAGACACTCGCCTGCAAAGCCTCAACAAGCAGATAAACGCGCAGTCTCAAAACTAATGAAACTAGCCAGCACCCCGTTGCGAAAGCTCGCGAAAACCTATGCGAATGACCTGATAGCGCGCGAACAATACGTGGAAATTCGAGCCCATTTGCTTAAACGACTTCAAAGCAAAGGACGCATAGATGAGTCCGACTTAAAAAATTACACTGATTTAACCCAGGACCCGGCTACACCAAAAACCCAGCGCACCTATACCTCTTCTGACTGGGTCATCATTGCCCTCGGAATAGCTGCCTCCGTAGCTTTAGCCTATGTCCTCTATGGTTAAACCCTAAAATAATCCCGTCTCCGCCTGGAAAAACATTAAACAGGTCACAAATATCGCACAAGCAACCCTCAATTGAAATATTTTGTTGTTGAATACGATATAATTTAGTCTATTATCATCAATAACTTAACACGCATACTTAATTTCATTTATTAATATTGCTCCTTAAGGGATTAGAACTCTCTGGAGCCTTAGCCCTGTCTTTCTGGAAATACGCTTCGGAAGTCAGGCTCGCTGCCTGGAAATATTTGGCTTTTCCGGGGATTGGTAATGGAATCCAGTATGTCGGTAACTTTTATGCACGCGACAAAAGATCGAGGTCTTTCAGCGAAGATAGCACTGACAGGACTACTCCTGTCCTTAGGCTTTCTGTCGCCCGCAAAAGCGCTGGATCTGTCCGCTATGGTTGCTGATTCGATTAGTGCTCACCCGGAAGTAAAAGAGAAAGTTCATGCTTATCGGAAAGTCGTCAGCGACCAGACTATCGCCGAGAGCGGTTGGCGGCCCAGTATCGACCTGCAAGCTTCTACCGGATATTTTGACTCCGAGACACCTGCGACCAATAACGAGTCGGTCGACTATAACAGTTCCCAGGTCGAACTATCGGTCACGCAGAATCTGTTCAACGGATATGACACCACCAACCAGGTTGCACAGACCAAAGCCAGAATCACCGCTGCACTTTACGATGTTTATGATACTGCCGATAATATCGGTCTGCAGGCAGTACAGGCTTACCTGGAAGTACTCAAGCAAAGACGCCTGTATCAACTCGCGATTAAAAACGTCGCTGCACATGAAAAGATTCTCGCACAAATCAGGGAGCGCAATCTTTCAGGAGTAGGCAGACGCTCACAGTTGCAACAGACCGAAGGACGCCTGGCGGGTGCCCAGGCAAGCCTGATAGCCCAGCAAAATAATTTCGCAGACGCCGCGACACACCTGCACCAGATCCTGGGGCGCTATGTAGATCCGGAATTTTTGCCTGAACCCAACCTGCCCGCCCTGCCCCAGGACACTCTTGATGCGCTCATAGATCAGGCCCTCATTGATCACCCGGCTATGCGGGTTGCAGACAGCAACATAGTGGCGGCCCAATCGGACTATCGGCGTTCGTTGAGAACTCGCTACCCCAATATCGACCTGCGACTCGCCACCGAATATGGCAATAATCTGGACAGTGACGATGGTCTGGACGGCGATACTGAAAAAACCAGTCTGATGCTCAACCTTACCTATAACTTCTACAGCGGCGGCAGAAACGACGCGGAGAGTCAAAAGAAAGTCAGCGCGGTCTACGAACAAAAGGAATTTGCCGCCGGAGTACGACGTCAGGTTATCAATGCATTGCGCCTGTCCTGGACTGCCGATGACCTGTTAGTACGGCAACTTGTCTTTCTCAATGACCATGTTATCAAGGCAGGGCAAACCGTCGAATCCTACCGTGAAGAGTTCTTTATCGGCCAGCGTGATCTACTCGATCTGCTCGACGCCGAAAACGAACTCAATCGTGCCAGGAATCTGTATGCCGAGTCTCGCTTCGACTCTTTCGGCGCCAGATATCGAATTTACGAAGGTATCGGCAGGTTGTTTGAAGCCACTAATGTCGAGTTTGAACTGGATGCAGGGCAATTGAGAGTCGCACGACTGGCCACCAACGAGGTGGACAAATTGCCACTACCTGTAGATGAGGATACGGACAGGAAACTCGATCCCATGGATCACTGTGATAATTCGCTTGGCAGCGTGGTAGTCAACCCATTTGGCTGCCACGAGTCGGTGGTAGTTTCAAACCTCGGATCAGTGTTGTACAGGCAAAACAGCATACCAATCTTAACTGACGATGAGTTCGAATCCGAAGCCAATGACATCCTGATCATCACTCCGGCGCAGTTACTCGCCAACGATGCCGACGAGGATTCCGATGATCTCGAAATCGTCGATGTGAGCCAACCCACAGTTGGTCACCTGGCGTTCGATCAAAATGGCAATCTGGTGTATCGGCCCGATGAAGGGTTTGTCGGGCTCGATTCCTTCAAATATACAGCTACCGATAACAGGGGAGTTGCTGTCACTGCTACCGCAACAGTGCAGATCAAGGTTCGAAAGCCTGAGAAAATAAGCCTGGCAAAAATGCAGCTGGTGAATTTCATTTATGATGAAGCCGAATTAACCGAGGTATCTAAAATCAAGGTAGAAGCAATTATCGAGCAGATTAGGCGTGCTGAGGACATTGCCATCGAGGTTTACACGTACACCGATAACATTGGCTCAGATGCATACAATGACATCCTGTCGGCGAAAAGGGCTGAAGCACTCAAGAACCTACTGGTGGCAAATGGTGTCGAAAAAACGGATATCACGGCAGTTGGAAAGGGGGAAAAGGAGCCCATTGCCGACAATTCGACCCCTGCGGGCCAGGCAATAAATCGTCGAGGTGAGTTCATTTTCAAGGCGAAAACTTCTACGGAATAAGATAGATACCTGTATACAGCAATTAGTTTACAATTGGAGGCCGTAATTTGAGTTTGGGAGCCTCTCCTGAATACCCTGACGCAAAACCTCGTAAAACCTTGCAGGTCGGCCCACTGTTGTAGAATTCACCCTGACGCCTATGCACAATGGCGGGTGATTTCGCGTTGAAAAAGGTCGTCGTTTTTGTTTGTGCCGCGTTGGCAATTGTTTTTTCAGGGCGACAACTTGCCGGCCCACTGCTTAGCACAGACATGCTAAACCATCTACAAACTGATTACTCCACTGCGGCCTACCGCCGAGGGCTCGAGATCAACAAGTTACTAACCACGCTCAAAAATCAGGACATACGAACGCAACTGATCGAAGTAAATCGCTTTTTTAATCAGTTCGAATATCAGGAAGACAATTTTCACTGGGGTGAGCATGATTACTGGGCGGCACCGAGCGAATTTCTGGGTACGCAAAAAGGAGATTGCGAGGATTTCGTCATCGCCAAGTACTTTGCCCTACGCGCTCTGGGAGTTCCCGATGAACGCCTGTACCTGACTTATGTTAAGGCCTTGCAGAAAAATGTCGCGCATATGGTGTTAAGTTACTCCCCTGCCCCTGCGAGTGTTCCCCAGATTCTGGATAACTATAATCCGAAAATTCTCAGTGCAAGCGAAAGAACCGATTTGCTACCAGTTTACAGTTTTAACGCCAAATCACTTTTCTTGACCAATGCATCGGCCGGGCTTGGAAAACCCTTGTCTACCAATAAGATCAAAAACAGTAAGTGGAAGAAACTACTGGCCGATATTCAAAAGCGAAAGCAATGACTTTGTTCAAACAAGTGGCCCTGCTGATCTCGACGGTATTTTTAGCTTTACTGCTTGTCATCGTGATTAACAACCTGACCCGAGCCAGTAGTTTTCAACAGGGACAGTTGCAAACGACGGCCCAGGTCATGGCGACGACGCTCGGCATCGCAATCAGCAATCTACCTGAAGGTGGCGACCAGACTACGCTTGAAATTCTATTTAGTACCGTGTTTGACAGCAGTTACTACACAAAAATTGAACTGGTAGCTGTTGATGGTCAAAGTATTCTCCAAAAAAGCCAGGAGCTCGATGTTGCGGGCGTACCCGACTGGTTTGTACGCATGGTACCGCTCGAGCCAGCCCGTGGCACAACCCAGATAATGAAGGGCGGGACTCAACTCGGACAATTCAACCTGGTAATTCACCCAGGCCTCGCCTACAGCAATTTGTATCAGTCCCTGGTGTCCGCACTAAGGTGGTTTGCACTATTATTCGTGATTTCCGTGGCACTGTTGTGGCTGGTGCTGCGGTTCCTGCTAAAGCCATTACAGCAGGTGAAGATGCAAGCCGACGCCATACACAACAATAAATTCGTGCAGCAAAAGCAAGTACCCACGACAAGCGAGCTAAAAAGCCTTGTCGAATCGATGAATTTGATGGTTTCAAAGGTACAAAGTAACTTTGACGATCAGGAAAAAACTTTAAGTCAGTATCAACAGCTCCTGTACCGTGACAAGCTAACCAATCTTGGCAATCGTCGTTATCTCCTCGATCAGTTGCAACAGTCGTTGGCAGATGAGACAAGCCTTCACGGTTGTATGGCAATTATCAAGATCGTGGATTTCGCACAGTTACGCGATCGCCACGGCTACGAAGTAGCGGATAATTTAATCCGAATTTTGGCTGACCTGTTACGTCAAACACATGTGGATCACGAAGCTGAACGAATTTCCCGCTTCAATGAGGACGAATTCGCTTTTTTAAGCACAACCGATGAATCTGCAGTTACCGGCTACATACGCGTCTTATTCGATCTGTTTCAGAAGTTATCACAAAAGGAACCCAATCTGGGTGAGGTAAAATTGCTTGCCGGAGTATGTGATCTGCAGGCTGGCAGCGAGAGCGGAAACATCCTCTCAAACATTGACTACTGTCTGTCGCAGGCATTTACCAATGGCCCGTTTTCGATCGAAAGCCAACAGCCGGCCAACCCTGATTTACCCCAGGGGAAAATGCAATGGCGAGATTGGCTCGAGTTTGTTATTCAAGCACAACAGTTTTTCCTGGTCGGACAATTGGCTATGCACAATGATGGCAACCCAATCCAACGAGAGCTGTTTGTCATGGCGCACAACCAGCAGGATCAAATTGTGCCGGCCTCAGCTTTTATGCCTATGGCGTCAAGCCTTGGCATGTCGCTGGATATAGACAAGGAAGTGTTTCGTCTGGTCACCTCGAATCAGGAATTAGATCGGAAAATTCCCGTGGCAATTAACCTGAGCGCCGTCTTCTTTGAACTGGCCGAAGCCCAGAACGATCTGGATCAGTTGCTAAGCGATTGCCAACAAATGGATACTCGGCTCTGTATCGAAACCAGTCATCTTGTATTGAATCAGCATCCACTTATGCGAGGTGAAGTTTCCGAACGTGTGCGACGACACCAGCATCAATTTGGCATTAATAATCTGGACCTGGGTCAATCGCTGCAACTGTTGCAATCCGGCCAGTTCGATTATGTAAAAATCAATGCCAAAACCCTGCATGAAATGAGTAGCGACGAGATATCAGCCGGGTACCAGGCCTTACGCGCCATCATTGATACACGGGATGTTCGCATCATCGCAGTTGCAGTTGACTCGCAGAAAGTTTTCGATGAACTAAAATTACTTGGCATCGACATCATGCAAGGAGATTTTCTCAATTCACCAACCGCAATTTAGCGTGATTTTCCACGCTGACACTAGTACAGTTATGATCCATCGATTTCCATGCCAAACGGGTTTTCAAAGGAACAACATTCCTGCCTTGTCAGGTGAGTTCCGCTCGCGTTGGTCACATGGGATAAATCAACTGAATTGCCATATATGATCGATCCACATCATCAGTATGACCCTCTGCTCGAGTGCCTGGTTATCTTCGCAAAGGTAAATAATCGGCCGATTAGTGTCGAGTCACTGATTTCAGGTCTGCCGGTTAAACCCGGTGCCAATGGTCCCGAGTTGTTCAGCATTGACAACCCGAAAGGTCTTTTCTCCCGGGTAGCATCACGTGCCGGATTTGCCAGCCGCCTGATTCACCGCGACCTGGATAAACTGTCGCATCTGCTGCTGCCTTGCATTCTGGTGTTAAGAAACGGCAACGCCTGCATTCTCGAAACCATCGATCGCAAAAACCAGCGTGCCAAGGTTATTTTTCCCGAAATTGGCGAGGGTGAGGAGTGGCTGGAACTGGTGCAGCTAAAACAGGAGTATCTCGGCTATGCGTTCCTGCTTAAAAAAGAGTTCCAGCAAGACAATGCTCCGCAAAAAGCGTCCGCCAATGATAGCTCCGGCCACTGGTTCTGGAGTACGCTGGCCAAGTCCAGGGACATTTTCGCTAGCGTGCTACTTTCGTCGATTCTGATCAACCTGTTCATACTCGCAACCCCGATGTTCACTATGAATGTCTACGACAAGGTCGTGCCCAACGATGCGATTGAAACCCTGTGGGTATTAGCGGCCGGAATCGTCACTGTTTATATTTTTGACACCCTGTTACGTTTCGTACGTACCTACCTGCTCGAAATCGCCGGCAAGAAAAGTGACATCATAATGTCGTCGATCATATTTTCCCATGTACTCAACCTGAAAATGGATCAGTGGCCACCGAGCGTCGGTGCCTTCGCCAGTCAATTGCGTGAATTTGAAAGTATTCGCAATTTTTTTACCGCAACAACCCTAGCGACCCTGGTCGACCTGCCGTTTGCGATCATTTTTCTGCTGGTTATCTATTATATCGGCGGGCCGATGATTGCCGTACCACTGGTTATCATTGCCTTGTTAATGCTGTACAGCTTTATTCTCGTGAGGCCTCTCAAGGCGAGTGTCGAAGCAACCTTTGAAGCCAGTGCCAACAAGAATGCGCATTTAATCGAGACCCTGCGCACGATTAAAACAGTGAAGGCGTTGGGCGCCTCAAATTATGCGCAATGGGTGTGGGAGGAATCCTCTGGCACCATTGCCAACAAGTCGATGCGGGCTCGTATACTATCTTCGTCGATTTCCGTAGTGACCAACTTGATGGTGCAATTCAATACGATCGGTTTGATCGTATTCGGCATTTACATGATTAGTGACCTGGAGCTCAGTCTTGGCGGTTTGATCGCAGTAGTAATGCTTGGTTCTCGAGCCATTGCCCCAATGGGGCAGATCGCCTCGCTGATTACCAATTTTGAGCAGACCAAAACTGCGTTTCGCGCACTCGATGAAATAATGCAGAAGGCTACCGAAAGGCCAGAGGGAAAATCCTATGTGCGTCGCCCAGAGTTCGAGGGCGCTATTCAGTTCAGAGATCTTGATTTCAGTTATCCCGAAGCACCCAAGAAATCGCTCTCCAGCATTAACTTCAAAATTAAAGCTGGCGAACATGTCGGCATCATCGGCAAGGTAGGCTCGGGTAAGACCACACTGTTGAAGCTCATCATCGGGCTCTACCAGGGTAGTTCAGGCTCGATTTCGGTCGACGATATCGACATCCACCAGATTGACCCCGCCGACCTGCGTAAAAACATTGGCTACCTGTCGCAGGATATCGAATTGTTACGCGGTACTATCCGTGAAAATATTGCCTATAAAGATTTGCACATCAACGACGAAAGATTGATCCAGGCCGCTGCGATCAGCGGGGTGGATCTCTTTGTCAATCAACTATCTCAAGGGTTTGATAGCCAGGTGGGCGAAGACGGTGGATTCCTGTCGGGCGGACAAAGGCAATCCATTGCGCTGGGTCGGGCAGTCTTGTTGAATGAGCCCATTCTGATTCTTGACGAGCCAACCAACAGTCTCGACAACACGACCGAATCAATCGTCAAGAAACGCCTCCTGGAATACACACGTGACAGAACCCTGTTACTGGTTACGCACAAGGCACCAATGCTCGAGCTGGTTGATCGCTTGATCGTGATGGATGAAGGCCGAATTGTAATGGATGGTCCCAAGGAGGAAGTGTTGAATGCCCTGAAAGGTACTCAGAATGCGTAACGAAGAAGCCACTGATACCGAAGATTCAACCCTTATGGGCATCCATGGCAAGCAGGACATGGCGTATATGCGCAGCCTTTCTGCAGCTGCTGTACATCGCACGCCTCGCTATCTGATCGCGGTAGTGATGATTTTTACTCTGTTCGTGATCGCCGCGTTCGCCTGGATGAACTGGGCAGAAATTGATGTCGTTATTCGCGGCAATGGCAAGGTTTCACCTGCGAGTCAGGTACAGAATATTCAAAGTCTGGAAGGCGGGATTATTTCTGAAATTTTGGTGGTTGAAGGCCAGGCGGTGACCGCCGGTGAGTCACTGATCAAGATAAGCGATATTGCTTTTTCAAGTTCTTTCGAGGAAAACCGACTGCTCTATCTTGAACTTTCGGCTCGCTCAAGCCGCCTGACTGCAGAAGCTTTCGGCCGCGCTTTCAAAGCCGAAGCGGAAGTCAGTGAAGAGGCTCCGCTTTTGGTCAAGTCGGAGAAAAGCCTGTTCGATTCAAATCAGCAACAACTCAAGGAAACTTTGAGTGGCCTGGAAGAAAAAATCAGCCAGCAAAAAAGCGCACTGCTGGAGGCAAAATCGAAACAGAGCCAATTAAAAAAATCACTCGATCTGGTGAAAAAGGAAATCAAGATCAAGAAGCCATTAAAAGATCGCGGCATCATCAGCGAAGTCGAGTTTTTACAGCTCCAGCAACGTGAAGCTGAGTTTGAAGGTGAAATAGAGGCGGCCAGATTATCGGTGCCACGTATTAATTCCACTATTGAAGAGGCGCGCTTTAACAAGCAGAAAGAGAAGCTCAATTTCCAGAACAATGCCAAGAAAGAATTAAACGAAGTCAATGCAGAGATCAGCCGAATAAAAGAAACACAAACCGCATTGCAGGACCGCGTCAAACGCACCACCCTGCGCTCGCCAGTAAACGGCATTGTGCAGCGCCTTTATATCAATACGATTGGCGGTGTCATAAGCCCCGGAAATAAAATCATCGACATTGTCCCTCAGGAAGATTCGCTATTGGTCGAGTTAGAAATAAAGCCCGCTGATATCGCTTATGTAAACGTAGGGCAGTTCGCGCGGCTGAAATTTTCAGCGTATGATTTTGCGATTCACGGGAGCTTGCAGGGAATAGTTACTTTTGTCAGTGCTGATACGATTACCGACGAAGAAGGCAAAAGCTTTTTCGTGGTCAGAGTAAAACCGACCAAACCATTTCTGGGTGCTAAAAGTGGTGAATTGCCTATCAAAATCGGCATGACCGCCGAAGCGGACATTATCACAGACAAGAAGACGATATTATCGTATCTGACCGAACCCGTTCATCGGGGTATAGATAAAGCGCTAAGAGAGCGTTAATGAAACTGATCGTTTATTCAGCGTCTCGTTCGTTCGAGCAATTTCTGAATGACCATTTGGACTTTTCCTTTGAGTTTAGATCTCAATTGCAGGCGCCATCAAGCGACCCTGAACAACTCTATTTATTACATATGTCAGACGATGAACTCGATTGTAACGAATGGCTGCTAAAACATGTCTCCAGAAAGCCCACCAAGGTTGGAGTTTGTTCCGATTTACCGGATATCCACGAAATGCTCGAATGTGTTCGTCTGGGCGCCAAAGCCTACTGCAACAGTCATATGGCTACACTGCATTACCACCAGATGCTGGAACTACTATCTAATGGCCAAAGCTGGTTTCCGCCACAAATGCTGAACGAGACCTTCAGGTTGGCTCAACAGACGGTTAAACCGGCCTTGAATCAGGCACAGCTGGACATGCTAACTGTCAGAGAAAAAGAGATTGCCCATGCCGTGGGAGAAGGCAAATCGAACCGGCAAATAGCTGATTTGTATAGTATTTCCGAGCCCACTGTAAAGACCCATCTATCCAATATTTTCAGGAAACTAGAGCTTAAGGATCGCGTCGGCCTGGTGCTTTACCTCAAGCAGGCTTGAACCTTCGCCCCGTATAGCGCTCCAGCTATGTGACCTACCTCTCAATCTGTTACTTTAAACTGGCCTGTCTACGACTTTCGTATGACACAAATTCCGAAAATCCCACCTATATTTACTGTTCAATTCAATTTTCTACAGAAATATGGCCACTAAAAGTATCGGTTATGTCGTTGATTTAAGCGGCGACGCACAAGTTCGTAGCGCTGATGGTGTTATTCGGGTTCTCAATATTGGTGATCAAATCAATGATGGCGATATTCTCGCCACCGGCCTCAACACCCATATTGTGCTTGAGTTCTACAATGGCCAAAGGTTCCAGGTTGGCGAAAATACCAGAATGCTGCTGGATGAATCCGTTTTTGCCGGCCTCAACAACTACCCTGACGATCGTGTCGACCAATTAGCCGAACTGCAGAGCCTGATAGTCGAAGGCATCGACCTCGCCGAACTCGAAGCAACTGCGGCCGGAACTGCAACTAGCGTCTCCGATGGGTTACACCAGGCATCAATCTATTCAAGAGATGGCGAGCAAGGTATTGTCGAAACCCGGGTCACGCCTTTCAATGTTAACGCGCCAGTTCCACAAAACCATTTGCTACCTGAAGACGACGTTGCCATAGATCCTAACAGCTCGTCGGAAAAAAATGCTGCGACGAACCCAAGTCCCACTCCAATGCCCCCCTCTCCTGCTTTTATCGCGATCACTAGTATTACCGGTGATGACATCATCAACGCGATCGAAGATAACAGCGATGTCACCATCAGCGGCACCACCATCGGCGTCGAAGACGGCCAGACCGTCACCGTGCTGCTCAATGGACAGACCTACAATGGCACCGTCACCGTCAACAGCTGGAGCGTCACCATGCCCGCGGCCGATGCCCAGGCATTAACCGACGGTAGCTCTTATAACGTCACCGCCGATGTCAGCGATCTGGCCGGCAACCCCGCACCGCAAGCCATCAGCAGTATCCTCTATGACATTTCCGCACCGACGATCAGCATCGGGACCATCGCCGGTGATGACATCATCAACGCGATCGAAGATAACAGCGACGTCACCATCAGCGGCGCCACCACCGGCGTCGAAGACGGTCAGACCGTCACCGTGGTCGTCAATGGACAGACCTACAACGGTAATGTTTTAGGTGATAACTGGTCCGTCACCATGCCTGCGGCACACGCCCAGGCATTAACCGACGGTAACTCTTTTAACGTCACCGCCGATGTCAGTGATCTGGCAGGCGACCCCGCGCCGCAAG